>Ga0207797_1001877_pt1 | contig 14976 bp, 11 predicted proteins | sample PRCRCaboRojoPR_6_FD_187275 | JGI IMG/M metagenome (GOLD analysis project Ga0207797, IMG submission 187275) | Marine sediment microbial community from Cabo Rojo, Puerto Rico - PR CR 10% Liquid 1 (SPAdes) | ecosystem: Environmental > Aquatic > Marine > Coastal > Sediment | place: Cabo Rojo, Puerto... | reverse complement strand
GGATCTCATAGGGTCGGTTGTAATTCGTTTTCGGTGTTCGACGGAACGGTCGTCGAATCACCGGTACACAGTTACAACCGACTCTATCAGACGTAGTCGGCGTCGTCTGTCACCTCGTGGCCCGAGACGACGCCCGTCCGTTCCAGCGCGTAGTGGCCGAGCACGTGCGCGACGCCCGCCGCGAGGAGGCCGTTCAGGGAGGTGATCCCGGGGAGCAGCTGCGGCGCGCCGACGCCGGGGAACAGCGATCCCGCCGTGAGGACCGCGACCGCACAGCCGAGCAGGTACGCGAGCACGCCCACCCAGCGGACGCTCGCGAACTCGACGTCGTCCATGTGGGGTACCGAGCGCAGCCCCCAGACGAGGAGGAAGTCGGCGATGACGACCCCGCCCAGCGGCGGGACGTACTGGCCGAGCGTCGCGAGCCAGGGGACGAGGAGGCTGTCGACGCCCGCGAGCGCGAGCGCGATGCCGACCACCCCGCCCGCGAGCACGAACGGTCGCTTGCGGTCGACGTCGAACGCCTCGCTGCCGGCGACGCCGAACGCGTACGCCGCGTTGTCGTTCGTCGTCCAGATGTTGAAGATCAGGCCGACCAGCCCGACGAACGCGAGCCCCTGGGCCGTCAAGACGGCGTAGAGGTCGCCCGCCGGCGTCACCTCGTAGACCGCGCCGCCGACGGCGCCCGACAGGAACAGGAAGCCGTTGCCGACGAGGAAGGCGATCAGCCCGGCCCAGAACGCCACCCGGCTGGAGCTGGCGAACCGCGCCCAGTTTGGCGCCTGCGTCCCGCCGCTGATGAACGTCCCGACGACGATCGTGACGGCCGCGCCGAACGCCATCCCGCCGCCGCCCACCTGCCCCAGCAGGCCGCCGACCCCGCCGGTGTCGCCGACCGCGACGAGGATCGAGAGGAGGCCGACGATCACGAGCGCCGGGACCGCGACCATCGAGAGCGTCTCCATGCCGTCGTAGCCGAAGTACGCCGTCGCGAGGTGGAGCACGCCCCACCCGACGATCAGCCCGGAGACGACCATCGGCGTCTCCATCCCGAGGAACTGCGCGGTCGGTACGGCGATCAGCGGGATCGTCACGCCGAACCAGCCGACCTGGGTCCCGCCGAGGAGGAGGTCGGCCCACTTCGCGCCCCACGCCCCGAACGTGTACCGCGACAGGAGGACGGTCGTCAGTCCGGCCCGCGCCGAGATCGCACACAGCGTCGCCACGTACACCCCCAGGATGGCGTAGCCGACGGCCATGGCCGTCAGCATCGGGACGAACCCCATCGCCGCGCCGACCTCCGCGCCCGCCCACATCGTCCCGGCGAAGAAGACGAACCCGAGCAGGACCGCCGAGATGCTCACCAGCCCCTTCCGCTCGGTCTCGGGGACGTGATCGACCGGCCAGTCGGGATCCGGGAGGTCCTCGTCGCCGAACACGAACCGTCGCCAGCCGGAATCGGTGTCCTCGGTCGCCATGCGGCGTGGTGTCACGCACCGCGACTTAACTCTTGGGACGGAGGACCCTTCGAGACCTGGGAGGTTCTAGTGACCCCGGACGACGGGAAAGGGGTACTAGGGCCCTGGTGACGACGATCGAGGAGGTGCCGGTCGAGCCATCGACGACCCTCTCGTCCGGACGGTACCGGTGCCCCCGGGGGAAAGATTCAATCCGCCAGTGGTGGCACGTTCCCGCATGGACTACTTCGTGGCCGACGTGACGACGCTGGACGGTAACCGCGTCGACGTGGAGATCCGCGACGGGCGGATCGACCGGCTCGTCGACGCCGGCGAGGGAGACCCCGGCGAGTTCGACCGCGACCGCCGGTACGACGGGGGCGGGCGGCTCGCGACGCCGCCGCTCGTCGAGCCGCACCTCCACCTCGACGCGACGCTCACCGCCGGCGACCCGCGGTGGAACGATTCGGGGACGCTCGCCGAAGGGATCCGCATCTGGGCGGAGTACAAGCAGTCGCTCGACGCGGCGGACGTGAAGGCCCGCGCGACCGAGGCGATCGAGTGGCTCGTCGCCCACGGCGTCACCCGGGTCCGGACACACGCGGACACGACCGAGGAGAGCCTGACGGGCGTCCACGCCCTCCTGGAGCTGCGCGACGAGCTGTCGGACCTCGTCGACCTGCAGGTGGTCGCGTTCCCGCAGGACGGGGTGTTCACGCGCGAGAACCACGAGGACCTGCTGCGGGAGGCCGTGGAGGCCGGCTGTGACCTCGTCGGCGGGATCCCGCACAACGAGCACACCCGGGAGGACGGCGTCGCGGACGTACAGCTGGCCGCCGACCTCGCCGAGGCGCACGACCGCGGGCTCGACCTCCACATCGACGAGACGGACGACCCCGGGTCACGGTTCACCGAGGTGCTGGCCAGCGAGGCGATCGAGCGCGGGCTCGGCGAGCGGACGACGGCCAGCCACGCGACGGCGATGCACTCGTACCCGAACGCCTACGCGGCCAAACTGATCTCCCTGCTCGCCGAGTCGGGCGTCTCGGTGATCACCAACCCCCCGGACAACAGCGTCCTCCAGGGCCGATACGACGACTACCCGCGCCGCCGGGGCCACACGCGCGTCGACGAGCTCCGCGCCGCCGGCGTGACGGTCGGGATCGGCCACGACTCGATCGTCGACCCGTGGTACCACTACGGCGTGGGCGACCCGCTGGACGCCGCATTCGTCCTCCTCCACTACGCCCACATGAGCGGCCGGGGCGACGTCGAGCCGCTCTGGCGGATGCTCACCGACGCCAACGCCGCGATCTTCGGGGTCGAAGACGAGTACGGGCTCGTCGAGGGCGCCGAGGGGTCGCTGGTCGTCTTCGACAGCCCGACCCCGTTCGACGCACTCCGGACCCGGGCGCCGCGGACGCTCGTCCTCCGGGAGGGCCGCGCGGTCGCCGAGACCGCTCCGGCCGAGACGGTCGTCCGACGCGACGGCGAGGCGCGGCGAGTGAACTTCCACCGGTCGTGAGCGGACTCGGAGGCGAGCGGCCGGGCGGCCCGTGGCGCAGACCGATCCGGGGCGGGGGTCGCCTACTCCTCCTGGAACGCCACGCACCGACAGACCGACGACTCGCCGCCGCGGAACCGCCAGGGGAACGTTCCGATCTGGACGCGTTCGTCGAGCAGCTCCTCGGGGACCATCGCGTTCTCGACGTGGATGATCCCCTCGGGGAACAGCTCCGTGTGCATGAGCTGGTAGCCGGACGGCGGGAACAGTTCGTCCAGGTCGTCGACGCCGAGGTGGTCGGCGGCCTCGGCGGCGAGCTCGGGTCGGACGTCCCGGACGATCGTGTTCATCGGGTGGTCCGCGCTCCCGCAGTCCAGCAGCAGGTAGTTGATGTCCATCTCCTCACACCAGTCGGCGAACTCCTGGTTCGGGCCGGGGTGCTTGCAGAAGTAGCGGTGCGAGTCGGCCGTCTCGCGGTGCCAGGCGTACTCCTGGTAGCCCGTGTGGACGAAGAGGATGTCGCCCTCGCGGACGTCACAGACCTCCTCGATCAGCTCGCTGGTGTAGACGTCGTAGTCGTCGACGTGGTCGGAGATGTCGGCGACGACTCCCGGACCGACGAGTTCGTCTAACCCCACGGACTCGATGTCGCGGCCGCTGGCGACGAAATGCTTCTCGCCGTCGAGGTGCGTCCCGGTGTGGTTCATGAACTCGATCTTCTGCCCGTTCACCTTCTCGGTGTCCAGGCTCTTCTCGTACCACACTTTCGGGTTGTCGTACGTCGGCCAGGCGGGCGTGTCGCCGGACCACGGCTGCGTGAGGTCGTACATCCGGTAGCCGTCGAGCATACGTCTCCCCCGTCCCGAGGGAGGCACATAACTGTTGTTCCCTGCGGGGACCGGCGGCCGCCGACGCCGACGGCCCGGGCTGTCGCCTCGACCGCGACGAGCTTTCGACCAGGCTAACTACGCGTTCGATCCTGTGGGACGCCGTCGACGTATTATTCACCCTTCCAACCCCCGACATGGAATCGCGGTGGGAGAGTGCAGCCCCGACGATCGGGGAGGAGGCGCCGGGTCTCGCCCCGCCGATCCGTGTCAAGTGTTAGCTCTCGCCAGCGCCGGACCGTCCCACGCTCCCGAACGGGCCGGGTTCTGGTATATATATTACGCCGGTAGTCACAACACTGTTCGTGAGGACCGGACAGTAGTTTTAATCGGTGGAACGATAATAGTGGCACTCGATGACAGATCGAGACGCGGACGGCCGGGCCGGCGAGGGCGGGACGGTCATCCAGTCGGTGGACACGACGTTACGGGTTCTGGAGGCGCTCAACGACGTCGGGACGATGGGCGTGACGGAGCTCGCGGGCGCGCTCGACCTGCCGAAGAGCACGGTCCACAACCACCTGACGACGCTGGAGCGACGGGACTACGTCGTCCGCGAGAACGACGGCTACCACCTCGGCTGCCGGTTCCTCGAGTTCGCCTCGAAGACCCGCGAACGCCAGCCGATCTACCGGATCGCGCGCGACGAGGTGACCGAGCTGGCCGAGGAAACCGGCGAGCTCGCCGGGCTCATCGTCGAGGAGCACTGCATGGGCGTCTTCTTACACCGGGCGAAGGGTCGCCAGGCGGTCCACATCGACACCCACGAGGGGAAGCGGATCTACCTCCACGGAGCCGCGCTCGGCAAGGCGATGCTCGCGTTCATGCCCGAGCCCCGCGTCCGCGAGGTCGTCGAGACGCGGGGGCTCCCGGCGCTGACCGACCGCACGATCACCGACGAGGCGACGCTGTTCGAGGAACTCGACCGCATCCGCGAGGAGGGCGTCGCCTTCGACGACGAGGAGCGGATCCGCGGCCTCCGGAGCGTCGCAGTGCCGGTTCGGACGGACGGCGGGTCGGTCATCGGTGCGATCAGCGTCGCGGGCCCGACCAGTCGACTCGAGGGCGACCGCTTCCGCGAGGACCTCCCGCAGCGACTGCTCAGCGCCGCCAACGTCATCGAACTCAACATCACCTACCTCTGATAGAGATTGCTGTAGTCCGTTACCGGTAGTCGCCGACCCCGAGGGGGCGACATACCGGTAAGGATCTACAACGATCACTATGAGCCCGGACCCGCCTCGTCGACGCCACCTGCGTTACACGGGTATGCGCGTAATTTCTCCAGCGGCCCAGGGAGTCGTACCGCTCGCGGAGTGGGGACCGTACCGTGGACCGGGGAGTCTTCCCCGACACGGTCTCCCAGCCGACCTAGTTCGACTCGGAAATCCAGAGACATATATCGCAAGTCAGCAGTCGCTCCGGTCTCGTCACTCGATCGCTACTCCGCTCGAAACGGGTACAGAACGCTCCAGACGCTCGTTCGTCAGGGACGAGGGCCGATAGCCGGAACAGATACGCGAACGGGGGGTGCTTCTCGAACGCCCCCGCGAGGATCGGTGAAACGCCCTTCGAAGCGCGCTTGAGGCCCGAATTCGGAACGGTAGGGGCTACCGGTGCTCCTCACGGGCGAAGGACGGCATCACTCCACCGATAGCTCGGTCGATAGAATGTATTGGATACCGTCCGTCGGCGGCGCTCGTCGCCGCGCGGCGTCGACCGAGGCCTGGTCGACGCGTCGCTCGTCGTCGGCTCGATACGTGTCGACGAGTGGACCGCTCGACGGTGTGTGGGCGAGAACGTCGGCCGTCGGTCGGCCGGGCAGGTCCCGGGGGACGACGACCTCGTCACGTCACGCCGGTCGGCCGGGCAGGTCCCGGTGGAACCCCCGGGACGGGCCCCGTCAGCCCAGCAGGAGGCGTGCCCAGCTGTTCGACCGCACGAACTCGATGTTCTCGAGGTAGGCATCGAGCCCGAGGATGCGACCCGCGCCGAACGCACCGAGGCCGAACAGCAGCACCGCGTAGATCAGGTGGTCGTCGACGACCCAGCCGTGCGCGAGCGGGAGCCCGGCCAGCAGGCCGCCCTCGAGCGCCGCCAACCAGTAGAAGAGCATCATCACCGCACCCCAGAAGGCGTTCCACCGGACGAACGCCCCCAGGATCAGTCCGAGACCGGTCAGCGTGAGGCCCCACATGTTGAGGACGTCGATCAACGGGAGGTTCGCGAACGTCGCCCACAGCCCCATCAGCGGGTTGCCCTCGGGGATCGCGTTGAGCAGGAAGCCCGCGGCCGTCCAGTTGTTCTCCGGGTTCCCGTCCAGGTACGTGACCAGTTTCGTGACGCCACCCTGGAACAGGACCCAGCCCATCGTGACCCTGAGCAGGAACAGGGAGTATCCGACCCACCGCTCCGAGTACTCGAAGGTGACGTCACGGCCGAACAGCTCCGTATCGAGTACGCTGCGCGTCGACATACCACGAAGTGGTCATTCGTATCACCTAAATTCCACCGTGGAGCGTGAAACCGATTTATTATCACGCGACGGGAGGACGACGACGCCAACCGGTCCCCGATCGGGACGCCGTGTCCGTCCCGCGTCCCGTGGTTCTCTCCGTGACGCGAGACCCCGACGAGCAGCCGTCGTTCACCTGCCGGCCCATCGGCGTCCGTGTCCGGCCCGCCACCACAGGCGCTACAGCACGATCGACTTGGTCCGGACGAAGGCGTCGATCGTCGTCCCGATCCCCTCGCGGCCGATCCCGGAGCTGCGGTTGCCGCCGTACGGAACGTCCGCGTTGCCGTGGCTGGGTGCACCGTTGATCCGGACACCGCCGGCGTCGATCGCCCGGGCGACCCGGTGTGCGCGGTCGTAGTCGCTCGTGAAGACGGCCCCGTCGAGCGCGAGGTCGGTCCCGTTCGCGAGCGCGAGCGCCTCGGACTCGTCGGCGACCCGGAAGACGGGAGCGACCGGGCCGAACTGCTCTTCGGTCTGGAGGCGGGCGTCGTGTGGAACCGACGCCAGCACCGTTCGCTGGACGTACGTCCCGTCTCGACCGCCGCCGCGGACCAGGTCGGCACCCCTGTCGACGGCATCCTCGATCAGTGCCTCGACACGGTCGGCCGCTCGCTCGTCGATCAGCGGCGAGCAGTCGGTCGCCTCGTCGAAGAGGTCCCCCTCAACCCACTCGCCCATCGCCTCGTCGATCGCCGCCACGAGGTCGTCGTGGACCCCACCGACGGCGAGGACGCGCGAGACGGCCGAGCAGCGCTGCCCGGCCCCTTTCAGCGCCCCCGTGGCGATCTCCCGGCCCGCGAGCTGGAGGTCGGCGTCCGGGAAGACGATCGCCGGCGCGTTGCCGCCGAGTTCGAGGTGGAGCTCGGCCATCCCGCTCGTCGCGGCGATCCGCTTGCCGGCGGCCGACGAGCCGGTCATCGCGATCGCGTTCACCCGCTCGTCGCCGACGAGCGCGTCGCCGATCTCGCCGGCCCGGCCGGGGAGGTAGTGGAACGCGGCGTCGGGAACGCCCGCCTCGACGATCGCCTCGGTGAGCAGTGCGGTCGTGACGGGCGTGTCGCTGGCCGGCTTCAGCAGCACCGCGTTACCGGCCGCCAGCGCCGGCGCGATCCGGAGCGCCGGCGTCGCCAGCGGGTAGTTGAACGGCGTGATACAGACGACGACGCCGACGGGTTCGGGCACCCGCATCGCCGACCAACCCTCGTGACCGGCCGTGATCCCGTCGCGGTAGTCGCCGCGGAGCGACCTGGCCTCGTCGATGGCGAGGTCGAACCGTTCGATCGCGGCGTCGACCTCCCCGCGCGCCCGGGTGATCGTCTTCCCGCCCTCGCGGACGATAGCCTCGGCGAGCGCCTCGCGACGGGCCTGGATCCCCTCGGCGATCCCCCGGAGCCAGCCGACGCGCTCCGGGACGGTCGTCTCCCGCAGCGCCGCGCGAGCGCCGTCTGCCGTCGCCAGCGCCTCCTCGACCAGTGGCCCGTCGGCGGTGCCGACGGTCGCGACGGTGCCGCCGTCCGCGAGGTCGCGGACCTCGATCGTCCCGTCGGTTCCTCGCCACTCCCCGGCGACGTGGGGTTCGTAGTCGGGCATGACAGCACGGTCCCGGCGACGTCTCATCAATCCGCGACGACTGTGCGACGCGGGCGACCGACCGAACCGCTGTGCGACACGGGCGACCGACCGAACCGCGGCGGGAGCCGACCGTCACGCGATCGGGACGACGGGACCGTCCGGACTACCCGATCCAGACCGAGCCGAACGCGTCGAAGAAGTCGCTCCCGGTATCGACGAGGGCGTGGGTCGCACGGAGCGTCTCGGCCCGGGCGGAGACGTCGGCGACGTGATCGTCCAGCCGGCTCCGGTAGCGCCTCGCGAGCCGTTCGCCGAAGTAGGTGCGGAGCGTCTCGCTCGTCTCGGGGTCCTCGAACCGGGTGTCGCCCCGGACCTCGGGCGCCAGTTCGTCGGGGGCGGCGACGTGGGCCAGCACGAGGTCGTTGTCCGCCAGCGCCGCGAGCCCCGACTCGATCTCGTCGGGGTTCTCGAGGAAGTCCGAGGCGACGACGACGAGCGAGCGCGAGCCGATCGTCCCGGCGTACGTCTCCATGACGGCCTCGAAGTCCGCGTTCCCGGACGGCTCCGTCTCGTTGATGACGTCGATCACCCGGAGGAGCTCGCCGCGGTTCGACCGGCCGCCGTCGATCCGGTCGTGGTCGCGCCCGAACGTCGAGACGCGGAACTCGTTGCCCTCGTCGGCCAGCAGGTACGCGAACCCCAGCGCGAGCTTCGCGGCGAACTCGAACTTGTGGGCGTCCCCCTCGCCGAACGCCATCGACGCGCTGGCGTCGATCAGCAGGTGGACGGTGAGGTTGCGCTCGGCCTCGTACTGCTTGACGTAGTACTCCTCGGTCCGGGCGTAGACCCGCCAGTCGACGAGCCGGATGTCGTCGCCCGGGACGTACCGTCGGTAGTCGGAGAACGTGAGCCCCTCGCCGACGTCCGGCGACTCCTGCTCGCCCTGTTTCAGCGCGGTCGTCTGGCGCTTCAGCGACGCGTCGAACCGCTCGAGTTCGTCGAGGAAGGCCGGGTCGATGGGCATCGGTGGTGTGGTGTCGGTTGGGTGGTCTCGGGAGGTGTGCGTCGGGGGCCCGCTCAGACCTCCCCCAGCAGGTCCCGGACGACCTCGTCGGCGTCGACGCCCTCGCGTTCGGCGCGGAAGTCGACGATCACCCGGTGGCGGAGGACGGGCGGCGCCATCGCCTCGACGTCGCTCCAGGAGACGTGCGAGCGCCCCTCCATGAACGCCTTCGCCTTGCCGGTCAACACCAGCGCCATACTCGCCCGGGGGCTGGCGCCGAACTCCAGTCGGTCCGCCTCGCGGGTCAGTCGCACGAGCCCGACGGCGCGGTCGCGGATGTCGTCGGCCACGGGCACCTCCCGGACGAGCCCCTGCATCTCCCGGATCTCGTCGCGGGAGACGACCTGCTCGACCGGCGGGACCGCCGTCTCGGCCGTGTAGAGGTCGACGATGTCGGTCTCCTCGTCGAAGCTCGGGTAGTCCAGCAGGATCTTCAGCAGGAAGCGGTCGGTCTGCGCCTCCGGGAGGGCGTACGTCCCCGACTGGTCGATCGGGTTCTGCGTCGCCAGGATGAAGAAGGGGTCGGGCAGCTCGTACGTCTCGCCGCCCGCGGTCACCTGTCGCTCCTGCATCGCCTCCAGCAGCGCCGACTGCGTCTTCGGGGTCGCCCGGTTGATCTCGTCGGCCAGGACGACGTTCGCGAACACGGGCCCCTTCTCGAAGACGAACTCCCGGGTGTTGCCCGCGTCGCGGATGATCTCCGTACCGGTGATGTCCGACGGCATCAGGTCCGGCGTGTTCTGGATCCGCGAGAACTCGAGGTCCGTCACCGACGCCAGCGTCCGGACCATCGACGTCTTCCCGAGCCCGGGAACCGACTCCAGCAGCGCGTTGCCGTCCGCCAGCACGCACGCGAGCAGCTGGTCGAGGACCGCCCGCTGGCCGACGATCCGCTTGCCGACCTCGGTCCGGACCTCGTCGATCTTCGCCTGGAGCCGGTCGACGTCGGCGTCGCCGGCGACCTCCTCGAAGCCGCCGTCGGTCCGGAGCGGCGGGTCGGGGGCGCAACCGCCGTTGCGGTCGACACCGGCTGCGTCGTCGGTGGCGGCGTCGCCGTCGTCGTGGATAGTGTCGTCAGCGTCGGTCTCCAGGTCGGTGCGTCGGTCTGCCGCGTCCGTCGGTGCGTCGTCCATCGGTGGTGTCTGACTCGTGTCTGTGGGTCCGCTCGTCGGGTGCTCGTCCGGCGGGTCGGCCTCACCCGTCATCGTCGTCCTCCCGGATCGCGAGGTTGTAGTCGCGGATCAGGTCGGCGTCCTCGGGGCGCTCCTCGCTCGCGTAGCCGGCCCGCTGGCTCTCGACGCCCGTCGAGAGCCCGGACTCGTCGTACGACGACGGCGGCGGGCCGGGCCGGTCGCCGCCGGCCTGCGTCGGGTCGATCGACGCGTTCTGGGGGTTGTCGCCGGCGGTGACGTCCTCGGGGTCGCCGAGGACCGCCGAGCCGTCCTTGAGCCCCTCGAACTCCGAGGGCGTCCCGTTCCCGGCTGGACCGCCCGGCTGCTGGCCGTCGCCGGGACCGTCCCCGCCGCCGGGGAGCGGGGAGACCTCGACGTCGAGGACGGCGACCTGGACGCCCGCGAGCCCGACGCCGACGACGAGGAGCACCGTCAGCGTGAGCCGTCTGAGGTCGACGAGCCCGACGCTCGACGTCTCCCGGAGGCGGTCGAGCACGTCCTCGTAGAGTCGCAGCGCCATCCGCGAGTTCCGGCCGTCCTCGACGGCGTCGCGCGCGGTCCGCAGCGCCTCGTGCACGCTCGGGTTGGCGTGCTCGAACTGCTCGACGAGCGGTCGCCGGACCCGGAGTCCGAACTCGACGGCGCCGACGAGGAGGCCCGCGACGACGCTCGCGAGCGCGGCCGTCGTCAGGCTCGAGACGCCCGCGACGCCGGCGACGACCCCCGGGAGCGGGACCGTCTCGGGGACCGTGCCGGCGTCGAGCACCCGCACCGTGAGCCCGACGATCACCAGCGCGAGCGCCCCGTCGGCGACGGCGTACAGCAGCGCCGCCTTGTACCCCTCCTGGCGGACCGCGTCGACGGCATCCCGCATGCGCGCTTCGAGGTCGTCCCCGGACCCGGTCGAGGCCCGGCGCCTGCCGTGGTCCGGTTCGGGTTCGGCGTCCGCGGTCGCATCTGGGCCCTCGAGACCGTCGGCAGTCTGGGCCGCACCGTCGGCCTCGTGCGGCGTGCGTGCGACGTCGAAGCCCGACTCCCGGTGACCGTCGCCCTCGGGGGTCGACTCACGACGACCGTCGCCTTCGGGGGTCGACGCCCCGCGACTGCCCTCGTCCGGGTCTGGTTCCTCGCGACCGTCGTCGGTCGACCCCGGTTCCTCGCGGCCGTCGTCGCCCGTCATCACTCGCCCCTCCTGCACTCCGGCGGTTCCTCGCCCTCGAACTCCGCACAGATGTCGTCGATGTCGTCCTCCAGCCGCTCGATCTCCCGGTTCAGATCCGACACCCGGTCCCGGAGGTCGTCGACCCAGTCCGAGAAGTTCTCGGTCTCCTCGCGGAGGTCCTCGTTCTCCTCGGCCAGCTCCGTGTTGTTCTCGGCGAGCTCGTTGCGCTGGCGCTCCAGTCGCCGGACCCGCGTCTCCAGGTTGTCGACGCGGGCGCGGGCGTCCCGGAGGTCCTCGCGGGCCTCCTCGAGGTTCGACCGCGTCGTCCGGAGCTCGCCGCGGGTCTCACTCAGGTTCCGTCTGGTCTCCTCTAAGTCCGACGAGACCTCCCTGACGTCGCTGCGCGTCGAGTTCAGCGTCTCGCGCAGCTCTGCGAGGTCCGACTCGGTGCGCTGAAGCTCCGTGGACGTCGACGAGAGGTCGCTCTCGAGCTCCTGGTTCTGGGTGCGCAGCTCCTGGTTCTGGTCCTGGAGCCGCTCGACGGAGCCCTGGTAGTAGACACTCGCGCCGGCGCTCCCGGCGACTGCGAGACAGACGACTGCGAGGAGGGCGAGGTTGATCCGCGTCCCGATCACGAGAGACCACTCTCGTTTTCCGCTCGCCCGCGGTACACTTGAACCCGCCGGACGAGTACCTCGATCGCGAACAGCACAAGGGCCGCCAGGAGCGCCAGCCAGGTCCACGACTGCCGGACCTCCCGGACCTGCCTGGCCCGGTCGCGCGCGAACGACGCGATGCCGGCGGCGTCGGACGTCGGGAAGAACTGCCCGCCGGTCTCCTCGACGACCTGCCGGAGCGTCGGGTCGATCCCGAACGCGGTGTACTCGCGGTGGGCGTCGACGGCGTAGTCGGCGTCGAGGATCGACTCGAACCCCTCCCGCTCGGGCGTCACCGCCGCCCGGTAGGTCGCCGTCCCGGCCTGCCTGAACTCGACGCCGGGCGGCGTGGGGCGGCTCGTCCCGCGGTAGGTCACCGTCGTCGGCTCGCCGACGCGCGTGTCCGGCACCTCCGTGACGCCCGACGCCCGGCGCTCCGGGTCGCCGATGACGTAGTTCGTCGCCTTCGTCACGAGCAGCGAGTCGGGCTGGGAGAGCAGGCCGTCGAGCGTGTCCGAGCTGTCGTACGCCGTGACCGTGACGACGCGCCCGAGCCCGTAGCGCCACGAGGCGACCGCCGGCGACCCGGTCCCCGTCGCGACGAGGTAGTCGGCGCCCGGCTTCACCGTCACGGCGTTCGAGAGGCCGGGGTTCGACCGGAGGGTGACCCCCGACGTGACGAACGACGACCGGTCGACGACCGTCAGGCGCCCGGCGCCGTACGTGCGGTCGGCGTCGCCGAAGAGGAGTCGCAGTCGCGTCGTCTCGTCGGCCCTGATGTAGGTGCCGCCGGTCGCGTCGGCGATCCGGCGCAGCAGGTTCCCGCTGGGGGACGGCCCCGTCCCGACGGTGATCACCCGGACGTCGTCGCCGAGGCGCTCGGCGACCTGTCGCGCGCCGCCCGTCCGGTCGCGCCCGTCCGTGATCAGGATGATCGTCCCCGCACCGCCGAGCATCGCGCGTGCGCCCTGGAGGCCCGCCCCGATACTCGTCCCGCCGCCCGACTTCAGCCGGCGGATGCGGTCCTCCAGCAGCGCTCGGTTGCTGCCGAGCCGCGCGGGCGAGGTGACGGCGTAGGCGTTCTCGTTGAAGGCGACGAGCCCGACGCTGTTGGCCTCGCCGAGCTGTTCGAGGACCGAGAGCGCGACCGCCTTCTGGGTCCGCATGCCCTCGCGGGCGGAGCCGGAGATGTCGATCGCGAGCACGACGTTCGCGCTCGAGCCGCTCTCCTCGCCGGTCCGGACGGGGAGCATCGACCCGAGCGCGGAGTCGTCGTAGCCGCCCCGCTCGAACGACCGGCTCCCGCCCGCCACGAGCAGCCCGTTGCCCTCGATGACGAACTCCTGGAGCGCGGTGACGTTCCCCACCCGGTCGGCGGGCTTGTTCTGGAGGACGACCGCGTAGTACGGCGAGAGGTCGTCGGGGACCGCTCGGGCCGTGTCGACGCGGTAGACGCGCGAGAGGTAGTCCGACAGCGGGTAGTTCCGGTCCGCGACGTAGAGGATCCGCGGCTGCTCGACGACCCGGACGGTCCGCCGGGCGACGTCGTTCGCGTCGAACCGGTCGTCGCCGCTCACCTCCGCGACGATCCGGTGCTCGCCGGTCGACTCGAAGGCGTGGGCGAACTCGACGGCGCCGGTGCCGGTCACCTGCTCGGAGGCGACCTGCGTCCCGTCCACGGTGACGGTGACGGTCGCGGTCGACCCCTCGAGGTTGACCCCGTCGACCGAGACGAGGAACGCGTTCCGGACCCCGACGCTGGTCTTGGGCGGCCCGTTCACCGAGACGTGGCGCTCGGCCGTCGTCGCGTCGGTCCGGACGGCGGCGACCGTCGCGTTCAGCGACGCCGCCAGCTCGCCCGCCTCGGCGAGGCTCCGGCCGCGGGTCACCCGGCCGTCGGAGGCGACGACGACCGTCCCGTTCTCGCGGAGGTTCGCCGCCAGCGCGTCGCCGATCGGCGAGCCCGCCCCGGACGCCACCTCGACCTCCGTCACCGGCACGCCCTGCGCCTCGATCCGATCGGCGAGGTCGGCGCGACTCCCGCCGGTCACGGCCATCGAGTCCGAGTTGTCCGTCAGGAGCGTCACGCGCGGGTCGCCGGGCGTCTCCATCGCCGTCACGGTGTACGGTCCCGCCGCGGCGGTCGCGAGCAGCAGGACGATCGCCAGCCGCGAAGCGACCAGCAGCCGCCGCGAGCGGACCCCGGCGGTGCCGTCGCCGCGGACGACGAGAACCAGCAGCGCCGCCAGCGCGAGCGGGACGGCCACCAGCGCGAGCGGTCGCTCCAGCCCGACGGTCGTCCCCCGGACGGTCGTCGAGACGAGCGGGGCCGCGAGCGAGCACGGGGGCGGGGCGGGCAGGGAGAGGGCGGCGAGCTCGGCGGGGGCAACGACCCCGGCGAGTGCGTCGACCCCGGCCATCAGAGGTCCCCCCGGTAACGGAGGAAGCCGACCTCCCCGAGCACCGCGACGATCGCCGCGAGCGCGACCCAGTGGCTCACGTCCCGCGGTACCTGTCGCGTCTCCTCGGTGACGGGGACGGCGTCCTGGCCGGACCGCTCCTCGAGTGGCGGCGCGGCGACGTCCGACTCCGACTCGTCGAGCAGCGCCGCTGCGACCCGCCGGTCGCCGGCGGCGTAGAAGCCCGCGCCGTCGAGGGGAACGGTGGCTGCGGTCACCTGGCCGCGGGGCGTCGAGACGGTCGCCTCGGCGCCGAGCGTCCATCCCTCGCCGGTCCGGTAGTTCAGCGCCGGCAGCGGCTCGCGGCCCGAGAGGTAGAAGACGGCGCGCTTCCAGAAGACCGGGTACTGGTAGTTGAACCGGAACGAGGAGGCCGACTCGAGGTAGCCGTAGTAGAGGAGCCGGCCGGGCCCCCGCTGTGCGGTCGCGATCAGCGGCGAGCCGTCCGACAGCCGCACCAGCGGCCGGCCCTCCCGGAGCGGTCCGGCCAGGTACTCCTCGGGCGGCGAGAACGCGATCCCGCGGG
>Ga0207797_1001876_pt1 | contig 14977 bp, 12 predicted proteins | sample PRCRCaboRojoPR_6_FD_187275 | JGI IMG/M metagenome (GOLD analysis project Ga0207797, IMG submission 187275) | Marine sediment microbial community from Cabo Rojo, Puerto Rico - PR CR 10% Liquid 1 (SPAdes) | ecosystem: Environmental > Aquatic > Marine > Coastal > Sediment | place: Cabo Rojo, Puerto... | reverse complement strand
AAGGGCCCCGCCAAAATCGGAAAACATCTTCTGAAAGACGGGAATCACGAAAATCAGGATGACGGCCACCACCAAGACGGCGATAATCAACACGATAATTGGGTACGTCATCGCCGATTTGACCTCTTTCTTGAGTTTCATGGCCTTTTCCATGTACCCTGACAGTCGGTCCAGGATGGTGTCCAGAATACCGCCGGTCTCCCCAGCTGCCACCATATTGACAAAGAGATTGTCAAAGGTCTGCGGATACCTACTCAATGCATCCGCTAGCGTGGAGCCCCCTTCCACCCTTTCCTTGGTCTCCTTAAGCATCTTTTTGAAGGTCTTGTTTTCCTGCTGAGATTGCAGGATGTCGAGGCACTGTATGAGAGGAAGGCCCGCATTGATCATGGTCGCAAACTGGCGAGCGAAGACCACCACGTCCGACGTTTGTACCTTGGGCTGCAAAAAGGATACGTTTTCAAAAAGATCTTTAGGTTTTTTCTTTATTTTCGAAGGCTTAATTCGCATGCGGTGAAGCTGGGATTTAACGGCAGCCTCGTCGGCTGCTTCCAATTCCCCTTTTTGCAATCCGCCTTTCCGGTCTTGGCCTTGCCACAGGTAAATAGGCATTTGTTTCCCCCCTTTGGCAATCCTGCCCGAAGATTACCGGGCAGGTTGTGCGAAATAGAGTTTGAATCTTTCATTATAAACGATCCGCCTTGTCATGGCGCCTGCACGCCGGGCAGCGAAAAATGTCCCCCTTCGCCCTTCATAGACATTTTCGCCCTTGTACCGGCTGGGCGAATCGTAAAGCATGTTCATAGGTTAGATCTTTCTTTGTCTGGCCGGAATGCCCTCACGACACAATCTCGGACCTTTCGGGGGATTCGACTTTACAGCAAAGCTCCCCCTCAATAGAACCCCCAAATTATGCAAGACACATTCCAAATTAGATTGGTTTGGCGGTAGAGTGGGTCGAGCGTCAAAGGCCGTGCTCAAAAAACAGGTGTAACCCTTGACAAACCTATCATATCGAACTTATAATTAAGAGTTTTGATTTTTTGACCAAAGCAAACCGAAAGGGAGGTGGTTCCAATGGACTGTACAACGGTTAAACCAGGCGTACCATGTGTTTTCATGACAAAAAAAGGTTGTACCTTCAACGGCGGCAGCTGCCATCCGGTAGTCGAGGCCTGTGAGGGATGTGAGCGCTCTTCCAGCTTTTCCGACGGGTGGTATTGTACCGCCTGTCCGGATCCATCCGCAAAATGGAAGGCCGGCAACTGTAACCTCGCTACCCATGTCAAGGAAGCGACGCAGGTTCAATCCAGCAAAATCAATCCCCTAAAGGCGTCCAAACGTAAGGGTCGCTAATTGTCATCGACGGTCATTGACCGATGGTTATTCCTTTGTGTAACTCATCGGTCAATGACTAGACCGATGCCCATCCATAAATTGGTTTTTAATCGATGGGCAGGTACGAAAGTTTCCAATTCAGAAATGGGCAGTTTTCCACAAGGTCAAGGAAAACAACGGGTTGTGCGGAGGCGTACCGGGGTACGTCGCACAAGCAGCCCTGCAGTTTGACGCCGAGATTGTGGAAAAGGGCCATGTATGAACAAAGGTCTCGGATGGAAACTAGACCAACTTCTGTAAAGCCTCCTCTATTCTCCCCAGCCCCTTTTCGATCGATTCCAGACTCGTGGCGAAAGAAAACCGGATGAAGTCGTCGGCGCCGAAGGCAATCCCCGGTACGAGGGCGACTCGACCTTCGGTCAATAGATACTCACAGAGATTCGCAGAACCGCCCATCGGCTGGCCGTCTTTTTTCAACGGAAAATAATCGCTGAAATCGGCAAAGGCATAAAATGCCCCTTGCGGCGTCTTGCAGCGGATTCCCGGGATGCCGTTCAAACGGTTTACCAGGTACATTCTCCGTTCGGCAAAGATTCGAACCATTTCCTGAACCGATTCCTGTGGGCCTGTCAAGGCGGCGATTGCCGCTTTCTGTGCAATCGAATTGGGGTTTGAGGTGCTTTGGCTTTGGATTTTCGTCATGGCGGCAATAACGTCGCTGTTGCCGGCGGCATAGCCGATCCGCCACCCGGTCATGGCGTAGGTTTTGGATACCCCATTTACGATGAGGGTTCGGGCCTTTATGTCGTCACCGAGCTGGGCAATGCTACAAAAAGAAACGTCATCGAAGATGAGCTTTTCGTAGATTTCGTCGGATACGACAAAAAGGTCGTGTTCCAGAACCACTGCCGCCAGACTCTCCAATTCGGACCGGCTGTAAACCGATCCCGTGGGATTGGACGGACTGTTTAAAACCAGCAGTTTCGTTCGGTCGGTGACCGCCTGTTGAAGTATTTCCGGAGACAGCTTGAAATCATTTTCCGAAGAGGTGGGTACGACGACTGCCTTGGCATCCGCCAAGACGGCGATCGGCGGATAGGACACCCAATAAGGAGCCGGGATGATGACCTCATCGCCTGGATCCAAAATGGCCTGGGCCAAATTGTAAAGGACATGCTTTCCGCCGCAGGAAACCATTACCTCTTCCGGCCCGTATGTTAAGTTGTTGTCTTCCCGAAACTTGCGGATAACGGCCTCTTTTAACTCCGGTATTCCCCCCACAGCGGTGTAGCGCGTCATTCCTTCATCCATGGCCGTTTTTGCCGCCGCCCGGATATGCTCCGGCGTGTCAAAGTCCGGCTCGCCGACGCCGAAGCTGATGATATCCACCCCTGCTTGCCTCATGGAAACCGCCTTGGCGTTCATGGCAAGGGTGGGGGAGGGCTTGATCGACTGGATCCTCTTTGAAAGCAACATTGCTGTTCCTCCCTAGGTCGGTTAGATGGTGAAACTCGAGACCACGTGAGCGGACGTTCTAACCGCCATCTTTTTTCTTGACCTAAACTGCTGTCACCGTTATAAAAACGCAGCTCCTCAGTCGCCACAATCCGCTTTTGGCGGTCCGGTGGTTATTTGGGACCGACGCGACGAAGACTGTGCAACTCATACCAAAAACCAAGCAGAATGGCAATTTCTTCCAACAAAGACAGGAGTATTAAAAGTGCGGGGTTCAAACTTGAAACCTCTCAGGCCGCCCGAACCGGCAAATGGATTTTCTACTATGTCCTGATCGGCCTTATTGCCGGTCTGGGGGCCATCGTCTTTCAATACCTTTGTCAAATCGGACTCTATCTTTTCTTGGAGCAACTGGCAGGCTATCGCCCCCCCGCGCCGGCGGGCGAGGTACACCTCTTCCCTCCCACCGGAGAGCCGCTGAAGCGGTGGATGCTTTTGGTTTTGCCCGCTTTGGGTGGACTGGTGAGCGGGTGGCTGGTCTATACTTTTGCACCCGAAGCAGAGGGGCACGGAACCGATGCGGCCATTGATTCCTATCACAATTTGGGCGGGTTCATTCGGGGGCGGATCCCCGTTATCAAGACCATTGCCTCTGCATTGACGATTACCTCCGGTGGATCGGGCGGAAGGGAGGGGCCGATTGCTCAGATCGGCGCCGGGTTCGGGGCATTTCTGGCGACCAAACTGCACTTATCCGAGCGAGAACGGCGAATCATGCTCGTTGCGGGTATGGCCGCCGGCATTGGAAGTATATTCCGGGCACCCTTGGCTGCCGCCCTTTTCGCGGCAGAGGTTTTGTATCGGGAGCCGGAGTTTGAAGCGGAAGTGATTATCCCCGCCGGCATTTCATCTGTTGTAGGCTACTGCGTTTTCTGTCTCGTCTTCGGGTGGGGATCCCTCTTTCAATCGCCGGACTTCGTGTTTCACAATCCTTTGGAGCTGGGACCCTATATCGTCCTGGCACTGGTTTTGGTGGGGGCAGGTATTTTGTACGTGAGGGCCTTTTACGGGACCCATCATTTCTTCAAGAAACTGGACATCCCCAATCACTTTAAGCCGGCGCTGGGTGGACTCTGTACCGGGATTATCGGCTGTTTCTTTCTCAAGGAGACATTGGCCTTCGGCTATGGTTCCGCCCAGATGGCCCTGCACAATGAGTTGCCGACGCTGGTTTTGTTGGGGATTGCCTTCGGCAAGATATTCACTACGTCTCTTTCCATCGGTTCGGGCGGAAGCGGGGGAGTGTTTGGCCCGTCCGTAGTGATCGGTGGTGCCTTGGGCGGTGCCGTGGGCCAGATGTTCCATGCCGTTATTCCGAGCGTGGTTACACAGCCCGGCGCCTTTGTTGTGGTGGGAATGGCCGGCTTTTTTGCAGGGGTTTCCAGCGCGCCGATTTCGACCATCATTTTCGTAAGTGAAATGACGAATTCTTACCATTTACTCCTGCCGAGTCTACTGGTCTGTCTCTTAACCTTCATGTTTTCCAGAAAGTGGACCATATACGAAAAACAGGTGCCGACAAAACTGGATTCCAAGGCTCACAGGGGCGATTTTTTCGTGGATGTCCTCGGGGCCATTCGGGTGAAAGAACTAATGCCTCAGGTCCGCAAGGTGCAGCTGGTTCCGGAACAGATGTCCCTGAGTGCCTATCGAGTGATATTTTCCACGACGGATCAGCACTACTTTCCGGTAGTGGACGGCGAAGACAAGTTGACGGGCATTTTCTCCATCAATGACATTCGCAGTATCCTTTTTGATCAGAATCTGGGGGACCTGGTTCGAATGAAGGACGTAGCCAATCCCGCCATCATCTACACCACCCCTTCGGAAGATCTCAACGAGGTACTCAAGAAATTCATCATTCGAAACCTACAACGACTGCCGGTGGTCAAGGATGAAGATCCGAGAGCCTTGATCGGTATGTTGGATCGAAGAGCGGTGATCCAATATTACAATCAACGGGTGGAGGAGATTAAGGCAGGCCGGAAGGTTTTGGACGTCGGCTCGGATCGAGAGATTACCCAGCTGAAAAATATCCCGGTGAGTCTGGCCATGCGCACCGAGCTGGAAACCATACCGGCGGATATGCCGCTGGAAGGCCTGTTGGATTTTGTCTACAAGAGTAAGCCGAACAGCTTTCCTGTCGTGAATGAGGAAGGAAGACTGTTGGGGATCCTTTCGCTCTCCGATTGTCAGAAGCTCGGAGAACAGAATTCCGACACGTCAAAGACCGCTCTAGATATTGCTACAAAGAACCTGGTTACCGTTTCTCAGAGTGACAATCTATTTGTGGCCCTTACGCGAATCATCCAAGGGGATTTCTCGATTCTTCCCGTGGTAGACGAATTTGGATCAAAGAAGCTGGCGGGAGTAATCAGCAGGCGGGATATCATGTCCGCCTACGACAACATCATCATCCGAGGGCTAGGAAGAGAGTAAGGGGATCGGGGTGTGACTCCGTATCGTACTTTACCGATCGAAGAAATAGCCCCCTGGGCGGGGCAGTTTCGCCCGCTTTGGACCGATCCAGGGATTTGAGTACTTCATGAACATTTTGCGCCGTTCGTTTTCCTAGGCCGACCTCGATCAACGTTCCTACGATATTCCGAACCATGCACCGCAAGAACCCGTTCCCTTCCAGACTGAGAATGACATGTTTGCCTTCTTCTTTCGAAACGATCTCGGCATTGAAGATCGTTCGAACCGGATGGGATCGGTCGCTTCCCGCCGCCTCAAAGGCAGAAAAGTCATGTGTGCCGTGGAGGTACGCCATGCCTTGCCGCATGGCATCCAGGTCCAGCTTTTTCCGGATGTGCCAACTGTATCGGCGAAACAGTGCGGTGGGCATGTGATGATTGAAGATGTGGTAGTCGTAGATCTTGCTGGAAACCCCCCGTCTGGCATGAAATGTGTCTGGTACCGGTTGACATTCCTTGATGACAATGTCTTCCGGGGTGAGGGCGTTGAGCCCTTTTCTCAGCGTTTGCGGTGATAGACCGGTTTCGACGGAAAAATGGGCGACCTGGTTCTGGGCGTGCACCCCCCTATCGGTGCGACCGGAGGCGGTAAGGGCAGGGGACTGACAGGTTATCCTTTCCAGGGCGGCTTCAATGGTTTCCTGCACGGTACGTACATCGTTTTGGCGTTGCCACCCGTGATAGTCGGTCCCATCATATTCGATGACAAGTCTAAATGTTTGCTGCATGGAGAAAATGGGTAACGCCGATTGTTTGTACCCACACCGGTGCTGTGTACCTGGCTCCGGAGGCACGGAACATAGGGCTACGGTCCTTTTGGCTCACATCGCCAGCCGGTAGTCGTCCGCGGCGATCAAAGATTCGGAAACCTGATGAAATGGGTCACACGGGAAAGGGAACAGTATCCAGTCCTTCCGCTTCCTGGAAACCAAACATAAGATTCATGTTCTGAACCGCTTGGCCGGCGGCGCCCTTTACCAGGTTATCGATGGCTGACACGAGGATTAGTGTTTTGCCGTGCCGGGTCACCTTGACGCCGATATCGCAGTAGTTCGTTGCTTTCACGTACATGGTGTTGGGTAAGGTTCCCTCCGGAAAAATCCGGACAAAGGGCGCATCGGCGTAAAAAGACCTTAGTTTTTCTGTGACTTCGACGGCGCGTACCGTCTTTTTCAACCCGACGTAGAGCGTGGTCAGCATCCCTCGCGTCATGGGCACCAGATGAGGCACAAAGGTTAGATGAATGCTCTGTCCCGAAAAGCGGCTTACGACCTCTTCCACCTCCGGGGTGTGCCGATGTTCGTCTATTTTGTATGCCTTGAATGCCTCATTCACTTCGCAGAAATGGGTGGCCAGGTTCGGGGATCGCCCTGCACCGCTGGTACCCGATTTGGCATCTGCCACCACATTTTCCGGATCGACGAAGTCCTCCCCGATCAACGGCAGGAGGGGCAACAGAATGCTGGTCGGATAACAGCCTGGGTTGCCGACAAGGGAGGCATATTCAATATCCCTTCGATAGACCTCCGGCAGCCCGTAGACCGTGGTGCTCAGCAGGTCTTTCGCACTGTGGGCATCGTACCATTTCTCATAGGTCTTGGCGTTCTTGAACCGAAAATCGGCACTGAGATCGATCACCTTTTGACCCGATTTCAGTAAGCCCGGTACGACACTCATGGATGCCTGGTGAGGTAATGCGGTAAAGACGATGTCCGCCACTTCCGCATCGGGTAGTTTGTCAAAATCCTCACAAGGCGTATCCACCAAACCGGTCATAGACGGATACACCTGAGAAAACGGGCGGCCTGCATACTGTCTGGAAAAGAGGGACTGGAGCCGAACATGTGGATGGCCGTGTAGAAGGCGCACCAATTCGGCACCTGCATATCCGGTTGCCCCAATGACTGCCGCTGTGCGTCTCATATGGAATCTCCGCTGTTCATCACAAAGAATGTATCGTCCAAAGCCTCCTGGTGAGCGGAAAACCGGCAAGTGGAACGCAATGAAATCCGGGAACGGATAAGAGGATGTAACAACACGTTTCTGCTACGACAAGTGATATGGCGCAGGACGGGCGCAACCCGCTTGTGTTCAGCGGCCAGTGTACCGGTAGGTAATTCTTCCCCGGGTCAGATCATACGGCGAAAGTTCAACCGTCACCATATCTCCCGGCAGGATCTTGATGGAGTATTTTCGCATCTTTCCACAGGGATGAGCCAAGATTTGATGTTTATTTTCCAGCTCTACCTTATACGTTCCATGGGACATGTCCTGTATGACTTTCCCGGTTACTTCTATCGGTTCTTCCTTTGCCACGCAATCTTCCTCCTTCATGTGAGGCGCAACTATGAAAACCTGAGACCGAAGATGTTACGGCTAGACCCAAAGACTTGAGAGAAACCGTAAGCGGTCAGGGAATGTTGGGAAATGGATACTAGCGTTTCGAATATTGAAAGCGTGCCCGAGCACCCTTTTGTCCGTATTTCTTTCTTTCTTTGTTTCTCGGGTCCCGCGTAACAAATCCTACTTTTTTCAATGCCGGCCTGAATTCGGGATTCACATGCAGCAATGCCCGAGTAATGCCGTGTCGTATGGCTGCCGCCTGTCCGGAAGCCCCGCCCCCGGATACCGTGACGTCCACGTCAAAACGTCCTCGGGTATCGGTAAGTAACAAAGGTTGTTCCACAATCATTTTGGCCGTCTCTCGGCTAAAATAATCATCGATAGACCGCCTGTTGATTACGATGTTTCCCTCTCCCGGTTTCAGCCAAGTTCTGGCGACTGCCGTTTTTCGTCTTCCCGTACCGTAGTAAGCCTCAGGCATAGCAAACTCCTGTCCTTTATTCTAAAAATCGAGTGGTTGCGGTTGTTGTGCTTCGTGCGGGTGATCCGGACCGGCATAAACCTTTAATTTCTTGATCATTTTTCGTCCCAATCGGTTTTTGGGAAGCATGCCCCGAACGGCGTGATTGATGACCTCGGACGGTCGCTTTTTCAAAAGCTCACGGGCATTTTTCGATTTAAGCCCCCCAGGATAACCCGTATAGTGATGGTACATCTTGGCATCCAGCTTGCGGCCGGTTAAAGAAATCTTGTCGGCGTTTACGACAACGATGTAATCTCCCGTATCCACATGAGGCGTGTATTCCGGCCGATGTTTGCCCCGCAAGCGGGTGGCTACAAAACTGGCCAACCGTCCAAGTACCCGTTCCTTGGCGTCAACAACAAACCACTGTTTTTGCTGGTCTTGCGCCTTCGCGCTATAGGTTTTCATTGCCCCTCTCTTGATTCCAATCAGTAAGTATCATAAACGTCCACTTTTAGCGATTCTCTGTAACTCTGTCAAGGGAAAACGTAACCAGGGCCACCAGACGAGGCCAAAAATCCACCGCCAAAAAAACTGAAAAATGTACGATTCAAGGGGTACTCCGTCGTCATTGTTCCATGAGTAGGCGCAAACCGTCACCGGGGTATCTCCCTTACCCGCAGGGGGGGCTTTCAGTTTTTTGGCCCTTCGGGCTTGCCGATTTTACCGGATCTGCTTTGTTGGTGGTCACTTGAAGTACACGTGTACGTCGGCGTGCCCACCGCCGCGCATCTCCGGCAAACTCGGCAAGCGGTGGATTTTGGACGAGGCCAAACGCCTTGACAAAAAATGCGATTTACTATACGACGCTCATGCACCGAGGGGCTTTTTGCCTGCTCTGTTGCGGCGAAAAGACCAGTCAGGAGCACGGTAGGCCAGTGGGGCGCCTTCATCCATTTGTCTCTCTTCAGGTTGTCCCATGCGCTATCGCATGACCGGATAGAGGGTAAGGCAAACTCTCAAAAACAGAGGTAGGAAAGGAGATGGCTATGAATGTCTTGATGTTTGGACCGAACGGAAGTGGCAAAGGGACGCAAGGGGCGATTTTGAAGGGCAAGTATAATATTCCCCACATCGAGTCCGGGGCGATTTTTCGCGAGAACATCAGTAACGGTACCGAAATCGGTATGAAAGCCAAAGAGTACATCGATCGGGGAGAGCTGGTGCCTGACGAAATCACCATTCCCATGATCTTGGATCGATTGAAGAAAGATGACTGTAAAAATGGCTGGCTCTTGGACGGATTCCCGAGAAACAAGGAACAGGCCGTGAAATTGGATGAGGCCCTGAAGGCCTCCGGCCTGGGACTGGATGTGGTGGTCGAAGTCGTTCTGGATCGGCAGATCGCCAAAAATCGCATCATGGGTCGGCGGCTTTGCAAAAATGACAACAATCATCCCAACAATATATATATTGACGCCATAAAACCGGACGGGGACAAGTGCCGCGTTTGTGGAGGGGAGCTGACGACCCGATCGGATGACCAAGATGAGGAAGCCATAGACAAACGGCATAGCATCTATTACGACACCAATACGGGTACATTGGCGGCCGCATATTATTTCAAGGACCTGGCGGAGAAAGAAGGAAATATCAAGTACATCGAGATAGACGGAGCGCCAAGCGTACAAGAGGTCACGGCGGAGCTCATGTCCAAGTTATCGTAATCGGCGGGTCTTGCCGTCGACATGAGGGATGGGAAACATACCGGGATGTTTTCCGTGTGAAACAGTAGCGGTTGCCATCGGGGAGGCCCGTGTAGAGGCACCGGTGCAGGGCGATTCTGCTCTGCCGGTGCCTTTTTTGTCTTTCCGGAAGCCGGTCGGAGAACGCCGGTTTCGCCCTCGCCGATCGTTTTGGGTCATTTCTACGTTTGCTTCGCGGACAGGGATCCTATGACCCCCAAGTCCGTTTTCATTTTTTCAAAAGTTTTGACATAGAGAAGCCCGGTGCAGTAGAATTAAATATTGTCCAAACGGTCCGTCGATCAACGAACGCATGATTTTCGCCGCCCATATCAAATGAATTCTCAAACCAAATCAATTCTCGACAAAATACGAACATCCAAGAATCTTCCCACATTGCCTCAGATTCTCCTCAGGTTGATCCACGCCTGTAACGACGAAGCGGTCACCGTAAAAGAGATCTCTGAAATTATTAACAAAGATTCGTCATTGAGTGCCAAGGTCATGCGTATGGTCAATTCCGTCAGCTGCGGTTTGCCCACGCGGGTGACGCATATGGAACAAGCTCTCCTCTTGTTGGGTACCGATGCGGTCAAAAACATTGCGGTGAGTGCAGCGGTATTTCAGGTGTTTGGCGGGGCGAAGGGGGATGGCGTTTTTGATTTGAAAGCCTTTTGGCGTCACAGCCTGCGATGTGCGAGCATGGCCAAGTTGATTGCGAAAAGAACCGAGTACGTTGCCCCCGAAGAGGCCTTCTTGTCGGGTCTTCTCCACGACATCGGCAAGCTCGTCTTGTGGGTGAATTTTCCCAGGGAATATGGGGACATCCTGCAATCGAGCGCGGTGGGGCTTGCCGACCGCGAGAACGAACGCCTGGGAGTGACCCATTCGGAGGTGGGGGCTTGGATGATTGAACAGTGGCAGTTGCAATCGTTCATGGCCGATGCCCTCCGGTACCATCATGAATCGGTGACCCGCATCGCCGATGCCTTGCCGCTGGTCAAGATTGTCTTTGTGGCCAATTTGCTCACCATGGAACCTAGAGACGAAGGGGTTGCCTTTGATGCTGCTCATACTTTATTCGAGCTGTCTCGTTCCGAGGTTGAACAACTCCTGGCCGACAACGATGCGCAGGTAGAAGAGACTGCACGGTCGTTGGGCATAAAGGTCCAGGTTTCAGAATCGGATGAAACCGGTTCCGAATCCCATGACCAAGAGGAAATCGCGCTGTTGAGAAGCGTCCGAGACGTCTCCCTGCTCCAAGGGACACTCCAAAATCTGCTGGAGGCCTACGGACAAGAAACGATTCTCGGTATTATACGGCAAGGACTTCAGGTCCTGTTTGATATAGACAATGTACTGTTTCTCATTCGGGATCCGGAGACAAGCCTCCTTCAAGGCAGGGAAGGCTCCGAGGCGGTGACGGACGGTCGAGTCCGCGAATTGACCCTTTCCTTGGACAGCCCGAATTGTCTTCCCGTTCACTGCTTGGAACGAAGGCAGCCCTTGGACTCGTCCGGGCGGTTTGAGCCGGTGGATTTGAGTATTATCGACGATCAGTTGATTCGGTTGATCGGAAAAAACGAGATGCTCTGTTTGCCCCTGCTTGCCCATGGGGAAGCGCTTGGGGTTATGGTTGTGGGGATGAACGATATTGAATCGTTCAAACGTCGCGGGCAGATGAATCTGTTGACCATGTTCGTCAATCAGGCTGCGTTGGCCGTTTACGCAGATGCCGTGAGGTCTCGTCAGGCCAGTTTGGTGCAGGCGGAACGTCTGGAGGCGGCCTCGGCGCTGGCCAAGAAGGTGGCCCACGAGGTAAATAACCCCTTGGGGATTATTAAGAATTATATTAAAATCTTTGGGATGAAGCTGCCGGAAGACGACCCTGTTCACGACCAGCTCAGAATTATCAATGAAGAGCTGGATCGGGTCGCACGCATTGTTCAAAGATTGTCCGATTTTTCCGAACCGCCCGTCAGACAAACCGAGCCTGTAAATGTAAACGCCGTGTTGACGGATCTGGTCAAGATTCTAAGAGAGTCTGTCCAGACGGATTCGAGGGTGAATATTCATCTTGACCTTGCGCCTTCCTTGCCGGTGATTTATTCGGAAAAGAACAGCCTGAAACAGGTATTTATCAACTTGATCAAGAATGCCGTAGAATCCATGCCTACGGGGGGAGACCTCTATATTGCCACGGAAGCCTGTGAGAACCTGGCTCGGGATACGGACGGAGGAAAGAAAGGGGAGTGCAATACGATACGGATCACGTTTCGTGACAACGGCCCAGGCATACCGGAGAATGTCAAGTCACGGCTTTTTGAACCCTTTGTTACCTCCAAAAAAGGCGGTCATGCCGGTTTGGGATTGTCCGTAGTGTACAACATCGTCAAGGAGTTGAGAGGAACGGTCACCTGCAAGAGCGAACCGCCATCGGGAACGCAGTTTGACATCGTTTTACCCGTAGAGTGAATGGAAACAGAGAAATCGGTTCCCGAGCCTCGCGCCTCTGGCCGGGCTCCGGGCTGCGGAGGCAGATATGGCCTATACACCAAAAATCCTAATCGTCGATGACGAAGTGCGCATGTGCGACAGCTTGAAGGTGCTTCTGAGCAACGAGGGGTATGATACGTTTACCGCCAATGACGGGCAGTCGGCATTACAGTGCTTGGGCCAGAACGATATCGACCTTGCCTTGTTGGACATCGTCATGCCGGACATGAATGGTCTGGAGATCATGGAGCACATCAAACAGGAATGTCTGAACACGCTGGTTATCGTCATAACCGGCCATGCATCGGTGAATTCGGCGGTGGAATCCCTCAGAAAAGGCGCTCATGATTATTTGAGAAAACCGTTTGAGTTTGACGAATTGTTAAAACGGGTGCGCAACGCGGTGGAGCAGCGGGTGTTGGAGCGAAGATGCGACATCGTTACCGAAAAGCTGGCCTTGTCGGAAAGGCGGTATCAAGATCTGGTGAACAGCTCGCCGGACATTATTTATACCCTCGGTCTGGACGGCCGGTTTACGTACATCAATCCAGCCTGGGAGAACATCCTGGGGCACAAACCCGAAGAAGTGCTGGGAAAGACCATGGCCGACTTTGCGGGAAACAAGAGAGGCGAACACTACAAGGTCCTGTTCGATCGGGTCAGAGAGAAGGGCGAGATCATCGGAGAGACATCCTGTACCTTGAAAGATGACAAGGGAAAGAACCGTGTGTTCAGCTTAAGCGGGGCTCCGAATCTGGATGCGGCGGGCAAGGTGTCCGGAGTGGTCGGCGTACTCAAGGATGTGACCGAGCAGGTGCGACTGGAAGCCGAAGTGACCCAATACCAAAAGATGCAAGCCATCGGCACGCTGGCCGGCGGTGTCGCTCATGATTTCAATAATCTGCTCATGGGGATCCAAGGACGGGCTTCCCTGATGTTCTTGAACATGGACTCCCAACACCCGCACTACCAACATCTGAAAGGGATTGAGGACATCGTGGAGAGCGGGGCCAACCTTACCAAGCAGCTGCTTGGTTTTGCCCGGGGAGGCAAATACGAAGTAAAGCCCACGGACATAAACGAACTCGCTGACAAGACCATCCAGATGTTTGGAAGGACCAAGAAAGAAATCAAGATCCACACCGATTATGAGGCGGACATTTGGGTTGCGGAAGTCGACCGGGGGCAAATTGAGCAGGTATTGTTGAATATTTACGTGAATGCAGCCCATGCCATGCCGGATGGTGGTGAATTGTATATTCAGACCCAAAATGTCTCCCTCAAGGACGAACAGGTCCGACCGCACGGCGTGGTTCCGGGAAAATACGTCAAGGTGTCCGTTAAGGACACGGGTATGGGAATGGATGAGGAAACGCAGCGCCGGGTGTTTGAACCCTTTTTTACCACCAAGGAGATGGGACGTGGGACCGGACTGGGTCTTGCTTCCGCTTACGGCATTATTAAGAATCACAAAGGGATTATCGACGTGACGAGCAAAATGGGCGAAGGGACGACGCTGGACATCTTTATTCCGGCGTGCGGGCAACGGGTTCCGGAAAAACAGGATACGCCGAATACCATCAAGAAGGGTACCGAAGTCGTGCTCCTCGTAGACGACGAAGAGATGATCATCGAGGTGGGCCAGGAGATACTGGAGGAAATGGGATACAAGGTTTTCCTGGCCAGAAACGGCAAGGAAGCGGTAAGGGTCTATGAAAAAAACAAGGACGAGATCGACATGGTCATCCTGGACATGATTATGCCCGACATGGGGGGCGGCGAAGCCTATGATAAAATAAAGGAAATAGAGCCGGAAGCGAAGGTATTGCTCTCAAGCGGATACAGCATCGAGGGGCAAGCCAGCGAAATCATGGCCCGCGGTTGCGACGGGTTTATCCAGAAGCCCTTTTCGGTCAAACAACTATCTCACACCATTCGGCAGGTGTTGGACGGATGAGGGGGACGACTCCGATTGCCGGTAACCGCTTTCGCTTCACCTACAGGGCGTTGATGAACAAGGCCCACACTTTCGCAACCAGATAGACGGTCCCGAGGACAAACAGCCAAGAAAGTGCCACCATCCCCAAAATCGTAAACGCCTTTCGAATGCCCATCGATCACGTGCCCCTTATTGGGATCGTTGCAAACACAAGCATCAAAACTTGACCGATTTACTTTGCCATGGCGCATACCACCCCTAGCAGTAAATTCTGTGCCTGTCAACAATATGTTGTGGTTATTGGGAATTCTCATGGGGATCCGATTTTTTTCGATTGCGGTTTTTTGCCCAAAGGCCGCCGTTTTAAAAGCGGATTGACTTCCTCCGTCCGTTTCCTGTAGTCTCTTCAGGGAATGTAAAGGGCCTGGAAAGACACCCTTGAAGACGAGAGACCTTTGCACAACCTCGAAAAGCGACGATCATGAGGTTTTTTGGGGCACCCATTCGCACGAAGTTCACCCCGTTGAATAGGGCTCCCTTTGGGGAATTCAACGGGGCAGGTGGCCCACGGAAGTGGGCAAATCGTGAGCCTGTTTGAGGCCTTAGTCCATCGATTCGTAAATTCAGTGACGAATTCACTCACTCAGGACTAAGTGCTGAG
>Ga0207797_1001875_pt1 | contig 14983 bp, 13 predicted proteins | sample PRCRCaboRojoPR_6_FD_187275 | JGI IMG/M metagenome (GOLD analysis project Ga0207797, IMG submission 187275) | Marine sediment microbial community from Cabo Rojo, Puerto Rico - PR CR 10% Liquid 1 (SPAdes) | ecosystem: Environmental > Aquatic > Marine > Coastal > Sediment | place: Cabo Rojo, Puerto... | reverse complement strand
CCCCGCCGTTCGCCGAGGGGGGCCGGATCGACTGGGGGGAGGCGCGCGGGCACGCCGAAGCGATCATCGACCGGTACGACGTCCGGCCGCCGAACCCCGAGGCGAGCGCCGAGTCGCTCTCCGGGGGGAACCAGCAGAAGTTCATCGTGGGCCGGGAGTTCGAGCGCGAGCCGTCGCTGATGGTCGCGACGCACCCGACCCGCGGCGTCGACATCGGCTCGACGGAGTTCATCCACGAGCGGCTGCTCGACCTGCGTCGCGAGGGGGTGGCGGTGCTGCTCGTCTCCTCGAAACTGGAGGAGGTGCAGGCGCTCTCGGACCGGTTGGCCGTGATGCACGCCGGCGAGGTCGTCGACGTCGTCGACCCCGGGACCGTCACCGAGGAGGAGCTGGGGCTGCTGATGGCCGGCGAACACCCCGACGACGGCGACGGAGGGGGCGGCCAGGGCGACGACGACGACGGCGGTGGAGGCGGCGGCGGGGGCGGGGAGCGATCCGGGTCGGAACACGAGCGCCCGGAGGCGGTCCCGGGAGCCGACGAGGCCGGAGCCGACGACGATCGCGAGCGCGCGACGGCCGACGGCGGCGCCGGGAACGGCGCTGGAGCGGGCGGCGAGCGGACCGCGGACGACGACCGGACCGCACGGGCAGGTGACGACGCGTGAGCGGCGACCGGGCCGACGGGGCGGGGACCCTCGAACGGCTGGCGCGCGCCTCGGGCACCCAGCGGCTGGCGCTGTCGCTGGCGGCGCTGGTGCTGGCGATGCTCGTCGGGACGGCGCTCGTCCTGATCTCGGGCCGGATGACGACCTGCTCGGCCTCGGAGGCGGCCTACTACTTCGGGACGGGCTTCTGTTACGACCCCGTCGCGGTCTACGACCGGCTGTTCCTGGGGGCGCTGGGCGACCCGTTCTCGCCGGGCTGGAGCCCGCTGAACTCCCAGCTGGCGGTGACGCTCCGGGAGACCACGGTGCTGGTGTTCACCGGCCTGTCGGTCGCCATCGCGTTCCGCGCTGGCGTGTTCAACATCGGGACGCAGGGGCAGCTCGTCACTGGCGCGCTCGCGACCGGCCTGGCGACGCTGTGGCTCTCCCCGTTCGTCTCCGGGACGGTCGGGACGCTCGTGCTGGTCCCGATCGGCCTGCTGGTCGGCGCGCTCGTCGGCGGGCTCTACGGGGCCATCCCGGGGGCGCTGAAGGCGTACGCCGACGCCAACGAGGTGATCACGACGATCATGCTCAACTTCATCGCGACGGAGCTCACGTTCTTCCTCGTCTCGTCGTACGTCCGGAACCCCGAGTCCCAGGCCGTCGAGACGACGCCGTTGCCGGTTCACGCGGTCGTCCCGCCGATCCTCTTCGAGCCGCGGGACGACTTCTCGCTGTTCATGCTCGGGGTGGGCGTGACGCTCATGTTCGCGGCCTCCTACCTGCTCTGGTCGACGACGTTCGGCTACGATCTCCGGACGGCGGGCATCCAGCCCGACGCCGCGGAGTACGGCGGTGTCGACGCCCGGCGGACGGTCGTCTACTCGATGGGGCTGTCGGGCGCGCTCGGCGGCATCGGCGGCGCGGTCTACGTGCTCATGATCCTCGGGAAGTTCCAGACGGGCGTCCCGGCGTACGGCTTCGACGGGATCACGGTCTCCATCCTCGCGGGCAACAACCCGCTGGGCGTCGGGTTCGCGGCGCTGCTGTTCGGCACGCTGAAGTCGGGGTCGACGGTCGTCCAGTTCGCCACCGACGTCCCGCCCCAGCTGGTGGGCGTGCTCCGCGGGCTGATCATCCTCTTCGTGGCGATGCCGGAGTTCTTCCGGATGATCGCCCGCTCGCTGGTCGACCTCGAGGACCGCCCGGGCGAGCCCGTCGCGACCGACGGCGGTCGGACCGTCGGTCGCGCCGAGCAGGGGAGTCGGACCGTCGACGACGTCGACACCGGGCGGTCCGACCCCGAGGCCGTCGATCGCGACCGTCACGACTCCGGGGTCGACGACGCGGGAACGGCGGCGCGTCCGACGACGCCCGACGACGGGCGGCCGACGGGAGGTGACGGCGATGAGTGAGGCCGACGCGACGGTGACGGACGGGCGGCTCGATCCCCTCTCGGACCTCACCGGCCGGCAGTTGATCGGACTGCTCGTCCTCGGCGCGGCGGCGCTCCTGGGGGTCGCCGGGCTGGCGTTCCCGGGGACGATCGCGGGGACGCTCCTGCGGATCGTCGCGAGCGAGAACACGCTCGCGTCCGCGCTCCGGCTGTCGGTGCCGATCGCGCTGGCCGCCCTGGGCGGGATCTTCGCCGAGAAGAGCGGCGTGATCAACATCGGCCTGGAGGGACTCCTCATCATCGCGGCGTTCACCGCGATCTACGTCACCGACGTCACCGGCGGCGTGGTGACGGGCTTCGCCGCGGGCGTCCTCGCAAGCACGCTGCTGGCGGGCCTGTTCGCGGTCGTCTGCATCCGGTACAAGGCCGACCAGATCATCGCCGGGCTGGCGGTCTGGCTCATCGCGCTGGGCCTGGCGCCGTTCGCCTCGCAGGTCGTCTACGGCCGACCGAACACGCCGAGCGTCTCCACGCCGCCGGCGCTCGCGGACGTGCTGGCCGACCTGACGGGGCTCGCGGGACTCCCGGAGACGCTCGGCGCGATCCCGTACGTCGGCGTCGTCTTCGAGGCGTCGCTGACCGTCCACCTCATGTTCCTGATGGTGGTCACGGCGTGGTACCTGCTCGATCGGACGGCGTTCGGCCGGCACGTCCGCGCCTCGGGTGAGAACCCCCGTGCGCTCGACACGGTCGGCGTCAACGTCTCCCGGGTTCGCTACGCCGCGGTGCTCCTGTCGGGCGTCCTCGCGGGCATGGGCGGGGCGGCGCTGTCGATGGACCTCGGACAGTTCACCGGCAACGGCCCGACGATGGTCAACGGGAAGGGGTTCATCGCCATCGTCGCCTACCTGTTCGGCAACTACAATCCGATCGGCGCGTTCCTCTCGACGCTGCTGTTCGCCGGGCTCGACGCGATCCAGGTGAACCTCCAGGTCGTCGACGTCGGAGTGCCGAACTCGCTGGTCCGGATCATCCCGTTCGTGACGGTGATCCTCGTCCTGGCGCTCGTCGGCCGGACACGCATCCCCGAGGCCGCCGGCGAGCACTACGAGTCCGGCGAGGAGTGAACCGCCGGCTCGTCCGTCTCCCCCCGCGCTCGTGGTGCGTCCGGTCCCGACGACGGTGGGCGATTCGAGCGACGGACGGGGATACAGTCGTCGGTGAGCCGTCGAAATCGGTATAAAGAGTTTTCCACGCGGACTCGACACACACGTGCAATGACCAGCCAGTACGAGTACGACGTCGTCGTCGTCGGTGCGGGCACCGCCGGCTGTTACGCGGCGGCGACCGCAGCGAACGAGGGGCTCGACGTCGTCGTCGTCGAGCGGAAGGACGAGCAGGAGGCGGGCCACATCGCCTGCGGGGACGCGCTGAAGGGCGCCGACGAGTTCCCGGACGCGATCCCCGAGTCGCAACTGGCGCCGGCGATGACCAACACCGACGTCGACCACGGGCGCTTCGAGATCCCCCAGGAGGACACGGTCCTCCACATCCCGGTCCCGGGCGAGCTGGCCGTGATCGACCGGTGGGAGTACGGCCGCCGGATCATCGAGGGCGCCGACGAGGCCGGCGCCGAGTTCCACTACGACACCGTCGTCAAGGACGTCGAGCAGGACGACGACGGTCGAGTGACTGGCATCCGCGCCGTCCGGAAGAGCGAGCCCGTCAGCTACGAGGCGGCCGTGACGATCGACGCGGCGGGCTCGCTGTCGATCCTCCAGGACAAGGCGGACCTCTCGGCGGCCACCTTCGACACGAACGTCTCGTACTCGCAGTTCTGTTCGGCCTACCGCGAGATCGTGGAGGTCCCCGAGCCCGTCGACTGGGACGACGCGCTGGTGTTCAAGCCGACGAAGCGGTCGGCGGGCTACCTCTGGTACTTCCCGCGGACGTCGACGACGATCAACGCCGGGCTGGGGTTCCAGATGAACGAGGAGCCGATGACGCTCGTCGAGGACCTCAAGCAGGACCTCCGGAACCGCCCGGAGTTCGAGGGCGCGACCGTGACGGACAAGCTCGGTGCGGCCCTCCCGACGCGGCGTCCGTACGACTCGGCCGTCGCGCCGGGGTTCGTCGCCGCCGGCGACGCGGCCGGGCACGTCAACCCGACGACCGGCGGCGGGATCGCGGGCGCCGCCTACGCGGGTCAGTTCGCCGCCCAGCAGGCCGCCAGGGCGATCGCCGAGGGCGACGTGAGCGAGGAGAGCCTCTGGCGCTACAACGAGCGGGTGATGAACAAGTTCGGGACGCGGTACGCCGGGCTCGACGTCTACAACGTGCTCACCACCGCGGTGGACGTCGACGACCTCATGGGGCTGCTCGCCTCCCTGCCCGGGGAGAAGCTCGCCGAGGCGCTCTACTCCGGGACGACGCGGGTGGGACCGATCCTGATGCTGAAGTCCCTCGTCAACAGCTACGGCTACTGGGGGACGATCAGGAAGTTCTACGAGACGAAGCGGCTGGCCGACGACCTGCTCGACCACTACCGGACCTACCCGACCCGGCCCTCGGCGCTCGACGCGTGGCAGGCCCAGCGCGACGACCTGATGGACCGGATCTACGAGACGACCGGCGCCGACCCGAAGTACTAAACGGCGCTCACCTTCCTCGCTACCTCCTCGTCCCTCTCTCGCCCCTCTCCGTCCCCGAGGACCCGTGTCGCCGGGGCCTCCAGGTGGGTTGCCGCTCCTCGCCCGTTCCCCCGGCAGCACTGTTCCCGGCCGCTCCCGGCTGCCCCCGGTGTTCGGACGCCAACCTGGCTACGGCCGCCAGCCGCGCAGCAGGGCCACGGCGAGCCCGCCGATCGCGAGGGCAAACGAGAGGCTGGCCGTCCGGACGAGCAGCAGTGCAGCCGCGGCGGCAGCGAGCGGCGCCCCCGTCGCGAGCACGAGCGCCCCGCCGAGGAGCACGTCGTAGGCACCCAGGCTCGCCGGGACAGGGACGACGCTCGCGGCCTGTGGTAGCGGGACGATCGCGACGATCGGGAACAGGACCGCCGGCGTCCCCGTCCCCGCGAGCGCCGTCCAGAGGGCGGCTGCGACGAGGAGCTGCTCGACCACGCCGGCGACCGCGATCCAGACGAGCAGCCGGGGCTCCGAGCGGAACCGGAGGACCGAGGTCCAGAACCGATCGAGGGCCGCCGAGACGGCCGATCGGTCGTAGGCCGTCTCCCGGTAGAGCGACGAGAGCCGCGAGAGGAGCGGCGTCAGGACGGCCACGAGGACGCGCGAGACGACCGTCCGCCACCGGACGAGGGCCGCGCCGGCGACGAGCAGCCCGACGACCGCGACGCCCAGGGTAGCGACGACGAACCGCGGCGAGGCGTCACCCCGGAGGACGACGAGCCCGAGTGCCGTGGAGACGACGAGCTGTGCGCCCGACTTCACGTACTTCGCCACGCTCCGCACGGCGAGCGCCTCGCTGTACGTCGTGCCCGTCGCGACGCCGACGAAGCGTGCCACGATCGGTTCCGAACTCACCGGTCCCGCCGGACTGAGCGCGTCGAAGAAGTCGCCCGCGATCGCGAACTGGACGCTCTGTCGAGGCGAGAGCCCGTCACCGAGCGGTTTCACGGACGCCCACATGCCGACCGAGTCGGTGAGCCCCTCGAGGATCACGAGCGCAGCCACGACCCCCAGAGCCCACGGCGCGACGGCGGCCGTACGGGTGGCGACGCTGTCGACGCCGACCACCGCGAGGTAGGCGACGAGGGCACCGCCGCCGACCACCGCACCGACCGCGAACCTCGCCAGTCGCCGCACGTCGGTGCCTCGGGACGCGAGCGGAAAAACCGCACTGACTGGGGGCGGCACGTCCGTCTCCCTCGACCGGTAGAGGATTCGCTACGCTTCGTCGTCGGACGCACCGCGTCGACCGAGTTCGACGACGGCACCGGCGAGCGTCCCGACGCCGATGCGGATCGTCTCCTCGTCGACGTCGAACGTCGACGTGTGGTGGCCGCCGGGGTGGTCGGTCCCGACGACGACGTACGCGGCCTTCCCGCCGCGCTCCTGGACGCGCCGCATCAGGTAGGTGGCGTCCTCGCTGCCGCCCAGCGTGTCCCGCTCGAGGACCGAGCCGACGCCCTCGACCGACCGGGCGGCCTCCGAGACGACGTCGCGGACCTCGTCGTCGCTCCGGGCACTCGGGGCCCGTCCCTCGATCGACCAGGAGGCCTCACAGCCGTGCGTCGCCGCTGCGCCGTCGACGACCCGACGGGCCCGGTCGACCATGTACTCCATCAGTTCGGTCGTCTCGCCCCGGACCTCGCCCTCCACGAACGACTCCTCCGGGACGATGTTCGTCGCCGTGCCGCCGCCCGCCAGCCCGGCGTTGACCCGCGTGGCACCGTCGGCGTGTCTGGAGATTGCGTGGAGGTTCTGGATCGCCGACGCCATCGCGAGGTTGGCGTTCTCCCCCAGTTCGGGGTTCTTGCCGGCGTGGGCCGGAACGCCGGTGAACTCGGTTCGGAAGTGCGTGACCGCGAGGAAGCCGTCGATCCCCGCGACCACCTCGCCCGTCGGATGGTCGAGCCCGACGTGGAGCGCCAGCAAGTAGTCGACGTCGTCGAGGTGGCCCGACTTCGACATCGGGTCGCCGCCCGCCACCAGCTCCTCGCCGGGCTGGAAGAACACCTTCAGCGTCCCCTCGAACGCCGACGCCGCGACGGCGTCGAGAACGCCGACGCCGATGGTCGCGTGGGCGTCGTGACCGCAGGCGTGCATGTAGCCCTCGTGCTCCGAGCGGAACCCCTCGGCGGCCGGGACGTGGTCCTCGTCCGACGACTCGGTGATGGGGAGCCCGTCGATGTCGACACGGAGACCGACCGTCGGGCCCTCGCCCCGCTCCAGAACGGCGACCGCACCGGTGTACCCGCCCCGGAGGCGTTCGAGGACGTCCTCCCGCGCGCCGGCCGCGACGGCCCGGTCGTACCACTCGTCGAGCTCGTCGTCGTCCGGGACGGCCAGCCGGTCGTCGGCCAGGACTTCCGGACCCACGTAGAGTGCGTCCAGGTCCCTCGTCTCCAGTTCGTCGACGAGCGTCGCCGTGGTGTAGAACTCCCGCCAGGCGGGTTCGGGGTGTCTGTGCAGGTTCCGGCGGAGGTCCGACAGCTCGGCGGGGGCGTCGTCGGTGCTCATACGCCCCGATTCGGGGCCACGGTCAAGTGTGTACCCTTCCCGCTCCGCGAGTGGGCCCCGCCCGCTCCGGGGAGGCGGCGGATCGCGAGGATCCCCCCGCGACGACCGTCGAGGACGTGGTGGCTGGCGACGTGACGAGGGGGCAGGAGACGGGGCGAAGGTGAGGTAACGAGGCGAGTGGCGACGTGGCGAAGCGGACGTGACGAGGTGGGATGCGACGTGACGAGGGGACGCCCGAGGCAGATCCGACGAGACAGAAGGGAAACGGGCGGAACGGAACAGAACGACCGCAGAGAGAGGGAGATCGATTCGCTCGCTCGTCAGTCGCGTCGATAGCCGAGTGGCTTCTTCTGTTCGACCTCGACCTGGACGTGGACGCTCTCGGGGAACTCCACGTGAGCGATCCGTCCGGCGACGTGGTCGCTCCCGTGGACTTCCATCGTCCGTGCGTAGACGGTGTACTGCCAGGACGCGTACTCCTCGCCCGGCGACAGCCGGCGGTACTGCGGGACGATGATCTCCCGCGGCGACTCGGCGTGAGGACCCTTGCAGTCGGCGCCTTTCCGCTCGAACATCCCTTTCAGCTCCCCGACCAGGTCGTCGAGAACCGACCGGTCCCCGCTCTCGAGTCGGAGCTTGGTGACGAACGTCATTGCCGGCGGTGGTCGCGCCAGGGACAAAAACCCGTCTACCACGTTCTCCGTCGCGGACGTGTAATTCGGGTGGTCTTCAGTCGAGAACGTACAAATCGGGTGATGTTGGAGGTGGCGATGGGGTCCGACGCGCGGACGGGACGACGGCGGTCCCAGTCGGTGTCGTTCGTCGTGATTCGCGTCCGGAGAAATTCGCCAGAGGGGAGACACCAGAGCCGACATCAATAAAAAGGTGGCGTATCTAGTCACTGGGTAATGACGGTCGAAGCGGTCAGTGCTGGAGCCATCCTCTTCCGCGACACCCGCGGCCAACGGGAGTACCTGCTCCTGAAGAGCCGACCGGGGGACTGGGAGTTCCCCAAGGGCGGTGTCGAAGGCGACGAGGAGCTCCAGCAGACGGCGATCAGGGAGGTGAAAGAGGAGGCCGGGATCGGTGACTTCCGACTCATCGACGGCTTCCGCGAGGAGTACGACTACGTCTTCGAGGCGGACGGGAACACCATCCACAAGACGGTCCACCTGTTCATCGCGCGCTCGTTCGAGGCCTCGGCGGAGCTTTCGAAGGAGCACCGCGACCTCCAGTGGCGCGACTACGAGCAGGCGATCAACACGATCACACAGGACGGCCCCCGGGACATCCTCAAGCAGGCGCACGCGTACCTCGACAAGCTGGCGGCGCGCAGCGAGAGCGAGAACGGCAAGTACGTCGTCTGAACGCCCAGCGGTCTCCCGTCCGGCTTGCGGTAGTCGAGCGGTCGCTCCGGTCGAACGTGCCCGACGAGCCGGCGGCGGCTGACGGACTGTGACCGTCGGACGATCACCGCCCTGCAGCCGTGGCTCCGTCCGGTCGTCGACGTGACGTTCGGTCGGGAGGGACCGCTACCGATCGTCCCTGCCGCGAACGTTGAAGGCCGATGGCGGGACCAGACCGGTGCGTGTCCTGACGACCGACCGCGGGACGTGCCGGGGAGCGCGGCGCGCCGTCCCGTGCCCGCCGACTGACGAACGCGCCGCCAGTACGCCACGCGGAGACCGCCGGGTGACCGGGACTCTGCCCCGAGGCACCGCGGTTTCGCTCCCGAGCACCTCGGCTCCGACGGACCGACCGCCGATTCGGGGGACGACCGGCCGTCGGGCTGGCGGGACGGAACGGACCGGAACGCGGCCGGGCGTTTCGGCGGGGGCGATGCCGGTCGGCACGGGTCGAGGTCGGACGGGTGGGACGGGCGGGGGGACGGACTTGCCCGCGACCCCCGGTCCTTCGTCCGGCACCGCAAACCCTTACCTCCGGGCCGACCAGCCTCGGACGTGCGCTATCCGGGCGACTCGGAGTTCACGTTCGAGCTGCTCGTCTGCCGGTGGGCCGAGCGTGCGTGGCCCCCAGGGGACGGGGACGGCGACGACCTCGGCACCGAGGGGAACGGCACTGACGGGTCCGGCGGTCGACGTCCGGTGCTCGTCGCCAGACAGCTCGGGACGCGGGACCGGCGCTGGGACACGGTCGTCGTCGAGGTGGAGCCGGCGGCGTTCGCGGCGCGGCTCGCGCTCGACGACCGCGGCCTCGACTCGGACCTGCTCCACGTCGTCAGACACGCGCCCGCCGACTGGACCTGGTACCGGGAGGCGCTCCCCGACCCCGGCTACCCCTGGCGGTACGTCCGTGCGGCCGTCCACCGCGCGGCCGCCCGGGGCGTCGTCGAGGAGCGCAAGCGGGACAACCGGATCCAGCTCCGGCGAGTCGCCCCGTATCCCGACTGGATCCGGCGGATCGTGGCCGTCGAGAACAAGCCGGACCTCGACGCGAGCGCCGCGCGCGCCCTCGCCGACCAGCTGGAGCACGACGTCGAGGCCGGTCTGGCCGACGAGGTGTGGCTGGCGACGGCGAGCACCGGCGACCGGGTGGAGCCGGCGCTGCTCGGCGAGATGCCGGTCGAGGCGGGCGTGCTCACCGTCGAGTTCGGGCCGGCCGCTCGCGTCAGGGCGGAGGTGGCGTGGCACCCCAGCCGGCTCGAGCCGGATCCGGATCGGGCAGCCAAGCGGCTGGAGCTGGCCGAACGCGCCTTCGACCGGGGCTGGCGGTCGTACCTCGACGTGACGCGGCCGGACTGTCGCTGGTTCCAGCTCCGCCACGTCGGCCGGGCGATGCTCCCCTACTGCGCTGCGAAGGACCGCCACCAGACGAGCGCGGAGTGTACGGGGTCGTGTCCGTCGTTCCAGCCCGAGCCGCCGCCGTGGCGCACCCGCGGGTGGCCGATCGAGGGCGGTCCGGGAAAGGGGATCCGCCGGCTGCTCGAACAGCGACGCGACAGGGAACGCGACCGAGCCGGCGATCGGTGCGGGGAGGACGACTCGCCCGACGGAGGCGTCCCACACGAGGGTGGCGAGGGGTGCGACGAGGGGTAACCCGGGACTCGCGACAGTGAGGAACTGCGCGCCGGCGCGTCGACGCTGCCACCGTGTGGCCGTTCCACCCACCGGTTGGTCTACCCGGTCGACGGTCCGTCCCTCCGCAGGGACGGTCAGTCGACGACCTCGACCGTGACCTCGTCGCGGTCGACGCCGAGCCGGAACGTCGGGACCGTCCGGTACTCGACCTCGACGACGCCCTTCCGGCGGAGGTTCTGGAGCGCCCGCCGGACGTCCCCGGCCTCCGGGTCGAGGTCGTACCGGTCCCGGAGCTTGTGGAGCACCGAGACGACGCTCTCTGACCGCTCGTCGGGTCCCGCGAGCACTGCGAACGCCCGCGCTTCCAGCTCGGGCACGCGGATGACGCTCGGACCCTCCTCCTCGTCGTCTTCGACACCCGGCTCGACGCCCGTCAGTTCGGCCGCCTCCGTCGTCGCCCGGATGAGGCTGTTCTCGTCCCGGTAGTAGTAGTCCTTGAGGTGGTTCTCCAGGTACTGGTGGACCTCGCTCCCGCTCTCGAGGCCCCACCGCTCCATCAGGTCCCTGTTCTTCGTCGGCTGGAGCCGGACGACGTCCGCCAGGCGCTCCTCCTCCTCTGCCGTGAGGCTCATTCCTGTGGGTGGTACGAACGAAGGGATACTTGCACCTTCTGGAGCGGTGTGGTCGCGCGGGTCGGCGAACCGGCCGGTCCGTCGGTAGCCCGGATTCCGACTGCCAGGTCGTTCGGGCCGGCCGAGCGCCGTCGACGTTTCACGGCCGCGGCTGACGCCGGCCGACGTCGCCCGGAGGAACCGTTATGCGGTCGGCCGTCCACCTCCCGCGCATGTCCTGGGACACCGTCAGTCTCGACGTCGACGACGAGGTAGCGACGCTGACGATCGACCGCCCCGACAGCCTGAACGCCCTCAACCCGGAGACGGTGGACGCGATGGACGAGGCGCTCGACGAGATCGAAGCGGGTGGCGCGCGGGTACTCGTGATTACCGGCGCCGGCGACGACGCGTTCATCGCCGGCGCGGACATCGGGCTGATGCAGGAACTCGACACCGAGGAGGCCCACGACTACTGCGTCGCCGGCCAGGAGCTGGGCACCCGGATCGAGGAGCTCCCGATCCCGACGATCGCCGCGGTGAACGGCTACGCGTTCGGCGGGGGCTGTGAGGTGGCGCTCTGCTGTGACCTCCGGGTGGCGTCGGAGCGCGCGATCCTGGGCCAGACGGAGATCGACCTGGGGATCATCCCGGGGTGGGGAGGCACCCAGCGGCTGCCCCGCCTGGTCGGCGACGAGATGGCGCGGCGGCTGATCTTCTTCGGCGAGCGGCTCGACGCGAGCGACGCGAACGAGATCGGTCTGGTCGGCGAGGTGGTCGCCCACGACGAACTGTACGACCACGTCGACGAGCTGGCCGCGGAGCTGGCCGCGAAGCCGGCGTTCGCGCTCCGGGCCGCCAAGGACGCGATCAACATGCACCACCAGACCTCCGCGACGGCCGGGCTGGCCTACGAGGCCCGCACCTGGTCGGGGCTGTTCGGGACGCACGACCAGCGCGAGGGGATGGCCGCGTTCGTCGAGAAGCGCGACCCCGAGTTCGAGTGAGCCGCGGCGGCCGGGCGGCCGCTGCCGTCGGCGCCCCGTCCCCGTGGTAGGATCCCGGACGCCGACCACCGGAGTGACCGGTCTACCTTCCGTCGATCCGGCGCGGGCGAACAGCACGGCCTCGGATCCCGGATCGCGACCGGTCCGAGGACCCGACGGGGGACGGCTCCCGGGAGAGCGCAGCCAAGCCCGCGTCGATCAGTCCTGTGGCGAGGGGGTGGTCACGGGCTTGCCGGCCGTCACGGTGTCCTCGACCTGCGAGACGACCAGGAGGAGTCCTGCGGCCGCGAGGACGGCCCCGACGGCGAACGGCCAGACGAAGCCGAAGCCGACCAGGTAGCCCGACGCGAGCGGGCCGATGGCGACCCCGAGCCCGAAGCCCATCGTCAGGATCGACAGCGTGCTGCCCGACTCCCCCTCGCGTGCCAGATCCCCCGCGAGTGCGAGCGACGGGGCGAACACCATCGCGACGGAGACGCCGTGGAGCAGTCGCGCGCCCAGCATGATCCAGGGGTCGGTGACGACCCCCTGGGCGAGCACCGCCGGGACCAGGAGGACGAACCCGCCGACGAGGAACGGCTTCCGGCCGTATCGATCCGAGAGCCGGCCGATGGGGATCTGGAAGAGGACGTTCGCGACGACGACCGCGCCGAACTGGGCCGCGAACAGGACCTCGCCCTGCCCGAGCCGGGCGTTCACCTGTGGCTGCAGCGTCGCGAACAGCGCGACCGTGATGGCCAGACAGACCGTCGCGATCCCGAGCGTGAACACCGGATCGAGCAGTCGACCGTCTCCGGTGACCGAGACCGCGAGTTCGTCGCTCGCCGGCACCTCGATGCGCTCGGGCTGGGAGACGAACACCGTCACCAGGGCGAAGCTCCCCGCCGCGCCGAGCGCGGCGACCGCGAACGCGGCGTCGAACCCCGACAGCGTCCCCCCGTCGGGGAGTCTGTACGGCCCGAACTGGACGACCGCTCCGGCGAGGAGCGGGCCGAACCCGAAGCCGATCAGGCGGAACGTGTTGAAGACGCCGAAGCTCCCGCCGCGGTCGCCCGTCGCGGAGTACTCGTTCACCAGGGCGACCGTCGAGGGGATGGCGACCCCGATCCCGAGCCCCTGGAGCGCACGGAGGAACAGCACCGCCGGGTACGAGTCCACGAACGCGTACGCGGCGCTCGCGGAGCCGAGCACCGCGATCCCCACCAGGATGAGCGACTTCCGGCGTCCGGTCCGATCAGAGAGCCGACCGGTGAACGGCTGTGCGAGGCTGTTGACGAACCCGAACAGCGAGAGGACCAGCCCGATGAGGAGCGGCTCGGTCAGCGTGAGCGCGAGCGTCCCCGGGTCGACGCCCCCGCCCAGGAGGACCCCTACGTCGAGCCGGACGTCGAGGAACCCCGACAGGTCGACCTCGCCGCTGGCGATGTACAGCGGGAGCACGACGACGAGGAACGAGTTACCGATCGCACCGACCATCCTGGCCAGGGCGAGCACGATGACACGCCGGTCGGTCTCGCCGACGACCAGGGAGAGGGCACGAGCGAGGAGTCCCATCGAACCGAAATACTCGAGCGACCCGTATCACAGTTGTGTTCCGTCGCCCCGGGACCGCCGTCTCCCGGCGTTCGCTCCCCCGTCGACGTCGTCGGCACTTAGTGATTACTGCGATTCGTTACCGCCGTGACGATCCGTCTCGGTGATGAAAGGCTCTGAACCGGCGTCTTTCGACACCGTCCATGGAACTATTCGCAGTAATCACTAACTGCCCCTCTCCGGGTGCCGCCCACCGCGTCCGGGCCACGCGCGGCCGGCCCGGTGGCCGACTCACTTCGTCGACCGACGCGGACCCACGTTACCCCCGGCGGGGGCGAGACGCTGCGACCAGCCAGTGACGCGTGGTCCCACGAGTCACTACGCGTTCAAGTAGGAGTATAACGTTAGATCGTGTATGAATAGGCACGTGAAACTCAGCCGAGTCGAATCGACGTTCGAGGAGTTCGACTACCCGCTCAGCCGCGAGGCAGCCGCGGCGGCCTGCAGCGACGTGACCGTCCAGCTGGCGGACGGCGACGCGAACCTCGGCGATCTGATCGCCCGGATCCACGACGACCGGGTCACGGACGCCCACGACCTCTACATGGAGCTGCAGAACGTCCTCCCGATCGAGGCCGTCGGCGAACCGTTCCAGTCCGACGGCGACGCGTGAGCGCTCCCCGGCCGCGAGCGAGTCGGCCCGGCCGCAGCCGCCCCCCGGGTCGGGCCCGGTGCCCGGTCGTGACTCGTCGTTTCGGCGGGAGTGGCCGGCCGAGACTCGTCGGGACGGCGAATCCCCCACTGCGGTGGAGGCACTCGTCCCGAACCGGGGCCGGTCGCGGTCTCGAACTCGGCAGTTTCCGTAACGCCGACCGGTTCCGAACCCGGAGGTTTTTGTAACGGCGACGGCTGTAGTAGCGGTATACATGGAGTTCTGCGACGAGTGCGGTTCGATGATGCGGACGGACGGGGACAAGTGGGTCTGCGGGAGCTGCGGCTTCGAGAAGGCTCGCGACCAGACCACCGAGGCGACGATGGTGACGACCGAGGGCCAGCAGGAGAGCGAGGTGATCGACACTTCGGAGGTCGACGCCGGCGAGATCGGACCGACGACGACCGTGAAGTGTCCGAACGACGACTGCGACAGCATGACGGCCCGCTACGAGATGAAACAGATCCGCTCGGCCGACGAGTCGGAGACGCGTTTTTTCACCTGCGTCGAGTGCGGCCAGAAGTGGCGCGAGGACGACCACTGATAGGGTCGGTTGTAACTGTTTACCGGTGATTCGACGACCGTTCCGTCGAACACCGGAAACGAATTACAACCGACCCTATGACCGCACGTTCCTGACGGCGTCCCGCCCCGAGCGACTGCTGACGAGCCTCCGAGGCGCCGACCGCCGAGCGACGCGTCGACGCGGGACGCTCGACGACAGGGGCGACGGAGACGGGTCGATCCAGCTCACGGGAGGACCACAGCCGACCGGGAGGACCGCAGCCGACCGGGAGGACCGCAGCCGACCGGGAGGACCGCAGCCGACCGGGAGGACCGC
>Ga0207797_1001874_pt1 | contig 14984 bp, 11 predicted proteins | sample PRCRCaboRojoPR_6_FD_187275 | JGI IMG/M metagenome (GOLD analysis project Ga0207797, IMG submission 187275) | Marine sediment microbial community from Cabo Rojo, Puerto Rico - PR CR 10% Liquid 1 (SPAdes) | ecosystem: Environmental > Aquatic > Marine > Coastal > Sediment | place: Cabo Rojo, Puerto... | reverse complement strand
GAGATCGCGGAGAATGACCGGTGAGTTCGGCACAACCCTTACTGACAAACGTCATGGTCCAGAGCGAGTCCGCCCGGCAACGAAAAGTCATGCCCGGAATATCACTTAATAAATCCGACAGTATTTTTGATTCCTCATCCAACCCTGGAGGATAATTATCAGATTCAAAAATTTGCCTTTCTTTTTTCATAACATCTCCTCATTTTCAGGGCTGGATTAGTCTAACCAGCTAGTCTTATTAATGGTGCTGCTAGATGCGATAACTAGAATTGTCTTTACCACTAGAAAACAGGATTCTATTGTGGTTAGATAAAATTTAGCTTACAAAACTTTATTAGTATATCAATAAAATCTAGAAACGCACAGCCGTGATCCTGCTTTTCACTAAACAATACTGAAACTTTATGAATTAGTAAAATAGGCTAATTGTTAAAACAGATTCAACAGAACTATCGAACTAATCGTCTAGCCCTCTAATTAACCTTCTGTTTTGCTCGTATACGATTTGACGCTAAAAAGATATTAACTATACCACGGGTATCGCCAGGTCTTCCGCTCCGTGATTGGAAATTTCGGCCTCCGGGAAGTTTTTCTGTACAATGTTGTGAATGGTCTGGGCGTATTTAACTTTTTCCCTCGCAAGATGATTTAGCAAAGATATATCCGTCCAGGGCTTGTAGAGTCCACCTGGGCCTTTAGAAAACGCTTCACCCGGTTCAAGTTTGAAATAACAGGGAGATGCAATTCTGGCAAACTCAGGTGTTTCGTAGAATCTGATTTCCCCTCCAGCTGATTCGACAAGATAAACATGAATATCAATCGGAATATCAATACTTTGCCTTAAAGAACTTATCTTAGGGAGGTCCAAGTCAGCAACAGGGTTAAATGAGTTCGCACCAAGTTCTTGAAGCATTTTTCCGCTTGCGGGGGAACCGTGGCCTGTCGAGATCGAAACTTTAAACACTACGTCTTCCGGTATATCACCGTTTTCTCTCATTTTGTTCAGCGCCCACATCAACCCTTCATCGTAAACCAAAAAACCTCTGAAACCAATTTCAATTGCTCTCATTATATCAGTAATAACATGTTTTAACTGGCTTACACCACGATGCCTTTTTCCGTGGGTCTTGCCCTCCGGAGTGGCAACCTCCCTTCCAGTATCCCACGTACCCCTAGGACCCGGAGTTAAAATAACTTCCATTTCTGAATCAGCTGCTAGTTGAGCAAAGTCTTTTAGTTCGGCTCTGTCCAGTAAAGTTGCTCCCATAACGGTTGATATCAACCTATGAATAGGTACATTACGTTTATTTCTTTCCCTTACAACAGTCTCCAGGACTTCCAGTCTTTCTACTCCGGATACCTCAAGCCTATACCAACCTCCATCAGGAAATCGGCGTTTACTTGTGGGTAAGTCGTAAGATTCTTCTCCTGGTAAACCAATTTTCTTCAGCATAGATGCGGCTTCTTGTAAAGTTGCCATTCATATCACCTATATATGTATTTGGTAAAATTCAAACGCCAAAACCTAAATTTTTATGTCGCTAGAATTTTTAATTTCTGAAATATCAGTACTTCACTAAACTTGAAACCTCGGTTTCTACCTTTAAGCAGATTTCGCATCTACAATAGATTGCTATAAATTTCCGTTCGATTTCCGCCCAGAAACCCTTAATACCCAAGAACTCTTCCGTTAAATCGAAGACTATTTTTTATCAACTGAAGCAACTACCTCACCTTTTGTGCTATCAAGTGACACATTTTTGCACCCCTCAAGTTTTTTAAAATCTCCCGCTCTTAAAGTCACAACGGGCACATCAACCTGATATAACTCCTTGGCAAGTAATGCTCCCGTTACAATTATCGGGTCGGGTTTAACGTTGATTATTCCCAGTGGATGAGTCGAGTTTCTCACTGATTCTAACAAGACAACTGATGCAGTACTGGAGCCAATTCCCTCCGGAAAAGCTAGCACTCTCCCTGAAACGTTCTCACCAAACAGATCGCTTCTAGTATCTATGATCTCTCCCGTTTCCGGATCAAACGAACCCCAGAAGCTAATAGGGGTATGAGTGAACAGTAACTCTCCATTTGATTCTCCCGAGACAAGATAGTTTGAATCAAACCTCTTATCAATCATTGGTTATCCTTTACATCGACCAGTTACAGCTGCCTGGACGCAACTTTCTAGATCCAATAGGGAAGTCCTTACCCCAAGCTCATTAGGGGCATAATGGGCGAACTTCGCTGAATCCGTAACCACTCGCTCGAAGTCCCAATTATCCATTGGCCAGTTGAACATACAGGTATCAGTACTTATCTTGATGCCAGCAGAAAGTAATCTGCTAAGTATCCCCATTTCTTTGATTAAATAATACTCTTCCCGGTTGGTCTGGACCCAGAACTCGACACCCGGTGAAATCTCTCGATTATAAAGTAATTCATTCAGGCGCATGAACTCTGAGCTGGAGAAATGGGGGCAACCAAGAAGTACAAGATCCAGCTTTCCCGATTCTACAGATTTAAGTTCCCTGTGGCGCTTCTGCAAATCTTTACCCGTTATCGAGTATACTTTTCCAGAATCTCGATAATTCCTGGTTAATTCTTTACTCTTTATATCTGGGGTAACCCCCTTAATGTGGTACAGCCCTACACCACCCGAAGCCGCGACGGCAGCGCTAAAATTTTTCAGCTGCTCCCGCACAACACCCGAATTTATACCCTCAATCAACGGGATTTCACTACCACAAATTTTGCCAACTTCATATCCAAGTAAGCAAAAAAGAATATTGTCCGAAAAAGAATACGGATATATATCTTTAACCTTTATCAACACACCGGGTGTCCTGTTTACTTCAAGGTGCATTCCAAAATAAGGAACTCTACCTGTAATTGCAGAACAAACTTCAAATAGGTCGCCATATCTTTCTGTTTTTGCTCCTATAACTGAATTTACAAAAGCAATTGCATTCGATTCCGCGAAAGCTACCTGCTCACCTTTGACCGGGATACCACTATAACTATAAGGAGTACACGTCCAAGTGGGAATTGCCCCTAATTCCAGGTAAGCCTCTTCCAGCTCACTACACCTTTTTGAAAATGCTTCGGGTACCCTGAATTCCCTCCAACGAGAAATATCTCGTCCGGTCGGATTAGTAGTGGTTGGCACTTCCAGGTTACCACCAAGACCAACTATTTTTTTAGCGAAATCAATTTTTGCTCCGCCGCTGAATCTATTATACCCGCTAAGGTGAGCTCTACTTATCGGCACAAATCTAGAGGCCCCAAAAGCTTCACCAAGTTTCAACTGAACCCTTAGGCATACTTGTTTTGCCTTTCCCATTTCCCCCGCTTTCATTCTTTTCTCTAGCTCATTTAGCTCCAATAAAACCACCACTGTAAAAACTGACTTAGTTATAAGACCACAAAAAAGCAAGTCGCCAGACAAAGACGAAAATCTGAATTTCCTCAAACAAAAAACCAAAAAAATCAATCTAGAAACTATTCAACCATAAAAGTTCCTTTTGTTTAATATTCGCGATATACTAATTATCTTCTTTGTAGCTCAACCTTAACTACTCGCTAAATTGACCAGGTATTCCAAGTTTTTAATCTCTTCCAAATTGATAGTTAAGTCTAGCAATTCTTCAGTAGAGTCTGAATCTAGTACTGTATTAACCAACCATCGAAACTTCTTTTTCTGCCGTTCCTCATCCCAGCCAGTCTGCGGATAATTTAAGTTCCCCTCAGTTACTTGCAAACTGTACCTTCTACCTCCTTTTAGCCTAATTTCTACTGAACTCCCAAACCTACCACCAACTTGCCCTCTAATAGCCCTTTTATAGGATTTGGTGAATTCAGGGGATTCTCTTGCTTCAACTTTTCCCGCTACTTCACCAATTACCTGATCCGTCAGCCTGTTTTCTTCTATCTGCAGTGGTCCAACTTTGCCGTCAACGATCAGAGCAGCAATTGGCCAGGCAAGGTTAAACTGAGCTTCTTCGGTGGTTTTAGGCAATCTCGTGCCAAGTTCTACTGCTTCCCGAAAAGTCTTTACGGATATTTGCTTTATTTCATCTATAGAAATAGTGTTTTTGTCAATAATATCCCGCACAGCATCTAAAGTTGGATGAGTCCACGCACACGAGCAGTATTCCTTCCAGCAGATTCCTTCGACAATAATATAATTTGAACCAATATCATTAACCCATTTCAGATAATTTTTGTTGAGCAGTATTGAACTTGTACCTGTAAACCCAATACGGGCTAGTTCCGCCGAGGTAATTCCATTCACGGGACCGAGGCCCATGCCATGTTTTACCATTTTTGGCTCTTTGACATCTCGCATGATGGGAATATACGGAGAATTATATTCGGCTATGCCAAAAGCGTGAAAAAGTTCTTCCTCGCTCAAACCAAACGATCTTGCAGCCATTCCAGCACAGGCTACCGAGCCCCAGGACCCTCCAGCTCTGTAAACATCGTAGAAATCGTGCCAGCATCTACCTATCCTATGAGCCAGCTCATAGCCGATAACAAGAAGCTCTAACATTTCTTTACCTGAAAGGCACTTCAATTCAGCTAGAGCTAAAGCAGTTGGAAACAATTGAGCACCCGGATGTCCTTTCGTATAAAGACCACAATCATCAATGTCAAGAGCATTGGCGGCGTAAGCATTTGCAAAAGCCGCGCCCTTTATGCCGGTTTTTTTATTACTTGATACAATTGTAGCATCTTTGCCTGCCCAATTAGTTAGTGCGTATTTGGCAGTAATGTTAGCAACTTTTACGTGCTGGCCAGCAACCAAAGCACCCAAACTATCCAGTGCGCAGAGACTAATCTTGGACCTTACGGCTTCTGGATATTCATTCCAGTTTGTGTCGAATACGAACTTACTTATTTTATGTATCGCTTCCAAATCTCTCTCCCGGGGGGCTTTCAACCTCTTTGCTGGTCAGCCTTATCAACGATTTCATTTATCTCTTTGACTTTATCTTCATCAAGGACGTTCGGTTTTTTGTTTTTCAGTATTCCTTTTACTTTTTCCGTGGCTTTTTCTTTGATGGATTTGCTCCCCCTGTCCATCCAGCCATCGTAACTATCTCTTTCCATAATATCTGGAGCCCATACGCGTTCGCGGAACTGATCAACAGTATGACGAGTATTTAAAAAGGTTCCACCGGGACCTACTTTGTCTATTAGATCAATAGCCAAGGTCTCTTCCGAAACTTCGATATTGTTCAACATTCTTTTTACAGAACCAATAATATCGTTACATATTGTTAAAAACTGCAGGGAAGAGGTCATGCCCGAGTCCATATAACCGACGTCATGGATTAGGTTGGCCCCGCTCAATGCAGACATCAATAAGCTATTTGCAGCTTCTGCTCCTGCTTGAGTGTCTACTTCCTTGGCATCTGTACAGCCACCTGTACTGAAAACCGGTATTCCATAATAAGCCGCTATCTCTTTCCTTATGGCCCTTCCAAGAAACGTTTCAGGTGCGCCATAACAAAAATTACTCGTTTTCATATCCAGCGTTGTCGGCCCTCCACCGTACACCAGAGTGTAACCCGGCTTTCTAATCTGACTTAAAACAAGGCCGACAAGATAATCAGCCGTATTTAGAACAAATCCACCTGCAGGTGTTACAGGAGAAGTTCCTCCAATTGAAGGAGATGGGACGTACATCGCAGGTAAATCATTATCAACGCAATAAAACAACTTATCTGTCGTGTCGCGTTTTGGATGTTTTAATGGTGAAATTGGTTCTATATACTGCAACATAAAAGGTTTTTCCTTTAATGTCTCTTCCCCGCCTGCCGCGACTTTAGCTATTTCGAAAATAGTCTCTAACCCTCCAACGTCCCAAGCCGTATAAAGTATTGGCTTAGTTGTGTTCTTTACCATTGCGTCAAAATGATGATGGTCTGCTACCTTCTCTCCTGTATCGGAAGCAAGCGCGAAAGACATTACAAAATCGATATTCGATAACGAATCCACGACCCTTGCTGCATTTATGACGTCCTTTTTTACTGCCTGTCTTCTCTTGCCGCTATCGATGTCAATTGTATAAGGTGTTTCAGAACCTGGTCCAAAATAAACGTTATCTCCTTCAAGGAAAAGGGCTCGATCACCGTTTCTATTGTATACTACTAATTTCTTTCCTGCTGTCCTCAAAGATTCCTCAATCAGATAATCGGGAATCCTAACCCTGTTACCACTAACTTTAGCCCCGGCACCAGCAAGTATATCCTTCGCTTCCTCAGACACCACTTCTACTCCCGTCCTTTCAAGTACTTCTACGGCCCCTCGGTGTATCTTGTCTAGCTGTTCTTTGGTAAAAAGTTTAAAGCTCGGTCTTTGTTTGAGGATAAATTCGTTGTTTAGTCTCATTTTCTCTCCTGTAATTAAAGTGAGTCCAGCGCCTGATCTAGATCTTCTATTATGTCTTCTACGTCCTCTATTCCAACAGATAACCTAATAAGAGTCTCGGGAATATCCGCCTCTTTCTTTTCCCCTTCTGTCATATCAGCAAAATTTGTACTTGGCGGATGGCATATTATCGTCCGGCTGCACCCTTCATGGGTTACGTTGGGAATCATCCTTAGTTTGTCCAAAAACCGGAAGGCTTCTTCCCGAGCGCCTTTGCCGGTAAGTGTAAAAGACATTAGTGAACTAAATCCGTCCATCTGGCCTGCTGCAAGGTCGTGCTGAGGGTGAGAATCGAGGCCGGGATAATTTACTCCATCCACTTTTTTATGATCTTCTAGAAACTTCGCCACCATTAACGCGTTATCCGAATGCTTCGTCATTCGAAGCGATAGCGTCTCCAGTCCCAATAAATTTAGCCAAGAATTAAAAGGTGATGCTGATGGTCCAAACCTTCTCATCACCCCAGTCCTTAAAGAGGAAATATATTCCTTACTCCCTATTATTGCCCCGCCTAATGCAGTAGCCGATCCGTTTATGTATTTTGAAGTGGACTCAATGACTATATCTGCCCCCAGCTCAATTGGCCTTTGAAGTGCCGGCGTCGCCAATGTATTGTCTACAATAAGAAGAATGTCTTCGGATTTGGCGATTTTCGCCAGACCTTGGATGTCAGCAATAAACAAACCAGGGTTACTGGGAGTCTCAACGAATAAGAACTTAGTGTTGTCCGTTATAGATTCTTCCCATTCGTTCAAATCTTCAGGATTCTCTACTACCTGAGAATCTACGGAAAAATTAGGTAGGACATCGTTAAACAATTGAAACGATCTTGCATATAACTTGTTCGAAAAAACTGCCCCGTTGTTACGATCCAACAAACTCATCGCAACCAGGGATATTGCCCCCATCCCCGATCCTGTTGCCATCGATGCCTCGCCACCCTCAAGATAAGCCAATCTTTTCTGGAGTACATCCGTAGTCGGATTATCAGTTCTGGCATAAATAAAACCATCCAATTCATCTTCTGGGTCATATATCCTGGCAGCTTCCTCGGAATCCTTATAAGGGTGAGCAGTAGTTTGAAACAATGGTACTGAAATGGAGTTCTTCTCTATTGCATCACTTCTTCCATAACCTCCCAGTACTGACAGGGATTCAAAACCAATTTCTTTTCTATTCATAGATAGGCCTCCTGTGTTTCATAAAAGTTAAAACCTTGATTGCTCGTATAATCCAGTCCAAAACCTTGTAGACATTCAATCTCTCAGTCACCCCACTTTGACAACAGGTTCCACTTTCGCTAGCTCTTCAAGGGGAATATGGCATTTGATTAAATGGCTTTCAGTCACCGCTATCGAGGGCGGTTTTTGGGTCTCGCATATGGAACCCAGTTTCCTTGGACAACGAGTATGAAAACGGCATCCCGATGGCGGATTTATCGCACTTGGGGTCGAACCCTTAAGTTTAATATGACGCTGTTTTACATTGGGATTCGGTACCGGTACTGCCGAAATCAAAGCTTCGGTGTAGGGGTGATACGGTGGCTGAAAAATTTGCTCCTTCTCTCCAACTTCGCATATTTTGCCCAGATATGTTACAGCGATATAATCACTTAGATAATGAACCACATTTAAATCATGAGAAATAAATAAATAAGAGGTATCGGTATCTCTCTGAAGATCAAGTAAAAGGTTCAAGACAGAAGACTGTACTGAAACGTCCAAGCTCGAGGTAGGTTCATCACAAATGACCAGGTCTGGGTTGGCGGCAAAAGCTCTAGCTATGGAAACACGCTGCTTTTGCCCACCACTCATTTGAAAAGGCATTCTATCCATAAACTCGGATCCGAGGTTTACCTTTTGCAGTAATTCTAAAATCCTTTTCTCCAGTTCAGAACCGCTAATCCCTTCTTTTAAGATCAGCGTTCTGCCAACAATCTTTCTTACCGAATGGGCAGGATTTAATGTACTTTCCGGGTCCTGGAAAACCATCTGCATCCTGTTTAACGTCTCCTTATTCCTTTTGTACCAGGGTCTGGAAATATCGATTCCGTCAAAAAATATCGTTCCCCCGGTCGGTTCAAGGAGCCCAATAATAGTCCTAGCCATGGTCGTCTTACCGCATCCGCTTTCCCCCACGACCCCAAGTGTGTTTGCAGTTAGCAGATGCATACTAACTCCGTCAACCGCTTTAACAGTATGTCCGTTTTTGAAGTATTTTTTGAGGTCCTCCAACTCTAATAGCACTTTTCCGTTTCTAGAAATCGCTTCTCTCTTTCTTTTTGACTCTGCATCCGAATCTTGTTTCGGGGGCTTTTCTTTTTCTTCTATTTGATGCGCCTTCCAGCAAGCAACCATTCGGTCGTTCTCGTAGTTGACTAAATGAGGTTCATCTTGCAAACATCTTGATTCACTAAATGAGCAACGAGAATTAAATACACAGCCTGGAGGAATCTCCGTTAATGAAGGGACGCTACCCGGAATCGATTTTAACCTTGTATCCTCCTTTGCAATACCAATTTCCGGCACACAGCTAATCAATCCCCTCGTATAAGGATGTATAGGTCTAAGGCCAATGTCTTCTTTTGAACCTTCTTCCACAAGTTTTCCCAGATACATAATTCCTATCCTGTCGGCAATTTCCATTACGACACCGAGGTCATGAGAAATATAGACAATTGCCACTTTGTACTTCTCCTTCAAGCCTTGAATGAGATCTAAAATAACCTGCTCTGTAGTCACGTCTAAATTAGTGGTTGGTTCGTCCATAATCAGCAGGGAAGGTTCACTCATTAGAGCCATTCCTATACAAACCCTCTGCTTCATCCCTCCGCTCAGTTGGTGCGGGTATCTACTGGCAACATTGGCAGCGTCAGGAATATTCATACTTTCAAGAATTTCGACTGCTTTATTCCAGCTTTGCTCTCTGGAAAGCTCTTTCCTTATATGTTTTATCTCTGCAATCTGTTCTCCAATCTTTAAAACGGGATTTAGAGCAGAAGAAGGGTTTTGGTAAACCATAGAAATGTTCTCCGACTGAATAGCTCTAAATTCTTTTTCGGACTTTTCAGTTAAAACCTGACCTGAGAAAATGATTTCCCCACCAGCAACAAAACCGTTTTCACCCAGGTAGTTCATTATTGAGAAAGCAAGGGTGCTCTTACCACAGCCGGATTCTCCAACTAGACCGTAGGTCTCTTGGGGATAAACACTAAGATTAATGTTCCGCAACGCCCCTAGCTCTCTATCTAGAGTTGAATAGTGGACTGAAAGATCTTTAACTTCTACCAGAGGTTGATTTTCTTGTTTTATCCGTCGGTTGGAGTTCAATTTATTACACCCTTCTCAAATATTTATCGAGGAATTCGGCAAACAGTGATGCTCCAATGACGAGTGAAGCTATAGCTAAGGCGGGAAAAATAACAGTCCAGGGTGCCAAAAAAATCGATCCTTTGTTTTCAGCTACCATAAGACCCCAATCAGGAGTGGGAGGACGTAAGCCAACTCCAAGAAAGCCTAAAGAGGCCACAGTCATGATACTGTAGGCAAAACGTGCACTTCCTTCTACGATAAGTGGCGCTACAGTATTGGGAAAAATTTCCACAAACACAATATGAAAAAAAGATTCCCCTCTAATCCTTGCAGCATCAACGAACTCTTCGGACTTGTATTCAAGCAAAGCACTGCGGGCAACTCTGGCAGTACGGGGTGAGTATACTATTGAAATAATGATCATGACACTCAAGACGCCAGGGCTAACTATAATGCCAAGCATAACCATAGCTAATAGCAAGGAAGGTATAGACATCAAGATATCCATTAGCCGCATAATGACCTCGTCCACAATACCACCGAAATAGCCAGCCGTAAATCCGATAACAATTCCTATAAATACGGATATTATCGATATTCCCAATGCCGTAGTTAATATACTGCGACTTCCTATTATCACCCTACTTAACATGTCCCTCCCGTAACGATCCGTTCCGAGTAAATGATTAGAAGAAGGAGAGGAATACGCTTGGGCCATATTCATTTTGGTCGGACTGTAGGGCGCAATAAAAGGTCCAAATATGCTCATTGTAACCCAGAGTAAGACAAGAAATAAACCAAAAATCCCCGTAGGGGTTCTTCTCAATTTCAAGAAAAATTTTCGGGAAAATCTGTCTCTAAAATATGTACTTATTTGTTTTCTGGTCTTTTTAGAAATCATTTTTTAGCCTTTTATATCAACTCTTGGGTCAAGTAGAGAATAACTCAAATCCGTGAGAAAGTTTGCAACTAAGTAAACTGAAACAATAGAAAGCATTATGACTTCTACCAGGGGAATATCACGAGACCTAAGTGCCAAAACGAGAAGGTAACCTATTCCGGGATATCCAAAAAGGCTTTCTACCACTATCAGCCCTCCAAAAAGCCAGCCAATGTTCATTCCGACTACCGTGATCGCAGGCAACAGAGCGTTTTTAAGTGCATGTTTGTAGATGACATAATTACCCGGAATTCCCTTTAACCTAGCTGTTCTAATGTAATCAGACCTCAGTACACTTCCCATGCTTGACTGGGTCATTCTGGCAACGTAACCAAACATGATCAAGCTAACACTTATCGCAGGTAATATCACCCGCTCCAGGTTTTGAAATATAGTTGTACCTGGGGGTATATTACTTGAAGCCGGTAAAATGGGAAATACTAATGAAAAAATGAATATTAAGAATATTCCCGAGACAAAAGAGGGGATAGATAAAGCAAAAAGACCGGAAATAGAAATGAATGAACTTATCCATGTTCCTTCTGTAACTCCACCTATTGCACCAAAAATCAGTGACAGGGGAACAAAAATCACCAGGCAGGCGAGGGCCAAAAGAGCTGAATTAAAGGCTCGCCGGGCCACTAACGGACCAATTTTAACGCCTTCCATATACATCGATTCTCCAAGGTCACCATGTAGAATTTGGTTAAGCCATGAAAGATATCGAAGATGGACTGGTTTGTTCAAACCCATTTCTTCCCTGAGTGACTTTACAGCCTCTTCAGTCGCGTGTTGACCCAACATCACTTTCGCAACGTCCCCAGGCATTACTTCCAGAAGAGAAAATATAATTATGGAAGTTACCACAAGACTAATAAGTATGAAACCAACCCTCTTCAAAAGATAAGCTAACATTATCGGGAACCTTCCCTTAATTTATTCGATCTACGGAGAAAAAATGAAGCCAATAAAATTCAATTAGATGACGTTAAGGGAAAGTAGAAGCTGTCTTCTCGTATAACGAAGACAGCTTCTACTTTCCAATTGCTAATTAAGACCCGTTAACCTCAGGCTTGTAGGTATTGCGATCTCCTATGAGGGTTACAAGTCGCCAATCTCCGTAAAAAGTTGCTGCTTCAAGATAATCTTTTACGTTTTCACTTATCCCATGCCACCTTCCAATGCTTATAGTTACCACAGGACCTTCTTCCTGGAAGAGAGTCTCCATATCCTTGTAAAGCTCTTTCCTTTTTTCAAAATCTGTTTCACCAGCAATCTGACTAATCAGTTCATCAAGTTTCTCATTGCTGTAATGGCTTTCGTTCCAGGGTGCTCCCGATTTATAAGCCAGCTTCAACAAAGCGACTGGATCAACACGATTTCCCCATCCAGTAATTCCAAAGTTTACGTTTCTCCAATATTTGGAGAGGTAAACGTCTCGTGGCAATCCAATAAGTTTGATATCAAATCCGGCGGGCTTTGCCATCTGTTGTAGTGCTATAGCAGCTTGGGGCCCTACTCTGTAGTTCGATGCATAATAGAGTTCAAGCTCTACCCCGTCAGGATAACCTGCTTCCGCAAGTAGGTCTTTCGCTTTTTGGATATCTCTTTCTCGTTTCTCAAGTTCCGTATATTCTGGATATACAGGCGCTATGGGATGCTCCTGCACTGTAACGTCATCCTTTATTTTGTCATAAAGAAGTCCATAGCTTGATTGAAGCATTTGTTGATCGTCAATGGTGTATTTCAAGGCGAGTCTTACCCGGTTGTCTTCAAAAGGTTTTTTATCCGACCGCATGAACAATACGATCTGCGTAGTACCCTTCATATGCATTCCGTCAACTCCCCTTACACCCTGAAGTAGAACCACGTCTTGTGGGGTAATTTCCATTGCCATGTCCACTGAACCAGTCTTGAGCATCTGCAGCTGGGTTGATTTATCGGGAACAAAACTCCAATGTATTTCATCTACTCTCGGAGTATCTTCAACCCAATACTCGGGATTCTTAACCAAGATCGCAGATTCGCGAGGTCTTATCTGGTCTACCATAAAAGGACCAGTACCCATGGGTTTTGTTTCTCCGAACTCATCATAATCGTATTCAGAGCTAAGAACGGCTGCGTTGTAATCAGTAAACATATGCATAAACTTGGCATTTGACTCGTTCAAAGTAACCTCAACAGTGTATTCACCGAGCTTTTCAATATTATCGATAATTCTAAAATTTTCCCTTAAAGCATGCCCCACATCGGGATCCAAGGCACGCTCGATGGTGAAAACAACATCGTCTGCACCAAATTTGGTCCCGTCATGAAATTTTACATCTTCTCGTAAATTAATCTTCCACTTCTTTCCATCGGAAGACACATCCCAGGATTTAGCCAACTCTGGTTTTATAGCCATCGTTCCAGGCTTTACTCTGACTAACCAATCGTAAACTGCACCGGCTAATCGAGCTTCGGCGGAACCTGCCATGTTACCAGGTGTTAGCTTTCCCGGAGTCACCCCGGTTGCGCGGAGGACTTCTTTTCCGTAACCAGTTGCTAACAATCCAAATATCAACAAAACAACTACACTTGAGACAACTCCTAGCCTCCACCCTATCTTGGATTTCATAAATACCTCCTGAAAAAACTATTCACTGAGTCCAGCTCCGCCTAAAAGTAAAAATATTCTATCCGCTAGCTGACCACCTCCTTCTGCAATTAAATAAAAGTTCATTCTGATTGAATTTCTTCCAATTTTGAGAGCTTTTCATTCACTTTTCCGGTATTGTTTTGATAATCTTCTTCTGCATTTTTTAGGTGGTTATCCATCAATCTCCCAGCAAGTTTCGGGTCGCCTGATTCAATAGCTTTACAAATATCGTTGTGGAGTTCTATTGAGGATTCTATCCTGCCGGGTAATTTTAATATTACGTGTAGTTGTTCAAGCATAAGGTCCTTCAAAATTTGAAGTATTCGGTAAAGTACTTCATTATCACAGCTTTCCGCAATTTCTAGGTGAAAATTTAAATCCATCTCCGAGAATCTGTCAGAATCACCAGAATTAGCAACTTTTTCCATTCTATCAACTGTCTCTCGAATCTTATTACATTGAAGTGTGCTTGCATTCTTTGCAGCCAACTTGGCAGTACCAATTTCAACAAAGCGTCTTGCTTCCAACAACTCCAGCACCCGTGCATCCGCAGATAATAAAATGGAGGGAACAATATTCTGCAGTGTAGTAAGGGGGAAATCATCAATCACGAAGCTACCCTTTCCGTGCTTCGTCTCGACTATTCCAGCCACTTTTAATTTTTGAAGGGCTTCTCTAATGGATGCTCGACTTACGCCAAGTTCTTCAGCCAAAACCCCTTCTGAGGGTAATTTGTCTCCAGCCTCAAATCGTTTATCTCTTATCTCGTCTACCAAAAACTCAACGATTTTATCGCTAACAGGTCTTGTATCAAGTTCTGTTTGTCTCATATGTCATATAACCTCTGTCTTCTGTTGTTACTTGTCAGACATCTAATGACTAGTATAAAAATATACTATATCATTTTAGCATGACTGTCAAGAAAGTCTTAGATAGATCTGAAATATCAAGTAAATGATATTAGTCAAAAGGAAAACTTGTTAATAAACCAGACAAACAGTAAGAATGTATCCTTCGGAAATGAGTGTTCTTCAATTGCTAGAAGTCCCTGTCAAACGAGAAGAATGAGCTGTCAACTCTCATATATAGATTTTCAAGAACTTAAGCAATCCCAAATACGAAAGACAAAGTCAAGAATAATTCCACAAGCGACGGAAATGGTATAAAAACAACTTAATTCAAACTGGAACCTAAAGACGAAAATTAACCCAGCGCTCAGTTGAGGAGACTAACTTGGTTGAAGCTGAAGTCCAGATTTCACGGTTACCTTAGCCCATTTGATAAACTTACCACTCCTGACCAATCATCTTATCTCAACTGAGCACTGGAGTAAACCAGCCGATTCCGCCCCACAGCAAGCTGGGGCTTCCTTCTCAGGTTTTAGTGATTTATATTAGAACAGATATATTCTGGCGACTGCTGACACTGATACTAAAGCAGACTGAAACATCTTGCCTTTAGAGTTACTACAAACGTTAAACAAAGACTCTCTACTGATCGCAGTAACTATTAGTTGTACTACTGCTTTACACCGAAGTATTCTGCCACCTCTTTCAACATATCGATAATCTCCAGATTCTGAGGACATGCCTCCTCGCACTGGCCGCAGGCGACGCAGGCACTTGCCCGCTGTTCTTCGTTCAGGAATTCGTAGTACCTGTCC
>Ga0207797_1001873_pt1 | contig 14987 bp, 10 predicted proteins | sample PRCRCaboRojoPR_6_FD_187275 | JGI IMG/M metagenome (GOLD analysis project Ga0207797, IMG submission 187275) | Marine sediment microbial community from Cabo Rojo, Puerto Rico - PR CR 10% Liquid 1 (SPAdes) | ecosystem: Environmental > Aquatic > Marine > Coastal > Sediment | place: Cabo Rojo, Puerto... | reverse complement strand
TGGCAGAGAGCCAGCGCTCTATCTCCATCGCCGAGTTCTTCGAGAAGAACAAGCACATGCTCGGGTTCGACTCCGAGGCCCGGGCGCTCGTGACGGCGGTCAAAGAGGCCGTCGACAACGCGCTCGACGCCACCGAGGAAGCCGGTATTCTCCCCGACATCTACGTCGAGATCGAGGAAGTGGGCGACTACTACCGACTCATCGTCGAGGACAACGGGCCGGGCATCACGAAGGAGCAGATTCCAAAAATCTTCGGGAAGCTCCTCTACGGCAGCCGTTTTCACAAGCGTGAGCAGTCACTGACGCCCGACCAGCGCGTCCTCGTCCGCCGTGACGGTGATATCGACTTCGTTCCGATCGGCGTCCTGTGTGATGCCTATCTTCCGTCGGAGGGTGAAGCAACACGTCCGATCCCGGAGGACATCGAGGTGCCGTCGTTCAACCGCGAGACCCAGGAGATGACGTGGCAGCCGGTCACGCACGCGATCCGGCACGAAACCGACGAACGAACCTACGAAATCACGACGCAGAAAGGACGCACGGTCGAGGTGACCGGCAATCACAGTCTGTTTTCGGTGACCGGCGACGGACAGACCAAGGAGGTGAAAGCCGGCGACCTCGCCGCCGGCGATACCGTTCTCACGCCACGACAGCTCCCGCAGTTCGAGGAGACGACTACCAACGTCAATCTGCTCGAACATCTCGACGCCGAGCAGCTTGCAGACAGGCGGGTCTACGTCTACGGATTCGACCGCGAGACGCTGGAGACGCTTAGAGAGGGTGAACGCATCCGAAAGAAACCGTCTCCCGATAGCTCGCGAAAGCGGACGTACCACCGCTACGACGGCGTCGACATCCTGAAAGACAGCCTCGAAAACAACTACCTCGAAAAGGGGTACCTTCCCGCCGAGACCGTCATCGAACTCGGCTGGGAAGAGAAAGCGGCGCGTCAGGACTGTCAGTTCAAGACGTACCAGGTCGGTGGCGACGAGACGACCATGCCGGTCTCGGTTCCCCTCTCGGACGACTTCATGAAATTGGTGGGGTATTACGTCGCTGAGGGACACGCGGGCCCGCGACAGGTCGGATTCACGTTCGGGTCACACGAGGAGGGGCTCATCGAGACGACTGAGAACGCTCTCGTCGGTGTCGGTGGTGACACGACGACTGTCGAGCGGGAGCGCAACTCGACCCGAGTGAAAGCGTTCGGGTCGCCGCTCGCGCTGTTTCTCAAAAACCTCTGTGGCGGACAGGCCGACGAGAAACGGATTCCCGAGTTCGTTTTCCGAGCGGATTCTGACGCACAAAAGCAGTTCATCACCGCGCTCTACGAGGGTGACGGCTCGGATTCACATCCGAGCAACGAACTCTCCCACACGACGACGAGCGAGACGCTGGCCCGTCAGCTCTCCGTGCTGTGGAACATGCAGGGGGTGGTGGCCAGCACGGAGGTCAACGACGACGCCGGTGGATACAGCGAGTCGTCGACGACACAGTATCGCACGAAGGTGTACGGCTCGGATGCCGCCGTCCTGGACGCCTTCGAGAACGAGACCGAGCCCGGTCAACAGGGATACAAACGCATCCCGACGTCACTACTCGAAGACGTTCGGGTCGGTCACGTCGACCACGAGACGGTTCCAGATTCGATCCCCGGGCTGTTGATGGGCGCGGGCGTCGGTTCGTCGCTCGACCACGCCGCTGTCTATCAGTCACTCATCGAAGATGCACTCGCCGGCAAAGCCGTCGAAAAACCCCGATACGTTCACAACCTGACGGAGATGGGGCTGCTCGACGACGAGCACCGTCCCACATCGGCGTTGCGAGAACTGTGGGGGACTGTGCAGAATCTCCACGGTCTGACCGAGACCGACATGTGTCTGTTGCCCGTCGAAGCTGTCGAGGAAACCGAGCCACCCGAGTACGTCTACGACATTTCAGTCCCCGGTGCGACCGGTCACGACGAGAATTTCGTCGTGGCGAACGACGGTGCGCTCGCGGTCAAGAACAGTCGCGGTCAGCAGGGGATCGGTATCTCCGCCGCTGTCCTCTACTCGCAATTGACGTCCGGAAAGCCCGCGAAAATCACCTCGCGTACCCAGGGCAGCGCCGAGGCGGAGTACTTCGAACTCATCGTCGACACGGACACCAACGAACCGGAGATCAGCGTCGAGGACACCACGTCCTGGGAGCGGCCACACGGGACGCGGATCGAACTGGAGATGGAGGGGAACATGCGCGCCCGCCAGCAGCTCCACGACTACATCAAGCACACGGCGGTCGTCAACCCCCACGCCCGCATCGAGATGCGCGAGCCCGACGAGCACTTCAAGTACGAGCGGGCGACCGACCAGCTACCTAAGGAAACCGACGAGATCCGCCCGCACCCACACGGCGTCGAACTCGGGACGCTGATCAAGATGCTCGAAGCGACCGACTCCTACTCCGTCTCGGGCTTTCTCCAGGGCGAGTTCACCCGCGTCGGCCAGAAGACGTCGGACTCGGTCATCGACAACTTCCGCGACCGTCACTTCGGCCGCGGGATGACCTGGCGGCCGCCGGAAGCCCACGAAGACGCCGACATAGAGGCGGCCGTCGAGGACGCCGTCGCGAACAAAGGGGCCGAGGCGACCGCCGACTTCGCCGCGACCGTCGCCGACGACATCGGTGACCGCGACCGCGTCGCCTACCACGAAATCGCGGCCGTCGTCGACGGAATCGCCGACGACATCGAGGCCGAGTACGACACCACCTTCGGCGACACGGTGCGGGAAAACGCCGTCGAGGCGGCGTGGGTGGCAGTCACGACGGAACTGACCCCGGACATCTACACGCTCGTCGACGACGCCACCACGAAACGGAAGGACGACGCCCACGTCCAGGGGCTGGCCGAGCGCATCGCCGCGAAGTTCGAGAACCGCACCGAGGATCCCCGCCACCGCGTCACGCACGACGAACTCACCGCGTTCGTCGCCAAATCGGCCGACGACACCGAGGAGTACGACGACGCCACCTTCGGGGAGAAAGCCCGTGAAAACGTCGTCGACGCCATCTGGGCGGTGATGGAGACCGTCCCGGACGACCCGCCACACGTCCACGACATCGCCGGCGAGCGCGACGTGGCCTCCCACCTGCTGGAGGCGATGCGCGAGACGGACATCATCTCGCCGCCGACGGACTGTCTCTCGCCGATCACCGCCGAACTGGTGGAGGCGGGCCTGACGAAGGAGTACGACGCCGACTTCTACGCGGCGGCGACCCGCGACGCGGCCGTCCACGGCGGCGACCCGTTCATCGTCGAGGCCGGCATCGCCTACGGCGGCGACGTCGAGGCCGAGGGTAACGCCGAGGTGATGCGCTTCGCCAACCGCGTCCCGCTGGTCTACCAGCGCGGGGCCTGTGCGACGACGGACGTCGTGAAGACGATCAACTGGCGCAACTACGGCCTCGACCAGCCGGGCGGCAGCGGCATCCCCAACGGCCCCGCCGTCGTCATGGTACACATCGCCTCGACGAACGTCCCCTTCACGAGCGAATCGAAAGACGCCGTGGCGAACATCCCCGAAATCGAAGACGAGATCGAACTCGCGATCCGGGAGGCCGCTCGCGACCTGAAGTCCTACCTCAACAAGCGGCGCTCGATGCAACAGCGCCGCGAGAAGGAGAACAAACTCGCGACCATCCTGCCGGAGATGGCCGAGAAGATTTCGAGCGTGACCGGCAACGAACCGCTGGACATCGACGACACGATGGCCCGCATCATGAACAACGTCTTGGTCGAGCGCCGCCGCGAGAACGGCACGGTCGAACTCGTCGTCGAGAACAACGACGACACCAATGCCGACCTCGAAATCACGGACATCGTGACCGCCGATCCAGGCGACGTCGAGGGCGGCACCGTCGTCGAGATGGACGGCGAGTGGTTCGTGAAGTGGTCGCCGACGGTCGAGGGCGGCACGGAGGCCACCCTGACGTACGACCTCCCGAACGACGCGGAGTGTAGCGTCTCCGTGGATGGTATCGAAGACGAGAAACTCACGGTGGCAGACCAATGAGCGCAGACACAGACACCGAGGCGCGAGAGCAACTCATCGACCTCGCTGCACAGTTCTACGACCAGTTCGCCGACGGCGACGTCCCCTCGATGGACGTGCCGACGCGCACGAAGTCCAACATCGAGTACGACGCCGAGAAGAAGGTGTGGGTCTACGGCGACCGCACCTCCACGCGCTCGGCCAAGAGCGTCCGCGGCGCGGAGAAGCTCCTGAAAGCGATCTACACTATCGACTTCCTCGCCCAGCAACTGGAGGAAGACCGCTCGTCGACCCTGCGTGAACTCTACTACCTGAGCGAGTCCTGGGACTTGGACGAGGCGCAGTTCTCGAGCCAGGACGAGTCCAACGACCTCGTCGAGGATCTGGAGATCGTCTCCGGGGCGACCCGCGAGGACTTCCACATGCGCCCGGAGGAGTCCGGTGCGACGATCATGGGGCCGCTGGAACTCCGCGAGCAGACCCGCCGCGGCGAACGGGAGATCCACTGTCAGAAAGACGTCGGCGAGGGTGGCTACCAGATCCCGAACAATCCGGACACGATCGAGTTCCTGGACAACGACGCCGACTTCGTGCTGGCCGTGGAGACCGGCGGTATGCGCGACCGACTCGTCGAGAACGGCTTCGACGAGGACTACAACGCCCTCATCGTCCACCTGAAGGGCCAGCCCGCACGGGCGACCCGGCGCATCACGAAGCGCCTGCACGACGAACTCGACCTGCCGGTCGCCGTATTTACAGACGGCGACCCGTGGTCGTACCGGATCTACGGCTCCGTCGCGTACGGTTCCATCAAGAGCGCGCACCTCTCGGAGTACCTGGCGACACCGGAGGCGAAGTTCGTCGGCATCCGCCCCGCTGACATCGTCGAGTACGACCTGCCGACGGATCCGCTCTCGGACTCGGACATCAACGCCCTGGAGTCGGAACTGGACGACCCGCGCTACCAGACGGACTTCTGGGAGGAACAGATCGAACTGCAACTGGACATCGGCAAGAAGTCAGAACAGCAGTCGCTCGCCTCGCGCGGCCTGGACTTCGTGACCGACACCTACCTGCCGGAGCGGCTGACAGAGATGGGGATGCTATAGGAGCGGCGGCGTACGCTCTTTGCAGTCAGTTCTCGTCCAGCATTACCGATATCCCCCGCTCGCGGAGGTCGGCCGCGAACGCCGCAGAGTCGGCTTCCAGCGCCGCGAACGTGTTGTAGTGGACGGGCACGACGAGGTCGGGTTCCATCTCGGCGGCCAGGTCGGCGGCCTCGCGGCGGTCCATCGTGAAGGTGCCGCCGATCGGCGGCATGAAAAGCGAGACGTCGAGCGCCTCGTGGCCCGCGAGCACGTCCGTGTCGCCGGGGTAGAGCACGCGCGTCCCACCGATTTCGAGGAGGTAGCCACAGCCGAAACCCTCCGGATGGTACGGGGTGCCGTCGGCCCGGGTGTTCGGCCCGTCGGGTTCGTTGTAGGCCTCGACCGCCCAGAACAGCACGTCGTCGACGACGCCCTCCGCTTCCATCCCGACCGTCTGCACCTCGTAGGGCAGGTCGGCAAGGCGCGTGTCCGTTCTATCGGTCTGGTGCACGTCGATACCCTCGAAGGCAACTATCGTGGCGTCGTCGCTGGCGACGCGCTCGATGCCGTCCGGGTCGTAGTGGTGGACGTGGGTGACGAAGACGACGTCGCCGTCTTCGGGTCGGTAGTCACGCGCCGGCGGGTGGGCCGCGGCGGCCGCCTCGCTGTCGGCCGTCCACTCACCCGTGAGGACGCCGTACCGTCCGGGGTCGAGGTAGACGACGGTGTCGTCGTGCTCGATGCGGATCGTGGCGTAGCCGAGCCAGTCGACAGTCAGGTCGGCGTGTTCGACGGTCATACGTGGCGGGTAGGGGAGGCAGACAGTTAACCCCGTGCGGTTCGCAATCAGTCTCCGCCGACGTAGGTCACGTCGACTGCCACGCCCGAGGTGCGTGCCCCCGAGGCACTCGGGTACGGCATGTCCGCGCTCGCGCCCTTCGGCGGGAGCGGCGGCCCGGTGTAGTCGAACCGCTCGTTGTCGTTGGTGTCCTGATGCGCGACGACGGACACGGTTTTGTTCTGTCGGATGGGCCTATCGAGCGGGATCAGGATGCCGTCGTCGTCCGTCCCCGGCGGCACGTAGGCCGAATGGCCGAGCATCGTGGAGTTGGCCCCGTCCTCGTAGACGACGACGTAGCCGCCGTCGGACAGCGACGCCCCCTCGATACGGAGCGTGTCGCCGGTGGAGACGGCGTCGCCGGCGGTGACCGACGCCACCGGCGAGGCGATCAGCAGGAAGGCGACGTAGGCGATAGTCAACATGACCGCGGCGTGTTTGGCCCCGTCTTTCAGCGTCCCCTCGCCCAGTTGACCGCCGATGAACCCGGAGACGACGGCCTGGATGATCGCCGTGTGGAAAAAGACCAGCGTGTAGGCCGCCTTGTCGACGCCACCGAGGCGGGCGGCGATGCCGGCGCCCACGCCGAGACGGCTGAGTTCGTCCTCGCTGGGCGTCGGCACGGATTCGGGCAGACTCGGCACCAGCACCTCGTTGACGGCGACGATGATGACCAGGAAGACGGCAAAGGAGATGTAGATGACCACCAGGTAGGTCAGCATCTGCTGGCGGCGCCGTCGGCGGAGTTTCAGGTCGGCACGGGACTGCTCGGCGGCGACGCGCAGCACCGGCCCCATGTTCCCGCTGGCGCGCATCGCGTTGGTCAGCAGGACGACCACCCGCGTCACCGCGACGGTTCGCACCCGTCGCCCGAAGCGCACCAGCGCGTCAGAGACGTTCGACCCGTAGTGCATGTCACGCCAGATCCGGTCGACCTCCGGGGTGAGCACCCCCAGGTCGCTCCCGCGAACCCGTTCGATGCTCTCGACGACGGACATGCCGGCTTCGTTGAGGCTGGCGAGCCGTTCGAGCAGTTCGGGCGTCGCGGCCTCGATCTTGTCGATCCGGCGGGTGTACAGCGTGCGGACGACGGCGAACGAGACGAGAACGAACAGCGCCGACTGGATCAGGATGTCGTCGAGTACCCGTTTGTTGATCCCGGCACCGGTCAGCGCGTCTGGAAACCGGAGCGCGATGGCCAACAGTGCGATCGGCACGGTGACGTAGAGGATCGTCGTCGGATTCCAGACGACCGTCCGCACGGGGTTCTGGAAGACGTCCTTGACCGCCTCCAGTTTGTCGTACCACGCCAGCGTCGTTCGGGTCTCAACGTCCTGCGAGACGCCACCGTCGGCCCGTCGCGGTTCACCGCCTGGCTGTTCTCTGATCGGCGTCTCGACGTCGTGTCGGTCGAGGATGTCGGCCCCCGTGCCACGCGAGATGCCGAGTTCGTCCAGTTTCTGCCCGAGAAACACCGCGAAGCCGGCGTTGGCCAGCGGCACCATCAGGTAGGCCATCAGCATCAACAGCCACAGCGTGTCGGTCGTCGTCAGCCCGAAGACGAGCAGGATGGTGATCAAGAAGAGCACGCCCGCGACCAGCACCGTGACGTACCCCTCGGCGATGGTCGCCAGCACCTCCAGGACCTCCTCCTGGCGTTCCTCGGCGTCCTCGCGGAAGCGTTCGTACTGCTCGCTGAGAAACGCCGAGAGGCTGCTCCCGCTCTGGAGTACGCTCGCGAGGTTCTCTGAGAAGGTCTTGAACTGCTCGCTGGGCGTCCGCTTTGCCATCCTTCGGATCGCGGTGATCATGTCACGGCCGAACAGGTCCATCTCGCGCACCGCGATGGACATCTCGTCGGCCGCCTCTCCGTATACCTCGCGGTTTTCCGAGAGACTTCGGAGGATCACGGGGAACTCCAGTCCTCCGCGGGAGAGCGCGTACATGAACGCCGCCGTCCGCGGCAGCCCTTCCTCGATGCTCCGGCGGCGTACCTCGGCGTCGCTGGCCGGGAGTTTCCAGCGGAGGACGTAGGCGAGGACGGCGGCGACGACACCGAGCACCAAGCCCCCGCCGAGCAGTATCGCCCAGCGCTCGCCTCCGGTCAGTATCAGTTCGTAGTCCACCCGCGCGCCGAGAGGCACTGCGATGGTGTCCGGCAGTCCGGTCAGCAGCCGGACGAAGTCCTCGAAGACGAGCAGGACGCCGGCCACGGCGTAGGCGCCGGCGACGAACGTCGCGAGAAACGCCAGTACCGTGTACAGCAGCGTCGTCGAGGCGTAACTGCGATAGGACTCGCTGATGTACGCTGCCTGGATCCTGCGCTTGCGGTCGGCGTTCTCCGAGACGAAGCGGTCGAAGAGGACGCGAGCGAAGCGGCCGACGACGCGGTCGACGCGGTCGTCGACCTTCGCGGTCAGCCAGGCGCCGGCGGCGACGACGACGAACACCGGCGGCAGGAACCAGACGGGATTGACCATGTCAGTTCTGAACCTCGACCTCTGCGCTGTCTATCCGCGCCATCACCTCGTCGGCGTCGGCGTAGTACTTGTTGACCATCGCGGTAAAGCGGCGGTAGTCGGTCACCCCCTCGCGCTGGAGATACCGCAGGAACCGCCGCCGGTTCTGGAGTTCTCGCAGCAGCTCCGAGCGACTCCAGCCCCGCTCTTCTCTGATCTCTTCGAGTAACTCGGAGTTACTCTCGGAGAACTCGTCTTCGGTCGCGTTCCAGTTGTAGGTGTTCGAGTAGTCCAGTTCGCCGGTACGCTGGTCGATCCCCTCGATTTCCGCCAGCGTCGAAGCGCGCCGCACGCGCTCGCCGCCCGAGCGCCCGAGCACCTGCACGCAGAGGACGTCCAGCGACGTGACCATCGGCCGCGGGACGTTGATCGGTTCGTTCTCCAGCCGATTGATCACCGTCTGCACACTGTCGGCGTGCATCGTCGAGAACGTCGTGTGGCCGGTGTTCATCGCCTGGAACAGCGTGATCGCCTCCTCGCCGCGCACCTCGCCGACGATGATGTACTCCGGGCGATGGCGCAGCGCCGACCGCAGCAGGTCGTACATCGTGATGTCCTGGTCGCCCATGCGCTCGCGGGTGACCGAGGAGAGCCAGTTGTCGTGATACAGCGACAGTTCGCGGGTGTCCTCGATGGTCAGCACCTTCGACCGGGGCGGAATGAACATCGAGACGGCGTTCATCGAGGTTGTCTTGCCCGCGGCCGTGCCCCCGGCGAAGATGAGCGATTTGTTCGATTCGATGGCCAGCCAGAGGTAGGCGAGCATCCGGAGATTGAAGGTACCGTAGTTCAGCAGGTCGATCGGCGTAAAGGGCTCCTCGGCGTACTTCCGGATGGTGAAAGCGGAGCCTTTCGGCGTGACTTCCTCGCCCAGCGCCAGTTCGATACGCGACCCGTCGGGCAGCGTCGTCGAGACGACGGGGTCGGAGACGGAGACGTGCCGGCCCGAGCGCTGTGCGAGCTGGATGACGAAGTTGCTCAGTTCCTCGGCGCCGTAGACGATGTTCGTCTCGATGTCGGTGTAGTCCTCGTGGTAGACGAAGACGGGCAGGCCCGGCCCGTCACAGGAGATGTCCTCGATGTGGGGGTCGTACATCAGCGGGTCGAGTTTGCCGTAGCCCTGGAAGGAGCGATGCAGGTAGTAGAACAGGCGGTAGAACGTCTCCTCGTCGATAGTCACGCCGTACTCTTCGAGGCGCTCGCGGAGCTCCTCTTTGAGCGCGCGTTCGGGGTCGTCGTCGACGTCGTCGCGGTACAGCAGCGGGTCGCGCACGTCGTCGAACAGGCGGTCGAGCAGGTCGCGTTCGACGTCGGTCAGGTCCGGTTCGACGACGTGGTAGCGGTGCTCCTGGGCCTCGCGGTCGTAGTTGATAGAGACGAACGAGAAGGGGGCGTCGACCCAGTACCGGTCGATCTCTTCGTAGCCGTCGAGGCCGTCGAAGGAGACGAGTCGGCCGTGACGCCGGGGGTCGTAGTCGGTGACGGTGACGACGGACCCGGTGAGCAATCGCGCGGTTCGCGAGAGCCAGTCGCGGACGCCGTCCAGTGCGCCCCCGTCCTCGCCGGTGTTCGGCGTCGGCGCGTCGGGAGTGGAGTCGTGCTCTGACATTGTGAGTGTGCGCCCGCCGACGGGCGCGTGGTTTGGCAGGGCTTACTCACCCAGCTACTTAAATTCGCACCCGTCAGACCCGTTCGGTTTGCAGCAACACCACGCCAAGCGCACCGACGAGAAGCACCCCGACCGGGATCGGCGTGCCGACGACGCCGCGCTGGAGGTAGTACAGCACCGTCGCGACCCCGGTGCCGAGGGCGCCGACCACGAGCAGGGCACCCATCAGGCGCACTTCGCTGACATCGAGGGCGTCCCTGACAGCCTCCTCGCGCGTGTACAGTGCGATACTCAGCGCCAGCGCAGCGAGGAAAGCCAGCGCCGCGACCGTCCAGGCGATGCCGGCCTGCTGGAGGCTGGCGAGGTCGTAGAACAGGGCCGACGTGGGCGGGGTGGTCACGAAGGCGTCCCCGACGACCTGCGTGCCCGGATAGGTCTCGGCCAGGGCTCTCGGTACGTCGAGCATCCCGGTCTCACCCTGGGTGTCGTTGATCGTGATCTGTGAGGCAAAGCGAAACTGCAACTCGAACAGGGCGAAGCGGAGAAAGACGACAGTGCTCTGGAACGGCGCTTTCGTCTGGAAGGCGATGTTCCACGGGACGAGCATGGAGACCCACGCCGAGATGACGGCGAGTTCGCCCGCGTACTCCGACTTGACCCACATGGCTATGCAGCCACGACGGGAGCGCTAAAAGCTGTCGCCTCGACCGGCCCGACCCGCGCACGGGGACGCGAAATCCCATCCCGGCGTTACGTTCATTGCCTCGTAGACCGTACGATCGATTACCCGATGAGGCGCGACCATTTCACGCTGACCGCTACGCAGACCGACTCCAGTGACGAGGGGGTGCCTACGCTCGTTCTCAGGTACTCCGGGCCGGGTGGCAACCTGACTGCGCGCCTCGAGGACGGCGCCGGCCAGGTTCCCGACGGCACTGATATCGATGCGGCCTTCCGACTCCAGACACCGGTCGACGACCCCGACGCCAGCGGCGTCTTCAGTATCTCGCGGCGACTCACCGGCGAGTACGTCTTCGAAGCGTCGGCGGCCGCCGAGACGGTGCTCGACGTCGTCGCGGCCGCACGCGAGGAATCCGGCGAGTACCGACTCCGGATCGAGCGACCCGGCTCGACGCCGGTCGACCTGGAACTCGAGACGCTACTCGTCTACGACCCGGCTGGCGAACTGCTGCGACAGCAGAGCCTGATCCCGAGCGGTGTCGAACTCTAGAGCGCGTCTACCACCGCGGGCAGGGCGTCGGTGACGTCTGCCCGCAGATCGTAGTCGGCGACGGCCGAGACCGGCGTCCCCTCCAGATTGACGACGACCAGCGTTCCGACCCGTGCGGCGACCCGCGGGAGCGAGGCGGCCGGCTGTACCTGCAGGGAGGAGCCGACGGCGAGAAAGACGTCGGCGTCGCGGGCGTGATTCTGTGCGGTCTGGAGCGCACCGACCGGCAACTCCTCGCCGAACAGCACCACATCTGGTTTCAACACGCCGTCGCAGTCCGCACAGCGCGGGGGACGCTCCCCGTCGCGCACCCGGTCGTGGACTGGCGCGGCGTCGACGCGGCTGCCACAGCCCTCACACACCACGCGCGTGCCCGTGCCGTGGAGTTCGACGACGGACTCCGACCCGGCCGCGGCGTGCAACCCGTCGGTGTTCTGCGTGATGACGGCGTCGAGCACGCCCGCCTGCTCCAGGTCGGCGAGTGCGCGGTGGGCGGCGTTGGGTTCGACGTCGCCGCCGAAGGCCGCCTCGTGCATCTCGATCCGGTCGGCCCAGAACGCCGCCGGCTCGGCTTTGAAGCGGCTGTAGTGGAAGTCCCGCTGGTCGAACTGGTCCCAGATGCCGCCCTCGCTACGGAAGTCGGGGATCCCCGAGGCCGTGCTGACGCCCGCGCCGGTCAGCGCGACGGCGTGGTCGGCGTCGGACAGTTCCCCGGCGACCGCCTCGACGACTGCGTCCCTGCTGCCAGTGTCCGTGCCCATGGTGCCCGCTGCTACGATCCAGGAGCAAAAAAGACTCTCCCCGAGCGACCGGAACCGTCTTACTGCCCGGTCTCATCGTCGCCGAGCCCGTAATCACCGCCGTATTTCATGAACAGGTAGGCAAAGCCGAGCGTGGCGAGGCCGAACAACAACAACACGACGGCGAACGTGTTGCCGATCTCGGGGAACGGCTCCGGGCCGAGCTGTTCGCCGTCGCCACCTCCGCCGTTACCGCCGACGTCGCCGACGTTCACCGTGGCGAGCATCCCCGCGCCCTCGTGCGGGATGCAGAAGTACTCGTAGACGCCCTCGACGGAGAACGTGTGCGAATAGGTGCCGCCGCCGGGAATGTCACCGTCGGGGTAGGCTCCCCGGGCCGCGGATTCGCTCTCGAACCCCCCGCTCGCGAAGAACTCCGCCTCTTCGGGGATCTGGTCTTCGTAGGCGGTGACAGTGTGGCCGATGGTACCGACGTTGTCCCAGACGATGGTATCGCCCGGCTCGATCGATATCTCGTCCGGGTCGAACACCAGACTGTCCGTCATATCGACGACATGTTCCTCGCCTTCCTGGGCCGCTCCAGCGGACGTTGCGGCGGTGACTGCTCCAGCGCCGAGTGTGGTCTGTACGAACTCACGCCGCGTCTGTCGGGTGCCCTCGGTGGACATGCCGATCCTACGCCGATCCGAGATATAGTTTCGAGCCCCCTTCTGTCGCCCGGAAGCGCGTATGACTCCCAATACTCAGCCGGTACTGGGATCTAGGTAGGAATTATGTGTCCCCTCGCCGCGTCTCTCGCGCCGAGGTCGGGAGCGCGGCTACCAGCCGCTCTCGCCTTCGAGTCGCGTCTTCAGATTCGCCAGCAGCGTCTTGACCTCGCGTTCGTTGTACCGCCGGACGAAGGGTCTGGCCACCCGCGCGAGTACCTTCCCGGGGATCTCGTAGTCGCCGGTGTAGGTGACGCGACTCCCCCCGTCGTCCGATTCTATCCGGATGTCGATCTCGCCGTCCAGTTGGCCGGACAGCTCGAAGGTCATCCGCTCGTCGGGGTCGTGGACGGTCTGGACGAGTTCACCGTCGAGTTTCACGCCGGCGATCGAGTAGGTGAAGTCGAGACGCTTGCCGCCGCTGTCCAGCGGTTCGATGTTCTCGACGTCGACCAAGCTCGGCGTGACCTCGACGTGGCCCTGCGGGTCGTCCAGGTAGGCGAAGACGCTCCCGGAATCCGCGTCGATGTGGGTGGACTCGGAGACGGTGACCATACAGGCTCTAGGGCGTCACCTGCAAAGTATGCCGGGGAATCCCTGGGTGTGACCTGTTCCCGCGGCCCGAAATGACGGGTTTTATGCGCCTGCCTATCCCCCGTTCTGACGTATGAGACTCCACGAGTATCAGGCCAAGCAGGTCTTTGCGGAGGCCGGGATTCCGACACCGGCGTCGGCGCTCGCTTCGACTGTCGAGGAGGCGGTCGACGCGGCCGAAGACATCGGCTATCCATGTGCGATCAAAGCGCAGGTACACGTCGGCGGACGTGGCAAAGCTGGCGGTATCAAACTCGTCGAAGACGAGGACGAGGCCCGGGTGGCGGCCGAGGACATCATCGGGATGGATCTCAAGGGCTACCACGTCGACCGCGTGCTCGTCGAGGAAGCCGTCGACTTCGTCAACGAACTCTACGTCGGCGTCACGATGGACCGCGGCGAGGGCAAGCCCGTCGCGATGGTCTCGACCCGCGGCGGCGTCAACATCGAGGAGGTCGCCGAGGAAGACCCCGACGCTATCGCCCGCGAGCACATCGACCCCGCCTTCGGCATGCATCCCTACCAGGCCCGGAAGGCAGTCTACGACGCAGGCGTCGACCAGGACATCGCCCGCGACGTCTCGTCGATTCTCACCACGCTCTACGAACTCTGGGACGACAAGGACGGCAGCGACGCCGAGATCAACCCCCTGATGGTCACCAGCGACGACGACGTCGTCGCCGCGGACGCCGTGATGAACATCGACGGCGACTCGCTGTTCCGTCACCCCGACCTCGCCGAGATGGAGGAGGAAGCCGCAGAGGACGACCTCGAAGCCAAGGCAAACGAGTACGGCTTCGACTACGTCCGACTCGACGGCAACGTCGGCATCATCGGCAACGGTGCGGGCCTCGTGATGACGACGCTCGACCTCGTCGACTACTACGGCGGCGCGCCAGCGAACTTCCTCGACATCGGCGGCGGCGCGAAGGCCGAACGCGTCACGAACGCGCTCGACATGGTGTTCTCCGACGAGAACGTCGACGCGGTCGTCTTCAACATCTTCGGCGGGATCACCCGCGGCGACGAGGTCGCCGAGGGTATCAACACGGCACTCGAACAGTTCGACGAGATTCCCAAGCCGGTCGTCGTCCGACTGGCCGGGACGAAAGCGGAGGAAGGCATGGAGATACTCAACACCGACCTCGTGCAGGTGGAGGCAACGCTCGAAGACGCCGTCCAGGCAACTGTCAGACTCGCCGAGGAGGTGAACGAATAATGTCCGTGCTCGTCGACGAAGACACCCGTGTCGTCGTCCAGGGTATCACTGGCGGCGAAGGGAAGTTCCACACCGAACAGATGATGGAGTACGGGACGAACGTCGTCGCCGGCGCAGTGCCGGGCAAGGGCGGTCAGGAGGTCGCCGGCGTGCCCGTCTACGACACCGTCGCACGTGCCGCAGACGAGGAAGACGCCGACGCTTCTGTGGTGTTCGTCCCGCCGGCATTCGCCGGCGACGCGCTGTTCGAGGCCATCGACGCCGACGTCGACCTCGTGGTCGCCATCACGGAGGGCATCCCGACGCAGGACGTCAGCCGCGTCTACCGCCGGCTGAACGAGACGGACACCTACATGATCGGGCCGAACTGTCCGGGCATCATCACGC
>Ga0207797_1001872_pt1 | contig 14988 bp, 13 predicted proteins | sample PRCRCaboRojoPR_6_FD_187275 | JGI IMG/M metagenome (GOLD analysis project Ga0207797, IMG submission 187275) | Marine sediment microbial community from Cabo Rojo, Puerto Rico - PR CR 10% Liquid 1 (SPAdes) | ecosystem: Environmental > Aquatic > Marine > Coastal > Sediment | place: Cabo Rojo, Puerto... | reverse complement strand
CAAAACCGGAACCGTCCAAGCACCAATCGGGCCAGTGTTTGCGCACCCAGGAGCACTGTAAGCCATGCAAATCCGATTGCCACGGGAACCATAAATACCTGTGGCTGCAAAGTGTCTTCATACCGGTAACTTCCAAAAATCACCCCGGTGGCGATACCGATCCACTCCAGCAGAAAGGTGCCAACTACAACCCCAACCATCCAAAGGTACAGTCGGGTTCGATTTCCGGCGGATACCTGCGCACGATATTCCCATCCAATCCAGACCCCCATAAATATTATAAGCGGCCCTGCCAGTACCCGCATGGTAGTTCCAAACACACCCAGCAGATGCCAGAGGCCTCCGGCTCCAAGCAGAATATAGAGCACCAGTATCCTTCTCCCCGGAGATAATGTGAGTGCTTTATCCACCTTGATAACCCGTTCCATCATTTAAAATTCCGCACTTACACCAATGGAAGGAAGTATGCCTATATCCTGCCGGTCGACCACCTCGTCCTCCCAAAAGTCGTAACTCGGGCGTATCTGGATACGGTTATTATAGACGTTCTGAATATCAACAAATGCCACCAGTGTCCACCGGGAGAAGTTCCAGTAGCGGTCGAGCCGAAGATCCAGATGATGTCCGGGCTCCAATCGTTTTGAGAGGTATTCTTCCGGAAGATTTTGAATCCGGCCGTTGTTTTCCGAGGGCAGATACACCGGTGTATACGGCGCCCCGGTGAAAAACCGGAATTTTCCACTCAGTTCCCACCGGGAATTAAACTTATATCCACCATAGATATTCAGAATCCACCGCTGATCGTACTGGCCCGGATATGTTTCCCCGTTGGCAGCGGTATACTCGCTCTTACTGTACGTCAGACTCATCTTCCCGTAGTGGGGGACCTCCGAATATTTCTTCTGAAGCAGGAGTTCAAATCCATATGCGTTCCCTGACCCTTCCGAGGTCATGGGAAAATATCCGAAAGACCGAAAATCATTCTCCCGTCCGCCAAAACCGGTACCGGTGTTGGTGATAACCAGATAGCTGGTCTCCGGTGTTGCGCCGGTGGGCAGGTCCTGATAATCCTTATAGTACGTCTCGAAAGAAAAGCGCAGGTCCTCGTCCAGCAGGTAATCGAAGCCCGCCACTGTCATATTGTTCCGCAAGGCTTTCAACCGGGAATTCACCGGATTGGTCACCCAGACATAGGACGGCGCCTGATAATAGATCCCGGCACTTCCTTTCAGACTCAGCACCTTATTCACTTGATAACGCATTTTCAACCGGGGGGCCACATAGGCAGCTCTGTCGAGAAAGGTATAGTGATCCATCCTGGCGCCTCCGATAATCTTCAGGGCGGTAAAAGGCTGCAACTGCAGTTCGGCGAAAACGGCGTTTTTAAAGGCCTGAGTCTCCGTATCAATTTTCCGGGGAAGCCCCAGTTCACCAACAGGAACCCGGGTCCCGCTCCGGTTATAGATCGTATCTGCAAAGCTGGTGTTGTTCTCACTGAGGACACTTTTCACAGATACGCCCCCCAGCAGGTTCAGCGCATCTCCCAGGCGCCGGAAATGCTGGATTTTCAGGTTATTCTCCACTTCTCTGGCATCACTGGAATAATATTCTTCGCGGGCAGAATCCGACTGACTAAACTCAAAATCACTGTAATTTGTACTTAACGTAAAATCGAGGTATCCCTTTCCCAGCAGATGCCGGTAGTTTACACCACCAATCCACCGGTTCTGGGAGTTATCCAGGATCCCGGCATTGACCACCCGGGCTTCCGGAGAATTCATCTGCCGGTCCACCTCATCATAGGCACCAATGCCAAGGACAAATAGTTGGTCCGTTGGGGTCACATCATAATTGGCGATGAAATTCCAATCTGTATAGACCGGTACGAACGGCAGTCCATTCGCTTTGAATATCAGGTCCAGGTAGCTGCGTCTGGTGGAGAAGATAAAATTACCATCTTCTCCCAGCGGACCTTCCGCATTTAATCCATACTGGGTTGCGGAAACCAAATATTTGGTGCCAATCCTATCCTCCCGCCCCTCTGCCATATCCAGTGCAAGGACCGAACTCATTTTATCGCCGTATTGTACACTAAAGCCTCCGGTGGAAAAATCCACGTTTTCCACAAAATCCAGATTAATAAAACTCAGCGATCCACTGCCGGTGCCCTGGGTTCCGAAATGATTGATATTCGGCACCTCAATATTGTTTATGAGGTACAGATTCTCGGACGGGCCGCCACCCCGGACCAGCAGATCGTTCCGTCCTCCTGCGTTGTTAATGGCGGTTCCGGGCAGACTGGCCACCACCCTGACCACATCCTCGAAGCCACCGGGAAATCGTCTGATCTCCTCCCTGGAGAGTTCAATCTTGCTGGTCTGTGCTTTCAGAACATCTTCAAAGTAGCCGGTGGTAACCACGACCGACTCCCCCTGCACCGCGCTCTGGGACAGCTCGGCATTCACCGTGGCAGGGCGCGCACTGGTGACAACCACGCTGGTTTTTCTGACGGTTTCATACCCGATATAGCTGAACGCGAGCCGCACCGTCCCCACAGGCACATTTGTAATCCGATATTCACCTTCCGTATCGGTGGAGGCCCCGTAATCCGTCTCCACCACCTGGACATTCACCCCGATCAGCGGTTCCTGAGTGTCCGCATCCACCACTCTACCCTCAATAACTCCGGTTGGCTGAGCCAGCAGTGGAGTCAAAACCGGGAAAACAATCAGCAGGACAATAACTACAATACTTTGTTTATTCATTACTCTCATCGCTTGATTTCATGTTTTAGTTTACACTTTATCACGACCCTGGCAGAGTGCCGGACGCTGGCAGGGTCCTTTGGGATCTGATCGCCCCGGGACAGCCCTCCAGGGGCGGTCGGCGGCGGTTCTGGCAGGGATTCCCCGCGGGAATCCCGCCCGGACGCACCGCTGGCGATCGGAACGAGACCCTGCCAGCGTCCGGCACTCTGCCAGGGTCCAATCTATATAGCGTCATTACCTCCCTCCCACCCAAAGAGTGCGTCCCTTCCATCGCACCCGACCACGACGGAAAGCCAAAAACGAGTTGAGCCCTATGGCCAGAGTCAGTACGACACTCACCGGGTGCAGAAAAACGGATATCCAGACCGGATGCCGGAATCGTATCGCTAACACAAATCGAATAAAACCATTCAACACCATCCCAATACCCCCCACAACTGCCCATCCGGGAATGAAAACCATAAGAACAGGCCCCACACCAATAAGAAACAACATGAGCAATACCGCGAAAAATACCGGAGCACGATATCCGGCTAACCCATAGAGATTTTTCGTGAATCCCTCCCACACCTCCCCAAAAGACCGGTACATTCTTCCAAAGATGTAGCCGGTTCCGGCGGCAGTGAGGAGCCGTGCTCCCTTCTGCTTTACCCGCCGGGCCAGCACTGTGTCCTCCACCGGTTCTCCCCTAACCGCCTGGTGTCCCCCAATTAGACTGTATACCTCTTTCCGGAAGGCAAGCCACTGACCATTGGCGGCAGCCATAGATGGAAACGGCAGAAGATACGTTGCCCACAATGGTAGTAGACTGTATAAAAGCACATCTACATATGGTACTACTAATTTTTCAGTAAGTGTTCCGGTGATCTGTTGCGGAAAAGCCGACAATGTATCCAGATCATGCTGGTCCATCCGACGGATCGTATTGCGCAGTGCCTCTGCATGATACCAGTTATCCGCATCGGTAAATACCAAAATGTCGCCACCAGCTTTCCTGCTCAATTGGTGACATGCCCAGTTCTTTCCGGTCCACCCGTCAGGAAGCGGTTTCCCGGTGAAAACTTTTATCCGGGAGTCCCTGCCAGAGAGCTCTTCCAACACTTGCCCTGTCCCGTCAGTAGAATAATCGTCCAATATCAGCACCTCAAAATCAGGATATGTCTGCCGGAGGAGTGATTCCACACATCGCTGAATGGTCTCCTCCTCATTCCGGGCCGGAATTAATACGGATATCATTGGAGTCTCAGTTAATTCGTACTTATTCTCCAGCGATGGTGCTGACAGGACATTGAACAGTGAAATCCCCGCCAACATCCCAAGTATTCCAATGATTGCCCAGCCAAGTATTCCCATATATCAGGTCCCCTCACCATCCGGATTTTCCCACGGCAACAGTCGTTTCAGGGGGTTGTTCCGTGACGACAGTACCGACATCCAGTTCATCGCCGCAGAGCCGGCACTGGCCTCCAACGCCTGCAATAACTGCGTAACTTCATCTTCCAGCCAGGAAACACCCGGGAATTGGGTCCACTCCATGATATGGTTCTCTCCAAACCGGCAATAGACCTCCGGACGCCGGGAGTGGAAAAATCCTGCATATAGTCCCAACGGCAGAAGATTTACAGGATCACCATACAGTTTCATCACCAGTTCTATGCCACGCCGGAAATCCAGGGGCCTCTCATTCAACGGCTGTAATTCCCCCTGGGGAAAAATACAGAGCAGAGTTGGGGACTGGTTCTTTTCGGCCAATAATGTCGCGGCGTAGTTCAGGCTCTTTCTGATCTCACCGGGATTGCCGGGACGGATTGAAAACGCGCCGAGGAACCTGAAGAACCAATACCGGGCCAATTGTTCTTCCAACATCATCATGTAAATCTCTCTCCGGGTGAACCGGTCATTTAAAAGGTAGACCAGAAATCCATCCCACCAGGTTGTGTGATTCGGCACCAGCAGAATCGGATAGTCATCGTTTATCTCCAGAGGCTCTTTCCAGCAATAGATTCCACGGAAATGGCGCCGCATCAGATACGTAAGATATGGTCTGAACACCGCGTCCGCCCACCATCTGCGCTGCGATTCAATCACGTTTACACCTCTGCTTCTGGTCGTATTTTGCCCTCCCATAATCCCACAGGTATCAGCCGTTCACCGACAACCGCAATTTTTGTTCGGAGGACTTCCCGGAACAGAATCCCTGCCTTCCGAAGCTGGGAAACGAACACTCTTCCAAGAAACGGATTGTACTCACGGCCTTCGATTTTCATTAATATACCCCGGTAGATTTTGCTGGCGGATTGTATCGCAAACTGCGCATCCGTTTCAAGCATAGCGATGCCGGGAGCCGAATCCCTGTAATACCCGTGCGCTCTCTCCACCTGAAACCGCATGAGCTCGTGGACCGCCGGTGTCATCTTCCCGGAAAGAATTTCCTCCTCGCTGACACCGAATCGTTCAAGTTCATCCAGTGGCAGATAGATCCGGTTTCGCTCTGCATCTTCCTCCACATCCCGCAGGATATTGGTCAGCTGCATGGCCACACCAAGCTTCTCCGCATATTTGAACGCTACCGGATCTTTATAACCCAGCACATAGGTCATCATTACCCCCACCACACCGGCCACCCGATAAGCAAACAGATAGAGTTCGTCAAATGTGGTATATCTGTTACGCTCCAGGTCCATTTGTACACCATCTAACAGAGCCAGAGGATATTTTTTCGGAATACCATATTCCCGTGCCACGGAAATAAACGGATGGATAATGGGATGTTCCGATTCCCCTGTGCGATAGGCGATTTCCAGCTCACGCCTCAGGTATTTCACTTCCGCCAGCAGCTCCGGGACAGACCGATCTCTGGGATTATCAATCAGATTATCCGCGTACCGGCAGAATCCATATAGCGCAAAGGTTGCCCATTGTTTGCTCTTTGGCAGCAAACGTGTGGAAAAGTAGAAACTCTTCGAGTGATAAGCCGTCAGAGCCTTTGAGTGTTCAAAAGCAACCCGGTTCGCGCCATGTAACCACTCTTTTTTCATTGTTCGCTCTTTATCTCCTTATGCTGTTTTTCGTTGATGGCTGGCCAGATCAAGATCTCCGGCAATAACTCCATCGGTGGTCTCAGCCGTCAGCAGTACTCCCGGCACTCCGGCTCCGGGATGTGTACTGGCACCCACAAAGTAAAGCCCGTCCACATCCTCACTCCGGTTGTGCGGACGGAAGATCGCCGTCTGTGTTAGTTTGGGCTGGACTCCCCAGGCACTGCCCGCAAAAGAATTCCGCTCGGCCTGAAAATCCTCCGGGGTGAATGTTTCCATCACTTCAATATGCTGGCTGAGCCCTTCAAGTCCGAATTCGCGTTCTAAAAAGGTCAGAATCCTGTTTGCAAAGGAGTGCTTGATTTCATCCCATGCAATTCCACTCCGGAGGTTGGCCACCGGAACCAACACATACATACTCTCGTGTCCTTCGGGCGCCATCCCCGGATCCGTCCGGGTCGGCACATGGAGGTACATGCTGAAATCCTCCGGCAATATCTTCCTCTCAAAGATATCGTGGACTAATTCTTTATAGCGGTCAGAGAGAATAAGAGTATGATGCTTCAGCTTCGGGTACTGTGTGTTTACTCCCAGATAGATCAGAAACGCACTCATGGAGTAATCCAGATGCTCGACATTGGCATCAGTCCACTTCACCCGGTGCCGTGGATGGATCAGCTCGCGATGCGTGTGCGCAAAGTCCGCATTGGAAACCACCACGTCAGCCGGTATTACCGCATCATCAGTCCGGACACCGGAAACCCCGCCGCCGTCGATCATAATTTCTCTGGCAGGTGTATTTACCCGAACCGTTCCCCCAATTTCCTCGAACACCTGACGGAAAGCCCGCACCAAACTGTACATCCCTCCCTTCGCGAACCACACCCCGCCTTTGCGCTCCAGATAGGGTATCATCAGGTAGACCGAGGGCGCATTGAACGGATTTCCGCCGATAAAGAGCGGGTGGAACGAAAAAGCAAAGCGATGCCTGGGATCCCGGAAATGCCGCCTGACAAAAGTGTGCACCGGATAGAGCGCGTTCAGTCGCAAGGCCCGGGGGAGAAAACGCAGCATTGTGTTCCAGTCCATGAAGGGACTGGAACCGAGCCCCTCGTTTATAACCGCATTGTACAGTTCACCGGATTCCTCCATGAACCGGTCATAATTGGCGGCATCTCCGGGATTAAACTGAGCCATCTGTGCTTTCATCCGTTGTGGATCATCGGTATAATCCAGATATGTGCCGTCGTGGTAATAGATGCGGTAGAAAGGTTCCAGTTTTATGAGATCCAGATAATCATCCAGATCACGTCCGGCAGCAGAAAATACCCGCTGGATGATATCAGGAGCGGTAATCAGTGATGGCCCCATATCAAACGTATACCCATCCCTGACCAGTTGTGCGGCATGACCGCCGACTGCTTCATTCTTTTCTAGAAGAGTAACGTTTATACCTCTGGCCTGCAGCCGGATTGCTGCGGCAAGTCCCCCGAAACCGGAGCCTATAACAACAGCTGTTTCCCACTTTGTTCCCATTCGTTTATTCCTCTGTCACGTTTTCCATTTTCTTTTTCATTACGGCATTAGATTGTGCAATCACGCTTTTCGGTCCGACCGTCATATCCACTCCGGCGTGATCTGCAATAAGATTCGCCGCATGCTTTCCTGAGAGCAGCACCAACGGTATCCCCCCTCCGGGATGGGCGGATCCACCGGCGAAATAGAGGCCATCGATTACACGGCTCCGATTGGGCTGCCGGTTAAATGCAGACATTACCCCGTTTGAGGATAAGCCATAGATGCTCCCCCGATTCGCTGCGTAACGCTTGGCAAATTCAGGCGGAGTTGTCACCGTTTCAGATTCAATCCTGCCTGTCAAATCGATACCATGCTTCCGGAGTTTTCGCAGTACCGCAAGACGCATGGCGGACACTTCTTGGGGCCAGTGTTGACCGGATGCCAGATACGGCATATTCAACAACACAAACCAGTTTTCCCCGCCGTCCGGCGCATGCTCCGGATCAGTTTTTGACGTGATAGCCGCATACACAGTAGGATTCGCCGGAGTGCGCTTCTCACGGAAGATCTGCCGGAACTCTTCGCGATAATCCTCCGAAAAGAAAATGTTATGGTGTGCAAGTTCGGGATGGGAGTTCCGCACTCCCCAAAAGAATACCATACCCGAGAGGGAGGGCTCGAGGTTATTCAGGCGTTTCGTCCATCGGGGATATCCCCGGATTAACCGGTTAGCTGCAGTGACAACATCCGCATTGCACAGGACGTAATCGGCCGGGACATCTGAACCGTTTACTCTGACTCCGTTGACCCTGTTCTGACTGTGGAATATCTCCTCCACAGGACTCTCCGTATGAATCTCCACCCCGAGGCCGAGTGCCAACTCCCGGAGTGATTCCACCAGCCGGTACATTCCGTCCCGGATGTAAAAACCCCCAATACCGAACTCCACCCAGGGGATGATGTTCAGCGTAGCCGGTGCCTGGAACGGATTCGAACCGGTATATGTGGCATAGCGGTCAAAGAGCTGGATCAAACGGGGATCATCGAAAAACCGGGATGTCGAACTGTGCATGGTCCTGAAAGGATCGATAGCTGGGAGTTTGAACAGGGATTTTATCGTGTGAAAAGTGAGTAATCCGGTCAGCTCATGCACCGGCCTGTTGAGAAAGAGATCTGAAGTGATCTGATATATCTTTTTAGAATATTCGAGAAAATCCTTATAACCCCCAACGTCATCCGGGGCCAGCCGCCGGAGCTCCTCCATCATCCGGTTGTCATCCGGGCCGGCGTTCAGAATAGTTCCATCAGGGTAATGATACCTGGTCAGCGGTTCCGGCACCTCCAACTGCAGGTGGGCGTCCATCGTCGTTCCGGCAAACGCGAATAAGTCTTCGGCGATGGAGGGCATCGTGAGCAGGGACGGCCCGGTATCGAACCGGTAACCGTTCTCCAGGAATTCCCCCATTTTCCCACCCAGTTCAGCGTTTTTCTCGAACAGAGTCACCCGGAAACCCATCACAGCAAGCCGGATGGCTCCGCTGAGTCCCCCGAGGCCTCCCCCTATGACAATCACCTTCTTAGACATAGAGGCGCTCCTTGAGTTTTTCATACAGCAGTATCGCCAGCAGAATTAACGCGTAGCCATAGAGAAAATCTTCGACAGGAATGGTCAGAATCCGCAGATCTGTTTGGAAGCCGGGATCATATTCAACAACCGGACGGGCGGTAAGATATCCATTGAATATAACCATCAATGCAGTCACAATGAATAGGTACTTGCCAATAAATCCGCGTTTCACAGGATAATTTTTCAGTGGATACTGCATGGACATTATCAATCCGAGGGCAAACAATACAAGACCGGTATACTCTTTCCCCAGGATGAATACCGGAATTCCTGTGAAGCCAAAAAGCAAACCAATTAACAGTAGTCTCCGGTCCGCATGATAACGGGGTGTCGACGATTTCACTGAAAAAATTTCCCAGATGAACAGGGTGGCAAAAGGGACGGTAATAAAAAACAGCCATTCTCCCGGAGGAAGTCCGAGAATGCGGGTGTCCAGAGTAAACCGTTCATTAAACCACCAATGCCTGCCGGTAACTAACACGTCCCAGAGAAGGAAAGGTACGGCCGCTCCCAAACTGGCAACGAGTGCCGGGATCCATTTATTGACATATCTCACCTTCCGGTCGAAACTGAGCACGACCGGACCGGAAATAATCAGTGCATTATATATAAGGTATTCGTACTTCATCAGCTATCCAGTCTTCTCTCTATTCTCCGGATCCGGAGTAATCGATCCTGATTCGGATCACCGTGCTTCCTGACAAAATCCATGGCATTGATCACCAGAGAATCAGGATAGTCCTGATGCTGGTCATACGCCAGATCGACAATCCGGTCGAATGCCTGCTCAGCTGCCTTCCGTTTCCCGAAGAAGAACGGGAGATAATAACAGGTTGATGCATAAATGAATTGCGCCTCGAGATCCTTCGGACTAATTGCTATGCCCTTCTCCATCAGATTCAATCCCTCAATGACATATCCATACTTCTTCTGTGGCCATCCGGCGTGTTTTCCGAGCAGTGCTGTGGACGCACCAATATATGTCAGGGCCTTTCCACGCAGGGAGGAATCCGTTTCTGCGATTTCCCGGAACACACCAATGGCTTCCCGCACCTCTTCTTCGCTTTCCACACCGGCATAGAACAGTTGCCGGCCATGGTCCAGGAGATCACCATTCTCACCGGCAACCAGCGATGGGAGTAAAACACCTGCGATTAAGAGAACACCAAGGGTTTGCTTCATCTTCCGATATTTCACTTTCCGTTTCATTTTCGTATATATGATCGTTTTGATCGGTAAAATGTTACATTTATATGTTCATCATGTCAAGATAAAAGTGCATATCGCGCAACAATATATTGCATATCCTACACACCCTTTATAGATTAGGGCTCAAAGGAGGAGCAGAATGGCAGGTGAGCTACGCTATTTTACCAGTGAAGAAGTGAGCAATATCCTCGGAGTCCACGTGTCCAGTGTGAAACGGTGGACTAACCAGGGGAAACTGGAGTGTATTCGTACGGCCGGTGGTCATCGGAAATTCCTGTTCAGTCATATCGCAGATTTTCTCAGCCGGAATGAAGACAAGGTCCAGCAAGCACATCTCTTTCCCATCCACTCGGAAAAGGATCTTGAAATTAGTTACAACATTCTGAAAGGTAACTTCAGTGAACTGCAGGAATATATACTCAACCAGGCATTGCACCAAAACCGCGAAACGGTGATGCGGGTCCTCAACGGGCTCTATCTCGCCCAATATCCCTTGCATGAAATCTATGACCGGCTGATCACACCCGTCATGCATCGCCTGGGGGATCTCTGGGAAAAAGAGGCCCTGACAGTCTTTGAAGAGCACTTTGCCTCGCAAACCATCCGGGATGCCATTGTTCGTCTGCAGGGCACTCTGAAATTCCCCGGCGAGAAAAACGGTACTGCGGTGTGTCTCACATTTTCTACCGAACTGCATGACATTGCCATAAAAATGGTGGACCACATACTTGAAGAACGGGGATTCCGGGTACTATTCAGCGGTCAACTGAGTCCGCTGTTCAGCATTGACCGGATATTTCAACAGCAGGAATTTGACCGGGTGTATCTCTCCTGCACATATGTGGGAGACCGGAATCTCATGCAATTCGAGCTGAGCCATCTCATCGATCTGTGCGGGAAATATGAACGCAGACTATTTGTTGGCGGGCAGGGATTAGAACAGCTTTCCTACGATGGAAGTGAAATAACCGCTCGCCTGGAGTCATTCAAAGATGTATACGACAGTTAACCGTTCGGTTCATCCGATATTATCAGATCGTCCATCCGAAGAATTCTTCTAGAGAATCGGGGCGAGCAGTACTGCAATAATTCCGGTGAGGAACATGCCGTCGACGGTTCCGAACGTTTTTCTCTCAGTGCGTCCCGTTCAAGCCAAGCTCATCTGCGCTCACAGTGTGTTCCGCTTTTGCCTTCAATGCAGTATTCATTTCCCGGAAGCCTCTGCGGGTGTTTGTATCCAGGCTCTTCCAGAGGATGGGAACAAGGAGACCGCTGATCTTCTCCCGGTGGATAAACCGGGTGACTTCTTCGGAAACGGAATTCAGCTGAAAGATATGTTCGCCGTCAAATATCCCGGGGAAAAGAATCCGGCCGCGCCAGCGAAATTCCTCCTCCGGTTCAGCAACTAACACACGGGGTCGAAATGACCACCCTTTGGACTCCGGAGGTTGAATAAATACCTCCAGTTTCTCTCCCACTTCCGGAACCCCGGATATCTGAGATATAAAGGGATTCCAATTCGAATATTCCGGGAAGTCCATCAGTATATCCCAGACTGTTTCCACCGGAGCATCTATGGTGATTTCAGTATTGATTTCGCGCATTTATACCTCCGTCAATCGTTCCAGGGCAGTGATCGCCGACTCTATATCATCCTCCGCAATCCCTAATCCCCGCAGATTCCATCTGACCAGAAACCGTCCCGTCACCTGCGGATCTTCTTCCATCTCCCCAGACAAGGTCTTTTCCAGAAAGTGAAACATCCCGCCCTGCCATGCATGGGCAGCCATAGACGGATCGATTTCCGGCCAGCGCTCCCGGTGGTGCCGGAGGAATCGCCGGATACGCTCGGTGAAATACCGGATGACCTCTCCTCTGATTTCGGGATGGGCGGTTCCCACCAGAATCCGGCCGGTGGTTTCACTGTCCCGCACAGCGGCAATATATCCGGTATAGACAGCGGCAGCCAGTTTCTCCGGCAGGGTCTCCATCTGTTGGAGCGCCCGGTCCACCCGGCGGGCAATCTCCTCGTTTACCCCCCGGATCACGGCCAGATAGAGATCACGTTTATTATCAAAGTAGAAATAACAATTCCCGATAGAGGTCCCCGCCTCCTCCACCACCTGCTGCATTGTGGTGCTCTCAAAACCCTGACTGGCGAACAGAGCACGGGCAGCCAGCAGGATCGCCTGCCGCTTTGGCCGGTCTTTTCTCTGCTGCCTCCGCTCCGCTGCAGTCATCCTTGCCCCTTCCTCAACTGATTCGAAAGCGATTCGGACCCAATATAGAATTCCATTCTACTCCAAGCAAGTCCCTTTCTTTTTAATGGACTTCCTCCGACTCATTGGCGGGACTGACCCGGAATTGCTGTGAATACAGCCGGAAACTGTTTATGACCGGTTTCGGTCATACTAAAGCGATCACTGCCAAGCGGCGAGTATCATTCCCATGAGCAGCAACGTAACCAGATGATATCCTGAGTCCACCAGATACAGTTTCAACCGCCGCCCTGCGAAAATGGAGTTGACCGCCGAGGTGGTGGCCACCAATCCAAGCCAGGTCCAGAAACCTCCCTGCAAACCAACCCAGATGCTCCTGGCCTGAAAGGCATCCAGGATATATGCCATGACATAGGCCATGACCAGCAGCGCAATGAATGTCGCCAGGTAGTTGAGCGGACCGGCTCCTTCCTGAACTTCCTCCGAGGATTTTCCGAGTCCATCCAACCAGGCGTTATAAAATAACACCGGGGAATACCAGATGGCTCCGAGAAGCCACCCTGCAACACCGGCAACAAGTACTGCCAGATAGTTTATCTGTATTTCCATATCGTTGCTCCCGTTTAGAATTGAACACGCCGGCTTCCGCCGGGAATTCAGATGTGGAACCTGGTGAGTGTCGATTCGCGGTGTGAGACAACCTTAATATAGAACATTCCGGGAGTGAATCGAACCGGAAACTATTGAGCCCATCTCCGGATCAAACCACGATTTCCAAACCGGAGTCCATGATAGAGAAAACGCCCCGGAAATATTCATTCCGGGGCATTTTAAGTTTGCTCACATGAGGAGGGTAAACCTCAGAGTATTTCTCTGCCCTTCTTGATGATAACACTGCCACCGCTGGTTTCCATTTCCAGAGTTGGGCCGCCACCGTTCAGCGTACCTTCCAAACGGGATTTGGATAAATCACCCTTGACAGTAATTGGCAAATCGGTGTGAACCTGTCCGCCACTTGTCCGGGCTTTGATATTCAGCTCAATGTTTTCAGGAATATACACAGTGACATTTCCCGCTGATGTTTTCAGCTGACTATCCGATTCCAGCTGGCTGGTGATATTCGCCTGAATTGAACCACCTGACGTTCTGGCTTCCACCGACCCACTCATGCCCTTAATAGTGATGCTGCCACCTGAAGTCCTGACATCCACGGTACCGGCAACATCCCCGACCCGGATAGATCCTCCGGAGGTTCTGGCTTCAACATCACCTTCCACATTTCCGATTTCAATGCTTCCTCCGGCGGTTTTCAAATCCACATCTTCACCGCATCCCTTCAGGACAATACTTCCGCCGGCCGTAGCACCCTCAACCGATCCACTGATGTGTCCAAACCGTAAACTCCCACCGGCAGTCCCCGCATCCACCTCGCCGTCTAAATCATCCACTGTAATACTTCCGCCGGCAGTTTCCAGGCTGGCGTTATATTGAAACGGAACCGTCACCACATATCGTATCCTGAGCCTGTCGTTCCCACCAAACAGATTAAACCCGGAGTCCCCCTTCTCTCCGTCGATAATGACATCGTTGCCATCCTGCTCTATAGTAATCGGGAATTCATCAAAGATCTTTTGAGCATTGCTTTCGCTGCTGGTCTTTGCCTCCCGGTACACTTTCACCTCCACCGTGTTTTCATCATGGGTTTTCACCTGAATTTCTCCCCGGTCACTCTCCAGGTACAACGTACCGCCGGTCTTCACCGTGAATTTTTTCGTGATAGTATCAGAGACTGCCGCTTCCACGTGGAATGTAAATCCAACACCAACAAGTAATAATGCTATCAGAGTTACCCAGCTGATGAATTTTGTCTGTTTCATTCTTTCCCCCAATGTATCAGAATCCGTTCATTTGTTCTGTTTTAATTATTACAACCTCCGTGCCATTCGTTGGTACTACACATAAGTAATTGTATTACAGTAACATAGTCGGATCGATATTCTCCGTAGTTGAATATAGTTTTGATATATTTTTATATCAGTTTGATATTATCGGCTCCTGATTAATCTCCTGCGATCTTCTCAGCAGTGAACCGCCCATTCGGCTGGTCCAGCAACAGGGTCTCCACCGTGTTGGATTCATCTCTGGAAAATTCCACATGAATCACCTGATAGTCCTGAAACTGGAAACGATCACCCAGTGCGGGGATTAATGTATACAGAGGTTGGCCCGGAAATTTCAGGCGGAGCCGGCTCCCGGTCAGCGTTACCGAAATTGTGTCATCTGCCAGGACATATCTGCCGGTCATCTCCCTGAGATAACCGGGATCGGAAAGCTTCGGATCAGGCTGTTTGACAAAAACCATATTGTCAACTGCCGGCTCAAACGGCGCCTCCAGGGATGCAATATACCCGTCCATATTTGTATGGAACTGTAATTTCATGTCTTCAAACGTGGCATCCTCCCCCTCAAGACCATTGAATACATTATAATGCCAGTGCTCGAGAGTGGTTGTGATGTCGTTAAAGGTAAATTGCAGGCTGTCGTCGGCTTGCCGGACTTTCAGAAGTCCGTAGCCCGGGTGACGATAGTTCCCGGTAAACGCATCTAGT
>Ga0207797_1001871_pt1 | contig 14990 bp, 17 predicted proteins | sample PRCRCaboRojoPR_6_FD_187275 | JGI IMG/M metagenome (GOLD analysis project Ga0207797, IMG submission 187275) | Marine sediment microbial community from Cabo Rojo, Puerto Rico - PR CR 10% Liquid 1 (SPAdes) | ecosystem: Environmental > Aquatic > Marine > Coastal > Sediment | place: Cabo Rojo, Puerto... | reverse complement strand
GAGTCGATCGCGAGTCGATCGCGAGTCGATCGCGAGTCGAACGCGAGTCGAACACGAGTCGATCGCGAAACGGTCGGCGGGGCGGGAGGCTGGTCGCCCGGGACCGGGAACTACACAAGTCCCCGGCAGCAACTCCGGTCATGAGTGAACTGGACGTCGAGGCGGTCGACTCGGTGGACTCGACCGACGAGGGGGACGTCGACGGCAGTGACGGGATCGACGCCGCCGACGGGACGATCGCGTCGACGGCGGGCGGGCTCCCCACGGGGGTCGACGCACCCGAGTACGTCCTCTACGGCGGGAAGGGCGGCGTGGGGAAGACGACGGCCGCCGCGGCGACGGCGCTGGCGTCGGCGGCCGACGGGACGGCGACGCTCGTCGTCTCGACGGACCCGGCCCACTCGCTGTCGGACACGCTAGACGTGGCGGTCCCCGCCGAGCCCGCCCGCGTTCGCGAGGACGTCCCGCTGTACGCCGCCGAGATCGACGCCGACGCGGCGATGGACGAGAGCGTGCTCGGTGCGTTCGGGGGCGAGGGCGCCGGCGGCGAGGGTTCGGGGGACGACGGCCCGGGCGACGCCTCCGGCGCACCGTTCGCGGGGGCGAGCGAGGGCGGTGCCTCGTTCGGCGACGACGCCGGGCCCGGGGCCGGGGCCGGAAACGCCGGCGCGGCCGGTGCGGGCCCGTTCGGCGGTGGCGGCGGGCTCGGCGGGCTGGGCGAGGCGCTCGGCGGGCTCGGTCCCGACGGCGACAGCGCCGCCGGGATGCCGGGTGCCGACGAGGCGGCGGCGATGCAGACGCTGCTCCGGTACCTCGACGACCCGCGGTTCGAGCGGGTGATCGTCGATACGGCGCCGACGGGCCACACCCTCCGGCTCCTCGAGCTGCCGGAGTTCCTCGATACGATGGTCGGTCGGCTCGTGCAGCTCCGCGAGCGGATGGGCGGGATGATGGACTCCATCGCGGGCCTGTTCGGCGGGGGCGACGGCGGCGAGCCGCGGCCGGACCTCGACGAACTCCGCGAGCGCATCGAGCGGCTCCGCGCGGTGTTGCGCGACCCGGCACGGACCGACTTCCGGGTCGTGATGGTGCCCGAGGAGATGAGCGTCGCCGAGTCCGAGCGGCTCGTCGACCGCCTGGACGACTACGGCATCCCCGTCTCGACGATCGTGGTCAACCGGGTGATGGAGCCGCTGGCACAGGTCGCGGACCTCGAGGCTCCCGACGCCCCGGCGATCGACCCCGACTGGGTCGTCGAGCCCGACCTGGACGACTGCGACTTCTGTCAGCGGCGGTGGCAGGTCCAGCAGCGGGCGCTCGGGCGCGCGACCGAGCTGTTCCGCGGACGCGACGTCCGTCGCGTTCCCCTGCTGGCCGACGAGGTGCGCGGCGAGGAGGCGCTCCGGGTCGTCGCCGCCTGTCTGACTGCCTGAGGCGCCGTCGGAGCGCGACCCGGTCACCTGTTCCCGGTCGGACTTACGATAGCTTCCGGAAGATCCCGAAGCCAGTGTCGAGGAGCTGGTCCGGCAGGTAGCGCGCGAGCACGCCGAAACGGGCGACGGTCCCGGGCTGGTAGCGGGCCTGCGGGCGCGTCGCCGAGGCGGCGTTGACGACGAACTCGGCGACCAGCTCGGGCTCGATGGCGCCGACGCCGCCGAGGGTGCTCCCGTCGTCGATCGCGTCGTAGACCTCGTCGTAGGCGTCCGACCGCTCGACGCCCGGGACGTCGACCTCGTCGTCCGGCTCGGTGCTCCTCGCGGCGCGGTCCTGGAACTCCGTCTTCACCGGCCCCGGTTCGATCAACACGACGTCGATGCCGTAGTCGTCGACCTCGTTTCGGAGCGCGTCCGACATCGCCTCCATCGCGTGCTTCGAGCCGGCGTAGACGCCCCCGCCGGGGAACGAGAGCCGGCCGGCGACGCTCGAGAGGTTGACGATCGTCCCGTCGCGCTGGGAGCGCATGTGGGGGAGGACGGCGCGGGCCAGCCGGTGGGGGCCGTAGACGTTGACGTCGAACTGCCGGTGGACGGCCTCGGTCGGGACGTCCTCGACGGGACCGAACTGGCCGTAGCCGGCGTTGTTGACCAGCGCGTCGATCCGGCCCTCCTCCTCGATCATCCGGTCGACGACCCGCTCGACGTCGTCGTCGTCGGTGACGTCCAGGGTCGCGATCCGGCAGCCCTCCTCGCCGAGCGTCTCGACGTCCGCGGGGTTCCTGGCCGTCGCGTAGACGGTCCAGTCCTCCGCGAGGAACTCGTAGGCGGTCGCCCGCCCGATCCCGGACGAGCTCCCGGTGACGAGTACGGTCTTGTCCATGCGGCCGCGGTCGGTCGCTCGAAAGATAAGTCCCGGCGGTTCGGACGGGCCGCCGACCCCTGCCCGGGGCCCGTCGTCGACGCGGATCCACCGCCGATCGACGAGACGGGGACTCGCAGGGACCGACGAGACGGGGCCCGTCACGCCCGTTCGACGGCCGCTACGCGTCCACTGCCCACGGATCGACGGCCGCTACGCGTACTCGCCTTTCAGTTCGTCGGCGTACGCGTCGGCGAGCCTCGTCGGCTCGGGGAGCTTGTAGCCGGCACCGAGCGCGGCGACGACGTCGACGGCCGACTCGCCGGTGATGCGGTGGCCCGCGCTGACGTACAGCGGGTTGACGATCGGCCGCGAGTCGTACTGGCGCGACTGGTAGGCGTAGCCGATGGCGGGCGGCTCACTGTCGGCCCCCTCCCCCGGGAACCCCGTCTCCACGCGGTCGTCGGCGTGGATCGGCGTCCGCCACCCCTCGGGCCGGCCGTCGACGTCCTCGGCCGGTCGACCACACAGGAGGGACTTGGCGACGCCGACGCTCGGGAGATCGAGGGTCACGCCGACGTGCGTGGCGATGCCGGCCTGCCGGAAGTGGATCCGGCCGCTGCCGTCGAACAGCGCGACGTCCGGTTCCACGTCCAGTTCGGCGAACGCGGCGAGGATGGGGCCCCCCTCCCGGAACGCGAGCAGTCCGGGGACGTACGGGATCTCGAGGGGCGTGACGGCGTGGACGCGCTCGACCACCTCGCCGTCCCGGAGACAGACGATCGCGCTGATCGCCCGCTCGTCGTCGAGGAACGCCTGATCGACGCCGGCGACGAGCGCGCCCCGGACGGCGTCGGGGTCCGTGGGGTCGATCCGGAGTTCGTCGGAGAACAGCGCCGACCGGCGGACCTCGCGCTGGAGCGCCTCCATCTCCGCGCGCGACGCGGACGGGTCCGGGACGAACTCGGGTCTGGCGGGGGTCACGGCGGGGACGACGGGCGACGGCGACAAAAACGGCGCGGGAGGGATCGTCCGTGGCGAGCGGCGGGCGGTGGCCGGTGGCGACCAGGGGGCTGGGCTGCCCGTCAGAACCGGCCGCCGGGGCCGCGACCCATCCCGCCGGAGCCGCCGCCGAACTCGAGGCTGTTGGGCGCGCTCCGCTCGCCTTTCACCACGGAGCCGTACGCCAGCCCGACGACGAGGCCCGCCAGGTGCGCGAAGTGCGCGACGTTGCCGCCGAGGAAGCCGCCGCCCAGGGAGCCGAAGCCCGCGAACAGCGACAGCGCCGCGAAGCCGAACGTGAGCACCCACAGGGGCATGGGGAGGATGAAGTAGAGGTAGACCTTCAGGTTCGGGTTGAGAACCGTCAGCAGCCCGAGGACGGCCATGATCGCGCCGCTGGCGCCGAGCACGCCGGGGCCGACGAGCGCGCCGCTCACGACTGCGGACGTCCCGATCTGGGCGAGTCCGGCGAGGACGCCCGCCCCGACGAACAGCGCGGTGAACCGGCGGCTGCCGACGTACCGCTCCACGACGGGGCCGAAGAAGTACAGCGCGATGCTGTTCATCGCGATGTGGCCGAAGCCGCCGTGGGCGAAGATCGACGTCACCCACGTCCAGACGTAGAAGACGTTCTGGGGTTCGAGGACGAAGACGGCGTCCCAGAGCGGGCCGCCGATCCGGAGGTCCAGCGGGAGCAGGAAGCCGGCCAGCGGGAAGACGACGAACTGGAGGGCGAACGTCACCCACATGAGCCCCAGGAAGACGTAGCTCATGTTGCCCCGGAAGTAGCCGCCGGTCCCGCCGACGCTCGTCAGCCGGGCGAGGATCCCGTCGGACGACCGCCCCCCGCGGTTGTCGACGCTGTCGTCGAACCCGGAGTCGAAGACGCCCGAGGGGTCGTTCCAGTCGGCGAGCCCCGGGCAGTCGTGGTTCTCCGGGAGTCGATGCTCGGCGCAGAAGGTCCCCCCGCACCGGTGACACTGGTACGGGAGGTTCTCGTAGGCGCCGCACTCCTCACATTCAGCCATTGGGGCGGATTTAGTGCCGACCGCTTAAAACAGGTTTCCCTGCCGTGCACTCGGCCGTCCGGACCGGCGGCTGCTCTCGGACCGTCGCGAGCGGGGACGACGGCGACGGGCGGCTCGACGGGACGACTCACGTCACCGGCTGGCGGCCCGCTCCGGGTGCACACGGGTTCGACGTCCGCGGGATCGGAAGACGAGTTCCGGGGCGACACCTCGATCGGCCGCGTCCAGCTCGACGCGGACGGGTCACTCGGCGGACGCGACCCTCGCGCGCTCGCCGGGACGGGAATCCTCGGCCGTCGCGGCGACGAGCCGCTCGGCCTCGGCGGGGTCGAAGTTGGTCGGGACGACGGTCGGGTGACGCATCCCGAGTCGCGGGCGTTCTGCTTCCATCACGGTCGTGCCTTCGCCGCGCCGCCGTAAAAGATTACCCATGCGCATAATTCATCCCGGGATCCCGCAGGGATGCTCTCCGGTAATACCCGGTACCACGTCGGAGGCGGAGGTGGATTCCGCGATCGCCCCGTCGATCCGTGCGGGGCGCCGTCCACTGCCGGTCGGGTTTCGACGCCGTCGGATCGGCTGGACCTCGTCGTCGGTCGGGCCGGCCGCGCTCCCGACGTCCCGGTCAGCCGAACTGCTCCTCGTAGAGCTCCTGTGCGTGCTCGATGGCGTCCATCGCCCCCCGGCGGTCCTCCCAGCCCAGCGTCTCGGTCCGCTTGCCCTCCTCCAGGTTCTTGTACGTCTCGAAGAACTCGGAGATCTCGTCGCGGAGCTGCTGGGGGAGGTCCTCCAGGTCCTCGACGTGGTCGTAGCGGGGATCCTCGATCGGGACGGCGATGACCTTGTCGTCCTTCTCGCCGTCGTCGTCCATCCGCATCATGGCCACCGGACGCGCCTCGATGATGCAGCCGGGGAACGTCTGGTCCTCGACTAACACGAGCACGTCGAACGGGTCCTCGTCGTCGTAGTACGACCGGGGAATGAAGCCGTAGTCCGAGGGGTAGTGGACGTTGCTGTGCAGGACGCGGTCGAGCACGACGCCCGGGACGTCCTTGTCGTACTCGTACTTGTTGCGCTCGCCCTTGAGACACTCGACGACGGCGTAGATCTCTTCGGGCGGGTTCGGACCGGTCTCTAACTCTTCCCACAGGTTCGCCATACCGGGTGGTTGCCCGAACTTCCCATATGGCTTTCGGACACGCGCGACACCCGGACGAGCGGGAGACGAGGACTGCCTTCGAGTGGGCGACGATCACGTGTGAGACGACGGGGCCGCGAGCGCGCGTCCGGTCGGATAGCGTCACGAGCGCAGATCGACCCGCCGTGAGTTCCGTCCGTCCCGCCGACCGCCGATCGGCGGCGTGCCGGATAAAAAATACCTGTCTCGAACGACGTTCGCAGCCCGTCTTATATACTGTGTGTGGGCGGTCGGAGTCGCCGGGACTTCCTCGAGCCGGACCTCGAGAGCCCTCGGCGAATACTGGTAGAATATGACGGCGTGGGACGGTTTCGGTCGGGATCCTCGGGAAACGATGTACCGACGATGAAATGTCGAATCGTCGTGTTCCGTGACCTTTGGAATCCGGAAGACCAGCACGACTCAAGAAGCGTTAAATAGGACGGTGACATTTTGTCAGCTATGTCAGAGGCACGAACGGTCAGTGATGGCTCGGGCATCGCGCGGGATCTCACCGCGTTCCAGCAGAACATCCTCGTAATCCTCTCGGAGGAACCGATGTACGGGCTCGCGATCAAGCGCGAGCTCGAGGACTACTACGGGACGGAGGTCAACCACGGTCGGCTCTACCCGAACCTCGACGACCTCGTCGAGATGGGGCTCGTCGACAAGGGCGAGCTCGACAAGCGGACCAACGAGTACGAACTCACCGACCTGGGTCACGACGCCGTCATCGACCGGCTCGACTGGGTCTTCTCGAAGTTCGTCACGGACGACGAGCGGGCCGACGAGATCCGGGCGCTGGTCGACGAGCACGCCTGAAACCGGGAGCTCCGGGAACGACACAGTCGGTCGTTTCCGGCACAGGTCCCGTCGACGGCTGCCGATCGGACCTACGTGCGGCACCGGGCACCGCGCGCAGGGCGACCCCGAGCGGTCGCCGACCACGGTCCCGTTTCCGACTCGGCTGTGACGACCTCCGCCAGCGATCGCTCCCGTGACCGCCCACGAGCGACGCGAGCGAGGTGCGACGGGGGCACGAGGTCCGGTCCGGGGAACCACGTGGTCCGGCGTCGTCCGGCACGGGTCAGGCCGGCCACCGCTGGCAGTTCCGTCCAGTCCGGACGGTCGGCGGTCAGTCCGGAGAGCCCTGCAGTCCGCACACGCCCGGTCCGGTTCGGCTTGCGTCGGCCCCCGGGCCGCGCAGTACGGTCAGTAGTGGGGTAGCTCGGCGTCCGCGACGTCGAAGAGGAGCCGCAACGACTCGTCGAGGACTGCCCGCTGGGCCTCGCTGGGCCAGGCGTTCCGCCGGAAGTAGTCGTCGACGAACTCCCGGAGCTGGTCGGCCGAGGCGTGCTCGATCCGGCTGGCGTAGTGGTTCCCCATGAAGTCGGCGAACGCCCGGGCGTTCGCGGCGTGGACGGCACCGTATTCGTCCTCGACGGCCGCGACGAGCCCGGCGTTGTGCGCCTCGACGTCCTCCCAGGCGTCGTCGTCGCCCGCACCGGTCAGCGACACTTCCACCGCGCGGCCGGTGTCCTCGATCCGCCGGAACTGAACCTCGCCGTCCTCGACCCACTCGGCGGGGTGACAGACCAGCGTGTCGTCCTCCTCGCGGACGCGCGCCGTGAAGTCGTACCCGGCGAGCAGCGCCTCGCGCTCGCGCTCGCAGGCCCTCCGCTCGCCCGGGTCGATCGCCGCACGGCCCAGCCGGGTAAGCCGAACCGCCTCCGCGACGACCTCGTCGGGGAGATCGCCGTCCTCGTCGGCGCGTTCCCCGTCGGTCCCGCCGGGGAGGTCGTCGCCAGCTGCGTCCGTCACGTCGTCGCCAGTCGCGTCCGTTCCTCGACCGTTCGTGACCCCGCGATCGCTGTCGACCCCGTGCTTCCCGGCTGGACCGTCGCCCCCGCTGGCGTCCTCCTCACGCGTCATCGAGCGCCTCGTTCGCCAGGTCGTCCGCGCGATCGTTGATCTCCCGGGGTACGTGCTCGATCGACCACCGGTCGAACGACTCCAGCAGCTCGCGGACCTCGACGCGACACTCGCGCAGGTCGGGGTCGTTCGTCCGGTAGGCGCCGGTCACCTGCTTGACGATCAGCTCCGAGTCGCCGCGGACGTCCACCTCGTCGAACCCGTGGTCGCGGGCGACCTCGAGTGCCCGGATCAGCGCCTCGTACTCGGCGCGGTTGTTCGTCGACTCGCCGATCCGCTCGCCGCCCTCGGCGACGATCCCCTCGCTCGAGACGACGACGTAGCCGATCGCGGCCGGGCCGGGGTTCCCCCGCGAGGCGCCGTCGAAGTAGACGTGCGCCCGGCCGCCGCGGTCGCGAAGCAGCCCGACGAGGTCGTGCGGTCGGGCGCCCTGAACGACGACCACGTCGTCGTACGCGACGGCGTTGGCGTCGCCGCGCCGGGCGCGCCACTGCTCGTGGTCGGTGTTGCCCGGCTCGATCTCGACGCCGGCCTCGGCCAGCCGCTCGCGGGCCTCGGCCGGATCACAGTCCACGGTGGGCATACCCGTCCGTCGGCGGCCGCAGTTGAAATGCGGTTCGACGTGGCGCGGCGGCGACCGGGGCCGGACGCCTCGTCCGGCAGTGCTGCGAGGGTGACGCGCGACAGTTTCAACTGCCTGCCCCGGCAACGTTCCCCGAATGCGGCTCGACGAGTTCATGGAGTACGAGGAGAACGAGCGGGCCGAGCGGCGCCGGCTCGCCGGGGAGAAGTCCTACGAGATCCTCGACCACCTCGAACGGTTCCAGCACCGCTTCGAGGAGACCGTCCAGGGCGACTCGCTGTTCGGCAGCGTCTCGCCGTCGATCTTCGTCGGCCGCGCGAACTACCCGGACGTCTCGGCGGGGATCCTCGCCCCAGTCGGTCGGGAGGACGACGCCGCGCGGTTCGAGACGTCCGCGGGGTGGTACGACGAGGGGGTCTCCATCGGCGACGTCTTCGAGCGACGGACCTCGCTGCTCAACTCGAGTCGCGGGACGTCCGCGAACGTCCACGACGCCTGGGACGGCTTCGTCGGCGTCCAGCGCGAGGTGGCGATCGCCGACCGCCCGGTCTCCGTCGAGATCGGCCTCGCGGACCGCCCGGACCTCGACTTCGACGTCGGGCGCGACGACATCTCGACGCCGACGGGGCCCCGCGCGCCGGCACGGTCGGCCGACCTCGCGGAGAACCCCCACGTCCCCCGGGCCGTCGAGAAGACCCTGGAGGACGACGACTGGAAGGCGGAGGGGGCGATCAACTACCTCTACAACCGGGGGTTCGACGTCTACGAGGTGAACACGATCCTCTCGGCGGGGGCGCTCGGCGTCGGCGAGCACCGCCGGCTGGTCCCGACCAGGTGGTCGATCACGGCGGTCGACGACACCGTCGGGGGGTTCCTTCGCGGGTCGATCCGGTCGAACCCCAGCGTCGACGAGGTCTCGGTCTGGCACAACGAGTTCATGGCCAACGAGTTCTGGGTCGTCCTCGCGCCCGGGGAGTGGGAGTACGAATTAGTCGAGCTGAAGGCGCCCGGCAGCGTCTGGAACCCGGACCCCGAGGCGGGGATGTGGGTCGCGACCGACCGCGAGGGGTTCGAGGGCCGGACGGGCTACCCCTCGGAGACCGCGGGGGCGTACCACGCCGCCCGGCTCGGGGTCCTCGAACACCTCCGGTCGGAGGGTCGCCAGGCGAAGGCGCTGGTGCTCCGGCACGTCTCGCCCGACTACTGGGGACCGGCGGGCGTCTGGCAGGTCCGCGAGGCCGTCCGGCACGCCTTCGACGGCGAGTCGGGCACGGCCGAGACGTTCGGCGCCGCCGTCCGCGAGATCGCCGGGGGACTCCCGGTCTCGATGGCCGACCTCCGGCGGAACTCCGCGATGTGTGCCGGGCTCCAGGCGAGCCTGACCGACTTCACCGGCGGTGGCGGGACCGTCACCGGTTCCGGGGCGGGACCCACCTCGCCGGGCGACCCCGACGGTTGATCGCCCCGTTCGCCGTCGCCTCCGTCGGTTCGGTCCGGAGACCCGTCCCGTCCGCCACCTTCGTCCGGTCCGTCGGGTCCGTCCGTGGGGCCGTCCGAACGATGCCGGCGTCGCGAACGGGAAAGACATACAGTCGACCGGTCGGACCGTCCGGTATGGTCCCCGTGCCGCTGTTCCCGGGCATCCCCGGCGGTCCAGAGCTGCTGATCATCCTCCTCGTCGTCGTGATCCTGGGCATCCCGCTGTCGGCGGTGGTTCTGATCGGCCTCGGCGTCACGAAGCTCCGCTCGAACGAGCAGGACCGCGAGGAGCGGATCGCGGAGCTGGAACGCGAGGTCGACCGGCTCCGTGACGAGTCCGACGGCCGCCCGGACGGGACGCGAGCGGGCGACGAGATCGCCGGGGAGCGGGCGAGCGGCGACGTCCCCGACGAGTGGACGGATCGGGACGAGTAGCCCCGGGACGTCGACGACTCGGGGGTCGCCGAGGGATCGGAACACGAGGCCGCCGTGATCCCACTGCGATGCAATAGCGATCCGACAGGTGCCGGGCAGCCAGGGGTGGCCGTCAGTCGTCCGCGGCGGGCTCGGCGTCGGCCGCGCCGACGTTGGCGAACGCCGCCTCGACGAGTTCCCCGGTGTCGGCGACGATATCGGCCATCTCCTCGTCGTCGACGGCCATGCCGAGCAGGCGGGCGATCCGCATGATGCTGACGTGGTAGACGGTCTGTACGCCCGGCTCCTCCTCCCAGACCACGACGTTACAGGGGACGAGCCCGCCCAGCCTGTTGTCCGTCGCGTCGAGCGCCCGGTCTGCCATCTCCGGGTTACACGCCCCGAGGACGTAGTACGGCGCGCGGTCGGCGCCGATCTTCTCGTCGAGCATCTCCGAGAGCGAGAACTCCGTGGCGACGCCGAACCCGGCGTCGAGGAACGCCTCGCGGACGTGCTCGACGGCCTCCTCGTGGTCCATCTGGAGCGTCGCGCGCTTCTCGCCGATGTCGCCGGCCGTGATGGCTTCCGGATCGATTGGCAGCGTCATGTCTGTACGGTCGGGCCGGAGCGACGAAAAGCTACCGCGCGACGACGCGTCGCTTGCACGCGTCGAACAAGATCAGTCGGGACGGGCGGCCGCGAGACGGTGGACCCGAACGGGTTCGTTCGAGGATCGGGCAAGACTGGGGGTTCCGAGGCGGCTGGAACCTGGCCACCTGACGCGCCGGGAACCGGCGCGGCGCTGCTTCAGCGCTTCACTGTCGAGGCGGGCCGCCCCGTCTACAGCGGCACCGGCAGCCACCGGAGCGCCCCGAGGACGAGTTCCGGGGGGACGATCGGCTCGTGGAGGACGAGCCAGTCGAGCAGGGCGAGTCCGATCCCGTGGGCCACGATCGACGGCAGGATCGAGTTCGCGTCGTAGTCGACGAGGCCGAAGAGGACGTCGGTCGGTCCGGACAGGAGGAGCTCGACGGGCGGCTTGCCGAAGTGGTGGAACGCGTAGACGACCGGGCTGATGAACGCCGCCTTCGGGCCGACCTCGCGGACGCCCACGCAGAGCAGCCCGCGGTAGTACGTCTCTGCGGCGACGACGATGACGAGCTGCTGGAGGGCGTGGGGCAGGAACGACCCGAGCGCGGTGCTCGTCTCCCACATCGGGTAGAACGCCCGGACCGAGGGGAGCGACGAGCCGACCACGTAGAAGGGCGTCACGAACAGCGCGAGCGCGACGGTGTTCCGGATCGCGCGGCGGTCGACGCGCCACCCCAGGTCCCGGCCGTGGACGAGGGCGACCGCGCCCGGGCCGACCACGAACACCGCGACGTCGAACAGCATCCGGCCGGTCAGCCCGACGCCGTAGGGGAACCAGACGGTCCAGACGGTGGCCAGCAGCAGGCCGGCGAGCAGCGCCCGGTGGACCCAGGGGACGCGGTCGAGCCGCGACCGGAGGTGGACGGCGATCGACACCGCCGGGTGATCACTCCTCGGCGGTCTGGACCGGTCCGTCGCCGGCGACCGCCCGGATCGTGCGTACGAACTGCTGGCGCGACTCGAAGTACGTCTCGTCGCACTCGTCGAGGAGGTCGGCCAGCTCCCGCGGCCCCGCCGGGGTCCGGATCACGGCGTCGCCCTCCTTCCCCCGCACCTTCGACGCCTCCTGGGGCCAGGTGAGCCGGGAGGCGATCCGCGCGAGCGGCGCGCCCTCGACCGGCGTTCGCTCGCCCAGTTCGACGGCGGGCTCTTCGGACTCCTCGTCGTCGTCAGCCATGCACCCCGATTGGCCACCCCCGAGGGTAACGCTTTCCCTTCGACGTGGGCCGGTTCCGGGACGCGAGTCACCGTCCCCGCCCGGACCCGTCGGACGCCCGTCGTGGGCCCTGCGCGTCGCTCTCGGTTCCCTTCCGGCTCGGTCGCGCGGACGGTGTGGCCGGGGGAAGCACGTCCACCGGGCGGCGGTGCGCCCAAGTCCCCCGGGGACGTACCGGAGCCCATGACCGAAGACATCGCGCGGCGGGACGAGGGGTTCGACGAGCTGCTGTCGCCGGATCGTGACGACCGGGTCGTCCAGCAGAGCGCGGCGGTCGGCGCGGCGGTCGGCGCGATCTTCGGCGCCGGGCGCGGCCCGATCGGAGCCGGGATCGGCGCGGGCGTCGGGAGCGCGACCGGCTACCTGGTCGGCCGCGCGATCGTGGTCGACCGGCGACGCAGGGAGGCCGAGGACGACTCCGTCGACATCCACATCGACGGGGACGAGGAGAGCGGCGAGGACCGGGAGCGAGGCCAGGAGCGCCGGGAGCGCGGTCGGGGTCGCGACCGCGACGACGGGACGAGCGACGCGGGCGAGGACGACGGTCCGGTCTACATCGACATCGAGCCCGACGAGGGTGGCGACGGTGACGGTGACGGTGACGATGGCGCCCACGGCGGCGGGTCGGACGCCACGAACGGACGGGCCGGGGACGCCGAGAACGCCGGCGACGCCGACGAGGCCGGCGACGCAGGTCGCGGCGACGGGGCGTAGCTCGCCGACACCCGGAGCCGCCCCCGCGAGCGAGTCGCGTTCCGACGGTGCCTGCCGCGGTACCGGTTCCGACGGGCCCCGTGATACCGCGACGATCGACGCGCGTGGCAGGGCTCGTCACACGCGTGTCTGACGTAGCGTTTTGTGCGGGGGCGTCTAACGCGAACGCATGACGAGCCTCGGGGAGGTCTACGGGGGAGACGTGAACGGGAGCCCTCGGCGGCTCTACCTCGGCGTGGGACTGTTTCTCGTGGGTGCCGTCCTGTTGCTGGTGGCGATCGCCGTCACGGCGACGGACGCGCTCGTGAGTCGGGGGATCACCGTCGGTGAGGCACGCGAGCTGGGCGGCGTCCTCGGTGGCGTCGGCGTGCCGGCGATGCTGCTGGGCATCTCGACGGTGCTCCCGGCCTCGCGCCGAACGCGAGCCGCCGCGATCATCGGCGCGAGCATCTCGCTGTTCGGCGTGGCGCTGTTCTACCACGCGTACCCCTGCCAGTGGGTCGGCTCGACGTGTGGACCGCCGACGAACCTGACGCTCCAGACGGTCGGCGTCTACTTCCTGGGCGGCGTGACGACCGTCTGGTGCATCTTCGTCGGCGTCGCGACGTTCAAAACCCGCAACGACCCCGGCGGGACCGCGAAGGTCGACGTCGTGAAAAACGAGACCCGCGTCGTCCGGGCGGAGGAGTCGACGTCCGTCACGGACGCCCTCGGCGGCGTCGGCTTCTTCGGCTCGACGCCGGACGGCGAGGTCGAGACACAGACGGCACCTGCCAGCGACGGCGGCGCCGAGACGTCGACCGTCCGGACGCCGACCGGTACGGACGACGACGGGACTCCGGGGGGCACATCCGGCCCCTCGCACGCGACGGGTCGTCCGGGGGGATCGACCGGCGGCGGTGCGCCGACGACGGACGACGCGGAGGTCTTCCGGAACGACTCGTCGGCTCCGTCCGGATCGGGCGCCACCGGGAGGGCGACCGGCTCGACCGGTCGCAGTCGGTCGTCGGCCGCGGACTCGGGAGGGTCCAGCGGCGGTCGGTCCAGTGGCGGCCGGTCGACTGGATCCGGTCGATCGAGCCGGCCCCGGTCGCGTGACGCGCCGATCTGGGAGTCGTCGGGGGATACGGAGCCGGAGACGCGGGCGGAGCGCGAGCGCCGTGAGCGCCCCGCCCCCGGTGTCAAACCCGACGAGGGGTCGCGGTCGACCTCGCCGGACGGCGGGACGAGGGTCGGTGACGTCCGAACGCCGACGGGAACCGGGGCGGGTGCGACAACGGACCCGGGCCGGGCACGGTCCCGATCGAGGGACGGTGCGGCGGGGGACGCGTACTGTGGCTCCTGCGCCCACTTCCAGTACGTGCGGACCGACGAGGGGATGCAGCCGTACTGCGCGGCCCACGACGAGCTGATGGACGATATGACCGCCTGCGACGAGTGGACCGGCCGGAGCTGACCGGACTGCGACCGCGACGCGACTCGCGACCCCTTCTCCACCGGCGTTCCAGGACCCGACCCCCGCGAGGACGCCGCGCTCGTTCGTCGAGCCGGGCGGGCGACCGATGCCGGCCGACCTCTCGAACCCGATACGCCGCGAGCCCGGTCGTTACCGGGTGTTCCCGTCCGGGAGCGGCCTCCGACCCGACGAGCGTCGACGCACGAGATCGACCGCCGAGGCGGGGTACGACGCGCGGAGCGAGGCGGTGTGCACGGCGGCGAGTCCCAGGTTGATGACGCCCCAGGGGCCCGACGGGACGAGCGCGAGCTGGAAGACGGCGCCGCCGGCGTGGCCCGCCCGGACCGCCCGGCCGCGGACGAGGAGCGCGAGCCCGACTGTCAGTTCGAAGAGGACGACGAGCGGCTGGAGGACGCCGAGGTTCGGAACGACGAACGCCCGCCAGGCCTCCCCGTACGCGGCCCAGGGGGTCAGGTCGGCGAACTCGGCGTACGTCTCGGGCGCCCGGAGCCCGAGCAGGACGTGGACGAGCGCGCCGAGGAGGTAGCTCGCACCGAGGAGCAGCCGGACGGCGTCGACCCGACGCACGGACCGCCGGGTCGGGGTGTCGCCCTCGCCCGCGTCAGGGCGTCCCGATCCGTCGCCGGAGCCGTGGGGTGCTGTCGGTCGCATGGTGAATCACGGATTAACAGTCGAGGGACGAACACGTAGCTGTCGCTCCGGTTCCCGGGGACCGAGAACGTGGCTGGCTGGGCCCGTTCCGTCCCCCGAGCGAGTCCGGGACCGACGCGGGCGTCCCTCCGGACGCCGACTACCGCACGCGTTCGAGCCGCTTCCGGACGTCGTCCCAGTGGCTCCCCTTCCAGAAGTGCTGTCCGCAGTCGCGACAGCGCCAGACGTCCGTCGACGCCGGGTCGGGGGCGTACCCCGGCGTCGGCTCCTCGGGCGCCACGGCCTCGACCGGGCCGTTACAGGCGCCACAGCGGGACGGCCGGTCGTCCAGCGAGAGCTCGACGTCGGCCGCACGGAGCTCCCGGAGCTGC
>Ga0207797_1001870_pt1 | contig 14992 bp, 7 predicted proteins | sample PRCRCaboRojoPR_6_FD_187275 | JGI IMG/M metagenome (GOLD analysis project Ga0207797, IMG submission 187275) | Marine sediment microbial community from Cabo Rojo, Puerto Rico - PR CR 10% Liquid 1 (SPAdes) | ecosystem: Environmental > Aquatic > Marine > Coastal > Sediment | place: Cabo Rojo, Puerto... | reverse complement strand
CTTCGAGATGATCGTCGACGCCCTCCAGCCTCAGCGCAACCTGAGCCACAGCCCGCTCTTCCAGGTGATGTTTGCCCTCCAGAGCACCCAGATGCAGACGCGCTCTCTGCCCGCCTCCGATCTCTCCCTCGCCCCGATGGAGGCTCACAGCGGCACCGCCAAGTTCGACCTGACCTTGTTCATGATCGGCGAGGGCGACCGCCTCAGCGGCGCTCTGGAGTACAACACCGACCTCTTCGACGCTGATACCGTCCGGCGCATGCTCGACCACTTCAAACACCTGCTCACCGCCATCGCCGCCGACCCGGACCAGCCGATATCGACGCTTCCGCTGCTGACCGAGGCTGAATGTCGAAGGCTGCTCACCGACTGGAACGCCACCCAGGCCCCCTACCCCCGCCACCTGTGCGCCCATCACCTCTTCGAGGCCCAGGTGAAACGGACGCCGGAGGCGACCGCGGTGGTCTTCTCCTCGTCGAGCTTGGGGAAGCCTGAGGATGTCACGCTCACCTACGACGCTCTCAACCGCCGCGCTAACCAGCTCGCCCACTATCTGAGCCATGTTGGCGTCGGGGTCGGGCACCTGGTCGGGGTCTGCACCGAGCGCGTCCCCGAGGTGATGGTCGCTCTCCTCGGCATCCTCAAGGCCGGCGCCGCCTACCTCCCTCTCGATCCTGCCTATCCCCGGCAGCGCCTCGCCTTCATGGTCGAGGACGCCGACGTCTCCCTGGTGCTCACCCAGGCCCATCTCCTCGACGGGTTGGATCTCTCCCCGACAATCGCCAGCGGCGGCGACGAGCCTGCACACCCCCTCATCGTCTGCCTGGACGGCGACTGGGACATCATCGACCGCCACCCCGACGCCAATCCATCGGCACCGGTGACACCCGCCGACCCGGCCTACGTCATCTACACCTCCGGCTCCACCGGCAGGCCCAAGGGCGCTATGATCCGCCACCAGGGCCTGGTCAACTACCTCTCCTGGTGCCAGCGCGCTTACCCGCTGGACGGCGGTCGCGGCGCCCCCGTCCATTCCTCCATCTCCTTCGACCTGACCATCACCGGCCTCTTCGCCCCCCTGGCCGCCGGACGCTGCGTCACCCTCCTCCCCGAGGGCATCGGTGTTGAGCCCCTGGCCCACGCGCTCCAGGCGACCTCCGACTTCAGCCTGGTGAAGATCACCCCCGCTCACCTGGAGCTCCTGCGCCAGCGGCTCGACTCCCACACCGTCTCCAGTCGGACCCGCGCCTTCATCATCGGCGGCGAGAACCTCGTCGGCGACGCCATCGCCTTCTGGCAGGATCACGCCCCCGACACCCTCCTCGTCAATGAGTACGGCCCCACCGAGACCGTCGTGGGCTGCTGCGTCTACCAGGTCCCCCAGGGCCAGCACATCGACGGCTCCGTGCCCATCGGCAGGCCTATCATCAACACCCAGCTCTACATCCTCGACCCATCCCTCCAGCCCACCCCCATCGGCGTCCCCGGCGAGCTCTTCATCGGGGGCGACGGCGTCGGCCTCGGCTACCTCAACCGCCCGCGCCTCACCGCCCAGCGCTTCATCCCCGATCCCTTCGGCGACCGGCCCGGCGCCCGTCTCTACAGAACCGGCGACCTGGCCCGCTACCGGCCCGACGGCGTCATCGAGTTCCTCGGCCGCACCGACCATCAGGTCAAGATCCACGGCTTCCGCATCGAGCTCGGCGAGGTCGATGCCGTCCTCAGCCAGCACCCCGCCGTCGAGGAAGCAGCTGCCGTGGCTCGGGAGGATCTCCCTGGAACCAAGCGCCTCGTCGCCTACGTCGTTCCCGCCCCGGACGCCAGCCCCACCGTCACCGACCTGAGGAGCTTCCTCCAGGAGCGGGTGCCCGAGCACATGGTCCCCTCCGCCTTCGTGTTCCTTGACGCCCTCCCCTTGACCCCCAACGGCAAGGTCGCCCGGCGCGCGCTCCCCGCCCCCGACCAGACCCGTCCCGAGTTGGAGAGCGCCTACGTCGCGCCCCGAGACCATAAGGAGAGGACCCTGGCCGAGATCTGGCAGCAGCTCCTCGGTGTCGACCAGGTCGGCGTCCACGACAACTTCTTCGAGCTGGGCGGCGACTCCATCCTCGGCATACAGGTCATCGCCCGGGCGAACCAGGCTGGACTGCGCCTCACGCCGCGGCACATCTTCGAGGCGCCCACCGTGGCCCGTCTGGCGATGCTGGCCGGCAGCGGCCCCGCCGTGCAGGCAGAACAGGGCATCGTACAGGGCCCGGTCCCCCTCACCCCCATCCAGCACTGGTTCTTTGAGCAGGAGCTCATCCACCCCTCCCATTGGAACCAGAGCATCCTGCTGGAGATCCCCCCGGATGCGGACCCAGAGCTGCTACAGGCCACGGTCCGGCACCTACTGGCCCATCACGACGCCTTGCGCCTTCGCTATGAACAGACCCCCGACGGGTGGCAGCAGGTCAACGAAGGTATGGAGAGAGACGTTCCCTTCTCCTGTGTGGATCTCTCCGAGCTGGCGGAGGCTCAGCAGCGTGCGGTCATCGAGGACATCGTCGCTCAGATGCAGGCCAGCCTCGATCTCGTGGAGGGACCTCTGCTGCGCGTAGTCTTGTTCAGTCTAGGAGAGAGCCGCCGGGGGCGCCTATTCATAGCCGCCCACCACCTGGCCGTCGATGGTGTGTCGTGGCGCATTCTGCTGGAGGATTTCCAGACGGTCTATCAGCAACTGAGTCAGGGTCAACCGGTGCAGTTGCCACCCAAAACGACCTCCTTCCAATACTGGGCGCGGAGGTTGGCAGCATATGGCCGATCAGAGGAGCTGAAGGACGAGCTGCCGTACTGGTTCGATGTGGTTGATGACCACGTACCCACTCTTCCCGTGGACCTGCCCGACGGCTTGAACACCGAAGCGTCCACCCAGAGCGTAGCTGTCGTCCTGGATCGCGAGGAGACGCAGGCCCTCCTCACAGACGTGCCGACGGCCTATCGAACTGAGATCAACGACGTGCTGCTGACAGCCCTGGCTCAAGCCGTCGCTCGCTGGACCGGTCATCGGAGGGTCCACGTCGACCTGGAGGGACACGGACGGGAGGACCTCTTCGAAGACGTCGACGTCTCCCGCACAGTAGGCTGGTTCACGACCCTCTTCCCGGTCCGCCTGGATCTCGTCAGCGCCACGGGACCGGGCGAAGCTCTGATGGCCGTCAAGGAGCAGCTGCGAAAGATTCCCAACCGAGGCATCGGCTTTGGCCTGCTGCGCTACCTAAGCCTGGACCAGAAGGCTATCGAGCGGCTGAGTACCCCGTATCAACCGCTGGTGAGCTTCAACTACCTGGGACAGTTCAACCCTGGAGATGGCCAGACCTCCATCTTCAGACCGGCAGCCGAGTCATCCGGACCAGATCGGCATCTGGATGGAACACGCTCTCACTTGCTGGATATCAACGGTGGCATATCGAATGGGCAGTTGGCATTGGAGTGGACGTACAGCAGGAACGTCCACAGGCAAGACACGATCGAGCGGGTGGCCGGCGACTTCATAGAGGAGCTGCGGCGACTGATCTCCCACTGCCAATCGCCTGAGGCAGGTGCCTACACCGCCTCGGATTTCGAACCGTTCGGCTGGGATGAAGAAGATCTCGAGGACATCATAGCAGAGATCGGCCAATCGGTAGGGTGAGCATGAGAACCAACAAGAACGTAGAGGATTTCTATCCACTCTCTCCTATGCAGCAGGGGATGCTGTTTCACAGCCTCTATGCGCCGGACTCTGGCGTCTACGTTGAACAGCTGAGCTGTACCTTGCAGGGCGAGCTGAACGTGCAGGCCTTCGAGCGGGCGTGGCAGCAGGTGATGAATCGGAACCCGATCTTGCGGAGCGGCTTCATCGGCGGAGGGCTTAAGGAACCCGTACAGGTCGTGCATCGAGACGTGCCCGTATCTTTGGAAAGCCAAGACTGGCGGGCGCTTCCCTCGTCTGAGGTTGAGACTCGTCTCGAGAGTTACCTCCGCGCGGAACGAGAGCGGGGATTCGACCTCTCCACGCCTCCGCTGATGCGGCTGGCCTTAATGCAGGTCGCTCAGGACGCCTACCAGTTCGTCTGGAGCTATCACCATATCCTACTCGACGGCTGGTCGGTTCCAATCCTGCTGCAGGAGGTCTTCGTTCTCTATGAAGCACTCTGTCGAGGCAAGGCAGCAGATCTCCATCCGCGTCGGCCTTACCGGGACTACATTGTTTGGCTCAAGAACCAGCGGATGGATGCGGCCGAGGCGTTCTGGAGGGAGCACCTGCGAGGCTTCACGGCTCCGACACCGCTGACCGTGGATCATCCGCTAGAAAAAGGTGCTGACCAGCGCGGTGCTGAACTGCACCAGGCCGATGACCAGGAAGCGTATGACGAACAGGAGATCTGGCTGTCGCGACAGGAGACGAGAGCCCTGGAGAGGATGGCCCGCGAACACCACCTGACGATCAACACGCTCATCCAGGGGGCCTGGGCCCTGCTCCTCAGCCGCTACAGCGGCGAAGACGACGTTCTCTTCGGTGCCACGGTCTCGGGCCGTCCCGCCGACCTACCAGGTGCCCAGTCGATGATCGGGCTCTTCATCAACACGCTCCCGATCCGCGTGCAGGTGTCAGGAACGACGACCATTGACTGGCTCCGGAATCTGCAGGCCCGGGTCGGGGAGATACGAGACTACGAATACAGCCCTCTCATCGAGATCCAGGGATGGAGTGATGTACCTCGAGGGGTTCCGCTGTTCGAGAGCATATTGGTCTTCGAGAACTACCCGATTGACACTAGGACGCTCGAAGAGCAGGGCGGTCTGAGCCTAAGCATGCACAACCTCCGCTCTTTCGAACAGACGAACTTCCCACTGACCCTGGTAGCCGGAGCGGCCGAACAGCTGATGGTGAAGATCGTGTACGACGTCCGCCGTTTCGAGGAAGACACCATCGGCCGCACGCTGGGACATCTGAGAACGCTACTGGAGAGCCTCGTTGCCCATCCAAGCCGAGCGGTCTCGAGGTTGCCGCTCCTGACCGAGACCGAGCGCCATCAAATGCTTGTCGAGTGGAATCAGACCACAAGAGCCTACCCGTCCGATCGTTGCGTGCACGAGCTCATTGAGGAACAGGCCAACCAGACTCCCCGTGACGTCGCTGTCGTGTTCGAGGACGAGCATCTGACCTACGAGGAGTTGAGTCGACGATCCAACCAGTTGGCCCACTACCTTCAGAAGCGAGACGTCGGTCCGGAGACGATCGTAGCGATCTGCGTGGAGCGATCGCTGGAGATGATCGTCGCCCTGCTGGGTGTGCTCAAGGCCGGTGGGGCTTATCTGCCCCTCGATCCGACGAACCCCGAGGATCGGTTAGCCTTCATGCTCAAGGATTCCCAGGCGTCTCTGGTGCTGACTAAGGCTCATCTGTCGGAGCATATCTCACGCCTTGCACCTTCCACGTGCCCGGCGATTTCTCTGGATGCGGATTGGGAGCATATCACCAAGCAACCCGGCCAAGATCCAGGCAACGCGGTCACACCTGATAACCTAGCCTACGTGATCTACACGTCTGGCTCGACGGGGAGGCCAAAGGGAACCCTTCTGGAGCACCGAGGTCTGTGCAATTTGGCGCTCGCCGCGGAGCAAGATTGGTGCATCGCACGGGATTCGCGGATATTGCAGTTCTTCTCGTTCGGCTTCGACGGCTCGATCTTGGAGATCTTCCCCACCTTGTTGGCCGGCGCTGCCCTCCACCTGGTCAGGCGAGAGACTCTGTTGTCCGCGCCGGACCTCCGCTCGCTGCTTCAAGAGCGAGCCATTACGGTGCTCACAATGACCCCCTCCGTTCTGAGCGTACTCTCGGCCGACAGTCTCCCGGCCTTGCGCACCGTGGTCTCGGGGGGCGAGGCGTGTACAGGGGAGATCCCACGTCGCTGGTCTCCTGGCCGGCGATTCTTCAATGCCTACGGCCCGACCGAGACGACAGTGGCAGCGTCCTGGCATCGTGTTGAGGAGGTTCCCGACCGTACAGCAAACATTCCGATAGGACGGCCTGTCGCCAACACCCGGCTTTACGTCTTGGATCAACACGCTCGGCCGGTACCGGTCGGAGTTCCAGGCGAGCTCTACATCAGTGGCGTTGGCGTTGCGCGCGGTTATCTGAACCGGCCAGGGCTTACAGCGGAACGATTCATCCCGGACCCCTTCAGTCCCAACCCGGGCACTCGTATGTACAGGACCGGCGACCTGGCCCGCTACTTACCGGACGGAACCGTCGAGTTCCTGGCCCGGATTGACGACCAGGTCAAGGTCCGGGGCTTCCGCATCGAGTTGGGTGAGATTGAGGCAGTGCTGGGTCAGCACCCGGCTGTTCAGCGGGCCGTCGCCGTAGTACGAGAAGACACGCCCGGCAACCGGCGCCTAGTAAGCTATGTTGTCCCGACCGACGGACAGAACACGTCCGCCCTGGTCAGCGAGTTGAGATCCTCGGCAGAAGCGAAGCTGCCCAACTACATGGTTCCTTCAGCGATTCAGGTCCTAGACACGCTGCCGCTGACTCCCAGCAACAAGGTAGATTTTCAGGCGCTGCCGGCCCCGGGAGGGACGCGGCAGGAGCTTGAGACCCCCTTGGTCCGGCCACGGGACGCGCTGGAGCTTGAGCTCGCCAGGATCTGGGAGGAGATACTGGAGGTGGAGCCCGTCGGGGTGGAAGACGACTTCTTCGCCTTGGGCGGTCACTCTCTGCTGGCAATCCGCCTGATAGGCCAGATGGAGAGACGGCTTGGGACGGCAGTTCCGATGGTCGATCTGTTCCAGAACCCGACCGTCGCTCATCTCGCAAGTGTGATACGGAAGGCAGAAGGCGGTATGCCAGCACAGACTCTGGTGCCGATCCAACCCAAGGGAACGAAGCGCCCCCTGTTCTTCATACACCCCTCAGGAGGCAGCGTCCATTGGTACGCCGATCTAGGTCGTCATCTGCGACCGGACCAGCCTCTCTACGGAATACAGGCACAGGGTCTGAACGGGAATCATAAGCTGCACACCAGGATCGAGGATATGGCGGCTCACTACGTCGCAGCAGTGCGAGATGTCCAGCCGGAAGGACCCTATCTGCTGGGCAGCTGGTCCATGGGCGTGATCGTGGCTTTTGAGATGGCTCAGCAGCTTCACGCGCAGAACCGAGAGGTGGGTTTTCTGGCTATGTTGGATCAGGGACCCCACCATCCTAGTGAGGAGCCCGAGGACGACGCTGCTTATCTGGTAGACGTCTTTGGGGGTCACCTCTCGCTGTCAGTAGATCATCTTCGCACGCTGGACCGCGACGGCCAGATCACCCACGTCTGGGAGGAGGCGCGCAGGGCCAAGTGGATCTACCCAGAGGTGACGCTCTCCCAGTTCCACCACTTCGTCCGCATCCTCCGAACCCAGACGGAGGCGTGGCGAAGCTATGAGCCGCAACCGTATTCCGGTCCGATCACCCTCTTCCGCGCGCGCAACCAAGATGAAGATGGTCCTCAGGAGCCCGATATGGGCTGGGCCGAGGTAGCTCTCGGAGGGGTGGAGATCCATGAAGTGCCAGGTGATCACCTAAGCATGATCCACAAGCCGCACGTTCGGACGCTGGCAAAGAAGCTGAGGGTTTGTCTCAAGGGAATCCACGCTACGGAATAGGCAGGGCAGACAGGAGTGACGAACCGTATGGATGCATTGCTCGGCATTACGTTTGGTGATTGGTGCAGGTTGCTTGGGGAGAACCGCTTCGCGGTCGACCCTGGCTGCTACAAGAAGGCTCTTGTCCTCACACTGGCGAGCTTGATGAACACAGCGGGCCGGTGGCATGAGGAGAGACTCTACAGAGAGAGAATCGCCGAGGTCGAGAGGATCCCGGCCCCGCTCTTCATCATCGGCCATTGGCGTACCGGGACAACCCTACTGCACAACCTACTACGACTTGACGAGCGTTTCGCATATCCTACGCTCTTCCAGGTCTCCAATCCACACACGTTCCTCAGTCGAGAGGAGAAGGCAGCTGAGCGATGGGCCAATGCACCACGGGTGAAGCGCCCCATGGACAACATGAAGGTCCGATTTGATAGTCCCGGGGAGGACGAGTTCGCCATCGCAACCTTAAGCCTCCGTTCTCCCATTATCGGCTGGGCCTTCCCCCGGCGGGCCCGGCATTACGACCAGTACCTTACCTTCGACGACGCCCCGGAGGCTGACGTCGCACGCTGGCAGGACGCCTTGAGAGCCTTCCTGAGGAAACTGACCTGGAAATACGACCGACCGCTTCTGTTGAAGTCTCCAGCTCACACGGGCCGGATTCGATTGCTACTACGGATCTTCCCGGGTGCCCGATTCATCCACCTCCATCGTGATCCGTACACGGTATTCCAATCAACCCAACGGCTCTATGAGTATGCAGTTACGCCATCACATCTCCAACAGACGGATCAGGAAGAGGCTGAAGGAAGTATCCTTCGGCGGTACGCCGCGATGTACGATGCCTTCTTCAGGGACAGGGCTTTGATCCCGAATGGTCGGCTTTGCGATGTCTGCTTTGAGGAGCTCGAAGAGGACAAGGTGGGTCAAGTAAGGAGGATCTACGAGCAACTGAACCTGCCTGGTTTTACGGACCTCGAGCCACAACTGGAACGGTACGTTGAATCCATCTCTGACTACCAGAAGACCAGGCACCCACCTCTGTCGGAATCAGAGCGCCAGAAGATCCGCGACTGGTGGCAGCAGAGCTTCGAAATGTGGGCATACACTACGTGAGAGGCTGGTCATGAACCTAGACCCAAACGAGGCAGCTGTGACGAATGCGGCGAGATCGATGAAACTGCTGAATCGGGACTTCTTCTTGCTTTGGCAGGGACAGTTCATCAGTCGGCTGGGAACCCAGGTCATGATTGTGGCGCTGGTCTTCTGGATCAAGCGTGCGACCGGCTCCGCTACCCTGATGGGTGTCATGCAGATGATCGCCACTTTGCCCGCAGTGCTTCTCGGGCCGGTGGGTGGTACCTTCGCGGACCGGTACTCTCGCCGCAGTATCATCATTCTCAGCGACATCCTCAGGGGCGTCGCCATGTTGTCGCTTTCAGCGCTGATCTTCCTCAGACCAGGTGCCGTGGACCTCGCGCTGGCGTGGCTCTTTGCTGTCCTGATCGTCACCGCGACCATAACCGCTTTCTTCGAGCCGGCTATCTCGGCCGCCATCCCCGACCTGGTGCCGCAGAGCAGGCTTGCCAGGGCCAACTCTCTTGGCCAGCTCTCATTCCAGCTCTCGGTCTTCATCGGCCAGGGGATCGGTGGCACCCTGTTTCGCCTCCTGGGTGCTCCAGCGCTCTTCCTCATCAACGGACTGAGCTATCTGGTTTCCGCAACAAGCGAGTCTTTCATCTCGATCCCTCAAGTTGTCTCAGACACGTCCACTTCCTGGAAGGAGGAATTCGCCTGCTTCAAGCGTGAGACTGTCAAGGGATTTCGACACGTCTGGCGTACGGATGGACTGAGAGAGATGGTCTTTGTATCGGTCTTCCTCGTCTTCTTCACGACCCCCGTGATCGTCCTCCTGCCTTTCTACGTGGAGGATTTCTTAGGGGCCAGGGCCGACTGGTACGGGTTTATGCTGGCCGCATATGGCGCCGGCTCCCTGATAGGCTATCTCACCGCTGGTACGTTGAGACTGTCGGGAAGAGCCCGAGGCCGCTGGATGATAGCTTTCATCATCTTGCAGGCGGCCGGGTACGGACTGTTAGGTCTGATTAGGGACCCACTGACCGCCCTAGCGTTTGCCCTTCTGGGAGGTGCTACGGGGGGATTTGTCACCGTCCACATCACGACGATTCTGCAGATCACGACCCCCGCCGAGATGCGCGGTCGTGTCTTTGGCGTCCTTGCCACCATCTCCAACAGTCTAGCTCCCGTCGCCATGGGGCTGGCCGGAGTGGTCGCCGACGCGGTGAATCAGAACATCCCCTTGATCTACATCTCCTGTGGGGCAGCAATGACACTGCTGACCCTTCTAGTATCACTCAGTCGACAATTCCGGGACTACCTGACGCGCGACCATGAGGCCGCGTCTCCTCCTGGGTTCCAAGCCAGCGTCATCCCGCCGGAGTAGGTGATCAGCATGACCAGAATAGCATCCGCCATCAAAACGAATCCCTGGTTGGCCTGCCCAAGGCTGAACTCTGAGGCACAGCTCCGGCTTTTCTGTTTCCCCTACTCGGGAGCCGGTGCATCTATCTTCTTCGGCTGGTCCAAGGACCTGCCGCCCATCGTCGAGGTGTTCCCGGTACAGCTGCCCGGGCGGGAGAATCGCCTCGTGGACCCGCCGCTCAGTCGTATGGAGGAGCTGGTGGAAGCCGCTTGCGGAGCCCTTCTGCCCCATCTGGACAAGCCGTTTGCGTTTTTCGGCCACAGCTTGGGAGCGCTTCTGGGCTTCGAGCTGGCCCGAATCCTGCGCAGCGAACACGGCGTACAGCCAGTTCACCTCTTTGTCTCCAGTCACGCTGCGCCTCAGATACCCGACGATGAACCGCCGATCCACGACCTGCCCGAACCAGCCTTCGTCGCAAAGATTCGAAGTCTCAACGGGATGTCGAAGGAGATCCTGGAGAGCCGCGAGCTGATGGAGCTTCTCCTGCCCATTCTACGCGCGGACTTTGCCGTCTGCGAGACGTATGCGTACGAGGACGAGGAGCCGCTTGACTGCCCCATTTCAGCTTACGGCGGCTTGCGGGATGAGCACGTGAGTCGGGCTGATCTCGACGCGTGGCGGCTGCAGACGCGTCGTTCATTCTCTCTGCGCATGTTTCCCGGAGATCACTTCTACCTAAACGCTGACCGTTCGCGCTTGCTACACGCATTGATGAAAGACCTGAAGCTCACCACGCCAGCGCGTCAATGAGACGCGGCATGGAAGAGGCAACGGCACTCGGAGGTTGAAAGCCTCACCAGACACTAAGAAAAAGGAGATAGAGATGGCTTGGGAAGAACGAGAGGATAACAGAACGTACAAGGTGGTCCTGAATCACGAGGAACAGTACTCCATCTGGCCGGCGGACCGAGAGAACGCCCTTGGTTGGCGAGATGCGGGTAAGAGCGGGACCAAGCAAGAGTGTCTCGATTACATCGAAGAGGTCTGGACCGACATGAGGCCCCTAAGCTTGCGCAAAAGAATGGACGCAATGAAAGACGAGGGGTAAAGCACCAGGGCCACGGAGAACACCTGATGGAGAGCGTTAATCGAATCTGGCGCCGTCCACCGAGAAGACTCACGCTCCGTCGCGACGATGTCCACGTGTGGAGGGCAGATCTGGACGTGACGGACGACGACCTGCAGAGCCTGAGTCACGGTCTTGCGCCGGATGAACGAGAGCGGGCGAGGCGCTTTCGGTTCCCGAGGGACCGCAGGCACTTCATCGCTGCCCGAGGCGTGCTCAGAGAGATCCTGAGCCGCTACCTGGGTGTGCCAGCGGGGGACGTGCGCTTCCAGTACGGCTCTCACGGGAAACCCGCTTTGGAGGACGCTCTAGGAAGAAGTGATTTGAACTTCAGTCTGTCGCACTCCCTTGAGCTCGCTCTTTGCGCCGTGACCCTGGGGCGAGCGGTGGGGATCGATCTCGAGTGGATGCGGAAGGATCTGGCCAGCAAGCAAGTGGCCGAACGATTCTTCTCGCCCCATGAGGTATCCACCCTCTGCACGCTGCCGGAATCTATGCAGATCGAAGGGTTCTTCAACTGTTGGACCCGCAAGGAAGCCTATGTGAAAGCTCTGGGCGAAGGGCTCTCGTTCCCCCTGGATCGGTTCGAGGTCTCCTTAACACCGGGGGAGCCAGCCAGGTTGATCAGTACAGCAGACGGAAAGGAGTGGTCTATGCAGACCCTATCACCGGGAGCGGGATTCGTAGCAGCCCTGGTGGTCGAAGGCCGCGGACGGCAGCTCCGGTGCTGGCGGTGGCCCTGAGACGAGCAACAAAAACGGAACTCACTCGTTCTATATGATAGAAGGCGGAAGCTCCGGACCATGGGCTTTTACGGTGGGGTTCAGCAGGAGGATGCTATGAGCGAATGAAGGGCTCTTGACGAATCAGTGTGGAACAGAATCGTATTCCGTGCAGCTATTACTTGCGCTCATAAGGAGGGTGCAAATGTACAACCGATATCTGGACCAGCGTTCCAGCGGCCGTTCACCTCGGCTGTCATGGACTCTGCTGCTCGCGATGGGGTTAGTCGTTCTGCTGGCCTGGCCAGGCGGCTCCGTGACAGGCCGAGTCGCGGCGGCCGGAGAAAGCCTGCTCTCGTCGGACATCACCGCCTCAACGGAGACACTTGCTCCGGGTGAGAGGGTTACCTTTACCATTACGCTGCGAAACACCGGTTCTAGTGACACCACCGCCGACGTGACGGGCGTCTTGCCCGACGAGCTGGCCTACGTGCCCGGATCGGCTACCGCAGGAGGCAGCCCGGAGGACAATCACATCGACTGGACCGACGTATCGGTTCCCGCCGGTGGATCCGTCCCGCTCGCCTTTCAGGCCGAGCCCGCCGTTCGAGTCAGCACCGATACCGAGGTGACGACGGTGGCGGCCATCATGTCCGAGCATCTCCACTTCATCCGCCTGGTCACGATCACGCTCGTCCCTTCGACAGAGCCGCCTCCAGAGGAGCCCGACCTGTCCGGGTCGCGCAAGGTGGCAAGTAAGTCGACGGTCAACCCAGACGAATCCTTCACCTATACCATCGAACTCAGAAACAGAGGTCTCGTAGCAACCACTGCCGACGTGACGGACCCGGTGCCTTCTGGCGTGACCTACGTCTCCGGATCCGCGACAGGCGGCGGCGTCTACGATTCGGGTACAGAAACGCTGAGCTGGGACGACGTGGCCGTGCCAGCGGAAGGTAGCGTCTCCCTCACCTTCGACGTCACGGCCGATCCGGTGGATGAGCCGACGACCGTCAGGAACACAGCCACCATCGCTTACGACGGCGAGTCTATCGACCGATCGGTCTCCGTCCTGGTGGCACCCGAGGAGGTCCCCAGCGTCGGCCTGCTGGAGTCAACCAAGTCGGCGTCTGAGCTGCAGCTGATCTCCGGCGAGACTCTGACCTACACGATAAGTCTGCGCAATAGCGGAGACGCGGCAGTGACAGCCGATGTGGTCGATGAGCTGCCCGACGAGATGACCTACATCTCCGGCTCTGCCACGGGCGGCGGCGTCTACGACTCAGATACGAGAACGCTGAGCTGGGACGACGTGAACGTGCCCGCGGATGACACCGTGACCCTCGCTTTCGCCGTCACGGCCGCCATGGTGGACCTGCCAACGACGGTCATCAACACCGCCACCATCAGCCACGATGACGTGTCCTTTGACCGCCACGCCGCCGTGCTGCTGCTGCCTGAGGAGCTTCCGACCGTCAACTTGCTGGGCTCAACGAAGTCCGCCTCCAAGCTCTACCTGGCCTCCGGAGAATCGTTGACCTATACCATCAGGCTGCGAAACAGCGGCGACGTCGCCACCACCGCCGACGTGACCGATGAGCTTCCCGGGGAGATGACCTACGTCCCCGGTTCGGCGACGGGTGGCGGGGTCTACGATTCAGACACCGAGACGCTGAGCTGGGACGACGTGAACGTGCCCGCGAACGACACCGTATCGCTCACCTTCGCCGCCACTGCTGCAACCATTGATATACCTAGACTGGTTGACAACGTAGCAACGATCTCGCACGATGGCAGGTCGTTCAACCGCCACGCGTTGGTCCTGCTGATCCCCAGACCGATCCGCACACCCAACTTGCGTGGCTCGTACAAGACCGCCTCGGAGGCCCGACTGAGCTCCGGCGAGTCCTTGACCTATACCATACGGCTGCACAACAGCGGCAGTGTCGCTGCCACGGTCAACGTGACCGACCCGGTGCCGTCTGAACTGACCTACGTCTCCGGTTCGGCAACAGAGGGAGGCGTCTACGATGCTGACACCGAGACGCTGACCTGGGACGAGATATCGCTGGGGTCTGGGGAGAGTGTGACGCTCAGGTTCGCTGTGACGGCAGAGGCGGTGGAACGTCCGACCCCGGTGATCAACACGGCGACGATCGCGAGCGACGACGAGACGTTGAGGCGCTCGTTCGTCGTCCTGGTGCTTCCCGAACCGGGCGCGATTGATGTCAGGTCACCGGTTGTGCATAGCTTGACCATCGGCGAGATGGACGTGCTGGAAAGCCCGACGGTCACACTGCACATCTCTGCCACGGATAACATCGCCGTTGACGAGATGTACATCCGCGAGTGGCGGCTGCAGACCTCACCCTTCCCGCATTGGCAGGTGGCGCAGACCAGCGGCTGGGTGCCGTTCCAGACGGAGTACCCCTGGACCCTGGTCGAAGAGAGCGGCGCCCACTTCGTGGGCGTGTGGGTCAGGGATGAAGCAGGGAACCGGTCGATCATGGACGAGGACGCCATCGACTATGCCAGCCTGTTGGTGCCTGACGATGAGATCCCACAGGGTGGCATGGTGCCCTATCTGGTGCACTACGAAGCCGGCCAGAGCGTGGCCGCCGTCCTATCGCCCAGTGAGGGCGATGCCGATCTTTACGTCTGGTATCCGAATAGCTTCGGCTTACCCGACGAGAGGAGCACCAACCCCGGCACGGAACTGGACAGCGTGAGCTTCGAGTCACCCAGAGAAGGGACCTACCTCTTCCTGGTCCACGGCTACACGGCCGCAACCTACGATCTCAGCATTACACCTGGTGGTGGCCCAGGAGGTTCAGTAGTACCCACAGCACACGCTGAGAACGCCATCCAAGTAGCTAACTCCAAGCCTGGCGAGCTGGCGGCAGAACCTCTGCTGTCGAGGAGCGGCGTGGATCCGTTGGGCAGCATTACTACGCCGCGCGGCCCGTACGTGATGTATATGCCAGTCGTCGCGACGCGGTAACAACGTATCTTTCGGGATAATGGCTTCCGCCG
>Ga0207797_1001869_pt1 | contig 14998 bp, 13 predicted proteins | sample PRCRCaboRojoPR_6_FD_187275 | JGI IMG/M metagenome (GOLD analysis project Ga0207797, IMG submission 187275) | Marine sediment microbial community from Cabo Rojo, Puerto Rico - PR CR 10% Liquid 1 (SPAdes) | ecosystem: Environmental > Aquatic > Marine > Coastal > Sediment | place: Cabo Rojo, Puerto... | reverse complement strand
GACTACGACGCCTACGCCGAGGCCATCGACGAGGACACCGCCTACGTCCACTGCGAGACCATCGGCAACCCGGCGCTCGTCACCCCGGACCTCGAACGGCTGGCCGACATCGCCCACGAGCACGGCGTCCCGCTGTTCGTGGACAACACGTTCGCCACGCCCGCACTCTGCTCGCCCATCGAGCACGGCGCGGACCTGACGTGGAGTTCGACGACGAAGTGGATCCACGGCCACGGCACCACCGTCGGCGGTATCCTCGTCGACGGCGGGTCGTTCCCGTGGGCCGAGCACGCCGAGAAGTTCCCCGAGATCGGCGCGGAGAACCCGGCGTACCACGGCGTCAACTTCGCGGAACGGTTCGGCGACGCCGCGTTCACCTACGCGGCGCTCGCCCGCGGCCTGCGTGACCTCGGGAACCAGCAGAGCCCCTTCGACGCGTGGCAGACGATGCAGGGCGTCGAGTCGCTCCCGATGCGGATGGACCGCCACTGCGAGAACGCGATGGCCGTCGCGGAGTTCCTCGAGGACCACCCGGACGTCTCGTGGGTCACCTACCCCGGCCTCGAATCGCACGAGACGCACGACATGGCCTCGACGTACCTCGACGGCGGCTACGGCGGCATGATCGCCTTCGGCCTCGCCGGTGGCTACGACGCCGCGAAGACGACCGTCGAGTCCACTGAGATAGCGAGTCTCCTCGCCAACGTCGGCGACGCCAAGACGCTCGTCATCCACCCGGCCTCGACGACCCACCAGCAGCTCACCGAGGCAGAGCAGGAGGCGGCGGGCGTCACCGCCGACATGGTCCGTCTCTCCGTCGGGACGGAGAACGTCGAGGACATCGTCGCGGACCTGGACCAGGCCATCGCGCAGGCCTGAGTCGGGTCAGGAGAACGGCCAGAGCAGAGTCGCCAGCCCCGCGACGAACGCGACGAGGTAGGCCGGGCGCGCGACCGCGAACTGGACCACGTGGTCCGGTGCGACCCCTGCCCCCGACCCGGCTCCGAGTGACGCGACGACGACCCACGCGGCCAGTAGCGCCGCGACGGCCCCGCTGGTCCGGAGCGGGTGTCTCGACATCCACCGCAGCGGTGCGCCAAACACGGTCAGCCCGAGTCGTGACAGCAGTCCCATCTGCCGGATGGCTCGCTCCACCGCCGCAAAAACCCGCGTACGACGACCGTCTGACGCCCCGATCGGTCGCCCTACAGGACGCCCTCGTCAGCCAGCAACGCCTGCAGGTCCGGCATCGAGTCGACCACCACGTCGCAGTGGGGTCGGACCGCCGGTTTGGGTTCGTAGCCCACGGCGAGCCCCGCGACCTCGAGCATCGGGAGGTCGTTCGCCCCGTCGCCGACGGCGACGGTGTCGGCCAGCTCGACGCCCAGTTCCTCGGCGAGGTCCTCCAGCGCGTGGTCCTTCGTCCCCTCGATGAGCGGGCCCTCCGCGCGGCCGGTGAGGTGGCCGTTGCGCGAGACGAGGTGGTTGGCGACGATGGTGTCGACCTCGACGCCCTCGGCCTCGAGTGCGGCCTCCACGCCCCGGTCGAACCCCCCGGTGAGGATGGCGACGTGGTGGCCGGCCTCGCGGAGCGCGCGGATGACGTCGGCCGCGCCGGGCCGGAGCGAGACGCTCTCGAACGCCGCCTGCGCCTCGTCGTCGTCGAGTCGGAAGAGGAGGTCGGCCCGCTCGTGCAGGCTCTCGGCGTACGATAACTCGTCGTTCATCGCCCGCTCGGTTATCTCGGCGATCTCGTCGGCGACGCCGTGGCGTTCCCCCAGCAGGACCATCATCTCCGAGTCCGAGAGCGTGCCGTCGAAGTCGAACGCGATGAGCATTGACTCGTGTGTCTCCCCGTGCCGGCTTGAATGGTGGCGATACCGCAACGGGTAGTTCGTGGGGTGAGGTGTCTTGGGTTCCACCGGCTGCGTCGCCGAGCAGACGCGCGAGTCGCGGTACACAGAAGACCGCCCCCGCCCAGCGGAGCGGCCGCCCGGCCCTGTCGGGCCGGGACGGCGACCCTGCCTTTCCCCGTTGCACGGTCACGCTCGCTCCGCTCGTGGACCGTGCAGGCCACGACGTCCACTCGCCTCTGCGAACCCCCCGGCCGGCGCGCCGTCCGCGAACGAACGTGAGCGGCGGTGCGCCACGGGGGAGGGCAGGGCCTGCCGTGTCGCGCGACAGCGCGACCGGCCGCTCCGCTGGGCTGGGCGGTTCACTCTGTACCGCGCTAGTCTCTCCGCTCGGCTGGACCTCTCTCTGCAGACCGATGGCTCACGTCTAGTCGTCCACGGACATTGGTTCGCGCTCGCGAACTCGCGACCCCGAATCCACACGCACCCCGTTCGGCCCGAAGCGCCGCGTCCACAGCACGAGCAGGCTCGGCAACACGACCACGCTGGCGAGGAACGAGTACGCGATGGTGATGGCTGTGACGACGCCGAACTGCTGGAGCGGTTCGAGGATGGCGAACGCGAGGACCCCGACCCCGACCACGTCCGTCACGGCCGAGCCGAGGAGCGCCCCTCCGGTCCCGAGGACGGCCGTCTCGACGGCCTCGGCCATCGTGGCGCCGTGCTCCAGTTCCTGCACGTACCGCTCGGTGACGTGGATGGAGTGGTCGACGCCGAACCCGACGGTGAACGAGGTGACGAGCGCGGTCATCACGTTGAACGGGATGCCCAGCAGCCACATCGTCCCGAGTATCCACGAGACGGCGAACGTCACCGGGAGGATGGTGACGACGCCGAGTGAGGCGTGGTGGCCCGCCCGCCGGTAGACGAGGACGAGCAGGGCGAGGACGGCGGCGAGCGCCCGGGTCACCGTCTCCAGCAACTGGGCGGCGACGGCCTGGTTCTGGATTGGCTGGCCGGTGGCGATGGCCCGGAGGCCGTCACCCTGCAGGGGGGCGCTCGCGTTCCGAATCTCCCGGGTGAGGGTGCGCTCGCTCGCGGTGCCGTCGACGGGGGCCTTCACCCGGAGCGCGACGTACTCGCCGTCCTGTCGGTGGAGGATGGTGCTCGCCGCCTCGGGTTCGGCGGCGTAGAAGGCGTCGTAGAGCGCCTCGAGGTTCCGGTCCGGGACGCCGTCGCCGTCCCCGTCGCTCGCGGCGAGCGTCTCGGCGAACGAGTCGTTCCGGTCGGCCACGGCGTGCATCGTCGTCAGCGGCGACCGGGTCGCCGGCCGGCCGTCGGGGAGTGTCAGGGCAACCTCGGTGTCGTTGACCGCGTCGCTGGCGCGTCTCACCCGCCGGAGCGTGTCGGGGGCGGTGACGTCCCCGCGGACGAGTGTCTCGGTGTAGGTGCCGTCGTAGACGAACTCGTTGCGCTCCACGTAGTCGAGGTTCGTCTGTGCGGTGTAGTTCGACGGCCGCATCGGCCCGGGCAGGTCGTCGACCCACCCGGGGACGTCGCCGTCGTCGACGAGCAGGTCGTCGCGCTCGAAGCGGTCCTCGACCTGCGTCGCGCCGTAGGCCCCGCCCGCGGTGAGGAGGAGCGCGAGGACGACGACCCCCCACGGGGTCGAGCGTGCGGCGGCGACGGGCACCGCGAGGAGGGTGCGGAGTCGGCCCTCCGTCCCGAACGCCCAGGCCGTCCGGTCGTGGCCGCGGGCCTTGAGGAACTCGTCCACCTCGATCTTCAGGGCGGGGAGGAACGCCCCGAAGACGACCAGCGTGGCGACGATGCCGACCGCGCTCACGACGCCGAACTCGCGGACGGGCGGGACGGCGCTGGCGAGGTTCGAGAGGAAGCCGGCGGCCGTCGTCAGCGTGACGAGGACGAGCGCGGCCCCCACGGTCAGGACGGCGGTGCGCATCGCCGGGGCGACGTCGGTGGCGGCCTCGTGGGCCTCGCAGGTCGTGCTCCTCCCCGCTCGGCTGGATGGAGGCCCTCCCGGTGGTCGGGCCTCCCGCGACTCGCGGGCTTCGCCCGCTCGTCCACCACGAGGGCCGCTCTCCGAGCGCCCCTCGCGCTCCTTCCGCTGCCGCATGAACACGTGGATGGCGTAGTCGATGGACAGGCCCATCAGCAACACCGGGACGGCGACGAACAGCTGGTCGAAAGCCACGTCCGCCCAGCCCATGTAGCCGAACGTCCACGTCAGCGACAGCGCGACCCCCAGCAGGGTCAGCCCGACGTCCACCGGGTCGCGGTAGGCGGTCCCGAGCAGGAGGACGACGAGCAGGAGTGCGACGGGACCGACGATGCGGAGCGAGTGGAGCGAGGACCGCCGGAGTTCGTCGTTGACCATCCCGTCGCCGACGACGAACGCCTCGCTGTCCGCGCCAAGCGCGTCGTTCACCACCGCGCCCGCGGCCGTCTGTGCGGCGGTGAGGTTCCTCGGGTCCGTCTCCTCGCGGTGCGAGACGACGAAGGCCGTCGCGGTGGCCGTCTTCTGGTTTGCCTCGTAGCTGGTGGGGACGAACACGAAGCCGCCGCCGTCGGGCCAGGTGTGGCTCACGTCGGCCAACACGGTCCCGACGGGGTAGGCGGTGAACAGCTGTCGCTCGAACTCGTTCAGGTCGCGGATGGCCGCCAGCTGCTCGTTGAGCGAGGGTCGGGGCTCGACCCGGATGTCGTCCACGTCTGTCCCCCGCTCGCGCTCGATGGCGACGATGGCGACGACGTTGGCGATGGAGAGCGGGCGCTGGTCGGGGTGGAGGGTCCGGGCCACCGTCTCGTTGGCGAGGAGCGCCCGCTGGGCCTCGAGGTGGCGGACGTACGCCTCGCGCGTGAGGACGCTCCGCTCGCGGCGGAGGGCGTCCTCGGCGACGGTGGTGCACACGACGACGAGGCTCTGGGTGACGTCGGACTCGCCACCGGAGAGGTTCGTCTCGACGTAGTCGGTGGCGTCGGCCTCGGTGGTGCCGCCCCGGAACTCGTCGAGCGAGGTCGAGAGTTCGACGCTCGGGACGCCCGCCCCGAGTGCGACCGTCACGAGGACGACCGCGACGACGACCCGCCGCCGACCCGACCCGGTCACCGCGTCGGCTAGTCGGTCGCGCATCCTCGCCTCCGAGCGTCGGTCACGGTCACTCGGGTGTGCGGGCCCCCCGGGATAGACGCGCTGCCGGGGTACGCCGGCCGGTTTTGAATCCCCGGTCAGCAGCGGCCCCCCCACGGCGGGCGCATCCGTCCCGACGGACCGGATTTATCCCGCCGGGCGCCCCACCCCGGGGCATGAAGGACATCATCAGCACGAACGCGGCACCCGAGGCGGTCGGTGCGTACAGTCAGGGGACGAGCGACGGGTCGCTCGTGTTCACGGCCGGACAGATTCCGCTGACGCCAGACGGCGAACTGCTGGACGACGCCCCCATCGAGCGACAGACCGAGCAGGCGCTCGACAACCTGATGGCCGTCCTGTCGCAGGGCGGCGCGGGGATGGATGACGTGCTGAAGGTGCCGGTGTTCCTCGCTGACATCGGCGACTTCGACGCGATGAACGAGACGTACGCGGGCTACTTCGAGCGCGAGCCCCCCGCCCGCTCGGCGGTGGAGGTCGGGGCGCTCCCGAAGGGGGTCGGCGTCGAGATCGAGGCGGTGGCGAGCGTGGAGTGAGGTGGAGCCACGAACCAAGGCCAGTCTGCTGTGGGGCGCCATCGGCGCGCTGACGTTCCTCGTCGGCATCCAGGCGTTCCGCCTGCTGACCGGCGAGGGCGCGACGCTCCTCGTCGCGGTGGGTGTCGCGCTCCTCGTCGGCGTGACTGCGGCGGCGACGACCTACCTGCTGGAGGGTCAGGTCACCGGGCCAAAGGAACAGTCTTAAGCGGCGTAGTAGGCTAGCTTTGAACGAGCCGGGATGGCCGAGTGGTAAGGCGCACGCCTGGAAAGCGTGTTCCCTCTGGGATCGGGGGTTCGAATCCCTCTCCCGGCGCTCCCGCGAGGAACGAACGTGGCGAGCGAAGCGCACACAGCAGGTTCGAACCCTGCCAGTCGCGCACAGCGAGCGAAGCGAGCGAGCAAATCTGGCTCCAGGTTCGAATCCTCTCTCGGCGCGACCTATCCACCACATGGAATGTAAAAATACCGTGATTAACGTAAGATTAAGTAAGTATGTGAGCTACTGACGTGTTCCATCGCTTTGCACCGCGGTGGTGTGGAGGGGGAGAAAGATGTACACGATACAGCCCGACACGGCGGTCGACAGTTCTATTGATAGCGTTTCCTCGAGGTGGTGGCCATGATACCGACGAACCGCGGGTCGGGAATCGGGACGCTCGTCCTCGCGATACTGGTGGTGACGAGCGTCTCGGTGGCGTTCGCCGGTGTCTCCGGGGGGACGCTCGCTGAGACGAAGAAGGCCGACGTGGTCTTCGTGTTCGACAAGACCGGGAGCATGGACGACGAGGCGGCGGCACTCAAAGACGAGATCAAGAGCGTCGCCGCCGACCTCGAGTCACGGGGCATCGACGCTCGATACGCCCTCATCGAGTACGAGGATGCGAGTACGACGGAGATAATCGACTTCGACCCCGAGAGTGACGGGACGCAGGCGTTCACCTCTGACACCGCCGCGCTGGCGGGTGCCCTCGAGGAGTTCACGACGGGAGGCGGGACCGAGGACGCCTCCAACGCCATCGACGAGGCACTGGGCCTCGACACTCGCGACGACGCGAAGCAGATCGTCGTCGTCCTGACTGACGAGGACGACGACGGCTACACCGACCAGAACGAGGACGGTGAGGCCGACATCGTCGACAAGGTGAACGAGGCCGGTGCCTGTCTCCTGGCAGTCTCGCCGGACGAGGTGGACACCGATCCGGCGGACCAACTCAAGACCTACTCCAATCTGGTCGAGTGTGGCGACTGGTCGGATATCCTCTCGGAGTCGTTCTCGACGGTCGTCCAGGACCTCGTCACGTTCATCGACGAGAGCGTGGACGAGGTGACCGAGAGCGAGGAGACGGAGTCCGTCCCCAGCCCCCGGTTCGTGGTCGACGAGCGGTCGATCGAGTCGGCGGAGCTGTACACGAACGAGACGGCGAACGTCACGTACGAGGTGCGAAACGTGGGCAGTGCGGATGGCCAGTACCACGCCGTCCTGTACGACAACGACAGGGTGCTCGCGAGCGAACGGGTCACCCTCCACTCCGGTGAGAACCACACGTTCCGCTGGCAGGTGAGCTGGGCCACCGTCGGCAAACGCGACCTCAGTACCCAAGAGCGGTACATCGAGCGGGTCGACGTCGTGGAGCGCCCGACGCCACCCCTCGACCCGGCCGACGTCGAACTCGTCGACGCCTCGACGGTCCGCTCGAAGGTCCTGCCGGGCGAGACGTACGAGGTGACGGCCAGCGTCCGGAACAACGGCACCACGGAAGGGAAGACGCCGGTCGCGTTCGCGGCCGACGAGACGGAGCAGGGTAACGACAGCGTGACCATCCAGGCCGGCGAGACGGTCGACGCGACCTACACCGCCACGGCAGGGAGTCCGACGGCGCCGGGGAACGTCTCCTGGACGGTCAACGGGGTCCACGCCGACAACGTGACCGTGCTGGACCCGAACGAGACCGAGAGCGGTATCGTCGACGTCTACACGACGAGAGAGATCGTCTCCACGGGTGAGACGTACGAGGTCGTCCCGGTCCTGTACAACGGTGGTGCGACCGAGCAGTACTTCGTCGTGACCTTCTCGCGTGTCAACGAGACGGGGGTGACGATGATGTACGTCAGCGTGGCACCGGGAGAGAAGCTCGAACTCCCGCACAGCGTGAGTGCGCCGGAGACGGTCGGGACCGACCAGTGGGTGGTGAGCGGCGCGACGGCACCCACGGTCACGGTGACGAACGCCACGGGCTGAGGTCGAGGCACGGACGATCACCGTCCGCTCATCCGTCCGGCCCTACCGGTCACCGACGGCGTGGTGCCCACCACCGGGACCGGGCCGACGGCGCGAGCGTCGGCCTGGTCCCGCGCACCCATCACAGTAAACTCACGCCCACCAGAACACCGACCCATGCTCAGACGCCTCCGCGAGACCGGTCCGATCGTCCTCGTCCCGGCCGCGTGGACGTTCGCCGTCCTCGCGCACCTCGGGACGCTCTCCCCTCGGACGATACTGATCGCCCACGTCGTGATGACCGTCCTCCTCGTCGCCTTCCTCGTGCTGTCGTGGGCGGACATGACCGAGGGGGTCCTCCGGGTGTGGCGGACGGTCATCCTCGTCGGGGTGCCTGTGACGCTCGCGGGGGTGGCGGGCCTGCTCGTCCGCCCGCGGGCGACCGCCCTGTTGGCGGTGGCGCTCGTGGGCTGGATGGTGGTCCCCGCGCTCGCGCTCGCCCGGACGGCCCCGATGCTCCCGAGCGAGACGTCGGGCCGCATCGCCACCGTCGGCGGGGGCCTGTCGCTGTTCGGCGCGATACTCTACGGGTCGGGGTGGTTCCTCTCCGCGCCGACGGTGGTGCTCGCCGCGCTGGCGTGCGTCGGCGTCGGCCAGACCGCCGGTATCGCGGACGCGGTGTACCGGTACTGAGGTACTTATACTCCCGCTGGAGGGTGGGTCGGAGACACGCCGCGGACGGAGTGTGTCAACTGCTCACGAACGGCGCCAACGGGTCGCTCGTCGGTGAATCCTGCCGCTTCGTGGTCGGGAATCGGCGGGGTCTCACTCCGGCGGAATCACAACATTTTATATAGAACCGCGGGCAAACTCTCTCCCGAACATGTCTCAGCGACGAATGCAGGGCCAGCCCATGATCATCCTGGGCGAGGACTCCCAGCGGATGAAGGACAAGGACGCCCAGAGCCACAACATCTCGGCCGCTCGTGCGGTGGCCGAGTCGGTACGCACCACGCTCGGGCCGAAGGGCATGGACAAGATGCTCGTCTCCTCGATGGGCGACGTCACCGTCACGAACGACGGCGTCACCATCCTGCAGGAGATGGACATCGACAACCCCACGGCCGAGATGATCGTCGAGGTCGCGGAGACACAGGAGGACGAGGCCGGCGACGGGACGACCACCGCCGTGGCCATCGCGGGTGAACTCCTGAAGAACGCCGAGGACCTCCTCGAGCAGGACATCCACCCGACGGCCATCATCAAGGGGTTCCACATGGCCTCGCAGAAGGCTCGCGAGGAGATCGACGACATCGCCGTGGACGTCGACACCGACGACGAGGAGATCCTCAAGAAGGTCGCCGGCACCTCCATGACCGGCAAGGGCGCCGAGCAGAACAAGGACCTGCTCGCCCAGCTCATCGTCGACGCCGTCCGCGCCGTGACCGTGGAGGCCGACGACGGCACGAACGTCGTCGACCTCGACTACCTCAAGATCGAGACCCAGACCGGTCGCTCGGCCGGCGAGAGCGAACTGCTCGAGGGTGCGGTCATCGACAAGGACCCGACGCACCCCGACATGCCGAGCGAGGCCGAGGACGCGAACGTCCTCCTCCTCACGGAGCCCATCGAGGTCGAGGAGACCGACGTGGACGCCGAACTCCAGCTCGACAGTCCCGACCAGCTCCAGAGCTTCCTCGACAGCGAGGAGGAGCGCCTCCGCGAGAAGGTCCAGCAGATCAAGGACGTCGGCGCGGACGTCGTCTTCTGCCAGAAGGGCATCGACGACCTCGCCCAGCACTTCCTGGCGAAGGAGGGCATCCTCGCCGTCCGCCGCGTGAAGAAGTCCGACATCAAGTTCCTGAAGGAGGTCACGGGCGCGAACGTCGTCTCCGACCTCGACGAGGCCGAAGCGGCCGACCTCGGTGCCGCGAACGTCTCGCGTGACCCCGCGGACGAGATGTTCTACGTCGAGGGCACCGGCGACGAGCCCCACGGTGTCACGCTCCTGCTCCGTGGCTCCACGAACCACGTCGTCGACGAACTCGAGCGTGGCGTCGGCGACGCGCTGGACGTCGTCTCCCAGACGGTCGCGGACGGCCGCGTCCTCGCCGGCGGCGGCGCCGTCGAGGTCGAACTCGCCCGCCGCGTCCGCGACTACGCCGACTCCGTCTCCGGCCGCGAGCAGATGGCCGTCGAGGCGTTCGCGGACGCACTGGAGCTCGTCCCGCGCGTCCTCGCGGAGAACTCCGGGCTGGACGCCATCGACACGCTCGTCGACCTCCGTGCGGCCCACGCCGAGGGCGACGTGCGGGCCGGCCTCGACGTCTACACCGGCGACGTGGTGAACACGTTCGACGCCGGTGTCGTCGAACCCGCCCACGCCAAGGAGCAGGCGCTCTCCTCCGCCACCGAGGCCGCGAACCTCGTCCTGAAGATCGACGACATCATCGCCGCCGGTGACCTGAGCACCGAGGGCGAGGAGGACGAGGGCGGCGCCCCCGGCGGCGGGATGGGTGGCATGGGCGGTATGGGCGGTGGCATGGGCGGCATGATGTAGACCCACGTTTTTGCACTTCATCGCGGCCTTCGGCCGCTCGTTCGGGCAAAAACGTGGGAAAAAGGCGTGGCTCGCTCCCGGTGGTCGCTCGCCGCGGGTGAACCGCGCTCGCTCCGCTCGCGCGGACGCTTCCCGCACCGCTCTCGCCACCGGACCATCTTCCTCCCTCACGGCGACGGCACCGAACCACGCGACCCGCCGACGGACTCGTTGATGGCCGTCTCGTACCACTCGGGTCGCTCGACGGTCACGTCCCGGAAGTCGTAGCGAACGTCGCGGGTCACCTCCACCTGTTCACCCTCGACGGTCGCCTCGAACGTCAGGCGGTACCCCAGGATGGCCCCGCGGTCCGTGATGGCACCGACGAGCGTGAGGTTCCGGGGGTCGCTGAACCCCGTCGCCGCGGCGAGGGCGTCGGGGTTCCTCAGGTCCGTGCCTTCGACGAGGTACACGGTCCGGTTCGGCCTCTCGCCGGCCTGTCGTGCGGCCACCGTCGCGTCCACGCTGTCGAAGAGGACGTAGACGTCGAGCCACGGCTTCGGCCGTCGGAGCGAGTTGTAGAACCCGCTCCCGCCCGCGTACTGCTCCCGCGGGAGGTAGAGGTAGCTGACCCGCTCGGTCCCGTTCGCCCCGTCGGTTCGGACCCGTTCGACCATCTCCGTGCCGTTCGACCAGAACTCCGCGACGGTCGGCCTCGTACCGATGATGCCGGTCCGCCCGCGGACCGAGAGGTTGGCGGTGAACGGCCCGCTCGGGATTGCCACGACGTGCTGTCGGACCTCACCCCGGATGGTGCCGTTGGCGAACTCGACGCGCCATCGGTGGGTGAACGAGTGCTCGCGCGTCTCGATGGCCGTCGCGTGGGCGTTAGCGAGCACCAGCGGACTCGTCACGCCGCGGTCGGTCAGACCGGGTGCGAGCGAGTCACCACCCGTCGGCGTGCCCTCCCCCTCGAGCGAGACGGGGGTGACGGTCGGCGTCTCGGGGGCGGCGGGGGCGGGAGCGAAGCCGCTGCACCCCGCGAGGAGGAGGAGACAGCCGACCGCCACGACCCGACGCATGCTCTGACGTTCGGGTGCGTGACACAAGACCCCTCGCCTCCGGGCCATCGACGCGAGCAGTCACTCACCGTGGTGTGGCTGTCGCGTCCAGCCCCGTCGCCGCCACCGCCGCGTCGAACCACGCCGGCCGTTCCACCGTCGTGGTTCCCACCTCAAGGTGTCGCACCTCGGTCCGGACCGCGACCGGGGTCCCGTCCAGTTCGCGGGCCGTGTACGCGAGGTCCCAGCCCACGACGAGGCCGTCGGCCCGGACGTAGAGCGAGACGGTGCCCGGGTCGGGGTCGAGGCCGAACGGGGACCCCGACTCCCGGAGCGTGTCCGTGTTCGCGGTGAGGCGGTAGTCCGCACCGGCCGGGCCGTCCGGACCCACCCGGGTCACGCGGGCGTCGTCGGCTGCGACGAGGAGACTCAGGAACGACCGCCGGTAGGCCGCCTCGAGCGCGTGTTCGCCACCACGACGCTCCGTACCCTCGAACCGCACCTCGCTGGCGTTGACCTCGCGGGTCAGGTCGTACCCCGCGGCCCAGCGTTCGACCGTCCGGTCGCCGACCGTCGAGACCAGGTGGAGTCGCTGGCGGTCGGCCGACAGCGCCACCGTCTCATTCAACCGGACGACCGTGCCGTTCGGGTACTTCACACGGACCGTCCGCTCGACGGTGAGGTCCCGCTCGGCGAGTGCGGCGCGGTGGGCCGTCCCGAGGGCGATGGCGTCGACCACGCCCCGGGCGGTGACCCCGGGCGCGATGTCGCCGTCGGCGGTCACGGTCGGACCCTGGGCCGGCGGTACCGTCCGGGTCGCCGTGGGGGTGATGTCCGGCACGGGCGCGGGGGTGGCCGTCGCCGTCTCCGGGGCCCGGTCGCCGGTCCCCCCGCCCGGGATGGGTGCGCCGCTACAGCCGGCGAGCGCGACCAGGACCACGACCAGTAGGAGACGCCCTGTCACTGTCTGCCGTGGGTGGGCAGCGCGTGAAACGTTTGCGTTGGCCAGTGCCGACGCGACGCACGACCCCCGTCCGCGAACGGGTACGCTTAATCCACCCCGTGCAAGATTTGCCTCACATGGCCGAGTACGAAACCCTGCTGTTGAACCCGCAGGACGTCACCGACAACGCGAAGATGGGGGAGGTCATCCGCGCAGTCGAGGACGCCTTCGGCGCCTATGAGCGGGGGAACGCCCAGATGCCCGCGAAGTCCTACATCGACCTGCCGCAGTACAACGGCGACTTCCGGTCGATGCCCGCCTACCTCGAGGCGGAGGACTGGGACGCAGCCGGTATCAAGTGGGTCAACGTCCACCCGGACAACCCCGAGGAATTCGAACTCCCCACCGTGCTCGGGACGATGGTGTACTCGGACCCGCGCAACGCGGTCCCGCTGGCCATCATGGACGGGACGACGCTCACGCGCCTCCGGACGGGCGCGGCGGCCGCCGTCGCCACCAAGCACCTCGCCGTCGAGGACGCCTCCTCGCTCGGCATCGTCGGCGCCGGCGTCCAGTCCTACACGCAACTTGAGGGTATCTCGCAGGTCCGCCCCATCGAGGAGGTGATGGTCTCGGACGTGAGCGAACGGGCCGTGGCGAAGTTCATCGACCGTTACGAGGAGGAGTTCGACGTCCGTGCCGGGTCCATCGACGAGGCCGCCTCGTGTGACGTGCTCTCGACGGTGACGCCGGTCGAAGACCCCATCGTCTCCCGCGAGATGGTGGGCGAACACACCCACGTCAACGCGATGGGGGCCGACGCCGAGGGGAAACACGAACTCGCGAACGAACTCCTGCTCTCCGCGAAGCTCGTCATCGACGACTACGCCCAGACCACCCACTCCGGCGAGATCAACGTCCCGTGGGCCGCCGGCGTGCTCGACGACGACGACCTCTACGGCGAACTCGGCCAGATCGTCGTCGGCGAGCGACCGGGGCGCGAACCCGACGACGGCGTCACGGTCTTCGACTCGACCGGCCTCGCCATCCAGGACGTGGCGGCCGCTCACGTCGTCTACGAACACGCGGAGGAGAAGGGGAACGGCTACCCGTTCCAGCTGGTCGACTCGCGACTGCGGTAGGCATTCGGGAACGGGCGCGGCTCAGGCCGCCGGGCGGCGTCCCCGGCGGGGTTCGTCGGCTTCGTCGCCGCCGACGGTCCGCTGGACGACGTCGATCGCCTTGCTCACCAGCCAGATGACGGCGAACACCGGGAGCAGCGGGATCAGCAACACGAGCATGATGCCGGCCATCAGCAGCCCGAACCCGTGCATCTCGTTGTCGGGACGCATCCCGGCGGACTCGCTGACGGTCCGGAGCGGTTCGGGGAGTTTCGGGGTGGAGTCTGTGCTGTCGGAACTCATGGGCTCATCTACGCGTCCGGAGGAGATAGCCGTACACCTGTCGCGGCCAACACCCATTTGCCCGCCCGTGGCCTCCGGTCGGACATGGCCCAGCGTCCGTTCCTCGTCCGTGCGCTCTGGTTCGTCCTCGTCGGGTGGTGGCTCACGCCCATCATCGTCAACATCGCGTGGGCGCTCAACGTCACCGTCGTCCTCATCCCGCTCGGTATCAAGCTCGTCAACCTCGTCCCGACGGCGCTCTCGCTGGCCGAACCGCGGTCGCTCTCGGACGACGGTGGCCGCGGCCAGCGCTCGCTGTTCGTGCGTGCCGTCTACTTCGTGCTCGTCGGCTGGTGGCTCTCGTTCCTCTGGGCGAACGTCGCGGCGTTCTTCGCGCTCACGATCATCGGGTTGCCGGTGGCATTCTGGATGTTCAACCGCCTGCCGTTCGTCACGTCGCTGTACCGGTTCCACGGCTGACCCGGACGCTTCTTGTGGGAGGCGACGGTACGTTGCCGCGAGGGCACGTAGCTCAGCTAGGACAGAGCGTCGGACTTCTATCCTCGCCGGGGTATCCGGTGGGGGGAGACATCCGATGGCCGTGGGTTCGAATCCCACCGTGCTCGTGAACCCGCCGAGCGCCAGCGAGGCGTGGTGAACGTCCGAGGTGGGTTCGAACCCTGCGAGTCGCAGCGCCCGAGCGCAGCGAGGGCGACCGTCTCGCTCCGGTTCGAATCCCACCGTGCTCTCCCACTGGTCGATTGCACGGCGTAGCTCGCGGTGCCTTCGTCCCGAACTCACACTCGTCCACGTCTCCGAAGTCAGCAAGACGTTCGTACTGGGAACTCGACTCTAACTACCAACTCTAGATACTCGGAAGCGTAATAGGTTCATGATAGCCAAACTTTATCCGTGTAATCGTGGACGGTCGTACTGTGATGGCCGCAGCGAACAACCCGTCCGTCCGGTCCGCGAGCTACGCCCCCTGTTACGACTGCAACGAAGGCACCCTCGTCTGGGACCACGAAGCCCAGACGAGTCGGTGCCGGGAGTGTGGCAGCGAGCTGTAACCGGTATCGACGTCCACAACACCCGACGGCTCCCACGGGCCGTCACCACCGTTCTCACGGAGTCCCGCCGCGAGCGGTCGCTCCGGTCGGGCCGCACCATCCAGAAATTCCCGGTATCACTTTCAGAGTGTCCAATCGATACGCGTTCTACTGTGAGGATAAGGTACTGAAATCGGTATAAGGTTGGTTACGGGGAAGAT
>Ga0207797_1001868_pt1 | contig 15002 bp, 11 predicted proteins | sample PRCRCaboRojoPR_6_FD_187275 | JGI IMG/M metagenome (GOLD analysis project Ga0207797, IMG submission 187275) | Marine sediment microbial community from Cabo Rojo, Puerto Rico - PR CR 10% Liquid 1 (SPAdes) | ecosystem: Environmental > Aquatic > Marine > Coastal > Sediment | place: Cabo Rojo, Puerto... | reverse complement strand
CGCGACTTGCCAGTTTCTCGAGTCTCGACCAGAGAGCGGCCACGGGTCTTCTCTGGCCAAAGGGAACGCGATGGGAGGAGAGCAGCTTCTGTTCGTAGTCCTCATGGGCATCGTAGATCACCTTCTTGCCCAGGGCACTAAGCGCAAGACCAACGATGATCAGTTCTGGATCGTGAAAGTGGTAGAGATGCGCATTTGTGCCGATGGCCAGACGGAGCATGTCGAGCAAGCCTGTGGAGAAGCGTTGCCACTTGTACCGGTGACACGGAGCTTCCACTATAGTGATGCCATGTAGTACTTTATTGCGATCGTGCCTCCCGATGATCGTCACCTGATACCCCGCTGCTGCCAGAGAGCGGGCTTCCGCGGTGAATATGCGAGTGTCTGTAGCTCTGTGCGCAGAGGTCAGGTGGCAGACATGAGCCTTGGCCCGGTCGGCGGTGCTATGCATTGAACCTGCATCCTTCAGCACTAAGGTCATAGGCGATCCAGCCGTTATTCTCGATGGCGTAGAGGTTAGGGTGTAGAGTCACTCTCGTATCATCGTGTGCTGCATAGGGACCCTTAAGTGGAAGAAACCCAAAAACCTTCTGGTTCTCAAGCGCTATGGGCACGTAGGGAGCAAGCTGAGGGCGATCTGTGCGGACGATCTCTCCAGCAGCTGAAACCCTCAAGGCGCTGACAAAGACTTCGTAGTTCGTCTCTCTCTGAAGCTCAAGCTGACGCAAACGCAGCAGGCCAACAAAGGCTCGACTGAGTGAGAGTTTGGCGATCGGCTGCACCTCCACACTATAGTGTCGCCTGCACTGGGAGTACTCAAGCTCTGGACGGGGATACTGCTCAGCTGTTCGAAGCCACGGAGTGAGACACCGCTGGATCCTTCGTCCTGCCTGTCTGACGGAGGCGCTCCAGATACGAAGCTCAGTTAGCAGCAGCTTGTAGCTCCCAACACGTGGGGATGAGAGACCCCAAGAGCTATGCGAGAATGCCAAGGCTCCGCCCAGAACGCCGGACGTGACTTTGTTGTTGAAACTTAGCAGAACGACTGTCCTGCAGTCGAGGGCCATACGAGAACCCCTGACGAGGTTCTGGCTCTCATCAAGTATGACAGCGACATCAGGCCGAACGGATCTAATCTCATCCAGTAGCCGCTGTCCATTGTTCTGAGTCCCCATGATGGAAGCGAAAAGAACCGCCACCGCACGCTCGTCGGCTAGTAGTCCCTGCACCTGTTCGACATCCGGGTGGAAGGACTGGTCAGTATCGTACGTCCGGACGCCTATGCCAGCGTGGTCAGCAGCCCGATATACCACATTGCAGATGTAATCGGGTAGAAGGACAACGGCTTCGGGGTCTTTGTCCAACAGCGCTTCAAAAAGCGCTGTCAGGGCAGAGCGCGCTGACTTGAAGAACCGGATATCGTCCAACTCTGAGTTGTAGACATCTCTGAGGCACCGCTTGGCCATGTGCTCCAGAAGAAGCCTGGGCATCAATGACAACACTGCTGCGAAAAGCAAGTCCGTGATGTATGATAGAAGGCTTCCAAGTCGATTCCGTTCAACAACCACAGCCTACCTGCTCCGTGGTAGCGCTCGCGCCCACGACTTCTGCTTGCATCCAATCGAGCATTTTTCCGGCCCGTTCACGGATGCTGAAGCACTGAGCCTTCCGATGAGCGAGCGAAGACATCTGCTGCCTTAGATTGGGATCGTCTCTCAACGTGCGAACAGCCTCTCTTATGGCCTCAACACTGAGAGGATCGACTCTGATGCCGACTGTACCATCGATGATGCCGTCATTGAACTCTCTATCGGACGTGACGACCGGCAGCCCACAGGCGAGGGCTTCCAAAATGGCGTTGCAGCACCCCTCGCGCTTAGTGGGCAGCACGAAGACGTCAGCGGCCGAAAGAAGGTGCGGGACTTGATTGTGAGGCAGGACCCCCTTGAACAGGATGTTGGAGCCCTCAGGAACAAGGGGGCCAGAGCCCGCGAAGACAACATCAACGCCCTTGAGCCCGCGTATCGCCTCTGCCACCCGCAGAACACCCTTCCTATCGGTGAAGTGACCGACGAAGGCAACAATGAAGGTATCACGCGGGAAGCCGAATGCCTCTCGCATCGCGGACTTGTTGTGAGGATAGAACTTTCGCAGATCGACGCCATTGGGGAAGACCCTAACGCGATCTGACGGGATGTTCAGCTTGGAGACCATCTCTCGCTTGAGAAGTGATGAGACGGCGATGCAACCGGTTATGTCCCGAAAATCGCGCCGGGCTCGCTCGAATCCATACGGTCTCACGCTCCAGAATGAACTCTCGCCGACGGCCACAAAGGACGGTATCCCGAGTCTGCAGCCGAGGCGAGCTGCGGTTGCACCGCTGGCGTACAGAAAATGGCCGTAGAGAGCGTTTGGGTGAGGGTCGATAGAGCGCAGCGCTCGAAGGACTGCTCGTTCAAACATCAGTTGTGTGATCGACGCCGCGCGGAGAGGTCCGAAACGGCGATTCGATACGGAGATGTATCGGGGACGGAGAACCGAGATTGGCTTAGTGCCATTGCTCGTGATCTTATCCCGATGGGGAGGTAGCTGCCCGCTCAGGTGATCATGAATCGCAACAGGGCTTACCACGCTGCATCTCGGACCCAACTGCGCGAGAGCCCTCACAAGCTGGTCGACAAACGTGTAGTCAGCGGGTCGCTGCTGGGACGGATACCCGCCAGTGATCACTAGTAAATGCTCTAAGGAGTAGCTCATCCCGAAACTCGATTGTCGTGAGATACGGCTGTCAGACCATCGAAGCCGTTGAGCAAACACTGTCCGATTCGCCTTAAGGCTATATGATAAGGTGGGACCAGAACAGTCCGATCGTCCGTAAGGTAGCGCAAGATGCCTCGGTCGAGTCTGAGCAGACGATGCAGTGCCTTTAGGGTATAGACCCAATAGCGCTTGTCGGTGCTAATAGACGCTTTCTTCACATCCTGGCCGACGTAGCGCCGCACGAGTTCGTGGTCGGTGATGGCCTCAATAAGGCCGTGCTGCATCCAGAAGCGGGGGTTCAGCTCGATCGCCCTGTAGACGCCCTGCTCGCGATCCAGAATGAACTCCAGCTCAAACGGCCCCTGGTAGTCGAGGGCCTCCAAGACCGCCCGTGCGCTTACGAACAAGCCATTCGGGGGGTTGATTCTCTTTGTGACGTCACCGTTCCCGAAGGCATCGGGGTACTTGAGCGCGTGCCGAGTAGCGAAATAGGACCGGTGTTTTTCGTCGTGCCAGCCACAGACCGAAACATTGTGTTGGACCGATGTGCTGAGAGCCTCCTGGTAGCACCAGTCCTCAGCGCTGAGGCCAGAGGCCCTGTATGTTGATTCAACTCGTCGTCGCTGTTCGCGGCTGGTAACCAGCTTGACGCGGCCGGCCAGCTTTCTCAGGCCTTTCCAACTGCGCTTCATACGGATGCAGAAACGATCGCCGAACGCGGACGAAGGATCCTCATCGCCAGGAATTGTCCGAGGTACTGGCGCAAGCCCGTTCTTCCTAACATACCGGTAGAAGAGGTGTCGGTCCAGAATCGTGTCGAGATGTGTGGATGATCCAATGAAGTAGCGACTATTAGGGAGGGCTTTGTCGTCGTGGTCTCTGAAAGCTTCTAGGAAACACTCAGACGTGAAGAAGATCACTTTCTTGTCTGATTCAGGTATGCGGTCATTCAAGGCCGGGAGCAGCTCAGCCGAGGTATGCAACGCGAGCTGCCAAACTTCAGCATCTCGACCAGCCAACTCCATCAGTGCACGACTTCGGAACGGCGTCTTGACGCATACGACTCGGCCGCCCCAACCGATAGCCGCCAAAGAGGCAACAATGCTGTAGGCGTTTATGTGACTACCGCAGATCAGCGCCCATTTCTCAGTCATCTTCGCAGCGAGTCTTCTGGATTATGCGGCGTCGCTTAGGAACCGACTGACAGGGCGATGATTCGGACGAGAGAGACAGGTCCTGCTCCAAGGCAAAGGCATGCCCAATGACACCGCTCATTATGACCATCGTCAGTATGCTCTGATAGTTGATCCGGCCCAGAGCCAGAACCAGCTGGGTGATCACGAAGGCCTTGTAGAGGCCGACTTCGTGAGTGACATCGGAACCGAGATTGGAGGCCTCTATCCGACGGAGTCTTCGCCAGAGGACTGGATAGATGACGAAGTAGAGGGCGGAACCTATCGCACCAGTAGTTGATAGGGCCTCCATATAATCGGAATGGGAATACATCTGAAACCAAGAATAGGTTTTGAAGTTGCCAAATCCAACGCCCGCTAGCGGGTGAGCTAGGAAGAGATCAACTGCTTCTCGATACATCTGGGTTCGGGCTCTGCCAAGAATGGTTTCGTCCTGCAGCGTGAGCTGAAGGCGGGCTCCAAGATAGGTAGATTCCCAGACGGAGTCGACCAGCAGGTACGTGCCGAATAACGCTGAAAGAGCAAGAAGAGGATAGAGGGGCCTGCTGAACAGTGATTGCCGAAAGCAGAACCAGAGCCAAGCGGCGATCATGAGTAGGAGACCGACAAAGCCTTTGCGAGACCCGCTGAGTATAATGCCGAAGGCGAGCAGAACAAAGAGACCGACCAGAAGGACCCTTTGATAGGCAGGCGTCGTCCTTCGCCAGAAGAAGAGCAGGCCAAAGATACCCAACAGCGCGAATTGGGCCAGGGAATTCGGATTCTCGATATACGAGTGAGCGCGAGCGGGGGCCATCAAGTCGGCCGCACGACCGGCCTCGCCTGCAGCTAGAGATCCGATCACGAGTGCGGTGGCGCTGATGGCCAAGGCGGCGAAAGGAAGAGAGGGGTCTTGTTTGAAGGCTGTAAGACCAGCTACCGCAGCAACCAGCGCCCAGATCTGAGCCATAAGCCTGACAGTATCCCAGAAGAACGGCTTGTGCCTTGACACAATCACCCCGGTGGCCGTTCCCCAGCCGACGAAGGCCCCGAAGAGCATGACTTCAGCAGGAATCTTTGGATCGGACTGCAGAATGACAAGACCGTAAAGGACCACTAGGCCAATTCCGGAAAGCCGTACCAGATGAATCATCCAGGAGATCTGACCAGTTAGCGTCACACCAACCGCAGAGAGTACCAGGAACACTGATGACAGGAATCCCAGCAGTACTGATTCGCCCGCAGCCGCTTCCCTCATCTACAAGTCACTCTCCACGTGCTTCTGGAAGGACAACATTGACGAGATAATCAACCCGGGCATTGGCGCAAGCATTTCTTGCGAAATCACCCTCCTCAAAGAGCCACTCGTCAAGGTCCTCCCTATAGGTAAAACGACCAGGCTTGCCGTGCACTTCGAGTTGGTGGACGGAAAACCCGGAGCCAAACACGGTCTGCAACTCATTGACCAGCAATCTGCCATCGGCAACTTCGAATGCGTCGACGTCCATGCTCGTGAATGTTCCTTTGTCGGTCACCGACCTGAGGAATTCTAGATGTCGGCGTTCGGGCACATTCCACCCCACAACGCCGGATCCGCTGTGGAAGTTGCCGCTTCGGCCTTTTGTGTGACCGAAGTAGGAGTCGCCGATCCTCACCAAGCGCCACTCCGTCACGTCGGATAGGTATTCCTGAAGCAAGACACAATGCCATTGACGATCCCTTGGATTGTGCCGGCGCGGTGTAATTCCTCTTGTGAATGCTCCTCGGACCATGCCAACCAACTTCGACCGGCTTCGCAGTATGAACACTCCGCTGGCGGACGCTCCATTATTCGTCTTGAATACGATAGGCAGCGCCGTCTTCTCCGCGAACGCGAGCGCTTTCTGCCGATCGTAGAATACCCATGTTCGCGGATGGGGAACGTCGTTCGCCTTCATCCAATAATGCTGCCGAAACTTGCTGTCATAGAGCCAGGTCTCCTCTAGCCGCGGATACACGATCTGATCCATCTCCTTCTGCAGAACACGGAGACGATCATCGAACATATCCTTCCACACGGAAAGGCCGGTCGAGGGCCATACGAGGAAAGCGTCGCAGTCGGAATCCTGGAATCCCTCTATCCAGTCAGACGTGCCAACGTCCAGCACGCGATAGGAGAAACCCATCTCGCGACAGGCCCGGATGTAGTGCCTATGGTAGTGGAAATGATCCTTGATGATTCCCAAGGTGTATCGACTACCGAGGCAGTCCCAGGAATTCGGCTCGTCGGCAAACGGGTTGCTCTGCTCCCGGAGATATCGATCATACGTTGTTGACGGCACGAGGCGCCGGACGAAGCCCGTCACCGACGCGGGCGCGAGGCGTGCGAAGTATCGAAGCAGTCTGTAGAGGCTATCACGCTTCGTCAACTGGGCCATTCACCACCTGATCTGATCCTCGAATTCACGAATGAGGGAAGCCAAGAACAGCACCGTGGCCTGCTGCGGTCTAGATCGCATCGCCATCTGCCAGTCAAGTTCCGGGAAGTACTTGTAGAGTACTCCTTCAAGCTGCTGAATAGTACGGCTTCGTTGGCGCAGATCGACGTAGGTGTCATAGCTCGACTGTCCCTGGTTCCGGTGTCGAACTCGGAAACGTCGTCTGATGTTCCAGAACCAATCCGGCAGATAGCCTCTCAGAGCCGCATAGACTTGATGATTCCAGGGCTGCCGCGTAAAGGGAAAGCCGTAGTGGGAATCGATGGCAGCAACGGTGGCATCGAGACGCGTCATCAGCGCTGCCTGGAACCCACCGTCAATGCCGATGTAAGGTGTCGCCTCGTAAGCTGCCGTGATCACAGAGGGCTCTGCGAAAGGCATCATGAAGAAAGCTAACTGGTTGTCCGCATTCGCCAGGGTCCCTTCACAGTCCGGAAGTCGGATCTCGCCGTGGTAGCGCCGCATCGTCAACTGGTCAACCGAACCTGCCAGATCAACGCCCAGTCGCTTTGACAGCTTGCGGATGATGTGGCAGTGAACATCGTGCCTCAGGTCCGCGTTGGCGATGACCGCTTCTGCGAAGAGATAGTAGACGTGATGTCGCATCCAGCTAGAGAAATCGAACTCCTCACGCGACGTGTAATAGTAGTTCCGGTACAGTTCTCCGCCCTCACCATTGAAGCGCAGCCTCCGTTCACCAAGCGTCGCCCGCTTGTATTCCCTCGTGTACGTGGGACTGAAAGCACCGGAATTGTCTGCGTTACGACCATCGTAGTAGTAGAGGCCGTCGGACAAAAGGCGAGTCAGGTTGCCTTCGTCTTGCTCCTCTATTCTCCGGGTCCTCACCACGCGCAGTTCAGTGTCACAGGCCTCGGCGACTTGCTGTGCCAAGCGGTGCTCGGTCTCGTGCACGCCCTCGGTGTGATGTGTGTGAACAGACAACCGCACACCAAGATGTCTCAAGAGCAGGAGGGCCAGCCTGCTGTCATAGCCGGCAGATAGCCCCAGGTCCGCCCCGTGCTCGTCCGCGAGGGCCACTGTCTGCCCAAAGCATCTGAGCAGTACCTCCAGTTGATGTTCGACACACGATTCGAAACCATCGGAACAGAGACTCACGTCACGCGTTTCATCGCCACGCGGATGGGGTATGAAGGAGAATCGCCTCGTTTGGAGAATGTCCTGGAACCGGGGGGTGATCTTCTGGACACGGGAGATCAGCGTGTCCGGTCCTACGATGTAGCCCGTGGAGATCTTCTCGTAGAAAGCCAGGCGATTCAGCGAAACCGGATCCGAGAAAGAGGCCAGCATCGCAAGAAAAGAAGTTGACAAGCGGCTTAGTTCGTCGTCTACGAAGATGTGGTGCATGTTGAGTCGATCGGTCAAGATCTCGATACGATCATTGACAGAGAAGAGTAAGCAGAAGTTCCCCAATAGAGCCGTGAGGTCGAGCTGTTCTTGACGGTAATCCTCCAACAGTCTCCGCAAGCTGTCCCGGTAAGTCAGTCCCTTGTAGACCACGGTCCCAGTCGCGTAAAGGGCAACCCCGTCTTCGTGGGAAACGTGGTTGGGGTCGCTCACGAGTTGCTTCTGGTAGAGCCAGAGGGTCATCTTTCTCAAGTCGAAGACCCTTGGCGCGGCAAACCCCTTCTTGCCGAAGACGGTGCGTACCGCATCCAGGTCAATATCCGTCTCGTCTTTCCGATATAGGAAGAACCCACCCATATTCTAGCTTCTTCCCCTCTCCTCCGGCGTGTGGGATTGGCAACTGCTCGGCGGCGCAAGCGTCTCTAGTCTTGAGCGAGTGATCTACCAGTCAGGCTCTTCAGCTTCGTCAGACACTGCTGGTCCTTGGCTGTCTACTTGGAGCAAGCCCCCATCTCGGCCCTGACTCCTCAATCGGGATGCGTCGCTAGACGACGCGATGGAAACCTGAGTACGTGTTCGATACGAAGCGATCAATTTCAAAGTCGCTGACCAATGCTGTGAAGAAGTCTCGATCAAAGAGCCAGAGGCTACTGGTGTACACTATGACGCCAAAGGCCACCCCAGTGGCCATCTCTAGAACAGGCTCCACTTCAACAGTTGACATTGCAGCGGACACGGCGCCAACACTGGCGCCCATGACGGCTGCTGCAAGAAGCGCTCCATTCACTGATGCCCAGATGCGCTCTAGGCTCAGCCGGGCAAATCGATTGATGAATATTAGCTCAATAGGAAGTAGAACAAAGAGAGTAAAAAGCAGGGACGCCCATGCTGCACCCAGAATTCCGTAGCGGCTCCCTACTAGACTGCTCGCAGCAAAACCCGAGACAGCCAGTGCATTCAGGTATAGCAACAGGTGTGCCTCGCCTTTCGCCAACAAGAGACTCTCGATGGGGTCCCCCAAACTCAGCAATATGCCCAGGCCAGCAAAGACACGCACTACCGGTACGGCAGGGAGCCATTGAGGACCGTAGACTACTGGAATCAGAACGTGCGCCAGAACCATCGTGCCGGCCATAGTGGGTGCTGTGCCTGTCGCCAGATAGCGCAGGATTCGGCTATACCCCTTACCAACACGAGCTTCATCGTCCTGGATGCGGGCGAATACGGGGAAGGCAACGACGTTGATCATAGGATTGAGGTATCCCAAAGGCAAGCGCATCAGATTGTGTGCCAGCGTGTAGTAACCGAGTGGTTCAGCGCCCAGCAAGCGCCCGATAATCAGATAGTCTGCATTCCGGCTCAGGTACTTCAAGGCACGCCCAGCTGACTGATAGAGTCCGAACTCGAAAAACCCGGCCAGATCTGCCCAGTGGAAACGAAACTCGGGAAGCCAGCCCGAGCGGCTAGCTATGAGTGTCACGCAGATAGCGCTGACCACTGCTCCACCCAACGTGCCCCACACCAGACTCATCGCACCTATCCCGATAACAGCCAAGCCTAAGGAGATACAGGACTGCGCAAGAAGCGCCACCAAGGAGACCTTGGTTCGGAGCCGGAATTGCAGGTCCTTGCGCAATAGCCCGTGGAATTGGCCGCTCGCTGGCGAGACGATGAATGACGTCGACGACCAACGCAGCATGTGCTTGAGCGCCGGCTCGCGATAGTAGGCTGTGACCAGAGGCGTGGCAATCCAGATGAGAACGAATAGCGTCAAGCCGAAGATGACGTTGAACCAGAAGACGCTAGAAAGCTGCTCCTTTGTCGTGTCCTGGTTCTGAATGACGGAGTTGGCCAGCCCTAGATCCTCGAAGGTGTGGACAAGACCCGTGACGACCGACGCCATACCGACGAGACCGAAGTCAGATGGGGCGAGCAAACGGGAGAGCATCGCCACCGCGACTAACTGCACAGCAGCACGACCAGCCGTCAGGATACCGTTCCACTTGACACCAGAGATTGCTCTTCTCGTCAAACCTACTGTCATGTTCCCTCTTGGGGGCACTCTGCTGCTCGTTGTTCAGCTCCGTCTCCCGACACGACGGAATCCCGCCCCTGGTATGGCACGACCAGCGATCTACCGCCCTGATCGCCTGACTGGACCTTCCAAGCCCCGCTTCGGCGACGTGCTTTTCAGTCCATGCTCGCTTGAGCCTCAGCTGTCTTGCGGTAGGCTGCCAGCGCCTCGGCCTTCATCGGGATCACGCCTCACCGCCCTACCGCTCGATGGATGAGCCCCAGCGCGTCCAGACGGGTACGTTCGAGGATGCTTCGGCCGTCAATTACCACGGGATGTCGCAGGGCGTCCTTCACCGCTACGAGGTTCATCTCAATGTACTGCGAATGCTTGACCATCACCACCAGTGCATCGCTCCCTTTCACGCGCGAACAGAGGTCACCGTCATAGTCTGCCACCCATGGGTCGTGGATTACCACGTCAGCACCCATTTCCTTCAGTCTCGAGACCAACGTCCTGCTAGGACTATTGCGTGTGTCCGCCGAGTTCTCCAGGTAAGCGTAGCCCAACACGGCCACCTTCGCCCGAGCGATATCCACGCCGACCTCGGCGAGCGCCTCCGTCGTGAGATGGGCCACGTGGAGCGGCATGCTATCGTTGACGGCCCGGGCGTTGGGGATCAGGCGCGGCTCGAAGCCGTCGCTGGCGTTGGCGATGAGGAGCCAGGGATCCTTGGGAATACAGTGACCGCCGACGCCGGCCCCGGGCTGGTGCATGTCGCGGTGGGGCGACTTGTTCACCAGCTCTCGCACCTGCCAGACGTCCGCGCCGAGATCCTCGCAGAGGAGGGCCATCTCATTGGCGAAGGCGATCTGTACGTCACGGTAGGTGTTCTCTATGGTCTTGACCAACTCCGCCGTCAGACAATCGGCTACATCAAGATCGGCCTCGACGACGTGTCGATAGAGGGCAACCATCACCTGGGCCGTCTCCGGCGTCATTCCGCCACAGACGCGGCTCACGCCACGGACGTTCGCCAGCAGCTTCCCGGACATCACCCGCTCCGGACAGTGTCCCAGGTAGAAAGAGGGCTGTAGGTTTGCCCCTTCGGTTTCACCCAGGGCAGGGGTTGCACGTTGGGAGTTGACTGACGAGACGTGCGCTTTGAGACTGGATTCACGCTCAAGGATGGGTTTGACGACGCGATCGATGGTGCCGGGGGCAATGGTGGACTCCACGATCACCAGCGCGCCGTCCTTCAACGCTGGCCCCAGCTGGGCTAGGACGGTGCGCAGAGCGTCGTAGCACGGCTGATGGTCGTCATCGACGGGGGTCTCGACGCTGATGGTGACCACGTCACAATCCCTCAAGGCCCGATAGTCCGTCGTCGCCCGGAGCTTACCGGCAGAGACGACCCGGGCGAGCAGATCGGTTAAGCCGGGTTCATCACCCTCGATGGGGCTCACGCCAGCATTGATCTGCTCCACCCGCCGGAGCTTGATCTCGACGCCGAGGACGTCGAACCCGGCCTCGGCGAAGAGACATGCGACGGGGAGTCCGACGTAGCCCAGCCCGATGACGCCCAGCCGTGCCTGCTTCGATTGTACTCGGACCCTCAGCTCTGCCAGACTCATAGGCCAACCGCCTTGGCCCCGTCCCGGGTCTTGTTCAGTGATACAACCTGATGCGTTCGGCCGGATTCAACCAACGCCAGCGCCAGCCGCAAGGCTGCCAGGCCGTCCTCGCCGCTTACGGGGACCGGATCGTCATTCAGCACCGCATTGATGAAGGCGCGCAGCTCGGCCTTGAGGGGCTCGAAACGCTGGAGGGGATAGCGGACCATGCGCCCCTCGCTGACGCCCTTGAGGACGCGGAGGGCATCCCACATCTCGCCGTTGGCCTGAGCGTTCTCGTAGAAGTAGAGATCCTGGGTCAGGCTGTCGACGCGGAACATGCCGCACTCGCCGACGACGAGCACCTCGCGCACCTTGGTGGGGGTGAGCCAGTTGATCTCCAACACCCCGGTGAGCCCGTTACCGAAGCGGAGGAGGGCGGACATAGAGTCTTCGTGGGCGGTGTGAATCTCCTGCTGCGTCTCGGCGAAGACGCGGAGGGGCTCCTGGCCGCTGACGAAGCGCATCACGTCGAGATCGTGGGGCGCGAGGTCGACGACGACGCCGACGTCCCGAATGCGAGAAGGGAAAGGGCCGACGCGGCGGCAGACGATCTGGAAGATCTTGCCTAGCCGGCCATCGTCCAAGTGCCGCTTGAGGGCCTGGATGGCCGGATCGAAGCGGACGATGTGGCCGACCATGAGCTTGCGGTCCAGCATCTCGGCTTTTTCGATGAGGGTCTCACTCTCGGCGGCGGTGGATGCGATGGGTTTCTCCACGAGGACGTCGGCCCCGCTCTCCATAGCGTCAGTCGCCACCCGGCGGTGGAGGCTGGTGGGCACGGCGACGGTGACGGCCTCGGGCCGCTCCTCGTCGAGCATGCGGAGGTAGTCGGAGTAGACCCGAACGCCGTACGTGCCCGCTATGAACCGCGCGTTCGACTCCGAGAGGTCGGCGACGGCGACGAGATGCGCCTCGGGCAGCTCCTTATAGACGCGGGCGTGATGCTTGCCCATGGATCCAACGCCGATGACGGCAGTCTTCAAGGATGATGAAGACGTCACACTCATTCGCCCCTCACTTCAGATCTCAACCACAGATTGCACGGATTCCATAGATTACGGCCACTGGACTGGATCAGACGGTGTCGTTCACACCGGCCGTGAAGCTATTAGCGGCCTGGACGATCGCCTCCAGGTCTCGATGGTTCAGGGCGGGGTGCACGGGCAGGGAGAGGACCTCCTCAGCTGCCCGCTCGGCCTGGGGCAAGCTGTCGTCATATCCCAATTCCCGGGTGTAGTAGGTCTGCCTGTGGATAGGCACCGGGTAGTAGACGCCGGTCCCGACGCCGCGCTCCTTAAGGTGGTTCCGCAGTGCGTCTCTCCGCCCATGGGGCACTCGGATGGTGTATTGGTGGAAGACGTGGCGATGATGGTCGGGGACGGTCGGGGTGGCCACCCGTTCGAGATGTTCCGTGAGATAGGCGGCGTGAGCGATGCGGGCTTCATTGAACCGCTCGAGCTTCTCTATCTGTCCGAGCCCGATGGCGGCGTGGACGTCCGTCATGCGGAAGTTGTAGCCGAGGTCGTCGTGGTAATAGGGGCGGCGCATGCCGTGCTGGCGGATGACGCGGCACGCTTCTGCCAGATCCGGATCATCGGTGGTGATCATCCCGCCCTCACCGGTGGTCATGTTCTTGGTGGGATAGAAGGAGAAACAACCGGTGCCGAAGCTCCCCGCACGCTGACCGCCGTACTCGGCCCCGTGGGCCTGGCAGGCATCCTCGATCACGGCCAGGTCGTGCTTTTCGGCAATCGCTATGATGGACGCTACATGCGCCGGCAGGCCGAAGAGGTGGACGGGCATGATGGCCGTGGTGCGGGGGGTGACGGCTGCCTCGATAAGGTTGGGGGCGAGGTTGAAGGTCGCCGGTTCGATATCGACGAAGACGGGCCGGGCTCCGGTGAAGAGGATGGCATTGGCGGAGGCGATGAAGGTGAAGGGGGAGGTGATGACCTCATCGCCCGGGCCGATGCCGTGAGCCAGCAGCGCTACTTGAAGGGCCGTCGTGCCGGAGGACGTGGCGACGGCGTATTGGACACCGCAGTAATCGGCGAATGTCTCCTCAAACTCGGCGACCCTGGATCCCTGGGCTAACATCCCGGAGTCCAACACGTCCAAGACCGCCCGTCGCTCGGAGTCCCCGATGACGGGGCTGGCCATGGGAATCACCCGGGCGTCCTCCAGATCTGACGCGATATCGCTATCGTTCTTCCGCACCTGGAACAAAGGGCGTCTGTGAGCCCGTCGCTGGGGGCAGGGGTCTCCAGCCGCGCGCCGCAGTGACAGACGAAGCCGATGAGGCGCGCGGGATTGCCGCAGACGAGGCCGTGGTCAGGTACGTCGCGGGTGACGACGGAGCCGGCGCCAACCATGGCCCACGCGCCGATGATCACACCGCAGACGATGACGGTCCTGGCGCCGATGGCGGCACCCTCCTTAACCAGAGTCTCTGTGATCTCCCAATCGTCAGCGGCTTTGAGGGTGCCGTCGGCGTTGACGGCCCGCGGCCGCTTATCGTTGGTGAAGACGCAATGCGGGCCGCAGAAGACGCCGTCCTCCAGGCTGACCCCGTCGTAGATGGAGACGTAGTTCTGCACCTTGACGTTGTCTCCCAGGACCACGCCGGTATCCACATAGCTTCCCTTGCCGATGATGCAGTTGCGACCGATACGGGCGGTCTCCCGCACCTGAGCTTGATGCCAGATGGAGGTTCCCCGCCCGATCTGGGCGTCCTCAGAGACGTCTGCCGTGACGTGAATCTGAATACGGGAGTTGAGTGTCATCTTGTCTACTCCATCTCTTTGCGTCGAAGAAGTGTTCGAACGGTCGTCAGTGTGCGACGCGCCACAAGCGGGAAGTTGCCGAGAGTTCATCACGCTATCCTCAGAGCATGAAGCTGTTGATACCGATGGGCGGCTTTGATTTCTTGCGGCGGCTCCGGCCCCTCCGTTCAGCCTCATCTTTGCGGCGACCGTTGCTGTAGTAGCCGTCGTACCGATGGTAGGGACAACGGGCGCCCCGGTTGGGGGAGAACTGGTTGAGGGCGACGCCGATGACATGGGCGCCAACCTTGTCGAGGGCGGCGACGGCTTCATATAGGTCGGCGCCCCGAGTGGAGCCGGCCTTGACGACGAGAAGGACGGCGTCGACACATTGAGCGAGGACGGCGGCGTCGGTGACGGGGAGGACGGGCGGGCTGTCGATGAGGACGACGTCGGCGGCGCCGCGGAGGCGGGCGACCATGTCGGCCATGCGGTGGGACCCGAGGAGCTCGGCTGGGTTAGGCGGGAGCTCCCCCGCCGGGACGATGAAGAGGCCCTCGGGGGGCTGTGGGATATGCTGGAGCATGCCGTGCATGCGGCCGTGGACGAGGGCATCGGTGAGGCCGGGGCTGCGGGTCACGCCGAAGAGCTCGTGCTGGCGAGGGTGACGCAGATCGCCGTCGAGGACGACGACCTTGAGATCGGCGTGGGTCATAACGACAGCGAGGTTGGCGACGACGAGGGATTTGCCCTCGAGGGGCCCGGGGCTGGTGACA
>Ga0207797_1001866_pt1 | contig 15009 bp, 16 predicted proteins | sample PRCRCaboRojoPR_6_FD_187275 | JGI IMG/M metagenome (GOLD analysis project Ga0207797, IMG submission 187275) | Marine sediment microbial community from Cabo Rojo, Puerto Rico - PR CR 10% Liquid 1 (SPAdes) | ecosystem: Environmental > Aquatic > Marine > Coastal > Sediment | place: Cabo Rojo, Puerto... | reverse complement strand
GTGACGCTCGTCCACAAGGGCAACATCATGAAGTTCACCGAGGGGGCCTTCCGGGACTGGGGCTACGAGGTCGCCGACGAGGAGTACGGCGACGAGGTCATCACCGAGGACACGCTCTGGGAGGAGCGGGACGGCGAGATGCCCGAGGACGCCGTCGTGGTCAACGACCGCATCGCCGACAACATGCTCCAGCAGGTCCTCACCCGGACCGACCAGTACGACGTCCTCGCGACGATGAACCTCAACGGCGACTACCTCTCGGACGCCTGCGGCGCCCAGATCGGCGGCCTCGGCATCGCGCCCGGGGCGAACTTCGGCAACGCCCTCTGTCTCGCCGAGCCGGTCCACGGCTCCGCGCCGAAGTACGCCGGCCAGGACAAGGTCAACCCGACCGCGATGATCCTCTCCGGGCGGATCATGTTCGAGTACATGGGCTGGACGGACGCCGCCGACCTGATCCGGGACGGCGTCGAGGCGACCATCTCCTCGAAGCAGGTCACCTACGACCTCCACCGGCAGATCGAGGGCGGCGAGAAGCTCGCCACCAGCGAGTACGCCCAGGCCGTCGTCGACAACATCCAGCAGCTGGCCTGAACGCGACGGGCAGCCGGCCCCCGGCCCTACTCCGACCAGTCGCTCGCGAGCCGCGGCGGGCTGAAGACGTCGACGCCGCTCACGGGGTCCTCGCCCCGGTTCTCGGCGGCGTGTGGCTCCCCACCCGGCAGGACGTAGGACTCCCCGGCAGTGACGACGTGGGTCTCGCCCGCGACCACGAAGGTCAGGGTCCCCCGGTCGACGTAGCCGGCCTGCTCGTGCTCGTGGCTGTGCTCGGGAATGCTCGCCCCTGGCTCGACGTGGAAGTGCTGCACGCTCGTCCGCTCCCCGGCGACGAGCTGGGTGAGGTGGACGCCGTCGACGGCCTCCACCGTCTCGCCATCCGCAGGTGCCTTCGTCTCCATGCCGCCGCCAACGGCCGGCCCCGGGAAAGGTCTACGCCGTGGTCTCGGCGAAGCGACACGTGTTAGTCCCCCGCACCGCTACCGGCCGCCAATGTACGCGGTGGTCGGGTGTAGCGAGTGTGCGGCCCTCTGGGTGCTCGAGGGCCGGCCGGAGACCAGCGAGTGTCCGCGCTGCGGGAGTCGCCGGCCGACCGACCGCCGGCGGACCTTCGTGCGCACCGAGGACGCCGACGCGGCCCGGGAGGCGCGGGCGCGACTGCTCGCCGAGCGCCAGGACGAGGCGAGCGCCTTCGAGGCGGTCGAGGACTTCGCCGCGCTGGAGGCCGACCTCGACGCGGCCGGGCCGGACGACGAGACCTACCTGGCCGAGTCCGGCCTCGACCCGGAGCGCATCGCCGAGGCCGGCGAGCGAGCGACGGCGCCACGCCGCGGACAATCCCGCAAGGAGACGGTCATGGCCGCGCTCCGCGAGCTCGACGAGCCCGACGCCGCGGCGGTTCGGGCCTTCTGTGCGGAGCGGGGGGTCGCTGAGGGGGACGCCGAGGCGATCCTGCGAAAGCTCGTCCGCGCCGGCGAGGTCACCGAGGCCGGCGGCGCGTATCGGCTCCTCTAGGGACGGCCCAGGCGGCGCCCGCGGACGTGGCGCCGGGTCAGGCCGTCCGCACGCGTCGCAGGTCCTCGAGGATCGTCGCCTCGTCCGGCTGGCTCGTCTGGTAGGCCCGCTCGACGTAGCCCGAGCCGTTGACGAGCAGGGTCAGGGCCGTGTGGCTGAACATGTACCCGGCGTCGCTGCCCTCCATGGGCTCGGTCCGCTCGAAGGCGACGCCGAACGCCTCGGTCACCACCGTCTTCGCGCGGTCCTCGGTCTCGGGGCGCAGGAAGTGCCAGTTGGCCGCCGCGGCGTCGACGTGCAGCTTCTCGGCGTAGGCGCGGAACCGCTCGGCGTCGTCGCGCGCCGGGTCGAAGGTGACCGGCGCGAACGTGACGGCGTCGGCGTAGTCGTTCTCGGCGGCGTGTTGCTGGACGTTGGCCAGCGTCGAGACCAGCACCGGACAGACCGTCTGACAGTGGCTGTAGAAGAAGGTGAGCAAGAGCGGCTGGTCGACCTCGCGGAGGGCGACCTCGCGGTCCTCGAGGGGCGCCGGGAGCGTGACGTCGGGGACCGGCTGGCCCCAGGCCGGGTAGGCCACGTCCTCGCTCTCGTAGGCCCGGTCGGGGTCGCCCAGGACCACGTCGTCGTTGGCCTCGCCGGACCCGAGGCAACCGGCTACCCCGCCGGCGGTCAAGGCGGCCGCACTCGCCAGGTACGCTCGTCGTCGCATGCCCGTCGGTACCCGCTTCAGTCCCAAGAGGGGATTGGTACGGTTGCCGAAAGGGCCTACCGCCCGAGCTCCTGGTGGGCGGTCGAGAGGTGTCGGGAGGTGAACGCGGCACCGAGCGACAGCTCGCCGGCGAGGGCGCCGACGGCGATCACCTCGGCGAGGGCGTCGGCGTGCTCGCCCGGCGGATCGCCCCCGCCGGCCAGCCCGAGGATCTCGAGGCCGGTCGACTGGGTGGGGAGGCGCGTGCCGCCGCCGACGGTGCCCACCTCGAGGGAGGCGAGCGAGAGGCTGGCGTAGAGGCCGTCCTCGCGGGCGTCCATCGTCGTGATGGCGTTGGCGCCCTCGACGACCTGGGCGGCGTCCTGGCCGGTGGCGAGGAAGGCCGCGGCCACGGTGTTGGCGGCGTGGGCGTTGAACCCGAGGCTCGCGGCCTTCGCGCTGCCGACGAAGTTCTTCCGGGTGTTGCCCTCCTGCATGGCCGCGGGCGTCGTCTTGAGGATCTCGTCGACGACGGAGGCCGGCAGGTGGACGTCGGCCGTGACCGAGCGGCCGCGGCCCTCGACGGCGTTGATCGCGGCGGGCTTCTTGTCCGCACAGAGGTTGCCCGAGAGGGCGACGAGTTCGGCGGGCGTCCGGGCCTCGACGCGGTCGGCGGCCTCCCGCGTCGCGATCGTGGCCATGTTCATCCCCATCGCGTCCTTCGTGTCGTAGGCGAATCGCAGGAAGACGTTGTCCCCGACCACGTAGGGGACGATCCGGGTCAGCTCGCCGTGGCTCGTCGTCGACTCGGCGGCCTCCCTGAGGGTGGCCTCGTTGGCCCGGACCCACTCGACGACCTCCTGGGCGGCGGCCACGTCGGGCACCTTGAACACCGGCGCGCGGGTCATGCCGGACTTCGTGACGCGGGCGGTCGCCCCGCCGGCCTCGCGGATAGCCCGCATGCCGCGGTTGACGCTGGCGACGAGGGCGCCCTCCGTCGTCGCCATCGGCAGGTAGAACTCGCCGTCGGCCGCGCCGCCGTCGACGGGGACCGGGCCGGCCACCCCGAGCGGGAGGTGGGCGGCCCCGACCAGGTTCTCGACGTTGGGCTCGGCGTCGGCGGCCGCGAAGGCGTAGTCGCCGACGGCGTCGAGGTCGGCCGCCGTCTCGGCCGCCAGGACGGCCCGGCGGGCCGCCGCGGCCGTCTCCGGGTCGGCGTGGTCCTCGAGTTCGTGGAGGGCCACCTCGTCGGCGAGCACGCGGTCAGCGAGGTCCTCGGCGTCGGTCATACCCACCGCTGGGACCGCGAGCGGCCTAATGGTTGTCCATCGCCCCCGGCGCGGGCGGCCATCCCAATAGCTTCGGAAATCGAAGCTATTTACTTTGGATATCGAAGTCACGTCGGAAATGGGCTAAAACGGCCGTTTTGTGGCTCCCTGTGCTCCGCGTGGTGCCCCGGACCATCCGCTCCACCGGCTGGCTGGCCCCCTCGGCGCCGGGGCTGGACTGCTCGTTTCGGACCGGGGGGCGACCTCAGGCGAAGTCGTCGTAGGTCGGCCGGTCGCGGTCGCCGGGGAAGTCCGCCACCGGCGCCTGGACCTGGTCGCCGGAGGCCATGTCCTTGATCGTCACCTCGTCGTCCTCGAGGTCGCGCTCGCCGACGATGACGACCGTCTCGGCGTCGATGGCGTCCGCGTAGTCCAGTTGCGCGCCGAAGCTCCGGCCCGCGACGTCGGACTCGACGACGTGGCCCCGCGCTCGCAGGTCGCGCGCGATCCGCGCGGCGACCGCGCGGGTGTCGCCGACCTGGAGGACGTAGTAGTCCGTCGAGATGGCCTCCTCGGGCCAGACGCCGGCGCGCTGCAGGAGCAGGCCCAGCGTCGCGTAGCCGGGGGCGAACCCCACTGCCGGGGTGGGCTGGCCGCCGAACCCCTCGATCAGGTCGTCGTAGCGGCCGCCGCCGAAGACCGAGCGGGACACCTCGCCCGTCGAGTCGAAGCACTCGAAGACGACGCCCGTGTAGTAATCCAGGCCGCGGGCGGTCGTGAGGGAGACGGTGCAGTACTCCCGGACGCCGTAGTCCTCGGCGGCCTCGAGGACGGCCGAGAGGTTCTCGACGGCGTCGGCCACCCGCTCGGAGTCCGTCGCGGCGACGAGTTCGTCGAGGTCGTCCGCCGGCGTCTCGAGCAGGGCCTCGAAGTCCTCGATGGCGGCCGGGGAGAGGCCGGCGTCCCGCAGGAGGCGCTCGTACTCCGCGGGCTCGACCTTGGCGCGCTTGTCGACGGCCCGGATGGCCGCCCCGGTGTCGACGGCGGGCTCGACGCTCTCGAGGAGCCCGCCCAGGACGTCCCGGTGGGAGACCCGGAAGTCGAAGTCCTCGCCCGTCAGCCCGAGTTCGGTGAGGGAGTCGGCCGCGACGGCGAGGACCTCGGCGTCGGCCGTGGGTTCGGCCGACCCGAAGACGTCGACGTTCGTCTGGTAGAACTCCCGGAAGCGGCCCTGCTGGGGCTCCTCGTAGCGCCAGAAGGGCCGCGTCGAGAACCACTTGATCGGCTTCGCCAGCGCCTGCTGTTTCGCGACGACCATCCGCGCGACCGTCGGCGTCAGCTCCGGCGTCAGCGCCACCTCGCGGCCGCCGCGGTCCTCGAAGGCGTAGAGCTCCTCGACGATCTCCTCGCCGCTCTTGTCGACGTAGAGGTCGACGGGCTCGACGGCCGGCGTGCCGATCTCCCGGTAGCCATAGCCCCGCGCCACGGACTCCATGGCGTCCATGACGGCGCGGCGGGCCCCCATCTCCGGCGGGTAGAAGTCACGAAAGCCCTTGACGCGGTCGTACATGGGGCCGGGTTCGACGAGGGCGCGCTTCAAACTGTCCTTCGAGGGCGGGTCAGCGGTCGACCGCGACGTCGCGGTCGTCGAACAGCGAGGACGACGGCCGGCGGACCAGGTAGACGTCGTAGCTCATCTCCGTCGAGACGCCGCCCCCGACGCTGCTCAGCCGGGTCACGATCCGCCCGGCGCTCTCGCTGCCGACGAAGACCAGTTCGGCGTCACGCCCGCGGGCGAACCGCCGCAGGTGCTTGGCGATGGCCCCGCGGGGCAGCCCCGTCTCGCTGCGGATCACGTGATACGCTGCCGCCGGGGCGATCTCGGCCACCGCGGCCTCGAGGTTCTCCCGGACGCGCTCGGGGTCGTAGGCCCCACCGGGGTCGAGCCAGCCCAGTTCGACCGGTTCCTCGACGCCAGGGTGGACCACGGTGACCGCGAGCAGGTCCGCCCCGTAGGTTTCCGCGACGTCCGCCGCGCGGGCCAGCGCCAGCGCCGCGTGCGGGCTGCCGTCGAACGGCACGAGGATCGTCATATCGGGGGTCGGGTGCCCGCCGGCAAAAAGGGGCCCTATCGATCGCGCCGGCCGACGACGCGGGACTGCTCGTGGGCGGGGAAGATCGCGTCGACCCGCTCGGGGCCGTGCTCGGCCGCGATGGCCGCCCGGAGCGCGGTCTCGTAGTCGCCGGTGGCCAGGGTTTCGCTCGGCCCGGTCTCGACCGCGAGGAGCGCCGCCCGCAGGGCGCGCACGGCGCCGTGTCCGATCCCGGCCAGCGGCGCGAGGTGGCCGACGCCGTGGCGGTCCTCGATCCGCTGGGCGACGTCCCGGGGGACCGTCGGCGTCCGGTCGTCCCGGCGGGTGCCGTCGGCGACGAAGTCGAACTCGCCGGCGGCGACCGTCGCCAGGGCGTGCTCGTGGAGGTGCTGGATGGCGTTTCGCGGGAAGCCGTCCTCGTGTGCCAGCTCGACGGCCGCATCGAGCGCCCCCCGATCGAGCGCGACCGTCTCGAGGGGCAGGTCGAGCGCGGCCGCGGCGTCGCGGACGGGCGTCTCGTCGGCGAGACCGAACCGGCCGGAGACGAGGGTGACCTCGCAGTGTGGGTCCAGAAGCAGGGCCGCCAGGGCGGAGTCCGCGCCGCCGCTGAACAGGCAGCCGACGTCCATCAGCGCCGCCGGATGTCGAAGCTCTTCGAGTCGGGGGTCAGCTCGCTGAGCAGCTCCTTCATCTTCTCCTCGTCGATCTTGCCCTGGACGCGGCCGCTCTGGGCGAGGGCGACGAGCTGCTGTTCGACGCGCTCGCCGACGTCGGGTTTGGACATCTTGACCGTGTTCAGGCGCTTCCGGGCGCCGTCGGTGAGGTGCTGGCGGAGGAGGGCCTTCTTCTGGGCCTCGGCCTGCTGGCGCTGGGCCTCCATGGCCTCGCGCTGCTCCTCGCCGCCGGCCTGGTCTTTGAGCTGCTCCATCTTCTCCTCGCGGAGCCGCTGCAGTTCCTCGTCGGATGGGTCGCCGCTCATGTCCCGTGGTTGGCGAGTGGCCCGGAAAACGATTTCGGAGCCGACGGTCAGAGCGCGGCGACGGCGGCCTCGATCTCCTCCCGGGGGACCGGCGAGATCCAGTCGTCGGTCCGCCAGACGTGGTCGACGACCCCGTCGGCGTCGAGGACGAAGATCGACCGGCCGGCCGTCCGGACGCCGGCCATCCCCTCGCGCTCGACGAGCAGGTCGTAGGCGTCGGCGATCGAACCCTCGACGTCGGCGAAGATCCCGAAGGGGCTGTCCCGCTCCCGGAGGAAGGCGTTGACGGCGTAGGGGCCGTCGCGGTGGACGCCGATCACGGGAACGTCGTCGAACTCGTGCCAGCCGGCGTTTTCGTAGCGCTGCCACCAGTTGGTCGCGATGGCGCTGAAGACGAAGCCGCCGAAGACCAGGACGGCGCCGCGGTCGCCGCGGACGGCCGCCAGCGACCGCGTGCGGAAGGTCTCCCCGTCGCAGTACAGTCCCTCGAACTCGGGGGCGCGCTCGCCCGGCGCTGGGGGCATACGCGATCAAGCGCTGCCGCGGCCCTAAGCGTGGCGGTGCGGGCAAACGTTCATGGCCCGCCGCCCCGAGGGTCGGGTATGACGCTGCGCCTGTACCGCCTGGAGGGCTGTCCGTTCTGCGAGTACGTCGTCGACGCGCTGGACGAGCTCGACATCGCGTACGAGAGCGTCTGGGTCGAGGGCATGCACTCGAAGCGCAACGAGGTCAAGCGCGTCTCCGGCCAGCGCCAGGTGCCCGTCCTGGTCGACGACGAGCGCGGGCTGACCATGGCCGAGAGCGAGCGCATCATCGAGTACCTCGAGAAGACCTACGCCGAGGACGACGGCCTCGCGGACGTGGAACTCGCGATCTAGTCCAGGGCGTGGGGGTCCCGGCCGGGATCCTCGACTGGCGGCGCGCCGATCGCCAGCACGGCACCGCGTTCGTCGCCGACGTTGCGGTGGCCGTGGCCGACCTCCGGTCTGGCCACCCAGAACGTCCCCGGCCCGGCCTCGACGTACTCCTCCTCGCCCGACCGGCCCAGTTTCAGCGAGAACTCCCCCTCGAGGACGTAGTAGAGTTCCTCCTGTTCCATGTGGGCGTGGTACTGGATTTCCTCGCCCGGATCGAAGTACCACACCGCCGCCCGCATGTTCTCCAGGTCGAGCGCGTCGCCGATCCCCCGGATGTCCAGGTCCGGCGGAATCTCCTCGACGTCGGAGAGGTCGGTGAGCGGTACGTCGTCGATGTGGACGACTTCGTAGCCCATGGGACCCCTCCGTGCGCCCTGGTGAAAAAGCTAGACGAGTTTGGATACCCCGGCGGTGGTAGCTAGAAGATGTTCGCCTGCTGGTAGACGCTGATGCCGTCGCCGGTGATCTCGTAGGGCTTCGTCTCGCGGGAGTGGTTGGCGTTCCGGATCTTGACGATCTCGACGGCCAGCCGCGTCTCCCGGGACTCGCCCCTGACGAACTGGAGGACGAACACCGCGTCGGTGAGGTACTCGATGATGCCGTGGCGGGACGCGTAGGGATTCCCCTCGTTTGCCTCGCTGGTGAGGAAGGTCGTCACGCCGGCGTCCTTGAGGCTGCGCGTGAAGTCATAGACCTCGGTCCGCCGGCGGGCCTGCTCGTCGTACATCATCTCGAGCAGGGAGACCGAGTCGAGGACGAGCCGGTCGGCCCCGAAGTCCGTGATAAGTTCGGGCAACTCCACCCGGATGTTGTCGAGGCTGTTTGCCATCTCGACGGGGTCGAGGTCGACGACGGCCAGTTCGTCCTCGGCCTCGAAGGCCTGGAAGTCCCAGCCCCACTGGTTGGCGGTGTCCATGATGGACTGGTAGCTCTGCTCCAGGGAGATGAGGACGCCCTTCTGGCCGTGCTGGAGGCCGTGGTGGAGGAACTGCAGGCCGAAGGTCGTCTTGCCGCTGCCGGCCCCGCCGACGGCCGTGATCAGGTGCCGTTCGGGGATGCCCCCCTGGATCATGTCGTCCAGCCCCTCGATGCCGAACTCCAGCCGCGGGATGTCCGACTCGTAGGACTCCTCCTCGAAGGCGGCCGTCTCATCGCCGAAGGCGCTGGCGAAGTCCTCCTCGAAGAGCTCGTCGTCGGGCTCGGCGGCGTCCATCTCCGCCTCGAATCCCGCCGCCCCGGCGTCGTCGGCGTGCTCCCCGTCGGCGGGGTCGGCCTCCTCGCCGACGGCCTGCTCGAACCAATCCCCGTCCTCGTCGGCCTCGTCGTTGCCGCTCATGTGAACCGACTCCAGGGACCGAGGCGCATACGGGACAGTTCTCCCGACCGCAAATTAACCTTGCCCGGGTATCGCGACGGGAGACCGGGCCTGCCGGCCGGTCGCGCCGACGCGTCGCCTAGTCGGTCGTGGCGTAGACCAGCGGGCTGCCGACGAGGAGGGCCAGCCCCACCAGCTTGTACTGGAGGGCGCTGCCGAGCAGGTGGCTGCCGCCGGGATCGACCGCCATCGCACTCGAGGGCGTCAGGAAGAAGATGATCCCGAACAACAGGAAGTGCAACAGGAGGACCTTCCCGGACTTCAGCGGGATCGTCCCGAGGATCCCCAGCACGAACAGTACCAGGAGCGCGTCCCCCACGTTGTAACTGAGGAGGAAGCTGTCGATCACCTGCAGGGCAACGGCTGGCATCCGTGCGCGAAACTGGCTCTGTGGCCACCTTCAAACTTCCGTTCCGGCGCGCGCGGTCCTCGCCCGGCCGGGTGGCGTCAGTCGCCCTCGCCCGCGGGGCCGTAGATGACGTAGCCCGCGGCCAGGTCGCCCGTGCCGGTGGGCGCGATGCGGACGCGGAGCGGCTCGCGGCCGGCAGCGGTCTCGCAGGGCACGGTCTCGTCGGCCGGCCGGCCCGCTCGCGCGGCCTCGAGGATCGCCTCGCGTTCCGCCTCGACGCCGAGGGCCGCCTCGAGGGGCTGGCCCTCGAGGTCGTCCGGGCTCGTGCCGAAGACCTCCCCGAAGGCCGGGTTGGCGGCGCGCACGGTCAGTTCCGGCTCGCTGCCGTAGTAGAGGATCGGGTCCGGGTTGGCCTCGAAGAGGTCCGCGGGTTCGGGCGACGGCCGGCCCTCGGTCGCCTGCATGTCGACGGTCATCTCCTCGGTGTCGTCCTCCTCGTCCTCGCCGACGGCGAGCAGCCAGACGACCGAGCCCAGGCCGCCACCGACGGCGATGCCGAGGCCGGCCGCGAGACCGGGCGCGAGCGATCCGGCGACGACGTCGGCCGCGAGCCAGGCGACGCCGCCGAGGACGAGCGCGCCGGCCGCGATGGCGGCGACGAGGCCCCGGAGCGAGCGCTCGCCGCCGATGCCGAGCGCGAGGAGGGCGAGACCGGCCCGGGCGTGTGGGCTCCCGGCGGGGTCGCTGCCCACGAGGACGAGGGCGCCGACGAGGGCCAGCGCCAGGCCCACCCACCGACGTCCCCGAGTGACCCGCAGTCGCATGGTGCCTTCTATTTCCCCACCCGTTTTAAACGTGTCCACCGCGCCGCCCGCGGTGGGCAAGGGATATATCCGCGCTGTGGCAAGGGAGAACCGTGTCCTCGTCCGCCAGACCACTCGTGCTCGTCGTGGACGACGAGCAGGACGTGGCCGACACCTACGCGCTCCACCTCGCGGCGGACTACGAGACCCGGGTCGTCTACGGGGGCGAGGCGGCACTCGAGGCGATGGACGAGGACGTCGACGCCGTCCTGCTGGATCGGCGCATGCCGGATCTGCACGGCGACGAGGTGCTCGCGAGACTCCGCGAGCGAGGCTACGACTGTCCCGTGATCATGACCACCGCGGTCGATCCCGACCTGAACATCCTCGAGATGGACTTCGACGACTTCCTGGCGAAACCGATCGACCGGGAGACGCTGCGGTCGACCCTCGCCCAGCACCTCGAGCTGGCGACCGCCGGCGACCCGCGCCTGGAGGAGTTCTTCGGGATCGTCTCGAAGCTCACCGTCCTCCAGGAGCGACACACCCAGGAGGAACTGGTCGAGAGCGAGGAGTTCCGCCGCCTCCGGGACCGCGCCGAGGAACTCGCCGACGAACTCCGCGACTCGGTCAGCGACTTCGAGACGATCGTCGCCACCTACCGGGACATCGATCGCGGCGGGTGAGCGCTCGTCCGGCCGCCGGATCGGGCTGTCAGTAGGCCAGGAACAACAAATATATTGCCCGGCGGATGCGAGTTGGGCCAACCACCCCACCTCCGGCCGGCCCCGCCCCACGGCCGGCCACCTTCCCCACTCATGGCACCGAAACGCGCGTTCCTGGCGCTGGCGGTCGTATTGTTGCTCGCAACGGGCGTCGCGGCGGCCGTCTCGGGGGAGCCCGTCCTCGAGGCGACCCTGCACTCGGACGCCGTCGCCCCCGGCGAGGACACGACCCTCTCGATGACGATCACGAACAACGGGTCGGTCGATGTCGGCTCGATCCAGAACCCGGCACTCACCGACCGGGTGACGACCGCCCGCGGCCTCATCATGCAGGTGGACAGGGACGACGAGGCGCCCATCACGGTCCACCACGGCAACTACTCCGTCGGGTCGCTGCCGGAGGGCGGCGCCGCACCGATCGACGTGCCGGTGACGGTCGACGAGGACGCCTCGGCCGGCGCCTACCGCCTTCCGATCAACGTCACCTACCGCTACACCAGCGAGATCGGGCGGGGCGGCGCCGAGGAGACCGAGACGGTCCATCGGGACCTGAACGTCACGCTCCACGTCGAGGACCAGCCCCGGTTCCACGTCCGCAACGCGACGACGCCGCTGCGCGTCGGGTCGACGCACACGCTGAACCTGACGGTGGCGAACGACGGGCCGGTCGACGCCAGCGACGCGCGGGTCGCCCTCACCTCCCCGAACGCGGGCGTGACCTTCACGGGGAGCGAGTCGGCCACGCGCTACGTCGGCGAGTGGCCCGCCGGCGAGGAACGCTCCCTCCAGTTCGAGGTGACGGCCACCGACGCCGCCGGGACGAACGCCTACCCCCTCGAGGTACGGACGACCTACGAGGCCAGTGACGGCCAGACCCAGGAGTCCGAGACCCGGCGGTTCTCGATCGCGCCCCGGCCGGCCCAGCGCTTCGCCGTCGACAACGTCTCGGGGACGCTTGCCGTCGGCGCCGAGGGGCGGCTGACCGGCACCCTCACCAACACGGGCGAGGCGGCAGTCGACGGCGCCGTCGTCGTGTTCGCGGACGACCGCGAGACGATCACGCCCCTGGAGACCGAGTACGCCATCGGCCGCCTCGAGGCCAACGAGTCGGCGACCTTCGAGTTCCCGATCGAGGTGAGCGACGAGGCCGAGGCCGGGCCTCGCCAGTTCGACGTCTTCGCCCGGTACCGGACCGACGAGGACACCGTCCGGGAGAGCCCGACGATGGACGTCCTGGCCGATATCGGCCCGGAGGTCCCCGCCTTCGAGGTGACCGCTGACGCGGCGACCGTCCAGCCGGGGCGGAGCGCCGAACTCCGGGTGACCGTCACGAACACGGGCGGCGAGACCTACAGCGACGTCTCCGCGAAGCTGTTCGCGGAGTCGCCCCTGTCGACCAGCGACGACGAGGCGTTCGTGAGCGAACTCGAACCGGGCGAATCGACGGAGCTCACCTTCGGGATCGCCGCCTCGGGGGCGGCCCTCGTCAAGGACTACCCGGTCTCCCTCGACTTCCGCTACGACGACGCCGACGGTGACACGAAGACCTCCGACACCTACCGCGTGCCGGTGACGGTCGAGGAGCCCGAGGACGACGGCGACCCGCCGTACCTGTTGATCGGGGCCGCCATCGCTCTGGTCCTCCTGGTGATCGGCTCCTACTACTGGACGCGGCGGTGAGCATGGCGGGCCCCCTGGGCGGGCTGGGTCGCCGGCTCGCCGGCCTCGACCACCAGCGGGTCATCGACTGGCTGGACCACCGCATCGTCAACAAGCCCCGGCGCGTCGTCCTGGTCTTCCTCCTCCTGACCGCCGTGTTCGCCCTCGGCCTGGGCAACGTCTCGACGGAGGCGGGCACCCAGCAGTTCACGACCGGGCTGCCCTCCGAGGAGGCCCTGACGGCCGTCGACCGGGAGTTCTCCCCCACGTTCGAGCCCGACAGCGGCAGCACGACGCTGATCCAGGAGGGTGGAAACGTCCTCTCGAAGCAGGGGCTCGTCCGCATGCTGACCGTGCTGGAGCGCACGAGCGATCGCCCCAACCTCCGCGTCATCGACACCGCGAGCGCCGCGGGACAGGTCGCCCAGCAGCTCGATCCGACGGCGCGGACGCCGACGGCAAAGCGGCGGGCCGTCGAGCGGGCCACGTCGGCCGAGATCCGCTCTGCGGTCCGGACGGTCGCCGACCGGAGCGAGCAGTTCACGGGACTGTTGAGTACCGACTTCAACCGGCGCGAGGCCGCCGCCTCGGCGACCATCGGGACGATCACCCACGAGGTCCCGGCCGGGCTGTCCGCGGGCGCCGGCCAGAGCGGGACGAGCCCGCTGACGTCCATCCAGCAGCACGTCGCCTTCGTCGCCGACGACGTCGGCGGCATGACGGTCTTCGGGTCGGGCCTGCTCGCCGACGAGTTCTCGACGGTCATCGTCGACTCGCTGCTGATCGTCGTGCCGGCGGCGGTCCTGTTCATCCTGTTTTTCCTCCTCGTGGCCTACCGCGACCCGGCCGACCTGGGCCTGGGGCTGCTCACCCTGCTGTTGGCGATCGTCTGGACCTTCGGGTTCATGGGCCTCCTCGGCATCCCCTTCAGTCAGATGCTCGTCGCCGTGCCGCCCCTGTTGCTCGCGGTCGGCATCGACTTCGGCATCCACAGCATCAACCGCTATCGCGAGGAGCGCGCCCAGGGCGAGGACGTCGCCGGGGCCATGCGACTCACGACGGACCAGCTCGTCGTCGCCTTCTTCATCGTCACCGGGACGACGGTCATCGGCTTCGCCGCGAACTTCTCCTCGGCGCTCGCGCCCATCCGGGACTTCGGCCTCGTCGCCAGCATCGGCATCGTCTTCACGTTCCTGCTGTTCGGCATCTTCCTGCCGGCGGCGAAGGTCTGGCTCGACAACGCCAGGGAGCGCTACCCGATCCCCACCCTCAGCGAGCGCCCGCTCGGCTCGGAGGGGTCGCTGCTCGGTCGATCCCTCGACGTCGGGGTCGTGATCGCCCGGCACGCGCCGGGCATCTTCCTCGTGGTCGTGCTGCTCGGGGCGGGCTGGGCCGGGGTCTACGCCACCGGCGTCGACACGAGCTTCGCCCAGGAGGACTTCCTGCCGCCCGAGGACAACCCCGACTTCCTCGAGGCCCTGCCCGAGCCCTTCGCCCCCAGTGAGTACACCGTGACGGCCACGCTGAACTTCCTCGAGGAGCGGTTCGAGGCCACCCAGCAGGACTCGGCGACGGTCTTCTGGGAGGCGCCCATGTTGCGGGACTCCAGCCTCGAGGAAATCCAGCGCGCTGGCCGCGACCCGCCCGGCTCCTTCCTCCGGAACGGTCGCCAGGCAGACGCCCAGTCGATCGTCTCGGTGATCGAGTCGCGGGCGGAGACCGACCCCGAGTTCCGCCGACTGGTTCGGCGCAACGATCGAGACGGCGACGGCGTGCCGGACCACAACCTGCGGGCGGTCTATGACTACCTCCTCACCTCCTCCTCGCGGTCCTCGGCGCTGTCCTACCTCGGCGATGACTTCCGCAGCACGCGCGTCGTCTACTCGCTGTCTTCGGACGCCGCCCAGGCCGAGATCGACCGGGACGCCCGCGCCGTCGCCGACCGGTACCGCGGGGACGCCACGGCGACCGGGCAGACGGTCGTCTTCCAGGCCGTCGCCGACCTCATCCTCGAGTCGGCCCTGGTCAGCCTCGCGCTGGCTCTGCTCGGGGCGTCGGCCTTCCTGGTCGTCATCTACCAGGTGTTCGAGGGGAGCTGGAGCCTGGGGCTTGCCAACCTCGTGCCGATCTTCGCGACGGTCGCCGCCGTCAGCGGCTCGATGCGGCTCGCCGGCATCCCGTTCAACGCGCTCACGGCGACCATCCTCGCCATCACCATCGGCCTGGGCATCGACTACTCGGTCCACGTCACCCACCGCTTCGCGGACGAGCGCGAGCGCCGCGATCTCTATCCCGCCCTGCTGCGGACGGTCCGGGGCACGGGCGGCGCCCTGCTTGGCTCCATGCTGACGACGGTCTCGGGCATCGGCGTCCTCGCGCTGGCGGTGTTCCCGGCGATCGGCCAGTTCGGCATCCTCACGGGGCTGTCGATCATGTACGCCTTCCTGGCCTCGGTGGTGCTACTGCCCTCGGTGCTGGTCGTCTGGGACGGCCTGGTCCACCGGGACGTCCCCTACCGGGCGTTGCTCGCCCCGGCGCTCGCCGGCCGCCGGCGGGTCTCCACCCCGCCGGACGCGGCCGA
>Ga0207797_1001865_pt1 | contig 15012 bp, 10 predicted proteins | sample PRCRCaboRojoPR_6_FD_187275 | JGI IMG/M metagenome (GOLD analysis project Ga0207797, IMG submission 187275) | Marine sediment microbial community from Cabo Rojo, Puerto Rico - PR CR 10% Liquid 1 (SPAdes) | ecosystem: Environmental > Aquatic > Marine > Coastal > Sediment | place: Cabo Rojo, Puerto... | reverse complement strand
GCCGGCGGGCTCGGCATCCTGCAGCCCATCTCCCTCACCTACGTCCACGGCCACGATTTCCGCGAGGGGATCCGCTATATCCGCGAGCTCACCGACCGCCCGGTGGGGATGAACGCCCTCATCGAGTCCTCGTCGAAGGCCTACCGGAAGCGGATGGAGAAGTGGGTGGGGATCGCCCTGGAGGAGGGGATCCGCTTCTTCGTCACCTCGCTGGGCAAGCCGGACTGGGTGTGCGAGATGGTCCACGCCGAGGGCGGCGTGGTCTATCACGACGCCACGGAGCGGAAGTGGGCGGCCAAGGGGATCGAGTCCGGGGTCGACGGGCTCATTGCCGTGAACGACCGGGCCGGGGGGCACCCGGGGGACCGGAGCCCGGAGGAGCTGCTGGCCGAGCTGTCGGAGTTCGACGTGCCGGTGGTCCGGGCCGGGGGCGTGGGGACGGCGGAGGAGTTCGCCCGCTCCCTGGACATGGGCTACGACGGCGTGCAGATGGGGACCCGGTTCATCGCCACGGAGGAGTGCAACGCGTCGGAGCCGTACAAGCAGGCCATCCTGGACGCCGACGAGGACGACATCGTGTGGACGGAGAAGATCACCGGCGTCCCGGTGTCGGTGATCGAGACTCCCTACATCCGCAGCGTCGGCACCGAGGCCGGGGCGGTGGCGAAGTGGATGCTGCAGCACCGGCGGCTGAAGCACCTCATGCGGACCATCTATTCGCTCAAGTCGCTGTGGCAGCTCAAGCGCTCCTCCCAGGACGAGAGCGGGGAGCGGGACTACTGGCAGGCCGGTAAGAGCGTGGCGGGCATCGACGAGATCGTGCCCGCCGGCGAGGTGGTCCGCCGGTACGCGGAGGCGGCCCGGGAGCGGCTGACGGGCTGAACGGGGCGCCGAGGGGAAGGGCGGATCGCTCTCCGCTCCCTAACGGACCCCCAGGCCCACGGTGAAGAGGAGGCTGAAGTCCGGGTTGTCCAGGCCGTCCTCGATCAGGCCGAACAGGGCGTCAACGGTCGGGGTGAGATGGAGATCGCCGTCACCGAGTCGGATGTCGTGTCCCAGGCCGAGGTACGCCCCGAGATACTCGCTGGTGGCCCAGCGAGCAGTCGTCGTACCCGGTACGAGCTCCTGATACTGCTCCGTCGCGAGACCCAGCCCGCCGGCGAGGAAGAAATGTCCGCCGGCAGACGGATAGAAGGCAGCGGTAGCCGTCACGTTACTGCGCGACTTGGATCCGTCCCGGCCAAAGGGATCGGCCTCGAACTGGAAGGCGCGAATCCCCAGGCGGAGCCGGGGGGCGATCGTGGTGCCCGCGGCCACCCGGAAGCCCGGCCCCCACCTCATGGACTCGTCGAAGCCCGCCCCGAGTCCAGCGTTGAACCAGATGCCCTCCCGTTCCGCCGCCTCCTGACCGTTCAGCGGAGAGGCCGTCAACAGCGCCGCGGCCAGGAGCACGGCTCCGAGACGCGGTGTGCGGCGGTTCCACACGGGCGACCTTCCGTGGCGCCGAAACGCTCAGGTGCAAGGTACGTTTACAACCATAACAGAGCCGCGGGCTCCATCAACCTCTCGCCTCACGGAAGCGCCACGCTCGCCCGGTCCACCCCGCCCTTCGGGTGCCGTACCGTGACCGTGACCTCGTCCCCGGACTCGCCGCGCACCACCCAGGTGACCTCCTCCGAGGAGTGGCCCTCCAGCGTGCCGATCCGCCGCTCCGTCTCCTCGGAGAGCACCTCGACTCCGTCCATCGTCGCCCGGACGGGGAGGGCGGAGCCCTGCTCTCGCCGGATCTGCAGCTCGGTGGGCTGCAGGCCCGCGTTCCGGGCCTCCGCCGTGACGCGGTAGACGCCCCCGCCGAGGGCCTCGACGTCGAGGTCTCCGACGCGGAGCAGCGGCGTGTGCTCGGCCTGGGTCAGGGCGAAGTCCACGTTCCGGCGCACCTCTCCGGCCAGCTCCGCGGCAGGCGGGTTGTTGTGTCCGAACTTCCGCCACCCCCCGATCTCCACTTCGCCCAGCTGCGGGTGCTGGTACGTCTCGTAGGCGCGGAAGGCGTAGCCGTCCATCTCCTCGTCGCTGTAGCGGAGCTGCTCGGCCTCGGTGATCTCACCGTCGCCGTCGTAGTCCCGGCCCATGTCGTAGATCTCGTTGGCGAAGGCCAGGATTCCGAAGTTCAGGTACATGCCGTCGATGGAGCCGCCGGGCGCCGGGTAGGTCGATCCACCGTGCAGCCGCCCGTCGGCGTCCCGCCACACCTGGCTGCCCTTCCGGTTGCCGCTCCCCGGCGGCCAGTTCCAGTCGTAGACGGAAGTCGCCAGGTCGTAGCCCGTGGCCTCGAGCCCCAGGCGGGACATCTCCAGGTACAGCTCCCGGTCGCCGGAGGGAAGCTCCAGGTCCTCCACGGAGGGTGGACGGAGGACGACGCCGCCGGTGGAGTGGAAGTGCTGGGAGGCGGCGATCTCCGGGTGGAACGCGATGAAGTCCAGCATGGCCCGGACGCCCGACTCGGAGCCGGCGTAGGGGCCGCCGCCCCCGCCGGGGGACCAGTTCCCCGGGTAGTTGCGGTTGGGGTCCACGCCCCCGTAGCGGTCCTCCTGGTAGCGGCCGTCGCCGTCGTTGTCCACGCCCTCCAGGTAGACGTCGTAGCACGGACACTCGTCGCCGGCCTTCCGCTCGCGGAGGAGACGGGGATCAGCGGTGTCCCGCACGAAGTCCCCCGTGGGCGTCTGCTTCCGCATGGTGAGGATCTCGCCGTCGCCGTCCAGGTCTTCCGGCGGGTCCTCGTCCTTCCGGCCGTCGCGGTCGTCGTCCCAGGGGCGGAGCGAGGTGTCGCGGGGACGGATCGGCGTCCGGTGGTGGAGCTGGTTGGCGTCGGGCATGGCCATCGGGACCACGTAGAAGGTCCGCGTCTCCAGCAGCTCCCGCACCCGCTCCGAGTCGGACTCCAGCAGGCGGTGGATCAGCCCGAGGGCCGTCTCCACGGAGACCACCTCGTCGGCGTCGATGCCGCCGTCGACCCAGACCGCCGGCTTCTCGCCGGGGTCACCGGCCGAGGGATCGGTGATCGTCATGAGCCAGATCTCCCGCCCCTGGTAGCTTTCGCCCAGTGACCGGAGCGAGGCCCGGTCCGGGTGCGCCGCGGCCGCGTCCTCCAGGAACGACGCCACCTCCGGGTAGTCGTGGTAGCAGTCGAAGGTGTAGTCGGCGCCGTACTCCGGGCAGGAGGGGAAGTAGAGCTTCTCGTCGGCGAGCTCCGGCCCGGAGGTCGGGCCCGTCTCCTGGGCGCCGGCCCCGGGAGGGCCGAAGAGCCCCAGGGCGGCGAGGAGGAGGAGAGCGGCGGCGGTGGGCGCGGCGCGGTGCATGACGTGCTCCTGGTCGCGGGAAGCGTGCGGCTCCGTCGGGACGTCGGCGACGATCCGGCGCCCGAGACGCTCGAACCTCGCACCCGGCGAGTCCGCTGGCCAGCGGTCATGTTGATGGCGTCGAGCTGCCGTGCCCTGGCGAGGACGGTGCGGATCGACGGGAACCGACGCCGCGGCAGGTGCATCGGAACCGTTCACGGGGAGAGACGACAGAGATGACCGACGACGAGAGAGAGGAGCGTCCGGAGGAGGACGGCGAGCCGGACGGAGGAGAGTCGCCCGGGGAGGACCCCACGGAGATCCGGGACCTGGGCTTCGGCTCCCGGGTCGCCGACCAGACCCGGACCCGGCTCATGAACCCGGACGGGTCCTTCAACGTGGAACGGCGCGGGCTTCCGCGCTTCGCGTCCGTGAGCCTGTACGGCTATCTGCACCGCATCGAGTGGTGGCAGTTCTACGTGCTCCTGGCGGCGGCCTACGTGGCGGCGAACCTGCTCTTCGGCGGAGCCTATCTGCTGGCCGGCCCGGACGCGGTCACGGGCATCGGCGACGGCCCCCTGGGCCAGCGCTTCCTGCAGGCCTTCTTCTTCAGCGTCCAGACCATGACCACCGTGGGATACGGCGTGATGGCGCCCGCCAACGTCGTGGCGAACGCCCTGGTCACCGTCGAGGCCCTGCTGGGCCTCGGCGGGTTCGCCGTCGTCGCCGCCGTGGTGTTCGCCCGACTGGCGCGTCCGCGCTCCGACGTGGAGTTCAGCGACTGCGCGGTGATCGCCCCCTACGGCGAGGGACGGGGCTTCGAGCTGCGGGTGGTGAACCGGCGGCGGGAGGAGCTGGTGCAGGTGCAGGCCGAGATCGTGTACGCTCACCTGGAGCCCCGCGGAGACGGCGTCACCCGCACCTTCCACCGCCTGGAGCTCGAGCGGGACCGCATCGCCTTCTTCCCGCTCCACTGGACCGTGGTCCACCCCATCGACGCCGACAGCCCCCTGTACGGAATGACGGAAGCGGACATGGAGGCCGAGGACGGGGAGTTCCTGGTGCAGGTGAGCGCGCTGGACGAGGCCCACTCGGACCAGGTGCTGCGGCGCACCTCCTACAAGGCGGACGAGATCCGGTGGGGAGCTCGCTTCCGCGACATCTTCGACCGCTCCGACGAGGGCGTCCTCGGCATCGACGTCAACCGGATCCACGACACCGAGCCGGTGGACACGACGGCGGCCGCCCGGGGCTGACGGCACGACTGGGAAGGGGGGAAGCGCTACAGCAAGAGCTCGCGGAGCGCCTCCGCCTCCGGCTCCATCCGCACCGCCCGCGCCTCCCCCCGCTCCAGGGCCTCCGTCCAGCGCGTCGGCACCGATACCTCCCCGTCCACCAGCGGCTCCACCACGTCGGGGAACTTGGCCGGATGGGCGGTGGAGAGGAGGATTCCCGTGGACTCGGGCCGCCCGCGGAGCTCGTCCTCCAGGGCCCGCCATCCCACGGCCGTGTGCGGGTCCAGCACGTAGCCGTGGCGGTCGTGGACCGCGGCGATCGTCCGACGCGTGACGTCGTCCCCGTGGCTCGTGGCCGTGAGGTCGCCGCGAATCCGGCCCACCTCGTCCCCGTACATGTGCCGGAGCCGCTCCAGGTTGCTCGGGTCGCCCACGTCCATGGCGGTGGAGGGAGTGGAGACGGCGGGGCGTGGCTCGGCCCGCCCCGTCTCGAGGTACCGGCGGAGGACGTCGTTCCGGTTCGTCGCCGCCACGAAGCGATCTGCCTCCAGGCCCATCCTCTTCGCCATCAGGCCGGCGGTGAGGTTCCCGAGGTTGCCGGAGGGCACGGACACCACGACCTCCCCGGCGCGGACGCCGGTCTCCAGGCGCGCCAGGGCGTGGAAGTAGTAGAAGATCTGGGGCAGGAGGCGCCCGATGTTGATGGAGTTGGCCGACGTGAGCCGGGCGCGCTCCCGGAGCTCCTCGTCGGCGAAGGCTCCCTTCACGAGGCGCTGGCAGTCGTCGAAGGTCCCGTCCACGGCCACGGCGGTGACGTTGCCGCCGAGGCGCTCCAGATGACGCTGCTGCCGCCGGCTGATGCGCCCCTCGGGGAAGAGGATCACCACCGGGAAGTCGGTGAGCCGCCGGAAGGCGTCGCCCACCGCGCTCCCGGTGTCCCCGGAGGTGGCCACGAGCACCGTCGGAGCCGGCTCGTCGGAGGTCCCGCGGACGGAGGCCATGGAGCGGGCCAGGAATCGGGCCCCCACGTCCTTGAACGCCAGCGTCGGGCCGTGGAAGAGCTCGAGGACGTGGATCCGGTCGCCCACGCGCCGCAGCGGAACCCGGAAGTCCAGGGCCTCCGAGACGATGGACTCGAGCTCCGTCTCCTCCCACTCGTCGGAGAGGAGCAGCCGGGCCACCGCCGCCGCGGTCTCCGGCCACCGGGCGTCCCGGAGGCCGCCGGTCAGCTCCCGGCCCGCCCGGGGAAGGGAGTCGGGCTGATAGAGCCCCCCGTCCGGTGCCAGGCCTCGGAACAGAGCGGACCGGACGTCCGAGGGGGGCGCCTCTCCCCGGGTGCTGACCAGCTTCACTCGCTCCCCTCGCGGACGCGCTCCACCCGGGCCCCGGACGCGGAGGCGGGTGAGACGAAGAGGTCCGATTCGAGCCCGGCGTCCGCCTCCAGGGCCTCCCGCATGGCCCGGCCGACGCTCCGGGCGCCGGCACCGTCGCGGCACAGGGCGAAGATCGAGGGCCCGGAGCCCGACAGGTTGGCGCCCAGCGCGCCTCCCTCCAGGGCCGCGTCCCGGGCCGCGCGGTAGCCCGGCACCAGGCCGGCACGCTTCGGCTCCGCGATCACGTCGACCAGGGACCGGGAGACGAGCTCCAGGTCCCCCCGGAAGAGGCCGGCCACCAGGGCGCCGAGGTTCGCCCCCTGGGTGACGGCGTCCTCCAGGGGAACCCGGTCGCCCAGCACCTCCCGGGCCTCGCGGGTCTCGACCTCCGCGTGCGGACGGATCACGGCCACGGCCAGCCCCGAGGGGACCGGCAGCTCCACCACGTCCGCGTCGGCGGCGGATCGGACGAGCACGAGCCCCCCGTACAGGGAGGGGGCCACGTTGTCCGCGTGCCGGCTCCCGCAGGCCGCCCGCTCGCCCTCCACGGCGCAGCGGAGGAGCCGGGCCCGGGGCCTCCTGCCGGGGAGGACGCGGTCGGCGGCCACCACCGCCGCCACGGCGCTGGCTCCGCTGCTCCCGAGGCCGCCGGCCACCGGCACGCCCTTCCGGACCTCCAGCGCGATCCCGGGGACCGGTCCGTGATCCCGACCGTCGTCGCCGGCATCGTCCCGCCGGAGCCCCTCCAGGAGCTCGGCCACGGCCGCGCCGGCGGAGTTGGCCTCCGGGTCCCGGGGCAGGCGGCCGTCGTCGCCGCGCACCTCGACCTCCGCCACGCCGCTGCCCCCGGTGCGCCGGGCCGTGACGCGGTCTCCGGGGGCGTCCAGGGCCATCCCCAGGATGTCGAAGCCGCAGGCCAGGTTGGAGACCGACGCCGGCGCGAAGGCAGTGGCCGCCTCCGCGCCCCGCGACGGGCCGGCGTCGTCGGCCGCGCTCACCCGCTCAGTCCCACTCCGGGGCGAGCCCGGCGGGGTCGATCACGCGGCCGTCGGGACGGGCGAGCTCGGCGATCCGGTCCATCTCACCGCCGTCCAGCTCGAACTCCAGGGCGGAGAAGTTGTCCCGGCAGTGCTCCGGGTCGGAGGTGCGGGGGATGGCCGCGACGCCGTCCTGCTGGATCAGCCACCGGATCGCCACGGCGGCGGCGCTGGCCCCGTGCTCGCGGCCGATCTCCTCCAGCGTCGGGTCGCCGGGGACCTCGCCGTGAGCCAGGGGGGAGTAGGCCGTGAGGCACATCTCCCGCTCCCGCACCGCGTCCAGCACGGGCGCCTGGTCCAGGAAGGGATGGTACTCCACCTGGTTGGTCACCAGCGGTGCCTCGCTGGCCGCCCACGCCCGGGCCAGGAGGTCCGTGTTGAAGTTGCTGACCCCGATGTGGCGGGTCTTGCCCTCCCGCCGGGCACGGTTCAGGGCGTCGATGGTCCGGGTCAGCGTCGTGCCGTCGAACTTCGGCCAGTGGAGGAGGAGCAGGTCGACGCGGTCTGTCCGGAGCAGCTCCAGTCGCTCCTCCACCGCGTTCTGGAAATCACTGTAGCTCGCGGGCCATATCTTCGTGGTGAGAAAGATGTTGTCGCGAGACACATCGGACGCCTCGATGGCCCGCCCCACCTCGGCCTCGTTGCCGTAGGCCTGGGCGGTGTCGATGTGGCGGTACCCCACCTCCAGCGCCTCGGCGGTCATCCGCTCGGCCGTCTCTCCCTCGAGCTCCCAGGTGCCGAACCCCAGGGCCGGGATACGGGCCCCGTGGGCCTCGAGGACGGGCGTCTCCTGTCCGGCGATGTCCGTGGTCTCCATGATTGTCTCGTCTTCCGTTCGAGCGTGGCAGGTTCCGTGCTTCCACCGTACACGGGAGGGCAAGACCTTTGCCGCGCCGGACAGGCGCGGCCGGCGCGGCGGGAGGCCGCGGCGGGACGTCGAATCGAGCGCGGGAGAGGTATGCAGGCGGCCATCGTCTTCGACATGGACGGCGTGCTGGTGGACACCGAGCCCCTGAAGGCGCGGGCCCACCGGCGGGCGCTGGAGGAGCGCGGAGGCGAGCTCACGTCGGAGCTCTACCGGCGGCAGATGGGGAATCCGCACGACCGGGTCATCCGGGCCTTCCTCGAGGGGGCCGGCCTGGACGCCTCGGACGATGCCGCCGAGGCGTACGAGCGGACCTTCCGGGCCGTCTACCGCCGGCTCCTGACTCAGGACCTGCGCCCCACGGAGGGGGCGACCGAGCTGCTGGAAGCCTGCCGGACCGAGGGGCGGCCGCTGGTCCTCGTCACCTCCAGCGACCGGTGGATGGTGGAGATCGCGCTCCCGGGCCTCGGCGCCGACGGGCTCTTCGAGGCGACGGTGACGGCCGACGACGTGGAGGCCGAGAAGCCGCACCCGGCGCCCTACCGGCGAGCGCGGGAGGCCCTGGGCGCCGCGGGAGGCCGGGCGGTGGCCGTGGAGGACACGGAGGCCGGCGTCGTCTCCGCCACCTCCGCCGGGCTGTCGACGGTGGCCGTCCGGCACGCCTTCAACGCCGACCACGACTTCGGCGGGGCCGCTGCCGTCCTGGAGTCGCTGGCCCCGGTCGAGAAGGTGCTCGCGCTGGTGGACCGCCTCGCCGGGGAGGAGCCGCAACGGCGCTGAGACCCGTGGTCGGTGCGTCGGGACGCCTCCGTAGGCCGCCGACGCCCGGCGCGGACGTCGCCGCTCACTCCTCCTTCATCGGGTCCTCGCGCAGTCGGACGGCGCCCCGGGCCGACGCCCCGCCGAGCCGCAGCCGTACCCGGTACTCGCCTGGCGCGGCCTCGGTGGGCGACAGGGGCTCGGGGTAGAGGCCCGTGAATGCCGTGTCGCCGACCACCGGGCTGTACGCCTCCAGGTGGGACCGTAGCCCGTTGAGCTCCCGCCACTCGCCCGGCGACTCCTTCGCCTCCAGGCTGTCCGTCACCGCCTCCAGGTGGGTCGTGAGGATCGCCCGGTCGTCCTCGCCGCCCTTCCTCTCCGGCCCGTCCGTGGACGGATCGTCGGTCGGGTACTCCACGCCGTCGAACCGGTCCGGGGATCGCTGGGGCTCCAGCAGGTCGTCGGCGATCAGGTCCAGTGGAGGCGCGGCCGGGCCGGCCTGGCCCTCCGGCTCCAGCTGCCGCAGGCGCGAGCGGACATGCGCCGCCGCGTCCAGCAGGCGCGACCGGTACTCGGAGACCGCCTCCTCCGCGGGCGCGAAGCTCAGATCCCAGTACGCCCGGTTCAGCCCGTCGTCCGCCGGCGTGCGGAACTCGGCCCGGTGCCCGCTCATCGGATCCTCGACGATCACGGTGGCCGTGTCCGCCTCCGGGCCGGAGCCCTTCCAGAAGCTGATGGCCGCGCCGTCGGGCGGGTTCTCGCCGTTGAACTTGAGGGACGTGCGGAGCGAGTAGTTGGTGCGGTCCAGCCACCGCGTGGCCACCGGGTTCTCGAAGACGTGGACCGGCCGGTCACGGACGGAGTCGGTCAGCGCCCGGAGAGGCGAGACGTCGTCTGCGACCCACACGCTGCGGCCGTGCGTGCCGGCCACCAGGTCGTCCTCCCGGGGGTGGATCACCAGGTCGCGGACGGCCACCGGGGGCAGGCCGTTCATGAACGGCTGCCAGCTCGCGCCCCGGTCGAGACTCACGAAGGCTCCGAACTCGGTCCCGGCGAAGAGGAGGTCCGGGTCCTCGGGGTCCTCGACGACCACGTAGACGCTGTTGCCCGGGTGCTCGGAAGGGATCCCGTCGGTGATCCGGGTCCAGCTCTGTCCGTAGTCGTCCGTCCGGTAGATGTAGGGGGCCGTGTCGCCGGTCCGGTGTCCCTCGACGGCCACGTAGGCCACTGCGGCGTCGTGGTGGGAGGGCTCGACGTGGCTCACCACGAGCCCCTCGGGCAGGCCCGGCATCTCGGGCTCCACGTTGGTCCAGCTCCCGCCGCCGTCCCGGGTGACCTGCACGTTGCCGTCGTCGGTGCCCGCCCAGATCACCGTCGGGTCCACGGGCGACTCGGCCAGCGTGTAGATGGTATGGTAGTTCTCGGCGCCCGTGACGTCCCGCACCGTGCCGCCGCTTCGTGAGCTGTTCCTCGTCTCGGGGCGGTTCTCCGTCAGGTCCGGGCTGATGATGCGCCAGGTCTCGCCCCGGTCTCGCGAGCGGAAGACGTGGTTCGCGCCCACGTAGACGGTCTGCGGGCTGGACGGCGACAGTGTCATCGGTGCGTTCCAGTTCCACCGGAACTGCGGCGGAAGGATGCTCCCGTTGATCTGGCGCGCGGTGAGATCGAACCACAGCCAGTGCTCCCCCGGGTCGATGGTGTAGACGGTCTGGCTCTCCGGGTAGTCCGGCCGGTAGTGCTCGCGGAAGTTGAGGGTGGTGGACGGCGTCGGGGTGATGAAGGTCCGCTCACGGGTCTTCATGTCGATCCGCCCGAAGTAGCCCACGTGCGCGGTGGTGTAGACCGTACGCCAGTCCGCCGGCGAGGCGGTCATGTGGAAGCCGTCGCCGCCGTTCACCTTGATCGCGTGGTCCATCCGCACGCCGTTCCGGTTCCGGGTGCGATTCGGCACCGCCCACCCGCCGTTGTCCTGCAGGCCGCCGTAGATCCAGTACGGATCCCGGTCGTCGACGCCGATCTCGTAGTACTGGCCGATGGCCATGTTGGTGAAGGAGACGTGGCCGTCGCCGCCCATCGTCAGGTGCGCCCCCTGATCGGTGGCCGAGTACATCACGTCGCCGTTCTCGGGCGAGATCCAGAGGTCGTGGTCGTCGCCTCCCCCGGTGGAGAAGGGGCGGTCGCCGGTCCACGTGTCGCCGCCGTCGTCGCTGAACATGAAGACGCGGGAGACCAGGTAGACCTCGCTGGAGTCCGTGGGGTTGATGCGCACCTGGCCGTGGTAGTGCGGCCGCGAGGTGTGGCGCAGCTGATAGGACCACGTCTCGCCGCCGTCCTCCGAGCGGTACACCCCGGGGCCCGGCTCCGAGAGGTCCCGGGGCACCTCCGACGGTGCTCCGACGAAGGCAGTCAGGATCTCGGGGTTCTGTTGGTAGATGTCGATGTCGACCATGCCGACGGTGTCCTCGGGCAGCCCGCCGCCGAGCTTCTCCCAGGAATCGCCGCCGTCGGTGGATTTGTAGATCCCGGCGTTCTCTCCGCCGACGTGCATCTCCCACGGCTTCCGGATGCGGTGCATGAACCCGGCGTAGACGACGTCGGGATTCTCCGGATTCACCTCGACGTCGATGGCACCGGTCCGGCCGTCGTCCGGGAGCCCGTCAGTGAGCTTCTCCCACGTCTCTCCGCCGTCGGTGGTCCTGTACAGCCCCCGGATTCCGTCGTAGTCCCAGAGGTTCCCGGGCACCGCCACGTAGACCACGTCGGGGTCCGACGGGTGGGGGGCGATCTCACCGATCTGATAGCTCCGCTCGAGCCCCACCTGCTCGAAGGTCTCGCCGCCGTCGGTGGACTTGTAGATCCCGTCGCCCCAGCCGACGCTGTTCCGGTTCGTGGCCTCGCCGGTGCCGACCCAGATGATCTCCGGGTTCCCCTGGAAGAACTTCACGTCGCCGATGGACTGGCTGCCGTAGTCGTCGAAGATCGGCTCCACCGTGGTCCCGGCGTTCGTGGACTTCCACACGCCTCCCGACGCGGTGCCGATCAGGACGGTGCGGAAGTCGTCGTCCACGGCGTCGATGGCGGAGATGCGGCCCATCATGTTGGAGGGGCCGATGTTCCTCCATCCGAGGTCTCCCGGGACGCCGGGCACGGTGTCGGCGGACGCCGGTCCGGCGGCGCCGGCAGCGGGGAGGGCGATGAGCGTGGCCAGCACCGCGGCCAGTGCTGCGACGAGCGGGTCTTCCGGGCGCGAAGGCTTCGGGTGGTCGGATGTCGTCCGGTCGGTCATGCGGTGGGGAGGCCTCCGTCGGCAACTGTCCTCATGGCGTCCACGAAGCGGTCCAGCTCTTCCGGCGTGGTGTAGACCGAGGGCGAGACCCGGATCCCCCGGAACTCGTCGTGGACGATGGGCGTCGTCCGGATCTGGTGCTCGCTCCACAGCCAGGAGAAGAGATCGCCGGGGGCGACGCCGCGGATCTCCACGTTGGCGATGCCGCACGCGTAGCCCGGCTTCAGGCTCGTGTGGAGCCGGACCCGCTCGTGTCGGCGCAGCTCCTTCGCCCAGTAGTCCCGCAGGTAGATCAGGCGCTGCTCCTTGCGCTTCCCACCGATGAGCTGGTGGAAGGTGAGGGCCTCGCCCACCGCCAGGAAGTTCGCCTCCGGATGGGTGCCGATCTCCTCGAACTTCCGGATGTCGTCGTCCTGGCTCACGTCCGCCGCCATCAGGGGCCAGATCTCGGGGATCTTCTCCTTCCGCACGTACAGGAGCCCGTTCCCGATGGGGGCGAAGAGCCACTTGTGGAGGCTGGTCGAGTAGTTGTCGACCTCCAGGTCGGCGATGTCGAACTCGAAGTGGGCCAGGGCATGGGCCCCGTCCACGATGACCGGGATCCCGTGCTCCCGGGCCATGGCCGTGACCTCCTTCACCGGCAGGATCTGGCCGGTGAGGTTGATCATGTGACACATGAGGATCAGCTCGGTCCGCGGCGTGATGGCCTCCTCGAAGCGGCGCACCACCTCGGCGTCGTCCTCGGCGGGCACGGGCAGCGAGATCTGCTTCAGGCGGATGCCCTCGCGGCGCTCCCGCTGCTCGAAGGTGTTGATCATCCGGGGGTAGTCCTGGTTGGTGGTCAGGACCTCGGCCCCGTCGCTCAGGTCGTGGCCGAACTGCAGGATCTGGAGGCTCTCGGAGGCGTTTCGCGTCAGGGCCACCTCCTCCGCGTCCACGCCCCACTCCCGGGCCATCCGCTCCCGGACGCCCTCCCGCTGGGGCTCCAGGATCTTCCACCCGTTGTAGACGGGCATCTGGTTGGCGTAGTCCAGGTCCCGCTTCATGGCGTCCAGGACGTGGCCCGGGGTCGGGCTCACCCCGCCGTTGTTCAGGTTCACCATGGAGCGATCCACCGTGAAGGCGTTCTGGACCTCCGCCCAGAAGTCCTCGTCCCGGGCGATGCGCTTCGCGTCCCCGGGGGTGGAGGAGAGCTGCTCGAGGCGGCGCCGGGTATCCGTGCCCGGGGTGATGGCGTCGAGGCGGGCGGGGAGGAGGCTCTGGCCGGCCGCGGCGGCGGCCGGGAGCCCGATCGCACCGAGGAAGCGTCGGCGGGTGACCATCGGCGGCTCCTGTCGGGGGAAGTGTACGAGGCCGGACCCGAGGACGAGGCCCCAACCTCGGGAGGCGTGGCGTGCCGGTAAAGCGCCGGGCTCTTGCTGCCGTGGGGCCGGCCGCGGACGTTGGAGGAGCCGCCGGGCGGCGGGACGCCGTAGCCGCGGCGGCGTCGCCCGGACGTCACCAGAACGAGGAGACCCGACCGTGACGCACGATCTCGCGCGCTCCCTGCGCTCCTTCGCCGTTCCTCCCGCCGCCGCGCTGGCCGCCGCGGCGCTGATGATTCCCGCCGCTCCCGTCGACGCCGGCGCTCAGGCCACCTCGCTTGAGCGCCGGGCGGCCGGACCGATCCTGGAGCGGCTCGACAGCCTGCAGGCGACGCTCGCACCGGTGAGCACGGCGGAGCGTCTGGCCACGGCGGACGATCCGGCGCGGGACCGCGTGCTGGCCCGCGTCGGAGAGATGTGGAAGACGGAGATGCAGGACCTCTCGGACTGGATCGGGCGCCACCCGGAGGTGGGCTTCGAGGAGCACCGGGCGGCCGACACCCTGAGTGCGGTCCTCCGGTCGCACGGATACGAGGTGGAGCAGGGCGTGGCCGGCCTGGAGACCGCCTTCGTCGGGACCTGGGAGTCGCCGGCGGGGACGGAGGGGCCCACCCTGGGCGTGATCCTCGAGTACGACGCGCTCCGCGGCTCCACCGGCGCCTTCCACGGGGACCAGCACAACGCCCAGGGGCCCGTGGCCATCGCCGCGGCGGTGGCCGTGCAGGAGTACATGGTCCGGGAGGGGATTCCGGGCCGGGTGATGGCCTTCGGCACGCCGGCGGAGGAGGTCCCGCCGCCGCCCAAGGCGACCATGTACCGGGCCGGCGTCTTCGACCCGGCGGACGTGCTGGTCCGCAGCCACGGCGGCAGCGGCACGAGCCGGAGCCGGCCGGGCTTCGGCTCCTGCTGCCTGAACATCAACGCCGTGACGTACACCTTCCACGGCCGGCCGGCGCACCAGCGGCAGTCGTGGCACGGGCGGAACGCCCTGACGGCCGCCGTGGAGCTGTACACGGCCGTCGATCACATGCGGCCGAACTGGCGGCCGGAGGCCTCGATCCAGGCCACGATCCCCGAGGGCGGGACCGCGCCCAACGTGGTGCCGGAGAGGGCCGTGGTGGACTACTACATCCGCTATCCCGACGAGGTCTACCTGGAGCACATCACCGGGATGATGGAGGACGCCGCCCGGGGCGTTGCGCGGGCCACGGGCACGGAGGTCTCGGTGGAGAACTACGGCCGCTACCGGGACGGGATCTCCCTGGGCACCCTGGAGGAGCTGGTCTGGGCCTACGCCGTGGAGCTGGACGCCCCCGAGCGGGATCCGGAGAGAACGCGTCCCTCGGGCTACGAGGAGACCGGGTTCGTCAGCCGGGTGGTGCCCGGCGTGGGGGTCAACGTCCACAGCACGACCGCGGCCAACCACACCCACCAGATGCTGGAGGACGGCCTCTCCGAGATCGGTCACACGGCGTTCCGGATGGACGCACAGATCATGGCCGCCGTGCTCTACCACTACGTGGCCGACGAGGAGTTCCGGGCGAAGGTGGACCGCGAGCACCGGGTCCTCTCCGGCCAGTTCGACCGGTACCTGGAGCGGCTGGACGAGGCCTACGCCGACGAGCTGAGCATCAGCGTCGTGGCGCCCGGGAACCGCTGAGCGGCGGGAAGCCCTCCGGCGGACGGCGGTGGCGGGTGGCCCGCTCGTAGCCGCGGGCGACCCGGAAGATCGCGGCTTCGTCGAAGGGGCGGCCCAGG
>Ga0207797_1001864_pt1 | contig 15027 bp, 16 predicted proteins | sample PRCRCaboRojoPR_6_FD_187275 | JGI IMG/M metagenome (GOLD analysis project Ga0207797, IMG submission 187275) | Marine sediment microbial community from Cabo Rojo, Puerto Rico - PR CR 10% Liquid 1 (SPAdes) | ecosystem: Environmental > Aquatic > Marine > Coastal > Sediment | place: Cabo Rojo, Puerto... | reverse complement strand
CACGGCGCCTCGGTCCCGATCGCCCGGCAGTCCACGCGGCGCACGGTGCTGCGCACCGGGATCAAGGCGATCGACCTGCTGGCCCCGCTGGAGCAGGGGGGCAAGGCCGGCCTCTTCGGCGGGGCCGGGGTCGGCAAGACGGTGCTCCTGATGGAGATGATTCACAACATGGTGAGCGAGTACGAGGGGGTGAGCCTCTTCTGCGGCATCGGCGAGCGGGTCCGGGAAGGGGAGGAGCTCTACCGGGAGATGAAGGAGGCCGGCGTGTTGGAGAACACGGTCATGGTCTTCGGACAGATGAACGAACCCCCGGGGGCCCGCTTCCGCGTGGGCCACGCCGCCCTGACCATGGCGGAGTACTTCCGGGACGAGAAACGGCAGGACGTGCTGCTCCTCATCGACAACATCTTCCGGTTCATCCAGGCGGGCATGGAGGTGTCGGGTCTGCTGGGGCTCCTGCCCTCCCGCCTGGGCTACCAGCCCACCCTGGGAACGGAGCTGGCCCAGCTGGAGGAGCGGATCAGCAACACGGCCACGGGCGCCATCACCTCCATCCAGGCGGTCTACGTGCCGGCGGACGACTTCACGGACCCCGCCGCCGTCCACACCTTCGGGCACCTGTCGGCCTCCATCGTCCTCTCCCGGAAGAAGGCGAGCGAGGGCCTCTACCCGGCCATCGACCCGCTCCAGTCCGGGTCCAAGATGCTGGTCCCCCACGTGGTGGGGGATCGCCACTACCGGGTCGCGCAGGAGATGCGAAACACCCTGGCCAACTACGAGGAGCTCAAGGACATCATCGCCATGCTGGGCATGGAGGAGCTCTCCCAGGAGGACCGGCGCACGGTGAACCGGGCGAGAAGGCTGGAGCGCTTCCTGACCCAGCCGTTTTACGTGACCGAGCAGTTCACCGGCATGGAGGGGAAGATGGTCGCCCTGGAGGACGCCCTGGACGGGTGCGAGCGGATCCTGAACGACGACATGGCGGACGTTCCGGAACGCGCCCTTTACATGATCGGAAAGATCCGAGAGTCCGAGGAGACATCCGGATGATGCGGCTTCGAATCCTGCTTCCGGCCAGGATCCTCCTGGACGAAAGCGCGGCCAGGGTAACGGCCGAGGGCCTGGACGGGCATTTCTGCCTGCTGCCCAACCACATCGACTTCGTGTCGCTCCTCGTGCCTGGACTCTTCTTCTACGAGTCCGACCGGGGCCGCGAGATCTTCCTGGCCGTGGACGAGGGCGTGCTGGTGAAGGTGGGCTCGGACGTCCTGGTCTCGGCGAGGGACGCGGTGGAAGGCGAGGATCTGGGGTCGCTGGAGCACACGGTCCGGGAGAAGTTTCGGGCCCTGGACGACCGGGAGAGGACCGAGCTGTCGGCCGTGGCCAAGATCGAGGCCAACTTCGTGAGGCGCTTCCTGGAGCTGCAGAGACATGGGTGAGAAGGACAAGCGGACCTGGCCCGAGGAGGTGGGCGCCAAGGAGCGGCGCAAGCTGCGGGCCCGAAAGGAGGAGCGGGGCGTCTGGTTCGGCCTGGGCATGTTCGGCCTGGTCGGATGGTCCGTGGCCATTCCCACCCTCATCGCCATCGCCCTGGGCGTCTGGCTGGACAGCCGATGGGAGACCAGGACCTCCTGGACCCTCACGGGGGTCTTTGTCGGCGTGGCCGTCGGCTGTCTGAACGCCTGGTACTGGGTCAAGCGGGAGAGCCGGAAGGAGTGAAGAAGGTGAGCGTGGGGGCGAGGGTGAGAGAAAAGAGAAAGAGGAAAGAGGAAAGAAAAAGGGGTAAGGGAAAACCGAACATCGAGGAGGCGTCATGACCGGAACGCCCTTGGGTTATCTGTTCGCGTTCGCAGCGGGTATCGGCATCGGAGGATTCTACTTCGCCGGGCTCTGGTGGACCGTGCGCCGGCTGCCCGAAACCGGGCACCCTGCGGCCTGGGTGGGAGGGAGCTTCCTCGTTCGGGCCGGGCTCAGCCTGCTCGGGTTTTACGGGGTGCTTCAGGGCGGTTGGCCACTGCTGGCCGCGAGCCTGGCGGGGTTCGTCCTGGTCCGGCTGGCCGCTGTGCACCGCTGGGGGCCTGCCGCCCCGACCGCGACTTCAACCGGAAGACACGGCCCCTAGGAGATGTGTGTTCGAAGCCAAAAGAATATCACCCGCTGCCTTTATGGGCATCGAAAAGCGAACCGCGATTGCATGGGGGATTCCTGCTCAGGAATGAGCAATTTCTTCCAAGGTCAAGGAGACCAGACCCTGCAGATCGACGCACAGATTGGGAGAAATGGCCGTTTCCGGATGGAGAGCATCTAAGAAATGGACATCAAGGACATTACACCGGATCAGATCGTCTTTTGGGAGTGGGGGTTCGTCCACTTGAACCTGACCATCGTGGTCACCTGGGCGGTCATGGCGCTCATGGTGGTGGGGGCCTGGCTCATCACGCGGCGCCTCACCGCCGACCTTCCCCTGACCCGCTGGGAAAACCTGCTGGAGATCCTGGTGCACGGCATGCAAAAGGAGATTCACGAGGTGTCCCGCCAGTCGCCCAGGCCCTACCTTCCCTTCGTGGGCACCCTGTTCCTGTTCATCCTGGTCTCCAACATCCTGAACGTGGTGCCCGGCTATGTGGCCCCCACTGCATCCCTTTCCACCACGGCGGCCCTGGCCATCTGCGTCTTCGTGGCGGTGCCGGGGTACGGCATCCGCAGCAGCGGACTCAAGGAGTACCTCATGCAGTACGTCAAGCCAACGGTGATCATGCTCCCCTTCAACGTCATGGGCGAGCTGTCCCGGACCCTGGCCCTGGCGGTCCGTCTTTTCGGAAACATGATGAGCGGAAGCAAGATCGTGGCGATCCTTCTCGCCCTCACCCCGATCCTGTTCCCCGTGGTCATGAACGCCCTCGGCCTCCTGACCGGGGTGATCCAGGCCTACATCTTCGCCATCCTCGCCATGGTGTACATCGCCTCCGGCACCCGGGCCAGGCAGGAGCGGGAGCGGAAACAGGCCGAATCGGCAGAAGAGAAAGGAGAACAAGGCTAATGGAAGGTATCTCACTCATCGGCATGGCCTCGGTCCTCTCCGCAGGCCTCACCATCGGCATCGGAGCCATCGGCCCGGCCATCGGCGAAGGCCGGGCCGTGGCCCAGGCCCTCAGCTCCATCGCCCAGCAGCCGGACGAGATGAACAGCATCACGCGGACCCTCTTCGTGGGGCTGGCCATGATCGAGTCCACGGCCATCTACGCCTTCGTCGTCTCCATGATCATCATCTTCGCCAATCCCTTCTGGGACTACGTGGTCGCCAACGCCGGAGGATAAGCCGTGCTGATCGACTGGTTCACCGTCGCCGCCCAGATCGTCAACTTCCTGATCCTGGTCTTCCTGCTGAAGCACTTTCTCTACGACCGGATCCTGCAGGCCATGGACGAGCGGGAGCAGAAGATCCAGGACCGCATGGACGAGGCCCGGAGCAAACGGGAGGAAGCGGACCGGGAGGCGGAGTCTCTGCGCAAGGAGCGGGCGGAGCTCGAGAAGAAGCGCAACGACATGCTCTCCGAGGCGAGGGACGAGGCCGAAAGGGAAAAGGGGCGACTGGTGCGCGAGGCCCGGGAGGAGGTGGACTCCATGCGCCGAAGGTGGCAGGAGTCGCTGGACCGGGAGAAGTCCGCCTTCACCCGGGAGCTGCGCCGGATGGCGGGAAGGGAGGTCTACGCCGTCTGCCGCAGGGCGCTCAGGGACCTGGCGGACGCCGAGGTGGAGGAGCAGATGGCCCAGGTCCTCCTCGAGCATCTGTCCGGGCTGGACGAGGAGGAAAGGAGCGCCATGGCCGAGGCGGCCCGCGCGGATGAAAACCGGCTCTCGGTGCGAAGCAGCTTCCTCATGCCCGCCGGTCTCAAGCAGAAGGCGACCCGAGCGATCCACGAACGGCTTGGCGACGACATCGAGGTGGCTTACGAGACCGACGAGGACAGGGCTCCGGGGATCGAGCTGCGCATGAAGGGACGAAAGCTGGCCTGGGGGTTCGAGGACTACCTGGACAGCCTCGAGCGGGAGGCCAGGCGGGCCCTCGAGGCGGAAACCGAGGAGAAGGAGGAGGAAAGCACGCCGGCGGAACCGGAGGAGAGGCAGGAACATCGGGAGGATCAGGAGAAGGCATGAGCGAGCCGTCGCCCCCCCTTCAGACCCTTTTGGAGGACACCTTCCACGTCCTGGACGAGGCCCTTCGGGAGCATGACCCGCGGCCGAAGAGCCGGGAGGTGGGCACGGTGGCCTACGTGGGCCCCGGGGTGGTCCGCGTGACCGGCCTCCGCGGGGTTCGGTCGCGCGAGCTCATCCGGTTTCCCGGCGACCGGCTGGGCATGGCCCTGAACGTGGACGAGGCGGAGATCGGCGTCGTGCTCCTGGACGAGAGCGGCGAGATCGAGGCCGGAGACGAGGCCCGCCGGACCCGCCGCGTTCCCGAAATCCCGGCCGGAGACGCGCTCCTGGGCCGCGTGGTGGACGCCCAGGGAAGGCCCCAGGACGGCCGGGGACCCCTCAGGGCCGAACGGACCATGCCCCTGGAGCGGCCCGCGCCGGCCATCATGGACCGGCTGCCCGTCACGGTCCCGCTCCAGACCGGGCTCAAGGTGGTGGACGCGCTGATCCCCATCGGGCGCGGCCAGCGGGAGCTCATCGTGGGGGACCGCCAGACCGGCAAGACCGCCATCGCCGTGGACACCATCCTCAACCAGAAGGACACCGGCGTGATCTGCATCTACTGCGCCGTGGGGAAGCGGGCATCGGCCGTGGCCAAGGTGATGGACGACCTCCGAAAGCACGGGGCCCTGGACTACACCGTGGTGCTCGTTGCCACGGAGGAGGACCCGCCCGGCCTTCAGTTCCTCACCCCGTACGCCGCGGCCTCCCTGGGCGAGCAGTTCATGGGGGCGGGCCGGGACGCCCTGGTGGTCCTGGACGACCTCACCCGGCACGCCCGCGCCTACCGGGAGCTCTCCCTCCTGCTCAGGCGTCCCCCCGGCCGGGAGGCCTACCCCGGCGACATCTTCTACATCCACTCCCGGCTCCTGGAACGCTTCACCCACCTGCGCGAGGAGGGCGGCGGCGGGTCCCTCACGGCCCTTCCCATCGTGGAGACCGAGGCCCAGAACATCTCCGCTTACATCCCCACCAACCTGATCTCCATCACGGACGGCCAGATCTACCTCTCCCCGGAGCTGTTCCGCAAAGGGGTGCTCCCGGCGGTGGACGTGGGGAAGTCCGTCTCCCGGGTGGGGGGAAAGACCCAGCTGAAGGCGTACCGCGCCGTGGCGGGGGAGCTGAGGCTCGCCTACTCCCAGTTCGAGGAGCTGGAGTCCTTCGCCCGGTTCGGCACCCAGCTGGACGAGGAGACCCGGCAGACCCTCAAACGCGGGCGCCGGGTCCGGGAGACCCTCAAGCAGCCGCAGTACGCGCCCCTGCCCGTGGCCGAGCAGATCGCCGCCCTGGTGGCGGTCAAGGAGGGGGTCTTCGACGAGCTCTCCGAGGACGACGTGGCGGACGCGGAGGAGCGTGTCCGAAGGGCGGTCGCCGAGCAGCTGGGCGACCTCTGCGGGCGCATGTCCCGGGGCGAGGCGCTGGAGGACGCGGACCTGGAGGCCCTGGCCCGGACGGCGAGAGCGTCCGCTGGGGTCGAGGAAGAAGCGGACCATGGAGACGGTTGAGAGCCTCAAGCGGAGGATCGAGAGCACCGAGGACCTCCAGTCCGTGGTCAAGACCATGAAGGCCCTGGCCGCGGTGAAGATCCGCCAGTTCGAGCGGGCCGCGGAATCGCTGGAGGAGTATGACCACACCGTGGAGATGGGGCTCAGGGCGGTGTTCCAGGGCGGTGGAGCCGGAGAGGCGATCGCTCGGCCGTCTCCGGGCCGGGTGCCCGGTGCCGTGGTGTTCGGCTCGGACCAGGGGATGTGCGGCCAGCTCAACGACCAGGTGGTGGGCCACGCCGTGGAGCACCTGAAAGGCCTCCAGGCCGCACCGGAGGATCGGGTCATCCTCGCCGTGGGCGAGCGCGTTCGATCCCGGCTGGAGGAGCGCGGCCAGCCCGTGGAGGCGGGCATGGCGGTGCCGGGGGGGGTCCAGGGGATCACCCCCAGGGTGCGGGACCTTCTCGTGAAGGTCACCGCCTGGCAGGAGGAGCGGGGGGTGGACCGGATCCTGCTTTTCCACAGCGAGCCGCTGTCCGGCGCGTCCTATCGCCCCCGCACGGTGGAGCTGCTCCCGCTGGACCAGGCCTGGCTCGAGCGGCTTCGACAGACCCCCTGGCCCACCCGCGCCCTTCCCCTGTACCGGGAAGCCGCCCAGTCCCTCTTCTCCGGGCTGGTCCGGGAGTACCTGTTCGTGGCCCTGTTTCGGGCCTTTGCCCAGTCCCTGGCCAGCGAGAACGCCAGCCGGCTCGCCTCGATGCAGGGGGCCGAGAAGAACATCGAGGAAAGGCTGGCGGAGCTCCAGAGCCGGTTCCACCAACAGCGGCAGATGTCCATCACCGAGGAGCTCCTGGACATCGTCGCCGGGTTCGAGGCCCTCAGGGAGGAACCCTGAGCCGGTACCGATCCGTCGAGGCCGCGGGAGCAAAGGAGGTCGATTTGGCAAGCATCGTCACCCTCACCATGAACCCCTGCATCGACATCAACGCCGTCGTGGACCGGGTGCTTGCCGAGCGGAAGCTCCGCTGCGACTCCTCCCGGTACGAGCCGGGAGGCGGCGGGGTCAACGTCTCCCGCGCGGTCAAGAAGCTGGGGGGTGCTTCCACGACCCTCCTCCCCGTGGGCGGGGCCCACGGGAAGCTGCTGCAGGAGCTCCTGGACCGGGAAGGCGTCCGCCAGGAGATCGTTTCCATTCAGGGATGGACCCGGGAGAGCTTCATCGCCTTCGAGTCCGAGACGGAGCAGCAGTACCGCTTCAGCCTGCCCGGTCCCCGCCTCCGCGAACAGGAGTGGGGCCGGTGCCTGGACCGGTTCCACGGGCTCTGCGAGGAGGCCGGGCTCATCGTGGCGAGCGGCGGGCTTCCCCCGGGCGTGCCCGAGGACTTCTACGCGCGGCTGGCCCGCTCCTGCCGGGACCGGCGCTTCCGGCTGGTGCTGGACACATCCGGGGCGCCGCTACGGAAGGCCCTGGACGCCTGCCCCTTTCTCGTCAAGCCCAACCTGCGGGAGCTGAACGACATGGCCGGAAGGGAGCTGGAAAGCGACAGCGAGATCGAGGCCTTTGCGCGGAAGCTCGTCGAGGAGGAGAAGAGCGAGGTGGTGGTGGTCTCCCTGGGGGCGGCGGGCGCACTCGTGACCTGGAAGGAGGGGCAGGTGACCGTCCGCGCCCCGACCGTGCCCATCAAGAGCAAGGTGGGGGCCGGGGACAGCATGGTGGGGGGCCTGGTTCTGGCGCTCGACCGGGGAAAGGAGTTGGCGGACGCCGCCCGGTTCGGGGTGGCGAGCGGCGCCGCGGCCGTCATGACCCCGGGGACCGAGCTCTGCCGCAGGGAGGACGCGGAGCGGCTGTACGCCTCCATGTCCGGCGACCGCGGGGGGTGACCCGCCGGGAGGCGGTGCTTCCCTGCATCCCCGGGGCCGGACGCCGGGTCACTCCTCCGGGAACTTCAGGCTCACCAGCTCGCCGGAGTCCTTTTGCTTCACCTTGACCCCGATCTCCACGCTGTCCTTGCGGACCCCCATGATCAGAGGCATCTTTCCCTTGTCCTCCTCGATGTGGGTCATGGCCCGAACGGCCTTCAGGATGTTCGCGCCCACGGCCGGACCCGGTGAAGGCAGGTCCTTCTCCCGGTACTCCGCCCGGACCGACACATCCCCTTCCGGGGTGCGAAGGACGGTGATCTTCTTGGCGTTGTTGTTGATGCCGTGGAGCGTGGCCAGCGCCAGCCACTTCTCGGCGGCCTCCTCCAGGTCCTCGTCGCTCGAGATCTTGGACATCTCCTCGAGCGGATCGGTGGTGGCGTAGCAGTCGATCATCTCCTGGACCTTGACGTGGATGTTCTCCTTGTCTCTCAACGGTGCCTCCTTTCAGGATGCTCGCGTCATCCGTTGTCTTCTTTCTCCTCCTCCTCTTGCCCCTCCTCGAACTCCACCCCCCGGGCGTCGTCGCAGGGCTCGTTTTCGTCCTCCCCCCGATGATGCTCGGGATCCGCGGCCGTGGTGCACACGGGCATGGGGACCTCGTCATTCTTCTTGACCTTGGTGTCCTTGCGTTCCTTCTCGTCCTTTGGGTCCGTCACGTCGGAACCTCCTTTTCCAGCGGTTCTCGCATGCCTCGCCGCTCCCCGGTAAAGACCGCATGGACCGGAGAGGGCGATCTCCCTTTATTCGTACAGCTTGGACGAAGAAACGGAAATGGGGTCGGGCCTGTATTCCGGGGGGATCCCGGAGGTACGTGCCGCGTTGAACACCGGCGGAAGGAACCGGGAAGGGTGTCAGGCGGAGGCAGCCGGTGCGGCGGCGTCCTGCTCCTCGATCAGCTCGAGCAGCACGCCGGGCTCCACGGGCACGCAGAAGGCCCGGACCGGATTTCCCTGCGGGGGCTCCAGGTCCAGGCAGGGGCTCAGGGGAACCCACCCCCCGTCCGACAGGCTCCGGTGAAGGCGGTCGAGGTCGCGGACCCGCAGGGTCAGGGCCACCGTGCCCAGGTCCCCGAACGGCACCGGGCCCCCGCTTTGCGGCGGCTGGATCAGCCGGGAGAGCTCCACGGCCGTGCCCCCCTCCTCACCGGCGAGGTAGGCCAGCTCCGCCTGGATGCCCGGGACGCCCAGAAGGGTGGAAAGCAAGCGCCCGCCCGCCTTGGGAACCCGCCAATGGAGCTCGAAGCCCAGGACGTCCCGAAAGAGCCGAACCGCGCGGTCCATGTCCGCCACAAAGACCGATACGTGATGCAATGAAGCCCCCATGAACGCCTCTCACCTCGAAAAAATATGGACCGTACAGGATTTGCTGTCGCCGGCCTTGTCCCCGCCCATGCAGTGGGCGAGGCCAACGCGGGCGTTTTCCACCTGGCGGCTCCCGGACTCGCCGCGAAGCTGGCTCACGACCTCCACGATCTGGGCCACCCCGGTGGCGCCCACCGGATGGCCGCGGCTCAGCAGGCCGCCCGAGGGGTTCACCGGTACACGACCGCCCAGCGAGCTGTGGCCCTCTTCCACGAACGGACCTCCCTCGCCCGGACCGCAGAGCCCCAAGGCCTCGTAGTGAAGGATCTCCGAGATGGTGAACGCGTCATGGCACTCCACGAGGGAGACGTCCGCCGGCCCGATCCCGGCCTTCTCGTAGGCGGTGCGGCAGCCGCGGTAGTCCGTCTCCCACTTCGTCAGATCCTGTGGATTCTCGTAGTTGCCGGTGCAGAGGACCGCCGCGTCCACCCGGACGGCCCGGGCCTGATCCCGGACCGCCCCGGGCGCGGCCACCACCACGGCGGCCGCGCCGTCCGCAATGGGGCAGCACTGAAACCGCGTCAGCGGGTCCACGATCATGGGGGACTCCAGGACCTCGTCCACGCTGACGGGGTCCCGGTACTGGGCCACCGGGTTGCCTGCAGCGTGGCGCCGGTTCTTGACCGCCACCCGGGCGAGCTGCTCGCGCGTGGTCCCGAACTCGTGCATGTGCCGCACGGCACGAAGCGCGAACCCGGCCGGAGCCACCATGCCCAGCTGGGTGTCGATCTCGGTCTCCCCGGAGTTGATGAGGCCGAACTCGGGCACGCACATCTTCTCCGCCCCCACCACGATGACCGTCTCGGCCTGGCCTGCAGTCACCATGTTGCACGCCAGGTAGAAGGCCGTGGACCCCGACGTGCAGGCGTTCTCCACGTTCACCACGGGGATGCGGTGGATCCCCACCTCCCAGAGCACGTTCTGCCCGATGGTCTGGTCGCCGAAGAGCCGGCTGGCCAGCCCGTTCGAGAAGAAGGCCGCATCCACCCCCGAGGGCGAAAGACCGGCGTCCCGGAGAGCCAGAAAGGCCGCCTCGGCCCCCATCTCCACCAGGGTCCGCTCCAAGTGCTTGCCGAAGGGGACGATCCCCGTGCCGATCACCTTGACGTCCGTCATGACTCCTCCCCTTCCGCCCGCTCGTCGGGAGTGAAGCAGGGACGCAGCCGGGCCTCCCCCCGGCCGTCGTGGCCCATACGGCGCACCGTGAGGCGAACCCGGGTTCCCAGCTCGACATCCTCGACCCGGTCCGGGTCCAGGAGGCCGAAGACACGCAGACCCGAGGCGTCCAGGTCCACGTACCCCACGCAGTAGGGCTGGGGGAGGCCCAGGGGCGGCTTGGTCCGCACCACCGTGAAGCTGTGGACCGTCCCCCGTCCGCCCACCTCGCGGCGCTCCACCGCATCCAGGCAGAAAGGGCAGTACCGCGGACGGGGGTAGTAAAGCTTCCGGCAGGCGCGGCAGTAGCCGCCCAGTACCTCCGGCGGGATGTCGGCGTCCCCCGGCACCGTGAAGGTCCCCGGGTTCACCGGCTGAATGGTCGTGCTTTTGCTTTGCTCGTTCATGCAGCCCTCTCGGTTTCCTGCCGCTTCACGCGGAGGCCGCCTTTCACGCTACGGTTTGAGCAGGACCTTGAGGCACTGGTCCTTCCGGTTCTCGAACAGGTCGTAGGCCTCGACCGCGCCGTCCAGGTCGAACGTGTGGGTGGCCAGGGGGGCCAGATCCACCCTGCCCGACGCGACCAGCCCCATGAGACGCTCCATGTGGGCGAGGGTGGCCAAACCCATGCTCAGACGCACGCCGTAGAAGGCCATCTCATTCAGGGGAAACTCCACCGGTGTGGGGAACAGCCCCACCACGGACACCGTACCTCCCCGGCGGACCGAGCGAAGGGCGTTCTGGAAGGTGACGGGAAGGCCGATCGCCTCGATCGCCACGTCGGCGCCGGCCCCGCCCGTGGCCTCCCTGACGGCCTGGATGGCGTCCCCGTTGCTCCCGGCGTGAACCGGCTGTGCTCCGTACCGCTCGGCCAGGTTCAGTCGATTCTCATACATGTCCACGGCCAGGATCTGCCGGGGACCCATCTGCTGGGCCGAGATGATCGCCCCCAGACCGATGGGACCGCACCCGAAGACCGCCACCGTGTCCGACGGTCGAATGTGCCCTTCCAGGGCCGCGTGGTACCCCGTGCTGAAGACGTCCCCCACGAACACGGCCTGCTCGTCCGGAACGTGCTCCGGAATGGGCGTGAGACAAACGTCCGCATAAGGCACCCGAACATAGGTGGTCTGGGCACCCCAGAGCCCTTTGCCGAAGATCTCCCCCCCGCCCCAGACGCCGCCGTTCTCACAGTACTGGACCTCGCCCCTTCGGCAGGATGGACAGGTGCCGCACCAGACCGCCGCCGGCACCGCCACCCGGTCTCCCGGGGTGAACCGCCGTACGGCCGATCCCCTGTCCCGGATCACGCCGACGAACTCGTGGCCCATGATCGTTCCCGGCGGGATTCCGGGGAGCTCGCCGTGCTTGATGTGGACGTCCGACCCGCACACGGCGGCCGTGGTGACCTGGACGATCACGTCGTCCGGCTGCTGCAGCTCCGGTTCGGGTACGTCGGCGACCTCCAGCACGTTCTGGTCCTTCAGTATGACCGCTTTCATGGCATCTCCTTTTTTCTCTTGCCCGGTTCGTCTTCGCGCCCCGCCTTCCCGCCAAGGAATGCTCGGACAACCTCGCCTTCGTATCTCTTGGGTTCCGGGACTTCCCGGCGGCATGCAAAATGCCGCCCTGTACCCCAAACGCACGCCGGGGTCCGTTTTTGCGCTTTGTCTTTCCTTTCCTCTTCCCTCTTTTCTCTCACCTCTTCACTTCATACCCCGCCGCCTCCCGGTCCCAGGTGCCGGGGGTGACCCCGGCCTCGCGGAGCGCCGCCTTCTGGACCTTCTCCGTGGGCGTCTTGGGGAGGGCCTCCATGATCCGTACGTACCGCGGAACCATGAAGTAAGCCATGCGCTCCTGGGCGTAGTCCAGAAGCGCCTCGGGCGTCAGCGACTCCCCGGGCCTGGGGGAGAGGCAGATCATGACCTCGTCCTCGGCCATGTCCGACTTCACGCCCACGGCCGCGCACTCCAGCACGGCCGGGTGCCCGGCGAACACCTTCTCCACCTCCTGGGAGCTGATGTTCTCCCCACGGCGCCGGAGCGCGTCCTTCTTGCGGTCCACGAAGTTGAAGTACCCGTCCTCGTCCATCACCAGGTAGTCGCCGGTGTTGTACCAGAGGTCCCGCCAGGCCTCGACGGTCTTCCCGGGCATCTTGTAGTACTCGAGGAGCATGGTGTAGGGCTCCCGGTTGCGAAGCAGCAGCTCCCCCGGCACGTCCGGTCCCACCTCGAGGCCGTAGTCGTCCACCAGCTTGACCTGGCAGCCGTACACGGGCTTTCCGCAGGTGCCCGGCTTGCGCTCCTTCAAGGTGTTCAGGAGGGGAAGGCCGATCTCGCTCATGCCGTAGCCCTCGAGCAGGGTCACGCCGAAGCGCTTCTCCACCTCGTCGAACAGGTGCGGCGGGCAGCCGCCGCCGAACAGCACCCGCAGGGGGTTGTCCCGGTCGTCCGGCCGGGGATCGGCCTTGAGCAGGATGGGCAGGATGCCGCCGATGTAGTTGAACTCGGTGCAGCCGTACTTCCGGACGTCGGACCAGAACCGGCTCGCCGAGAACCGCTCGGCCAGCACCATGCGGGCACCGCTCATGAGGGCGGGCATGGTGGAGAGGAGCTGGGCGTTCCCGTGGAAGAGCGGCAGGGTGTTGTAGAGCACGTCCTCCTCGGTGTACTCGCAGGTCTCCATGCAGACCTCCCCCATGAAGAGCGCGTAGTTCTGGGGCATGAGCGAGCCCTTGCTGGGCCCGGTGGTCCCGGAGGTGAACATGATCACGAAGGGGTCGGACCAGGTCACCTCCACCAACTCGAAGGCCCCGTCGTTCTCCAGGACCTCCCGAAAGTCCCGGACGGGCAAGCCGGTCTCCGGCAGGGGTTGCCCATCATCGTCGAGCACCACCAGCCCCTCCAGCTTGGGGAGGTCCCCCAGCACCGGGCCGACGCGGTCCATGAAGCGGGACTCCAGCACCAGGAGCCGGCTGTCCGAGGTGTCCACCATGTAGGTGAGGAGGTCCCCCCGGTGAGCCGTGTTGACGGGCACCTCCACAGCGCCCAGCTTGCTCAGCCCGAACCAGAGGAACAGGAACTCGGGGCGGTTGCCCATGACGATGGCCACCTTGTCCCCACGGCCGATCCCCATGGCCTGGAGCCCCGCGGCAGCGCGGTCCGAGGCCCGGTCCAGGTCCTCATAGGTGTAGGCCCGGTCCTTGAAGTAGAAGAACTCCCGATCCTTGTACTTTTTCACCTTGTCCCGGAGGGCCCCGTGAATGGTCCTTCGAAACACCCGATCGTCCGTAGGCATGATCTCAGCTCCTCGATGCGCGACGGCTCGGCGAACCGCTCCTCTGCGTCCCCCTGGGACGCGTTCTCGTTTGGCGTAAAGGGATTTTCGTGTTCAGCGCCCGCCCCCTACATGCCGGGCGGTCCCGGCGGGGGTCCTTCGCTCGGATGGGGATAGGCGCCGTAGCAGGTGAGCGCCTCGTCGGGCGGCCGCTGCTCCCTCCACTCCGCCTCGAAGGCGTCGAAGGGCTTGGCCCGCTCCAGCCGCTTCCTGCGGGCCTCGATCCGCAGGGACTCGGTCTCCTCCGGATCCAGCCTCAGGGTCTCCTCGTTGTAGGCCACCCGGTACAGGTTCCGGGCCGCCCAGTGGGTCACCTTCCCCTCCCGCAGGTCCTTGAGCACGTGCTCCGGGTCCCGCTCCAGCACGTCCCCGTAACCGGCGCCGCCGCCCACGGGCAGGTAGAAGGTGTCGCCGTTCATGAGCGGCCGAATGGGCATGGTGATGTGGCTGTAGCCCTCCTGCCCCTCCTCCGGGTTCTCCGCCTCGTGGAGCTGGTCGTAGCTCGAAGGGAGCGCGGTGCTGCTCTCCTGGAGCAGGCCCTTGACGTTGCTCCCGTCCACCGTCTTGATGAAGACCGGCGGCACGGCGTACCCCCCGAAGATGCCCAGGGTGGCGGGAAAGCGGGAGCCGTACCCGAAGGCGCCCATGGCCACCCAGGGAACGTGGTGCATCATCAGGCCGAAGCCGACCCCGGCGCCGCCCCGGAACTTGCCGTGCCCGTAGGAGTTCTTGAAGTAGTTCCGGAACAGGTAGAGGAAGGGCCGGTCCGACTCGGTGGTCTCCACGTCCGAGCAGTCGCTCATGGTGGCGAAGTAGGCGCCCGCGCCGTTCACCCCGTCCATGTCGGGCCGCGCCCCGCATCCGGTGGCGTTGATCTCGGGGGTGATGTCCGCGATGGGCTCCCCCCACTGGTTCATGCCGCCGTAGATGGGTACGCCGAACCCCTGGTACCAGGCCGCCACGGCGCGCAGGGGGTCCAGGTGATAGGTCATGCGGGCACCGGCCAGGAACATGCCGTGGCTGAAGCAGGTCTGGGTGAAGGGGGAGAGCGACGTGGGCACATCGCCCTGGGCGTTCACCAGGCTGTTCTCCGGGAACTCCCAGTCCACAGCCTCCAGGAGCCCGTTGTTGGCCGGGAGGTCGTGGAGGAACCACCCGCAGAAGTAGACCATGGCCAGGCCGATGATCCCCTGGAAGAAGGTGTTGAGCGGCTTGTCCGGGAGCATGGGCGAGGTGTCCGCGAAGTCCAGCCGGATCCGGTCCCCCTCCTTGCGGATGGTGATGTTGAGCTTGGTGAGCGCGTCCTCGGTGCCCACCGTGTCCATGAACCGGGGCTGCCGGAAGATCCCGTCGTTCAACATGCTCACCTTCTTCCGGGCCGCCTCGCCCGTCACGCTGAGGACCCGGCGGAGCGATCCGGTGAAGAACGCCTCGCCCTTGGCCTCGATCAGCTCCACGATCCGCCGCTGGGCGATGCGGCAGCCTATCTCAATATCAGCGAATCTATGCCGGAAGGCGCGATTGGAACAGTAACCTTCGAGTTCACCGTAGATACGGAGCAACTCGCAGAT
>Ga0207797_1001863_pt1 | contig 15027 bp, 11 predicted proteins | sample PRCRCaboRojoPR_6_FD_187275 | JGI IMG/M metagenome (GOLD analysis project Ga0207797, IMG submission 187275) | Marine sediment microbial community from Cabo Rojo, Puerto Rico - PR CR 10% Liquid 1 (SPAdes) | ecosystem: Environmental > Aquatic > Marine > Coastal > Sediment | place: Cabo Rojo, Puerto... | reverse complement strand
TGGCATCACGTCCCCCGGCGTCGGGGGAGCGAGGGTGACCGTTCCGGGGCCGTTCTCGGCGACGAACTGGTTGGTGAACAGCGACTCACCACCCAGCATTGATTTCGCCGAACTGAGCAGGCCGTCCCGGCTCGTCCCGGTCTCCACCGAGACGGTCGCCGAGTGGCCGACCATGGCGCCCGGTTCGGCGACGATCGACTCCCCCTGATCGAGCGTCACTGTCAGATGTGTGTACGACGGTCGGTGTGAGAACTCGTAGTCCATGTGTGTGGCTGAACGACAGGTTACTCGCTGGTGGGGGGCTGGTACTCGGTGGTAGGTGCTTGCTCGCCGTCGTCGTCGGACGCACCGCGCCAGCGAGCGACGCCGTACGCCGTGGCGACGACCACGACAACGATACCTGCGATGGACTTCGTGCTGAACCTCATAGGCGAATACGACAACGAGTGGGGGACGTTTCAAACGCGAGCCACTGTTGCAGATACAGCAATACCGCCGACCTACCGTCCTCACGCCGAACCGCTCCAGAAACTCGTCGGTCACCCGGACAGATGGGGTCGGTCTGCTCTCTCGACGGCGGGAGTGTAGGACGGTAGCCTGCTGGACCTGCGTTCACCCGATCCGACGGGGTCGCCGGCGACACGAGTCGAGGAGAGAGCCCACGACCGGGGTCGTGGGAGGACAGCAGAGGTCGTGCGCGACCGGGCTATCCGCTGGGAGGCGTCGGTGGCCCGCCCGGCCCGGTCGTCGGCGGCCGGGTCGGTCCCTCCGTCTCGAACGGTTCGGAGCCGACCGTCGATCCGTCGACGAGGAACTCGACGAGGTTCCCGACGAGCACCTCGTTGTCGGCCGTCCGGAGGTTCGAGGGGGAGAGCACCGACGTGTCGCCGACGATGGCGACGTTGCCGTTCCGAGCCGCGACCGGGTAGCGGCCGCTGCTGCTCGGTCCAGCGTCGGACAGCTCCGTCTCGGGACCGGTCCGGAGCGCGACCGTAGCGTCCGGCCCGGCGACGACGGACGTCGCGCGGCGCAGCCGCACCTCGCCGACACCGTCGCCCAGCGACCCGCTGCCGCTGGCAGCGACCGTCTGGAAGTTGCTGCCATCGTTCGCTATGTCGTACAGGTACCCGGAGCCGGCGCCGACGCCGAACCGGCCGAGCGTCTCCGCCCCCGGACTGGGCGGGTCGCCGCCCCCGCCGAGCAGGCCGGTGATGCTCGTCCCCTTCGGATCGGTCATCACCAGCACCCGGCCGCCGGCGTCCGTGAACGCTTCCACCCCGGCGGTCTCACCGGTGTCGAGCGGCTCGCTCGGGTTGAGCAGCACGTACGCGTCGGCACCGCTCAGCGAGCTGTTCAGTCCCGGCGACTGGCCGGGCCCCGAAACGCCCACCGCTCCGGACGACGAGGCGCCACCGAGCCCCAGGCCACTCAGCAGACCGCCCGAGCTCCCGCCCGAGTTCGGTGTGCCGTGGTAGCGGACCCGGTAGCCGTGCTCGACCAGCACCCGTTCGAGCGTCTGGATCTTCTCCGCCGACAGCTGGCTCCCGTGCGCCAGATCGAGCACGACCACGTCGCCGGTGCTGTCGCTGTCGACGGTCACGTCACCGCTAGCCTCGACCGTCTCGACCGAGGCGCTTCCCGGTTCGAACGACTCCGGCATCTCCGCGTCCTCGGCCGGCGTGCTCGGGCTGGACAGCACCGCTCCTGTCGCCGTCGCTCCGACGATGAGCACCACGACACCGAGGAACACGCCGACCGAGGCGAGGACGTCGCGAGTCCTCATGCGGCACCACCCCGCACGATCGCGGCGTCGGCACGCTCGCCCGGCTCGACGGTGGCGTTGCCGGACAGCGCCTCGATCGGCGTCACGGACATCCCGTCTGGGACGCCGTGGAGCGCGTAGTACCGCGTCGTGTCGATCTCGCCGGTGAGCGAGAGGCTCTGCGTTCCGGACTGCTCGGGACCGAGAGTGACCGTCCGGTAGCTGTCGAGCTCGGCGCGATCGGCCGCGGCCTCGATGGCCGTGGCCTTCCCGCCGACCGCGTCGGCGAAGCCGTTCTCGACGGCCTCGCTCCCGTCGTACACCTTCGCCCGGCTGATCGTCTGCTCGCTGACGGTGAGCGCCTCGCCGCGCTCCTCGACCACCAGGTCGACGAACCGGCGTTTGGTTCGCTCGACGCTCTCGCGCACCTCCGCGGGCGTGCCTGCCGTTCCCTTCGTCGGGGCCGTCGTCACGATCCCCTCGACGTTGCTGGGCTGGACCAGCGGAACCGAGGCGAACACACCGACGCTCCCGAGCTGTGAGCTCGGCGTGGTGTAGATCCGGTCGCTCCCGAGAACGGCCATGTAGCCGCCGGAAGTGGCCTGTCCGGCGACACTGGCGACGACAGGCTTCTCGGCTGCCGTCTCGCGGACGGCCATGTACAGTGATTCGCTTGCCGGGACCCGTCCGCCGGGCGAGTTCACCCGGAGGACGACGGCGTCGATACTCTCGTTGTCGCGGGCACGGTCGAGCCGCTCGACGACGGGATCGGACGACTGCGGGGCGATACCTCCCTCGAGGGTCACCACCGCAACCGTCCCGTCGGGCTCGTTGAACGCTCCCCAGACGAAGGGAGCGAGCGCCGACCCAACCAGGAGGGCGGCAACGGCCACGACGACGTACACCGCGGTTCGGTCTCGTTGTTCGGGGACCATCCACCGGGAGTGGTAGGCCCCTAATAAAAACGGTGCCAGCGGAGTTGTGCTGGCCGCGACAGTGCTCCGGTTCCGAAGCGTTTATACGTGGTATCGGGCCGCCGACCGTCGATCAGGTCGCTCCTGACCGCCAGTGTGGCCCGGGTGGACCGGGATGGGATACCCTCGGACGGGAGAGCCGATCGGTCCACCGGCCGCGGCCGGGGACAGGAACGCTCGCGGCCGTCGAGACCGCTCGACCCCCGACCGGCGTGCACACACTCCGAGGCTGCGTCTCGGGGGGCGCCCCGCGCAGGGAGCCACACGTATCGGCCTCTGCTGTCGGTCCTTACATACAGAGGCCGCTCCAACGCGGAGACAGTGAGTACCCTCACCTCCCCCGGGACAGTTGCGATCGGCCTCACAGCCGTCGTCGGACTGTTCGCGTGTGCGCTCCCGCTGTGGCTGGGTGTGTTCCGGTGGGCGGAACTGCGTGAACGGCACGCTGACCTCGCCGTCCCGTTTCTCGTCACGACGACCGTCTTCGCTCTCCTCGTCGTCCTGTTCCCGGTGTACGAGGTGCTCATCCCGACGAATGGCTACTCGCTGCTGAACCTGGTCATCTCGGCGGCCGTACTGGTCCCGTGGGCCGTGTTCGGCCTCAGGTACGCGGGCCGGGACCACCTCCTGACGACACGTCGGATCGTCGCTGGCGCCGTCGTCGTCTACCTGTTCATCACCGTGTTCGTCGCCAGCGTGACCGGCCGACTCCCGGGGGCGACGGTGATTACCGTCCTGTTGGGCGTCGGAATTGTGGGGCTGCTCGGCGGGACGTTCTCGATCGCCGGCGTGATCCTCCTCTCAACGTACCGGGACTCCGAACTCCCGCTGGGCCAGAGCATGGCGCTGGTGCTCCCGGTGGTCGCTCTGTTGATGACAGCACAGGGGCTGGGGACCGACCCCAACACGCGGACGCTCCTGAACGCCGGCGTGTTCGGGCTCGCGACTGCGTCGCTGTGGGTGGCCGTCACCCGGTACCATGCGCTTACTCGCCGGCCCGGGACGAGCCGGCTGGGCTTCCGGTCGGTGGTCACCGAGATGGACGAGGCGGTGTTCGTGGTGAACACCGACGGTCGCGTCGTCAACGCCAACGCGACGGCGCGGTCTCTGTTCGGCTCCGAGGTCATCGGCGACGAGTTCGAGGCGCTCCTCGGACAGACGGTCGAGACACTGCGTGACCGTGACACGCTCGAGTACCGGACCTCGACCGGCTACCGGCAGTTCGACCCCCGCGTGTCGACCGTCACCGGGGGCGGCGGCCAGCGGCTCGGCGTCACCGTCACGCTCATCGACGTGACCGACCGCGAGACCCGGCGCCAGCGCATCCAGGTCCTCAACCGCATCCTCCGACACAACGTCAGGAACGACCTCGACGCGGTGCTCGCGCACACGGACCGTATCGGCGACGACGAGGTCCGTACCAGCATCGAGGGCATCGTTGACGGGACGGTCCGGCTCAGCGCCAAGGCCCGGGAGGCCGAGGAGGCGATGACTGCCGTCACGGAGCCGCCGGAGACGGTCGACCTCGCAGCCGTCGCGATGTCCGTCGCCGACCGGTTCCGGTCCGGTGAGCACGCGGGTGACATCGCCGTCAGCTCGACCGAGCTCGAGATCGTGTCCCATCGGTCCGTCGTGCGACGTATCCTCGACGAACTGGTCGAGAACGCGCTGGAACACACGGACAGCGACGCACCGTCCGTCCGGATCACCGTCCGGCCCGGGCCGGACGGGGCCGCCGAACTCGTCGTCGCGGACGACGGCCCCGGCCTTCCGGACTGGGAGCAGGAGATCCTGGCCGCCGGGACCGAGACCCAGCTCAAACACGGCCGGGGGATCGGGCTCTGGTTCGTGCGCTGGGCCGTCACACAGCTGGGTGGGGAACTCGAGCTCGACGAGAACGACCCGACCGGGAGTGTCGTCACGGTCCGCCTCTACGAGACCGTGACCTGAGCCCGGGGACGGTCGATGCCGGTGTGTCGAGCCGACCGACAGCGTTCCCCTCGGTAGCGGCGACCGGGCCGACGAGACGGGGACAGTCGGTGTGAAGGGCTGTTTCGCGGCTCGGAACACTGGTCGTCGTTCGAAGTACGCCAAGTTCGAAACAGGACACGATTATGACCCTCGGCCCTGCTTTTCAGACGACACTGAGTGGCACGGTTAGCGCCTCAAACGTTGGCGAAGCCGTCGGTAGTAGTCTCCTCATGTTTACCGTACTCATGCTGCTCGGCTCGCCAATCGTGTATCGGGGCTGGCAGAACCGGAAGACGTACCGGACCCTTTCGGGCCTTCCTTCGAGATCTCCGAGCACAGCCACGGACGGTGAGGTGGCGAAGATATCCGGCCAACTAGCGGATACCGACGAGAAGATCGTCTCTCCGGTTCAATCCGAGCGGTGTGAGCTGGCGTTCTGGAAGGTCGCGGAGTGTCGCCGATACGACACGTTCGGTCACAAGTCCTACTGGTCCGAGGAGGGCCTCGGAATCGACGCTGAGAGCGTCGTGATCAGCGGAGAGACCGAGGAGATCAGCATCAGTAACGTCGACACCGAGAAGAGTCTGGATGCAACTGACAAACTGAAGACGGTTCTCGGATCCAAGCAGGACTCGGTTCTTCGCTCGGTTCCCGTAGAGCTCGAGACCTCCGGATTCGAGGACAGACGACTCCCGACTGAGGAGTGGCCCCGGGAGTACGAGGAACTCGGGGCGAGAGTCGGGTTCGAGAGAGCTCGGACGACCTCACGGGGGTTCATCGGTCGTCTGATCGACGGGATACGGACCCCGGAAGGAACGGCTCGGTTCCAGGAGACGACGATGGAGGCCGGCGATACAGTAACCGTCGTCGGGAGGGTCGTCGGTGTCAGAAACAAGCGCGTGAAGGTACGGGGCGACGGATCGGTCGACCCGATTATCACACGCACACCCCCGTCGGAGCTGGGCGGGAAATACCGAAGCGCGTACCTGAAACAGCTGTACGCCGTTCCGCTGTTCGTTACGGCGTTATGCGTACTGCTGGGGTACGGTGTCCTCCTGTGATGACGACCGTTCCCGCCTCGTCGGCCCGACCGCCGCCGGGGGTGACGCTCGGCAGCAAACAACGAGAGGTGTCGTTATCAGTCCGCCTTGGAGTTCGAGGTCTCGGCCGCGACCGCAACGCGGGCCCGCACGCTCATCGAGCGTGCCCAACAGGCTCAGCTCGGGGGGGCCGGCGGCCGACACCCGAAGGCGGTGGCCGCCGCCGCGCCCGTCGTCGCCGTGGCCGACGATGGCCGCCCGAGGACGTGGACACATTCCCCCGGCGAGGTGGCCGCTGCCATCGAGCCGACGGCCCTGACACTCAAGCAGCGTCGCGAGGAAATCCGCGGCCTCCTCGAAGAGTCGTCGGATGCCGACCGAGACCGGCAGTGAAACCCGTCGCGGTTCGCGTCGATATCGCGCCATATCCTCTTGAGCCCTCCCGGGGCCGACACTATCACCGGGAGCCAATCGTTACCTGTTACGAGCGGAGCCGCCGCGATTGGATGGTCGTCGCGGAGCCCACGTCAACTACGGGAATCTCCTCAAGGATGAGCTGGACCGACTGGCGGAGGCAAGAGATCACTACGAGGAGGCGCTCCGCATAGCGCCGGACCACCACGTCGCACACAACAACTACGCCAGTCTCCTGTCCAACGAGCTCGGGCGGTTCGAGGAGACAGAGCATCACTACGAGGAGACTCTTCGGCTCGACCCTGGCTACACCAGGGCTCACTACCACTACGGGCGCCTGTTGCATCGGGAACTGGACCGATGGGAAGAGGCGATAGCGCACCTCGACGAGGCCGTCGGTCAGTGGGCTATCAGCGGTGACTTCGACCGGGCGCTCCTTGCACTCCGACGGCTGGTCAACTTTCACCGGGAGGCGGAGGACTGGGAAGCGGTCATCGACTGTTGTGACCGTGCGGACGACCTCCTTGAGGAGGCGGAGGGGGTCAGAGAGGAGCAGCGGTTCTTCGAGGGGACCCGGGTGCTCGCCACACCAGAAGAGACCAAGACGCTCGAGTTGTACGTGAGCGGGCTCACCAACGTGCTCCACGCGAACCGGCGGACTACGATAGACCTGTTCGCGGCTGCGTGGGACCGGCGAGAGGAGTATGAGACGGGGACGACCGACCGTGAGACCGCGCTGGCCGCGGGCGTGGCGTTGACAGCCATGCTCGAGCTGACCGGCGTTTCCGATGTGGGCTACAGTGTCGAAGGGGTCCTCGGCGCGATCGATCCCGACGAACTCGTCTCGCCGGCGTCGCTCCTGTACGACCGGCTGCGCGGAGACACCCCTGACGCGACACCGGAGAAGCTCCGCTCGGAGGCAGCGGCGTACGGCGATAACGAGGCCGTATCGGCGCTCAGAGCTCGCGCAGTCGCGGCGTTGCTGGAGGCGCTCCGGTAGAGACAGCTCCCGGCCCTGAGACGCCCGTCGGGTGTCTCCCCCCGAGTGATGGGACCGTGCTCCGGGGACCCCTGGCTGGGGCTGCTTCTACCATCCCGCGCGCCTCCTCGGGCCAAACGACCGTTTGAGCCTCGAGGAGGTACTTCCCACAGGCGACCGTCCGTAACGGTATGCGACGACGAGACCTGCTCCGGGCGGCCGGGCTCGGCATCGGAGCGACGACCGCGGGCTGTCTCTCCGGGGGGCTGGCGGCGGCCGGCCCTCGGCGCCTCGAGCTGGACCGCGTCGAGACGCCGACCGACGCCGCCCGGCTGAACCGGGCGGGACCCGTTCCGAGCGGGCGGGCGCCGACGGTCGACTCGCTGTCGGATCCCGAGCGGGACGCCGCCGAGGCGGCCTTAGAGGGCGGCTACGAGACCGACTCGGCCGACCCCCCGGACTGGCTCATGGCCTTCGTCGCCGAAACGCCGTACCTGCGCCGCGACGGCAACTACTACCGGCTGACTGACGACCTCCCGCGGTACACGATCACCGCCGAGGAGACGACCGAGGACGCCGTCGACGGGCAGATCGCGGACAGCGAGGCGTACGAGCGGGCGGTGACCCACGACGGCGTCCAAGAGACGGGGCTGCTGGTCCACGCCCGGGAGGAGGGGATCACGCGGGTCCGGCTGTGGCCGTCGCTCCGGGAGTTCCTCCGGAGCTACGACGCCGTCCGGTACCGGGGCTCGCTGCTGTCGGTGTCGCTGGCCGTCGAGGACGACGGGCCCCCATACGAGGTGACCGCCGAGCGGGTCGCCCCGACGGCGCTGACCGACGAGCCGGTGTACGACGCCACGGACGCCCCCGAGCCGGTTCGGACGGACGTCCGGGCCGCGGGCGAGACGAGCGGCGTGTACGCCGGCGACCTGCCCGAGGCGCTGCTGGACGCCGTCGAGACCCACCAGTACGTCTACCTCGAGGGGCAGTTCTACTGGGCCAGCCTGGAGAACCGCGGCGGCCTGCCGGTCGATGTCGAGGCGGAGGTGGTCCAGCCCGCGATGTCCGGCGACGAGGAGCCTCGCTTGCGGCTGGCGCTGGTCAGCGAGGGCGGCAGCGAGGTGTCCGTGTTCAGCGGCGCACCCGCGCCGTTCGGCGTGCTGCGCGTGACCGCTGCTGGCGAGAGCGGGCCGGAGTCGCTGCTGTGGACGGACGCCTACCGGGAGAGCACCCACGTCGGCACCCGGGGTCGGTCGGTCACGTCCGTCGCGGACGTCGGCATCAGCACGCCGCTTTCGGCCGGCGAGTGCATCGAGCGGACGTTCACCGTCGTCGAGGCCCTCCCGACCGGCGAGTACGTCGTCCGGAGCGACGTCGGTATCGAGCCCGAGAGCGGCGAGGGCGGGACCCTGTCGTACCGGGTGTTCCTGCGGGTGGTCGAAGCGTAGCGACGGCCGCGCACCTCGACGCCGGCCGCTCGCCGGCGACGCTCCGGGACGCTCGGCGAGTCACTCCGACCAGTTCGGACGGCTACCGCTGGCTCTCGTGCCGGGGTGGAGCCGTCGGGACGCCGGTGGGAAGCCTGAAGGCCTATCTCCCCAGCAGTCGTTCCCGGAGCGGGCGAGTGTGGGGCCGCTCGGCGAGCAGCACCGCGGTGTCGAGATCGTCGAGCACGGACAGCGTCAGCGACCCGCCGACAATCCGCGAGAGCAGGCCACGCTCCGTCGCCCCGACGACGACCAGTGTCCGGCCGGTCGCCTCGTTCCCAATCGCGGTTTCGACGTCGCCGGTCTCCACCAGCAGTTCGGCCTTGTCCAGTTCGTGGTCGGCGACCCAGTCCTCAAGGAACTCCCGGCCGGCAGTCGGGTCGTCGGCCACGTGGAGCACCGAGACGTCCGCACCGACCGTCGCCTGGAGTGCCCGCGCGACCTCCGCGGACAGCTCCGAGGAGTGACCGCCCGCTGTCGGCAGGAGGATCTCGCTCGGGTCGAACCCGCGCTCGTCGAGGACGAGCACGTCACACGGCAGGTCGTGTATCAGCTCGTCGAGTCTCCCCTCGGCACGACCCCCGGCGAGGCGCGTTCCCCGGTGACCCATGACGAGCCGGTCGACCTCGGAGCTGCGGGCGGCCTCGAACACCTCGGCGAGCCCCTCGTGGGAGAGGATCGTCCGCGTCTCGATCGGGACGCCGAGCTCCTCGGCGTCCGCACGGGCGTCGGCCAGCAGCTGGTCCGAGGTCTCCGAGAGGCGCTTGCGCTGCTCGGCCGCCGCGGCCAGCGACGTCTGGTCCGGCACCTGGACCACGTGCGTCGCGAGGAGGCGGCCCCCGTCGTCCTTCGCGAGCGCCGCTGCCAACCCCACGAGCGAGTGTTCAGTCCGGGGGTTCGAGAGCGCGACCATCGTCGTCGGGGGGGTCACCCCCGCCCCGTCCGGGGCGACGGTGGCCGCTGCGTCGACGACGGACGAGGGCAGCTTCTCCTGGCGGTTCAGGATGTACCGACCGAGCAGACCCTGTCTGTCGGTCCGACGGCGTGCGTACACGAAGTACCACACCAGCGCCGCGACCACGAACGCGGCCGAGAGGAGCAGTTCGCGCTGGCCGACGAACGCCAGCAGCCCGACCGAGAGCACCATCCCGAGGATCGGGGTGAGCGGATACAGCGGTACCCGGAACGCGGGGTCGTACTCGGGGTCGGTCTCCCGGAACACGATCAGCGCGGCGTTCATCAGCGCGTACACGACGAGATGCAGGACGCTCGCGGCCTTCGCCAGCACCTCGATGTCCTGACCCAGCAGCGCGATGAACACGACGATCATCCCGCCGGTGAGGACAATCGACCGGTACGGCGTCGCGTACGAGGGGTGGATCTGGTTGAGCCAGTTGGTGACGATCCGGTCCCGACCCATCGCGAAGTTGATGCGAGCCGAGGCGAGGATCGAGGCGTTCGCGCTGGAAGCCGTCGCCAGCAGGGCGCCGAGGGTCACGATCGTGACGGCGACGACGGCGAGCCCACCGGGGAACGCGACCTGCGTGGCCTGGGTGAGCGGCGCCGTCTGACTCAGGTCTGGCCACGGAACCACGCCGAGCATGATGCTCACGAGGACCGCATAGACGACCGTCACGATGGCGACGCTCCCGATGACCGCCAGCGGGAGGTTCCGGCCCGGGTTCTTCAGCTCCTCGGCGACGGTCGCGATCTTCGCGTACCCCAGAAAGGAGACGAAGATCAGCGCCGTCCCGGGGAGGATCGCCCCGTACCCGAGCGGCGCGAGTCCGCCGTCGCTCAGCAGCGTCCCGAGATCGAACGACAGCCACCCCTGGATCGCGAACAGCGCGAGGATCACCAGCAGGACCGTCACGATGACCGTCTGGAGGCCGCCGGTCTCCTTGGCGCCGATGTAGTTGACACCGACAAAGACGACGCCGGCGATGAGCGCGCCCACCTGGATGTCCGAGAGGAAGAGGACGCCCGGAATCGGGAGCAGCGTGGTGAGGTACTGGCCGAAGCCGATGCTGTAGAACGCACTCGCGAACGCCAGGCCCATCCAATCGCCGAGCCCGGCGATAGAGCCGAACAGCGGGCCCAGCGCGCGGTTGACGTAGTAGTAGCCGCCGCCGGCTTTGGGCATCGCCGTGCCGAGTTCGGACACCGACAGCGCGTTCACCATCGCGATCGACCCGCCGATCACGAACGAGACGACGACCACGGGGCCGGCAGTGCTGGCTGCGACGCCCGGCAGCACGAAGATGCCGGCGCCGATCATCGTGCCGATGCCGATGGTCAGTGCCGACAGCAGCCCGAGGTCCTTCGCGAGTTCCTCGTCGCCCATCAGGTGCCCTCCACGTCGGGCCGCTTCCGCCGTGGAGCCGACTCACCGAGCCGACGCTGGCCCTCCCCGAGCGACAGCACGGGCAGGTCCGGGTCGGTGACGAGACGTGCGGTCGTGTTTCCCGAGAGCAGGCGAGCGAGCCGCCCGCTGCCCCGCGAGCGGAACGCGATCGCCGTCGCCCCGACCTCGTCGGCGGTCTCGGCGATCATCTCGGCGATATCGGCGCCGAACACAATTCGAGTGTCGGCGCCGACGCGCCCGGCGAGTCGCGACTCGAACGCGGCGAGGAACCGTTCGGCGTCAGCACGGCGCTTCTCCAGGGGCGCCTTGTTGACTGCCCCCGGTCTCGTCTCGATCACGTGGATGCCGGTCACTCGATGGATCTCGTCGAGGTAGGGGTCGAGTGCAGTCGCTGTCTCCGCGACGTCGTCGTCGTTCGCGATGGGAACGGCTACGTGCCGGAGGACGACCATCCCGTCAGCCACCTCCGAGGAGCACGGCCGGAGACTCGACCGGGACGCTCCCGGAGCCGTCCCTGTCCCGTCCAGTGGTACACTCGCGTGTTGTCCCACGCCCTGAGAGGGGTCTCGTCGCTGGTCTACTGTGCGGCCGGTGACCGCCTTCGGTGCGAACCATGTCCGTCGCTGGTTGCGAAGAACTATAATTGCACCGGTTTTATTTTCTTTTTCGATATTGAAATCCAAAATATTTCTATTATCGAACTTCGCGCCGCCCAATCCCGCTTCGAGCACGGGGGAGTCCCTTCGCTCACGAGAACAGCAACCAGCACGGCTCCAGCGAGTGTGAGCGCACGACCAACGACGAATGCAGGCGGGACAGCCGTCCTGGTGCCCACCGGGCGTCGTGGCAGTTCCGGACCTCGTGGACGACCGACCCGTCGGCCAATCAGTGCCGGAGCCGCTGGACGAGCGGGACCGTCCCGCCACGCTACGGCGACGTCTCTCGTTGTGACGGGTCCTGGAACGCCTCGTACGCCCGGTCGTCCGTCCGGTGGCGCGAGAGCAACGTCACGATGTCGTCGGCCCGGACGACCGTGTGACCGTGCGGCATCAGCTCCTCGTCGCCGCGCTCGATGGCGATGACGAGCGTGTCCTCGTCGAGGACCCCCCTCCGGTTGGCCTCCTCGAGCGACAGACCCGTGATCGGCGCGTCGGACCCGACCGTCACCGTGAGGATCTTCGCGTGGCCGGTGAGATCGATGAAGTCGTTCAACGCAGGCGCCCGGGGGCTGTCGTCCGGATTGAACGGCTCGTAGGGGGTGAACAGCTCGTCCTCGAGGAGGTCCTCGTCCTCGATCTCGATGCCGAGTTTCGAGAGGCTCCGCGAGACCCGCTGGAGGTCTCTCGTGCTCTCACCGACCGCCAGTACGTGGAGGTTCCGGCGACCGGTCATCAGGGTCCGGACGTTGACGACGCCGGGGATGGCCCGGGCCTCGTGGGCCAGCGCCTCCCGCTCGGGGACGGGCACGTTACACAGATAGAGGTTCCTGAGCTTGCCGCCGGCCGCTTCGAAATCGATGTGTGCCCGATACCCCGTGATGATGCCACGGTCTTCGAGCTTCTCAATCCGGTTGCGGACCGTCGCGCCCGAGACGTTCGCGTTCTCGGCGATCGATGTCGCAGTGGCACGCCCGTCCTGCATCAGCGCGTAGACGATGCGCCGGTCGAGATCGTCGATCCGGTAGCCCTTCTCGTGGAGGGTCATCGCTCCTGGCACCCGGGCGGTTTCGGAAATACGAGTTTCACCGTTCCCTTTCGACGACTTCGTCCCATACACCCCATACAGGTTCGGAGGGACAAATAGCGTGGGGACCCCGTCGCTGCTCCCGGTGGGAGTCGACGACGACCCGCCCGGCAGAGCAGCACCGACGCCGTCCACTCGCCGGCGACACTCGGGGGCTCGTTCCTCGGGCTGCCCGCGTGACCCCCTCGCCGTGGCTCAGGCCTCGTTCTCGAGCCAGTCCCAGGCGTCGCCGATCTCGCTCTCCTCGAAGTAGCGGATCTCCACGCCGGTGAACCGGTCGCCGAGCGCGCTGGCCCACTCCATCAGCCGGCTGTGGCCGACGACGGCGTACCGCTCGAGGTCCCGGCGGTGCTGGAACCAGAACCCGAGGTCGTCGTCCAGCGCCGACAGCTCGAAGGAGGGAAACGAGGGCACGTGGACCAGCAGCCGCACCGACCCCTCCTCCTCGATGACGGTCTCCATCTCGTCGATCATCGCCTGGAGCTCGGCCTCCGTGACCCGGTCGCGGATCTCGTAGCCGAGCACGCGGCCGTCGCTGCGGTCAAGGGGCTCGTACATCGCCCGCGAGTTCGCGGGCCGGGGAGAAACGCTCCCCGCCGGTTCCCGGCCGCCCGGAACCGCCGTCCGGTCGGGGGCGCGGCCGTGTGGTCGCCGCTGGTGTCGTCCCACGTCGGGGACCACCGGCGCAGGGAGCGGTCGGCGCCAGCCCGGCGACCTCGCCTCGATAGCGATGACAGAGCCGGAGCGTCTCGGCCCTGCTGCCGTCCGAGGAACGCGACCAGCGTCTCGGTCTCCCCTTCCGGGGCCGAGGACTGCCCGAACACGCTCTCGAGACGGTAATCGAGACCACCCTCCTGACTCTACGACACGCTCGACAACAGGGAGTACACTCTCACCGGACCGCCACCGACGGTGGGGAGTAACGCACGAGCCTGTCGTTACGGAGAATCGAGGAGAGAGCCTCGCGCTTTAGCGCGGGGAGGATGTCAACAGTGTGGTGGGCCGAGAGCGTTCCACCGGACCTCCAATCGAGGTGCGTATCTCCAGCGAGGACAGCCAGTTGCCGCGTGCGACGGGGCGTCGCGGACGAAGACACCGGTCCGCACATCGAAGACCGCCGAGTGACGACGCCCGGCGTTCCGAGCCACGACTCAGAGCGCCCGGGCCCAGTGCTTCGAGCGGCCGAAGCGAAACGGGTGCCAGAGGAGCGGGTTCGCCCCTTTCTCCCAGCGGAGCTGTGGGACCGCCCGGCCGCCGTACTTGGACTTGAACCGGAAGACGGAGTTGTCGAAGTACGACCCGACCTTGTGGAAGTTGTACTCCGCCAACCCCGATTCGATCCCCCAGTTGATCGCCCGTTCGTGCAGGAGTTCCGAGGGGTAGGCGTCGTAGCAGTCCTCGTCGGGGATCGCTGACAGCCAGTGGTGGAGCACCGAGCTCTCCTCGTCGCAGAGGTGGACGTACTTCCCGACCACGTCCCCGTCGACGTGGGCGGTGAACACCTGTACGCGGTCGGCGAAGCGGTCCGACAGCGCCTCGAAAAGCGCCCGCGGCAGGGGGTCACCGCCGACGCGCACGATGTTCTGGCGGCACATCTCGTAGGTCCGGTCAAGATCCGTTCCCAGCGGCTGCCGCTCGATCCAGTAGTCCTGTTCGTGCGCCCGCCGGAGCCCCTTCTGTCGCTCCTTGTCCATCCGGTCGTGGATGGCCTCCCAGCCGTCGTCGAGATCGGCAAGAGAGAGGGCGACGTGTGAGGTCGGTTCGTAGCCGCGGGCCTGGAGGTACTTCCCGTAGCGGATCTCGCCGAGGTCGTGGGTGACGATCTGATGACAGAGGTTCAGCGGTCCGGTCGTCGACTCGATGGCGTCGACCAGCCGGTCGACGTTGGCTCGCTCGTCGGTTGCGATCACTGGCCCGCCCGATCCCGGATCGCCGGACGTGAGCAATCTGAGGTCCAGGGCGGCGATCGACTCGGCGGTGTCGTGGGGCAGCTCCAGGGGTACCGAGAACGTCGGCAGGATCGCGACCGGGTTCGTGTCCTTCTGGACAAGGGCGTGCCTCGGGTCGCATTCGAGCCCCTCTTCGAACGCGGCCAGCCACTCGTAGCGGTGGAACATCGTCCCTCGGTCCGTCTGGACCACGAGGTTGTTCCACTGGTTCTGGTTGACGTCGTGGATACTCCTGAGCACCGACGTTTCAATGCTGTTCCCCGGCTCGACCGTGGCATAGCGCGACCAACTGGCCTGGCGCTATTAGTTAGCAATCGGCTACTGTCGTGTCGTTGACGAGCCG
>Ga0207797_1001862_pt1 | contig 15028 bp, 16 predicted proteins | sample PRCRCaboRojoPR_6_FD_187275 | JGI IMG/M metagenome (GOLD analysis project Ga0207797, IMG submission 187275) | Marine sediment microbial community from Cabo Rojo, Puerto Rico - PR CR 10% Liquid 1 (SPAdes) | ecosystem: Environmental > Aquatic > Marine > Coastal > Sediment | place: Cabo Rojo, Puerto... | reverse complement strand
CACCACCCCGAAATGGGCGCCGTCTCCTACCAACAGGTCCAACCCATGCCCTACAAAACCATCTACGCACACGACTACCACGGCTGGCGAGACACCATGGAGCGCGCCAGCGACGCGTTCAACGCGTTTACCGCCCGGGAGAACATGCTGCTGGAATCCGCCGGGTTTTACACGGCCGCTGACAGCGAGGCGTACACTCTCACGGTCTACGACCGCTTTACAGATGGAGAGCTGCACGACGAGCTCGCCACGGCCCGGGGCACCATCGAGCACACGGGCTATCACACCATCGACATCGAGCCGGTCGCGTTCACCGAGGGCGACGACTTTTACCTGCAGCTCTCGCTGTCCCGGGGCGGCCATCCCTATGACCGGACCTCGGAGGTACCCGTGTTGCTGGGCGTCCAGAGCGACGGAGCCACGGTCACCTCGAGCGCCGGGACGGGACAAAGTTATTTCCGCACCGGCCAGCGGTGGCTCGACCTCACCTATCTCACCCCGTCGGCCAACTTTTGTATCAGAGGGCTCGGCAATCCCTGGACGCCGACCGCGGCGGACCTCGCCTGCAACGGCTCCCTCAGCTGGAGCGAGGTGCAGCCCGGAACGGAGGTCACCGGCCGGTTCACCGTCAAGAACGTCGGAGACGACCTGTCAAGCCTTAACTGGGAGATAGCCGAGCAGCCCGGCTGGGGGACATGGACGTTTACCGCGGAAGACCATCAATACGTCAAGCCGGGGCATCCGGCAACGGTCGAGGTGTCCGTCGAGGTGCCAGACCAGGAAAACGCCTCCTTCAACGGCAGCCTCACCCTCGTCAACACCCGCGATGGGAGCGACACGGCCACTATCCCCATCAGCGTCGCCACGCCGAAAACAACGCTGCCTCCGCTGCTCCGGCTGCTGGCACAGCGATTCCCGCTGCTGCAGCAGCTGTTCATGCTCCTCCGGTAGGTGCTATGCCCCGAAGCCGAGGCCTCTGACGACGGGCAGACCCGCTGCCTTCCACGCGACGATGCCGCCTGCCATGTTGTAGAGCGTTCCCTGGAAGTCCTCGTCGACGAGCATGGTGCCGGCGATGTAGGACCGGTTGGCGCTCCGGCAGTACAGGATGACCTCCTTGCCCTGAAAAGCAAGATGAAACAGCTGCCGGAACAGCGGTATCTCGATGAAATGCAATGGATACAGGATGGGCGAGTCGTAGCTGTGCGGGGTGTCGATGCGCTCGTTGAACCATTCGGCGAAGGTGCGGACGTCGACGACGAGCTCCCGTCCGTCGCTCTCGTTTTGCAGCATTGCCCAGGTCTCCTCGACGGAGATGTTGATGACCTCGTTTGCCGCAGCATCCGGCTCATTGACCGGTGTGGACGACGATGTCGCCCCGCCGGAGAGGGGAAGCATGGCAATGAGTAGCATTCCTGTCACCGCCACCGCTGACGTTTTCATGGATACACATCCCCTGCTTTTTTATAAGCATTGGCACAGGGAGCCGGCGACTCCCCCCGGGAAAAAACACCAACCTTTTATATCATTTGGCAATATCATAGGGGAGGGAACGACTATGGCGGTTGAGCCGAAACAATGGAGACGCTGGCTTTTCTATCTCGACATCATCGTGGTGGCGGTGCTCATCATCGCAATCGTGTTTCTGGCGCAGGACGCCTACATGGCGGGCTACCATTATGGCAGCGACGCTGAACGTGCGTCGATGTGGCATGTCGCCCGGGACGTGGCCTTCGTCACCGGCGCGCTGGCCTGGCTGTTTTACCGCTTTTTCCGCAACGAGTTCCTGGTGCTCCGCCAGCCATGGTAAAGGTTATTAAATCGCGGGGTTATATGGATGCTGGCCAAAGGTGTGGACTAGACCGGGAAGTTAGGCGTCTCCTGTCACCGGAAATCGCCTTCAGTCGGGGTCGAAGTCCAACGGCGGCGTGGAGTCCAGGCAGCGATCCAGCGTTGGACGATGAAATCCCGTCCCCTGGGACCAGAGGTGATGGCCGCAGCCGGCCGGAGGGTCGGCTGTCCATCTTGGTTTCGGACAGAGGGTCAGGCCCGGAAGGGAGCAGCCCGGCCGATGACTCATGGTGCTCAGGGGATCGCGGGATTGAGAAAAACGCTGGGCCGTCGCTGCCCGGTGCTCCCCGCCCACCGCGGACGCGTCCATGCCGGCTAAAATGAATGAGCGACGGAAAGTCATCGAGTACTTTCAGAAGCGGCATGTCTTCATCCAGTCGGAGGCCGTGGACTATCTCGTGCGACAGGGAGACTGCCTGAGCAGCGCGCAGCGGGTGCTCGAATGCCTTGACGATAAGCCGCTCAACATCCTGCTGGACGACGTCAAGGACGTGTTCCCCGGAGATAACGGCGCAATCGATGCCGTGCAATCCCCGGCGCGTCCGGCGCAGCTAGAGGTCATACAGGATGTCACCGGGAAAAGCTGCTGTGAGGGAGACATCACCGATTTCACGAAGCTGTTCCGCGACCGGTACAACCAGCTCTACCGGCTGCTCAGAAGGCGACAGGAGATGAAAAACGTCATCCCGGTCAAAAAGGCAAAGGGCAGGGACGGCCCGGTTGCGGTCATCGGCATCGTCGGCAGCGTTACACGAAGCTCAAAGGGACATGTCCTGGTGGACATCGAGGATGAGAGCGACAGCGCTACCGTCTACATCCCGGAGGAGGACGCGGCGATGGCTGACACGCTGGTGGAGGACGAGGTTGTCGGCGTCGTTGGCACGGCGGGGCGCAACGGTCTTCTCATCGGGCAGCAGCTGGTCCGGCCGGACGTGCCGATCGGGCAGCCAAACCGGGGGGGAAACAACGACGGGTATGTCGCCTTCGCCGCCGACGTGCACATTGGCAGCAAGACCTTCCTGGAGGATGCATGGCATAGCTTTATGCGGTGGATGAACGGCGAGGTCGGGACGAGCCGCCAGCAGGATGTCGCCCGGCAGATACGATATCTCGTTATACCGGGGGATGCCGTCGAGGGTGTTGGCATCTATCCCAACCAGGAGCAGGACCTGTACATCGAGGACGTCTACGAGCAATACAAGGCGCTGGCGGAGGAACTGGAGGCGGTGCCGCGGGATGTGACGATTGTGCTGCAGCCAGGGAACCATGACGCGGTGCGGCAGGCGCTCCCGCAGCCGACGTTTGAGGAGGACGTCCAGCGTATTTTTTCTGGTTTAAATGTGGTGTTCGTGGGCAACCCGGCCTATGTCCGCCTGGACGGGCTGGAGGTGCTGCTGTACCACGGGCAGTCATTGTTTGATTTTTCGACGCGCATCGGCATCAACCAGAACCAGCCGACGGAGATCATGAAGCACATGCTGATGCGGCGGCACATGGCTCCCATCTACGGGGAGATCACCCCGCTGGCACCGGAGCTGCATGACTACATGGTCATCGACCGGGTCCCGGATGTCTTCGTCACCGGCCATGTGCATACCACGGCGATCGACTCCTACCGGGGCGTACAGCTCATCAACGCCTCGACATGGCAGTCTCAGACGGACTACCAGCGGATGATGAACTTCATGCCCGACCCGGCCAAGGTGCCCATCGTGTCCCTGGATAGCGGGCGGACGAGCCTGATGAACTTCACCACCTGACCCACACCCCCCCGTTTCCACTGGAAAAGGTTTTGTACCCCACCCCCATTAAATGAACGAGATGGACGACAAAAACGCCGTCATCGTGTCACTGCAGCGTGACAACGAAGAACTGCGGCATCTCGCCCGGGCGCTGGAATACCATGTCCAGCGGATCTTCATCCAGCAGCGGGACACGCCGGACCCGGCATCATACATCGGCGCGGGCAAGATAGCCGAGGTAGCTGCATACATCGGGGAACATGACATCGACTGCGCCATCGTCGACCAGCGCCTGCGACCGTCGCAGTGGTACACCATGGAGAAAGAGCTCAACGTCACGGTGTACGACCGCATCCGGCTCATCCTGAACATATTCGCGGACAGGGCGCAGCGAAAGGAGGCAAAGCTGCAGGTCCGCCTCGCCTCGCTCCGCTACGAGCGACCCTATGTCCGCGAGCTCATCCACCGCGCCAGAACCGGCGAGCACCCGGGGTTCATGGCCGGCGGCCAGTACGAGGTCGCCAACTACTACGAGATGATAAAAAAACAGATGAAAAACATAAAGGAGGACCTGGACAAAACCGAGAAGGTCCGGGAGTCCCACCGGAAAAACCGCCGCGAGAAGGGCTTCTATCTCGTCTCCATCGCCGGGTACACCAACGCCGGAAAAAGCAGCCTGCTCAACCAGCTGTCCGACGAAGAGGTCGCCGTGGAAGAACGCCTGTTTTCGACGCTGTCCACCACCACGCGGCGCCTGAAACATGACCGGGGGACGCATGCGATGCCCATTCTCATCACAGACACGGTCGGGTTCATCCGCGACCTGCCCCACTGGCTGGTGGACGCCTTCCATCCAACGCTCGAGGAAATCGCGCTCTCCGACGTCATCGTGCTGCTCATCGACGCCAGCGAGAGCCTGGACACCATCAGGGAAAAAGCATCCGTGTCGCTGCGGGAGATCATGGAGATGGAAAACCATCCCGACATCATCGTGGGGATGAACAAGGCCGACCGGCTCACCGGGCGGGAACGCCAGGCGGTGCGGTCGTGCATCGAGGGCGTGGTCGGCAACCGACCCTGCCTGTTCCTGTCCGCCCGGACCGGCGACAACCTCGGCGAGCTGGTAGACGAAATCTACAGGGCGCTGCCAGACCGGGTGGAGATGGACATCGTGTTCCCCGACGGCGTCGACGAGGACGACATGTCGTTCATTTTCAACCAGCAGGCCCGCATATGCAGGGTCAGCAACGACGGGAGCAGCATCGTCCGCGTCACCTGCAGCGAGCGCGTGAAGGACAAGATAACGGGGCGCTGTCGGCAGCGGGGCGCAGAGGTGAGGCAGACATGATGGACCAGCGTGAGCGCATCGAAAAAGACCTTGCATTGTTCGAAAAACATGCCGCCGGTATGGAGGCAAAGGATGTCGTTGGCATGGCCCGGCGGTATTATGACGACGCTCGATATTATCTGGAAAAGCAGGATTTTTTTACCGCTTTTGGCTGCATCAACTACGCCCACGGACTGCTGGATGCAGTGCGGACGGAAGCATTTAAAGATGACGATGCCTTGTAGGTACCATGCACAAGGTTGACGTCGCCGTCGGCACGGACATCTTCGAGGAAAACGAGAAAATAGCGCGTGGCAACGCCGACCGTTTCAGGCAGGCCGGCGTGACGGCCATCGACCTCATGGGCGCCATTGGCTCCGGAAAGACGTTGCTCATCGAAAAGATAGCCGACCGATTGCTCGGCACACACCGGGTTGGCGTCATCGTGGGCGACGTCACCGGCGACAGCGACTACCGCCGCATCAGGGAGCACCATGTGCCCGTGGTGAACATCAACACCGGCAAGGAATGCCATCTCGATGCGCATCTCATCGAACATGCACTGGACGACCTCGACCTTGAAAGCCTTGACGTCGTGTTCATAGAAAACATCGGCAACCTTGTCTGCCCCGCTGATTTCTCCCTCGGCTGTGACAGGCGAGGTGTCGTGATATCTGTTACCGAGGGCGACGACATGGTGAAAAAACATCCGCTGATCTTCCAGACGGCCGACTTCGTCGTGGTCAACAAGATAGACCTGGCCGAGCACATGGACGTCGACATAGACGGTATCGTCGCCGACATCGAGGAGATAGCACCGAAACAATATTTTTTGACCGATGCCAGACACGATGAGGGCATCGACGAGCTGGTAGCGTGGCTGCTGTAGACGAACAAGAAAAACGGGTCGTGCTGGTCGGCGTCGGCCATGTCTTCGATATCTCGTCCCAGGTAGAGGACATCATCACCAGAGTGCAGCCGGACGTCATCGCCCTGGAACTCGACCGCAGCCGCCTCCAGGCGCTGCTGTCACCGGATGGACAGCGCGGCGACCTGCCCTTTTTCCATTCCCTGCTGGCATCGCTGCAGGAACGGATAGCGAAAAAATACGGCGTTGCCACCGGATCGGAGATGGCCGCAGCCGCCCGAAGAGCACGGGACAGCGCCATCGGTATCCTCTGCATCGACCTCGACGTCCGGATGGTGATGACCAGGCTGTGGCGGAGCATCCCGCTGCGAAAAAAGCTGCTGTTCATGGTGAGCGGCCTCACGTCTCTTTTCATCAGCAAAAAGCGCGTTGAAGAGGAAATCGAATCGTTTGAAACCGAGCCGGAGACCTATCTCCAGGAGATGCGCTCCACCCTCCCCGAGCTCTACACCATCCTCATCGATGAGCGAAACCGGCACATGGCAGCCCGGCTCAGGCAGGCACTGGACATGTATGACAGCATCGTTGCCTTCGTCGGCGAGGGACACACGCCCGGAATGGAGGAGCTGCTCACCGACGAAACGTTATCGCTGACCGTCGTCCATCTGTCGGAGCTCCGCGGCGATACATGGCGGGACAGGCTACCCGAACCGGCACCAGGCTGATATCGCTCCGGGCCTGAACTCGTCGTCCATGACCCCGGCGAGCTCATCCATATCCGTATGGGGGCGACCGGCGATGATGCGGGCGGCCCGTTTTTCACCGACCGTTGGCAGCGACGCCAGTGCATCGAGCGATGCCTCATTTATGTTAAGCGGGTATCCAACGCCGGTGACGCTCCGGTAGCCATGCCCTGTTAGCTTCACGTCGACATAGCACCCTGTTTGTTCCTGGTATGGCAGGCAGACCAGCAGTGGATATGACCCAATCTGCCGGCCGAATGTCTGTTTGCCCCGGTGTATCTCAAGGTAGACGTCCGTCAGGACTGTTCCCCGGGGCACGAGCCGCCGGAGCATCGGCCGGTTTACGGACTCGTTCACCCATTGTTTAAACCGCTGCAGCGCCCCCGTGTCCGTTCCCGTGTGATGGCCACGCACGGGCACGACCTGGCGGATGTTGATCCGCCGCAGGAGCAATCCCTCCCGTGTTACCTGTTTCAGGAAGGCACGGTTTTTTTGGGGGGTATCGTCGCTTTCACCGGGCAGTCCGAAGAGCAGGTTTATGCCGGGCAGCAGCCGGGGCATGCCGTTGTCGCCGCGCTCGCCGCCGATGTCGTTGATGAGACGGATGGCAGCCATCGTGTCTTCGGGCGTTGCGTTGAGATTGTTTGCCCTGCGGACCGCTGCATCCGCGGTTTCCATGCCGAGCGCCGCCGTGTTCCCCGCCGTGCAGTAGCGGGTTATCAGCCGTGTTATCTCCGCCGCCTCGTCGGGATAGCATGCGATGACCGACGGGTTGGCGTTGTCGATGTGCAGCACCCTGGTATGTGGGGCTGCCTTCCATATCTGTGTGAGCAGCTGGTGTATCGCCGCCGGGTTTGGCTGCGGTGTTTCACGGCTGCCGATGTCATCGGAGCCGTAGGAGTAAAAACAGGACTGGCATCCCAGCCTGAAATGCCGGACGCCATGGTGATGCAGCCGCCCGATTTCTGCTGTGATGCTCTCGACGGAGCGAACCGACGGTCTGCCGTAGAGCGGCTCCATGCAGAAGCTGCACCCGCCAGTGAGATACCGGGGGCAGCCCCGGTAGGTCTCGATTTCCGCGAGCAGCGTATCTGGAAAATCGGGATGCTCGGTGACGACCGATGCGCCTGCAAGGGCCCAGCGCCGCCATTCCTCCCGTGTGCGATGGCGCTGCCGCAGCGTGTCATGCAGCACGTCGTAGATAAACGTATCTGCGTCTTTTTCGGCGGTGTAGTCGACGAGGTCGTCCGCCGCACGCGGCGATGCTCCGCCGCCGTGGCCGATGCCGTGCAGGGCTGCCGAGCCTCCAAGGATAATCGGGCCGTTGAACGTTGCGGAGATGGTCTTGAGCTCCCTGCATGACAGGGGCATACCGCGGAGGTACCGGCCCGGGACGAGGGCCCCGGTGATGACGAGGAGCAGCTCACCGTCGAGCGATGCTCCCTGCCGCCACTGGTCGACGGTGCGGTACTGGCAGCGATGCCCGGCGTCGATGATGGCGCCTGCTGCATACCTGACGTAGGGAGATATGTAGGGCGGGACGCCCAGGCATGCGGGCTCGTCGACGTAGCCGTCGAGCAGCGTCAGCAGCATAGGTGAAATCCCGCAGCTATATTAAAGTTCCAGTGGAAGCAGGGGGGTGTGGGTAACGTTTTTTATATGCGGGCGGTATGGACACCATGCGTCCCGTCATTGTCTGCTGCGTGGCCGTCATGCTGCTCGGCGTCGTTCCATTACAGATGATGCTTTGCCCCATGTCACCTGGCCATCCCGGGTCGGTGTACACCGGTGCATCTACCTGGACGGCGGCGGATGAGGGCGACCATTACCCCTGCAGCCGTGAATGGTGGAACGTCGACGCCGTTATGACGCTCGACAGCGGGGCGCGATGGACGCTGACATCTTCCTTTGAATACGAGCGGGAGACCCCGGCCTGCAATCTTTTTCTCACCCTGTTCAACCTTTCAAGTGGTGTACGCTATTCCCTCGGGTCATATGGCGACCCCATCGGCACGCTCTCGTTTGAAAAAAACCGCGTCGACCTGCGCTACCATGATTCGTGGATGCAGGGCAGCTATCCCTCCTACCATGTCCATTTCGAGCGAGAAAACGTCACCGTTGACTTGCAGCTCGAGGCCACGACGCCGCCGAAATGGGTCGCCGACGGCATCTCCGACGCAGTGCTCCCCATGGGGCTCGGCTCCTACCGCTACGGGTTCATCCCCCGCTGCGATGTCTCGGGCACGCTTACCATGGACAACGTGACACAGAGTTGTACCGGCACGGGCTACTATGAGCACGTCTGGGGCAACTGGACCTACAGCAATCCATTGCAGGGTGGCAGCGCCCCGGAAACGATCAGGGCATACGGCCGGCTTGCCTCCTGGTGGCTATCGCATCGCAGCGACCTGCCAGCAAGCATCGGCCTTGCCACGGAGAGCAATCCGTTCGGCTACGACTGGATATGGGCCTCGTTTGACAACGGATGGAGCATGTTCTACGGCAACATCCCGTTCTGGGTCAGCGAGGGACCAGCCTTCGGCATCCTCTACCTTGTTTCCCCCCAGGGACGCTATCTCACCTTTTCCGACATCGACTTTTGTTACGGTGACATGGCATATGCCCCTGGCTACGACGCCTACTATCCCACGAGCATAGGGCTGACCGCCCGGCACGGCGACCACCACGTTTCCCTGAACTGCTCGATGGCCTGCGACGTCCATACCTATCTTGACACAAACCTGTCGTCATCGTTCTGGCGGGCCATCTATCTCTGGGAGTCGCCCGGCCCGGCCACCGGCGTGTACCGTAACGGGAGCGAAACCGTTTACCTCGACGGGACCTGTGAGATAGAGCCGATGCGCCAGGTGTCGGTGCTCGGGCACAACGCGCTCGACCTCACCATGCGCTCCCCGCGGGATGGCCTGGGCGTCGATTGCCGGGTCGTATCGCATTTTTTCGGCGTTGCAGTGCGCTTCCGGTGCAGGATGCTGCCGTTCCCCCGGATAGACATCTCGCTCGGGCATTAGCTTGGGCGTCGCAGCCGCCGTTTTTCGATGTAGGAGGCGACGAGGCTGACGGCGATGGTTGCAATGATGAGCACGAGCGTCGCATTCTGTGCCACGCCTCGTTTGAACAGCCGGTAAAATGTTCCGGAGAGCATCAGCAAAACGCCGAACTTTGTGGCGGCGCCGGCCACGATGTATGTGATGGACAGCCGGTACCGCCAGTTGTTGACGGCGATGAACGCCCCGGTATACGGCAAAACGGGGGCAACGCGGTTAATCAGCAGGATGCGCTCGTCGTTGACGATGAGCAGGTCGCTGTATTTCTGCATGGCCCGGGCGATAAAACCGGGCACCGAGGCCTTTTTAACGAGCAGGTAGAGCAGGGTGTTCCCGGAGAAGCTGCCGGCGACCGCCACGCAGAACAGGGTGAGCGCCCAGGGGAGGCTGTGCGGATCGGTCGCATAGATCATCAGCAGGAAAAAGTCGGGGAGCGCCGGGAATATCATGCTGTCCACCAGGAATATCAGGTAGAGCGCGATGATGAGACCGAGGCCGCCGAAGCCGCTGAAAAAGTCGACGATGACGTCGCCGATCATGATACCAGCCGGGTATATACGTCGGCCAGCAGGTCGACGGTCCGTGAGATGTCGTGCTCCTCGGCCAGCTTCCGGGCGCCCTGCCGCAGCCGTTCCCGCATTTCGCCATCCTGCCGCATCTGTTCGATGGCCTCCGCGAATGTGTCAGCGCTGTCGCCCTTCAGGCAGTTTTCGCCATGCCGGAGCCAGCTCCGGTAGATGTCGATGTCTCTGATGAGGAGCAATCGCTCCGCGGCGGCGGCTTCGAAGAGCACGTTCCCGTAGCTCTCCGCATGGGTGGGGAAGAAAAAGATGTCGCCGCCGGAGTACAGCTCGCCGATGCGGTCGAAGGGAACGTGGCCGAGGAAGGTGACGTTGTCCGGCGCATCCGATGTATCAACGCGTTCGAGCCCGGGTTCGGAGGAGCCCGCCCAGAAGAAGGCGTAGTCGCCGGGCGGCAGCCGCCGGGCAGTCTCGATGAAGTCATGGACCCCCTTCCGGGGGATGAGCAGTCCGACCGAGAACACGACGCACCGGTCGCCGACGCCGTGCTGCTCGCGGAAGCGTTGCCGTTTTTCCTCGCTGTAGGCAAATCGCTCGAGGTTGACGCCGTTGGGGATCACCGTCAGGGCCGAGGATACCCTGTTGTCCTCCATCCACCGCCGGACGTAGGGGGTCGCGCAGATGACGAGGTCGGCCTGGTTGTACAGCCAGCGGGAGTACCGGCTGAACAGCGGATGGATCACCGATTCGAACTTGAAGCCGCCTTTGACGAGCTCGGGGAGGTGACGGGCGTGGATAACCACGGGGGTACCGCGCTTCTTTGCCCTGAAGATGAGCGGCACGAACTGGGGCATGGGGTTGTGCAGGTGGATGACGTCGCATCCCGCGGGGTCGTCGATGGAGACCTCGAATCCCCGGCTGCGCAGCCGTTCCGCCAGCATGGGGACCTGTGTGCCCATCCCGCCGGCGCTGGTGAACGACAGCATCCTGCCCAGCTTCTGCAGCCCGGTGACCATGCAGATTTTCATGCTCGCCCTCTTTACAGATGAATGCCGCCCTGCTTATTAAGGTTAGCTCACCCCCACCCCGTGGCAGTTCCAGTGGAAACGAGGGGGTGCGGGTGGCCGGCAAGTATTTTAAAGCATCCGTGCATCAAAAACGATGGCCACTGAGTGGGAAATCCTGGAAGACCCGTTCGACGTCATGTACGAGCCGCTGGCCGGCGCCAACACGACAACGTTGCTCAGGCTGCTGGCACAAAATCATTTCCGCATTGCAGGCCGGTACCTGCCACGATTGCTCTATGCCGGGCTGATCAGCACCATCCTGGCGCCCTTCCGCCTGCTCGACAGCATCCGCTACGGCAGCGCCGTCGCCGACACCGACATCGCACAGCATCCGGTGTTCATCATCGGCCACTGGCGCAGCGGCACCACCTATCTCCACAACCTGCTCGCCATCGACGACCAGTTCGGCTACTGCTCCACCTTTCATTCCCTCGTCCCGGGCGCCTTCCTCGGCAACCCCGCCCTGAAGTCTATCGTGGCAGCGAGCATCCCCGAAACACGGCCGATGGACGAGGTCCCCATGGGCGCCGACCTGCCCCAGGAAGAGGAATACGCCCTCGGAGCCCTCACCCCATACGCCTACTACAACGGCTGGATTTTCCCCCGGAACATGCGCTCCTACAGCCAGGCCGTTAACCTCGGCAGCGCACCGCGCACCATGCAGGCCATGTGGCGCCGGACATACCGTCATTTCCTCAAAAAGCTCACCTACACCTGGGAGGGACGCCGGCTGGTGCTCAAAAACCCGGCGAACACGGCCCGGATACCGGTGCTCCTTGACATGTTTCCCGACGCACGCTTCATCCACATCCGCCGCAACCCCTACGACGTCTACGCCTCCATGATGAAGTTCATGACCCGGGTGCTGCCCCGCTACACCGTCCAGCGCCCGCCGTCGCAGGAAGCGATGAGTGAGGCAATCCTGGACACATATGAGGCGCTCTACCGTTCCTATGAAGCCAGCCGCTCGAGCATCCCTGACGGCAGGCATGTCGAGGTCGGCTACGAGCAGTTCGTGCAGCATCCCATCGAGCAGCTCGAGCGCATCTACACCGCGCTGTCCCTCGACGGGTTCGACGACCACCGGGAGCGCTTCACCAAATACATCGCGTCGCAGTCACACATCAGGGCGTGTCACTACGAGCTGGACAGCGCGCTCAAAAACCGGGTTGGGGAGCGCTGGGCCTTCGCGTTCGACATGCTGGGCTACGAGCCCTAAAACCGAGTGTATGTCTCCTTGAGATGCTGCTCTCGTAGGTGATGGTAATGCCGCGCGTTTTCACGGATGGCGTCGAGCAGCTCTTTGTCCTGCCTGACGACCCGTGCGGGGACGCCGGCCGCCAGGCTGTGCGCCGGAACATGCGTGCCAGGGGGTACCACCGCGTTCGCGGCGATGATGCATCCCTCCTCGATGTGCACCCCGTCGAGCACCGTCGCGTTGATGCCCACGATGCAGTCGTCGTCAACCCGGGCGCCGTGCACGATGGCGCCATGGCCAACCGAGACCTCCATCCCGATTTTGATTTCGTCGTCCGGTGACACGTGCAGCACGCAGCAGTCCTGCACGTTGCTGCCGTCGCCGATCGTGATGCTGTTGAGGTCCGCCCGGATGACCGCGTGCTCCCAGACGCTGCATCGATTCCCCAGCGAGACGTCGCCGAGCATCACGGCGGATGATGCCACATAGGTATCCGTGCCAACGTTCATGGCAGGGAAAGCACGATGCCTTTAAAGATTTGCGTGTGCGGCCAACATTTTAGTACACATGCCCATTATCAGGCCATGGCAGCATACACGGGCACCGTCGAGGTGCAGACAGAGGAGATGGACATCGTCGACATCTCCGGCCAGGTGCAGCAGATCGTCGAGGCATCGGGCATCCGGGAGGGCATCGCCTGCGTCTTCAACCCCGGGTCAACGGGCGCCGTCACCACCATCGAACACGAGCCCGGGCTGCTCGAAGACCTGCCGGCTGCACTCGAACGCATCGCACCGCGCGGCATCGCCTACCGGCACGAGGAACGCTGGCACGACGGCAACGGCCATTCACACGTCAGGGCGAGCCTCATCGGGCCAAGCATCGCGGTGCCTGTCATCGACGGAGCCCTGCAGCTCGGCACCTGGCAGCAGATCGTGTTCGTTGAATGCGACGTCAAGCCCCGGCAGCGGTCACTCCTCGTCCAGGTCACCGGCGACTGAGGGATGCAGCGTTAAAAGCACGCCCTCGCCCAGCCGCTCGACCCCGGCAAGTTCCAGTCCGATGACCCCGGCAGCGGTTGCCGCCCCAGTGCCGCCGGCCATCGTCGGCGTCCCGGCGCCGCCGATAACCATGGGGGCCACATACACGGTCAGCACATCGACAAAACCTCCCCGCAAAAACGTGTAGATAACGGTTTCACCGCCCTCCACGAGCAGCCGCCTCACGCCGCGCTCATGGAGCAGCGACAGCAGCCCGGGCAGCGACACCCGCCCGTCGCCGCATTTCACCGCCGCCACGTTGCCACGCGAAAACGACGGGCCACCCGTGACGATCAGGGTCGGCGCCGCATCGCTCATTACCTCCGCGTCGGATGGCGTCCGCAGCTCGCTGTCCAGCACCACGCGCAGGGGCTGCCTCGCCACATCGACATATCGCTCCTTGACCGTCAGCTTCGGGTCATCCGACAGCACGGTGCCCACGCCGACCAAAACGGCGTCTGAGTCATTGCGGAGCCGGTGCACCCGGGCCATGTCCTCCTCGCAGGAGATACGGACCTGTTTCCCTGTGGCCAGCGCTATCTTGCCGTCGACCGACATCGCGCAGTTCACATGGACAAAGGGCTTCATACCACGGCCCCGGCGAGCTCACGGAGCACCTCCGCCGGCTCGGCAGCCTTGACAACGCCGCTGGCCAGCAAAACCCCGACGGCGCCCAAATCGAGAGCCGCTGAGATATCTCCGGCCGTTTTCACGCCAGCGCCGCACAGCACCTGCACCGCCGGCGCCACCTGTTCCACCCGTGCCACGGAGCGCGTCACGATGTCCGGGTCAGCAGATGTAACCGAGATGTCGCCGCCGATGAGCTCCGGGGGTTCAATCGCCACGTAGCCGGGATGCAGCGCCGCCATCGCACCTGCAACGGCGGGGCTGTCCGCGCAGACAATCGCTTCGAGGCCGAGCTCATTCGCTCGCTCCACCGCCGCAGCTACCTTGTCGGCTCTGAGACGGTGCTCCGAATGGTTGAGCAGCACGCCGTCCGCGCCCGCAGCGACGAGCGCCTCCGGCAGCAGCCAGCCCGTATGGCTGCCATATCCGACGGGGTCCATGTGCTGCGCGAAAACCGGGATGTCGACCACCTGCGCCACCCGATACAGGTCGGCTGCCTGCACCGCGATGACCAGCGAGGCCCCCGTCTCCTCGTGCACCTGCTGCATCGTTTCAGCCAGCCTGACGGCATGGATGCCGGTGCCCTTCTCGTAGGTTTTCAGGTTCACCACGACAGCCGGTGTCTTCATGGATGATGTAATGCCGGCGGGGCATAAAACCTTGTCCCCGGAGCGATACGTTTAAAAAACAGGCCGTTTTTCCCTTTTGAGGTGATACGATAGGAAACATATTCCCGCCGTGCCCAGAATGCGAGGATGGCTCACTGGTACCGTTCTCCTTCGAGCATGACGTCTACGAAAAGTGGAAGTGCACCCACTGCGGCTACACCGTCGAAAAACGCTGACACACGCCGCCGGAACGCCGGCATCCAATCTGTCGGGGTGGCTCAGCCTGGTTAGAGCGCCTGACTCATAAGCACAGCTCAAGGGTTCGCTGGGACATCAGGAGGTCGCGGGTTCAGATCCCGCCCCCGACATTA
>Ga0207797_1001861_pt1 | contig 15029 bp, 13 predicted proteins | sample PRCRCaboRojoPR_6_FD_187275 | JGI IMG/M metagenome (GOLD analysis project Ga0207797, IMG submission 187275) | Marine sediment microbial community from Cabo Rojo, Puerto Rico - PR CR 10% Liquid 1 (SPAdes) | ecosystem: Environmental > Aquatic > Marine > Coastal > Sediment | place: Cabo Rojo, Puerto... | reverse complement strand
GAGTGACGTCAGCGCGCCTTGAGCAGCCAGCGCGACGCACTTCTCATAGTCCGGATCGGAGGTTCCGGCCAGGATGCCCGGGTCATCGTTGAACTGCCCGCGCACCTCGGCGATCATGTCGAAGGCGTTATTGGTCACCGAGAGCATCGTCAGCGCACTGAAGAGCGGGGGCGTCATCGCGCCCAGGAAGACGCCGGCAATAACGATCGGATGGGTCAGGCTCATAACGAGCGGCGCTGCGTTGGCCGGATCGATTTCCAGCATCGCCTGGTAGATCTCGCTGGAGTAGGCCGAGAAGAGCGCCAGGACCGTCAGGGCCGCTGCGCTGATGGCGAATCCCTTGGTGATCGCCTTGGCGGTATTGCCCGCTGCATCCAGCACGTCTGAGCGGTCGATGACCTCCTGGGACATCCCGGCCATCTCGGCGATGCCGCGGGCGTTGTCCACGATCGGGCCGTAGGCATCTGAGGAGACGATCATCCCGCTGATGGAGAGCATCCCCACCGCGCTGACGCCGACGCCGTAGACGCCACTGATCCCGGAGGCCTCGGCCAGGTAGTAGGAGAGCAGCGTGGCCGCCACGATGCCGATGATCGCCGGCACGATGCTGACCAAACCATAGCTGAAGCCGGTGATGATGTTGATCGCCGCGCCGGAATCTGAGACCTCGGCGGTGCGGACGACCGGCGGCCTGTCGTCACCGGTGAAGAAATCGGACGTGAAGCCGATGACGACGCCAGTGATCAGGCCGGCCAGCGTGGGCCAGAGAACGCCCATGCCGAAGTCGCCCAGTAACACGAGCGCCGTGGCCATCACGCCAAAGATGATGCAGGTGATGACGGTGCCTCCGTTAAGCGCGCGACCCGGCTTACCATCCTCGCGGACGCGCACAAACTGGAGCCCGATCAGTGAGGCGAAGATGCCAAGCGTGCAGAGAATCAGCGGGAAGACAACATACTTCGTCTGTTCGGCGGCGGGGAAGGTGATACCCAAGAGCATCACGGCCACCGCGCTGGCGACGTAGCTATCGAAGATGTCGGCGCCCATGCCCGCTACGTCACCCACATTGTCGCCGACGTTGTCAGCGATCACGGCCGGGTTGCGGGGGTCGTCCTCAGGGATACCGAGCTCCACCTTGCCCACCAGGTCCGCGGCGATATCGGCGGTCTTGGTGTAGATCCCGCCGCCGGCCTTGGCCAGCAGCGCCAGCGCCGACGCGCCGAAGCTGAAGCCGAGCACAATCTCGGCCTGGCGAGTCAGGAGGTAGATGAGGCACATGCCCACGACAGCGATGCCGACCATCGCCAGGCCCATGACCGAGCCGGCGCGGAAGGCCAGGTTGAACGCGGGGTTCAAGCCATCCTCGGCTGCGGTCGCACTGCGGACGTTGGCCGAGACCGCGATGGTCATGCCCATATATCCCGCGATAGCCGAGAAGATGGCGCCGGTGACGAAGGAGGCAGCCATCTTGAAGCCATGCGCGGGATCGTTCGTGGTGACGCCAAAAACGATAGCGATGATAACGGCCATGACGATAGAGACCATGATCAGCGCGATGTAGAGTCGCTTGAGGTATGAAATAGCGCCCTGTTGAATCCAAGAGGCCACTTCCTTCGCTCGATCGGTCCCTGCGTCTTGCCTATTGACCCATACGTAAAGCCATATGGCGATTCCGACAGAGATACAGCCGGAGATTAAACCAATGATAAGCCAAGCATCCATCCAATTCTTCTCCTTATGATTTATGATGTTTCACTACGAAGAGGCTCCAGCCGATGGGGCCTCGTCCTTACGCATTCCTACATATTCGCCGAGCGCCACCAACGATAGTGCTCTGCACGTAGCTCCTCCTGAGAGGGCATGGGGTAGTATCGCAGGTTCTCCTGATTCCCGATGAACAACCCGCTCTTGATCGTTCGGTAAGGGAACGATGCGGACTGCGTGCGGTTGACCATCTTGGTGTGAACGGTCTTGCTCCTTAGGTCCGTCAGGCATTGCCGCAGGTGATCGATGTTGTCATAGGGCAGGTCGCGTACCGCGCCACGCTCTGGATCCTGAGCCAGCTCGCCCAGCCGCAGCTCGACGAAGCAGATGGCGGGCAGCGAAATGAGGCTGATCGGATTGGTGACAATGAGGTCGTAGAAGGCCTGGGGGGCAAGCGAACTGACGATACGGGGGTGTACCGGAGCGATCTCTTGATAAAGATGGAGGCCTTCTGTTGGTTCAGGTAGTGCGTCTTCGGGGTCTAACCCCAACACACGTCCGTCTTGAGTGACCAGATAGAGTCTCTGCAGCGCCTCAAGGGGTATGTGCTCTAGGACGCGATAGATGGAGATGTAGATGGAGGCTTTGGGCGTGCCATCCTCGTGAGGAACACATCTACGGACACCCTCGTCGATGCGGAAGTACTCATGCCTGAAGTCTGGATCGACCTCAAAGAAGATCGCTTGACCGCGCGATTTCTTCTCTGTGCCAACGGCGTAGTAAACGCCAAATTCTTCAGGAGTGAGCATTGACGCAATCAACGCTTCGGGTATCAGCGACAAGTACAAGCGTACAGACATAGATACCTTCTCCCTTCTGGAGTAATATGGAATTGTTGACGGTCGAGTAGAATCGACCGCGCGGATTATACCACACTCCCCGAAATTCGTTAAGTGAACTATCGGGTCGATATGAACGATCTACTTTTCATCCCGCTTGAAGATCTTTAGCCACTCGTCGATCTCATCGGGAGATAGGCCTCCCGGCTTCAGCGGCTGGCGGCTCTCCGGCCGGGCGCTCAACCTGGCGGCAAACGCGCCGGACGGCTCGACTCGCGCTCCCCTCCGGCGTGCGGCTCGGGCTACGTCTCGGTCCGAGCTGATGACGATCAGGCCGCGTGGGTCGCGCGAGTGTTGGATGCGCTCCTTCAGGATGCCGTCGGCCGTGCGGCCGGCGGAGGCGAAGACGACCTCGAGCTCGCCGCGGGAGAGCTGGGGGGAGCGTCCGCCAGGCAAACCGCTATCGAAGACCACCGTGGCCCGTTTGCGAGATCGCGCGCAATAAGCCCGCAGTCGCGAGATGAGCTTCATCTCGTCGTCGGGGTCGGTCAATTGTAGATCGGGCATCTGCCCAATCAGGTTGTGTCCGTCGATCAATAGCGGCACCGATCGGTCTCTCCGCAGACCAGGCCGGCGTCACGCGCCTGCTGCCGGCTACTTGACGATTCGTCCAAATCCGATTATGCTTAAGTTTGCGAGGGAGTGGTTGGGGCCCGGTGGCTCCCCCGGTCTTCAAAATCGGTGGCGGGTCGCGCAGAGCGAGCCGCGGTGAGTTCGACTCTCATCCACTCCCGCCAAAGAAAGAGCCGCTGACATTCGTCAGCGGCTTTAACGTCTCTAGGCCACTTCCGCCTCCAGGCCGGAGACTTTCTGGCGCAACGTCTCGATCCGCTCTTGGGTCTCGTCATCCTCCGGGAAGCGGGTCAAACGATGCTTGCTAAAGGCCAGCTCGGTCGCCAGACGGTAGTAGCGACTGAGCTTGAGCCAGTGGTGGAAGCCTTTGTCGAAGAAGGCTTGAATCTGCGCGGTCGTCCGCTGCACGGTGGAGCTTGCGACCTCGTAGTGCTCTCGGGAAAGGGTCCCCCGGTCGACCTCTTCCTCCAGATGCGTCTCGATCCAGTGACGCTCGCGCAGGATGGTCCAGACGATGACGACCAGCAGCACCAAGACGCCCCCCCAATCGGCGATCAGGGCGATCAGACAGGGCCAGACCAGCTCGCTGCCCAGTGAGACGGCCAGGTTGTGGACGCTGTGGGCGATCATCCCCAGCAATAGGCCGCCGATTGGACTGACGATCCGCACGATCCGATTGGGCGACGTGTAGGCCAAGGCGATCCCCAGCCCCGTCAGCCCGGTGAACAGGGCGTGGTTCAGGCCGAAGACGAAGGCCCGCAGGATGGATAACACGGCCAGCCCGCCCATGCCAGAGCTGAGCAGACTCTCGGTGAAATAGAAGACGTTCTCCACGGCCGCAAAGCCAAAACCGACCAAGCCACCATAGATGATGCCGTCGAGCGGCGTATCGATCTCGTGGCGGAAGAAGATGAAGAGGAGGAGAAGCGCCAGACCTTTGAAGAACTCCTCGGTGATCGGCGCGGTCACCACGGCGCCAAAGAGGTTGGCGGCCCCCGGCGAGACGAATAGCCGGATCGGGAGGTCCAAGATGATCTGCGTCACCAGCGAAAAGATGATCGACGGCACCGCCCCCCACAAGAAGGCTGCCACCAGCAACCCCAGCGGCTCCTTCTCGTAGCGGTCAAACCACCAGAGGATGATGGCATAGACCACCATCGGGATGATGCCAAACGCCAACACAGCTAGAATACCGAGTAAGACTGCCATAAGCTATTCTAACCTTTCCCTAGAGTCTCTTCAGGTAAGCCAACAACTCATCGCGCATGTCGTCGCGGCGGAGGGCCAGCTCGATGTTGGCCTTCAGTTGGCGCAACGGGTCGCCGGCGGCCATCCATGTGCCTTCGATGGGATGGGCGATCACGCGCGTCTGAGCCGCCAGCCGGTCGACTGCGTCGGCCAGCCAGAGTTCGCCGCCCTTGCCCAACTCCGATCCACTGAGGACGTCGAAGAGCCGGGGGGTGAAGATGAACTGCCCGATCTGTACCCAGTTGGAGGGGGCCGTCCCGGGCGCGGGCTTCTCCACGATGCGTTCCATCTCTCGCTCGGAGCCTGGCTTGAGCTCGATGCAGCCGTAGAGGTGGGTCTCCTCATCAGGCACACGCTGGGTGGCCAGCACCGCCGCGGGCTGATACTCATCGAAAGCAACCACGAGTTGCTCCGGCACGGTGGGATCCCCGATCACGATGTCATCGCCGAACATGTAGTAGAACGGTTCACCTGGGTTGAGCCATGGCCGCGCGGCCAGGGCCGGAGAGGCGTTGCCGTAAGGCAGGGACTCAGGTTGGCGGACGAAGACGATGTGCGCCAGGTCGACGACGCGCTGCACCTCCTCCAGCAAGTCCTGCTTCCCTTGGGAGCGGAGATGGCGCTCCAGGTCGCTATCGGGGGCGAAGTGACGCTGGATCACGTCGGCGCTATCCCGCACCACGATGATGATCTCCGTGATGCCCGCCGCCACCATCGCCTCAACGTGGTACTGAAGCAGCGGGACCCCGGCGATGGGGAACATCTCCTTGGGGATGGCCTTGGACGCCGGTAGGAAGCGCGTGCCGTAGCCCGCGATCGTGATGACACCCTTCATAGTCTACTCCTCCTTTGAATTCAGTGTTCGAATTCCGCGTGAACTCAGCCAACGCGTCGTGGGATCCAGCGCTATTGTATCCTCAGCGGACGACTTTTGCAAAAGGGGCCCCGCCTTGGCCGATGCAACTGGCTCAGAGCGTCAGGACTGCCGCAGACGGACACTCAGGCCGGAGTGACGCTGGCTGACCTTCTCGTTATGGACCGCAATGGCGATCGCCTTACGCGTGCCCACCAGGACGACCATCTCCTCGGCCCGCGTGATCGCCGTGTAGAAGAGGTTCCGCCGCAACATCAGGTAATGTTGGGTCACCATAGGGATCACCACGACGGGATACTCGCTCCCCTGGCTCTTGTGGACGGAGATGGCGAAGGCGTGCGTCAGCTCATCGATCTCGCCCCAATCGTAGGTCACGCGCCGGCCATCGATCGTCACCGCGAGCGTCTGGTTCTCTACGTCGATCGTCGTGACGCGGCCGATGTCCCCGTTGTAGACGTCCTTCAGGTAGTTGTTGCGGATCTGCATCACCTTGTCGCCCACGCGGAACGTCCGCCCGCTCAACGTCCGCTCGGCCTTGCGGGCGGTGGGCGGGTTGAGCGCTTGCTGTAGAGCGTCGTTCAGGTTGCTCACGCCACACGCGCCACGATACATCGGTGCCAGGACCTGCACGTCGTTCACCGGATCGAAGCCAAACGTCTCCGGGATGCGGCGGCGGACGATGTCGACTAACAGCTCGGCGGCTTCGACGGGATCGGCCTGCGAGAAGAAGTAGAAGTCGTCAAACTCGTTCAGCTTGGGGAACTGGCCGCGATTGATGCGATGAGCATTGACCACGATGCCGCTTTTTTCGGCCTGGCGAAAGATGGTCGTCAGCCGGATTACGGCGGCCCGTCCGGAATCGATGATGTCCCGCAGCACGTCGCCAGCCCCGACGCTGGGCAGCTGGTCCACGTCGCCCACGAAGAGGACGTGCGCCGTTGGATCGACTGCCTTGAGCAGGTGATTGGTCAGCAGGAGGTCGAGCATTGAGGCCTCGTCGACGATCAGACAGTCCACGTTGAGCGGGTGTTCTTCGTTCCGTTGAAAGCCGCCCATGGGAGAGAACTCTAGCAGACGGTGGATAGTCTGAGCCGGGCGGCCGGTGGCCTCCGAGAGGCGCTTCGCCGCCCGGCCCGTTGGGGCACAGAGGGCGTACCGGCGGTCGAAGGCGTCCAGGGCATCGATCACCGTTCGCACGGTCACAGTCTTGCCGGTGCCGGGGCCGCCGGTGAGCACCGTCACCTTATGGGTCAGCGCGGCGCGGGCGGCCGCCTCCTGCTCTGCGGAAAGCTGGATGGTTCCGTCGCGTCCGATCTGCTTCAGCAGGGCGGGCCAGTCGACGGTGCGGAAGGGGAGGAGCCGTGTGCCGGGATCCTCAACTAGCTGGCGGAGCCGGTTGGTGACGCCGATCTCGCCGTAGTAGAAGGGGGCCAGGTAGACCGCATCCGCCTCGCGGACCTGCGGCTGGACCCCGGCCTGGTCGCTCGCCTCGCTTGCGGGGTAGTGCAGCGTCTCACGGTGGACGATTTCCTTGACGTCCAGGTCCTCGATCGCCTCCTCTACCAGCACTTCTGAGACGCTGAGCAGTTCAGTCGTCTGCTTCAGGAGCGTCTCCCGGGGCGCGTAGACGTCGCCCCGATCGGCCTGCTGACCGAGCGCGTAGGCGACGCCGGCCTGCACGCGGGAGGGGGAGTCCGCCGGCAAGCCCAACTGCTGGGCGATCTGGTCGGCGGTCTTGAAGCCCACGCCCCAGATATCGTGCGCCAGCTGGTAGGGGTCCTCCTCGATCACGGCCAGCGACTCGTCGCCGTAGGTCTTGTAGATCTTGACCGCCAGGTTGGTCGAGACGCCGTGGCCGTGGAGGAAAACCATCACGCGCCGAATCTCTTTCTGTTCCTCCCAGGCCTTGGCGATGGCGCTGGCACGTTTGGGCCCCACGCCCAGCGCCTCGCGGAGTCGACGGGGGTCCTCATCCAATACTTGCAGGGTGTCCTTGCCGAAGCGTTGAACGATGCGCGCGGCGGTGACCGGCCCGACGCCTTTCACCAGCCCAGAGCCGAGGTAGCGTTTGATCCCCTCGGCGGTGGCTGGAAGGACTTGTTTACACTCTTCGACCTTGAACTGGCGTCCGTACTGGGGATGGGTGGTCCAATCCCCCTTCAGGCGTACGCTTTCGCCTGGCTGGAGTTCGGGCAGGTTGCCGACGATGGTCGCCAGATCGGAGCGGCCGGGAACGGTGAGGCGGACGACCGAATAGCCGTTCTCCTCGTTGTAGTAGGTGATCCGCTCGACGGTACCACGCAGTGACTCACTCATGGGAACGATGATAGCAGAGAAGCGCGGCGCGTGCAAGAGAGGGCTTCGGAGCAGTGGGGAAATCCAGACCGTCGGTTGACGAGGCGGCCTATATAGGCGGCGTGCCTGGGAGCAGCCGGGGCGGGTCGGCTAACTCCCAGGCACAACCAAGAAAAGGAGGAGTTTGATGATCCGGATTCAGAGAATCCTTTGTCCAAGTGACGCCACTATTATAACGTAAAAGCGGGCGTCGTGTGTTTCTCCAGCGTTACAGGAGCGTTACAGGAACGCGTTACCTCTTCTTGGGAATGATGATCCACAGGACGATATAGGGCACCAGCCCCGGCAGGCCACCCGGCGCCAGCAGGATCAGGAAGATCAGACGGAACCAGAAGGCCGGCAGACCAAAGAAGACGCCCAGCCCGCCGCAGACGCCGGCGATGATGCCCTTCTGCCGTCGAAGCTTCTTCTGCTCGACGATGACCTCTTTTGCTGAGCGCTCCTTACTGGACATCCTCATCTTCCTTGACCAGGGCCGAGAGGATGGTGGTCACGATGCTGACGATGAGAGCGCCCAGGAAGGCCGCGCCAAAGCCGTTGACGTAGAATCCCACGTCGAACCAGCGGACGGCGATGAGTGAGGCTAGCCAGAGTGTGAAGCCGTTGATCACCAACGTGAAGAGCCCCAACGTCAGCAGGATTAACGGGCATGTCATCAGCTTGAGTAGTGGCCGCACCAGCGCGTTGACCAATCCCAGAATGACGGCCATCACAGCGTAGATGGCCCATCCATCGTTTTCTACGAGGATGCCCGGCACCAGCCAGGCCGCCAGGAAGAGAGCGAGACTTGTAATTGCCCAACGAATAATCAGCTTCATCGGTTTACCTCCAGAAAGCTTACCCATCAGTATTTGACGAACGGTTTTGCGATCATTCCACAGTAGGTAATACGCACGACGCCCGCCTGAGTTGCGCGCCTGCCATCGATCGATGCGGTCGGCCGCTTCAGCTACCAGGTGGAGAGGAGCCGAGGCTGGCGAACACAAAGGTAAGTCCCCCGCCGAGTATGATCATCATGTAGCCCAGCGCGCAGGCGATCAGCCCCCAGCCCAACGGCGGCGACGCGTCGTAGACGGACGGAACCAGGGCGTAGAAGCGCATGAACTGCCAGAGACCGAGCCCCAAGCCAAACATGCTCAGATCGATGATCAGATTGGCCCAGATCCGGCGGGAGAGATGACGGGCGAAGAGCGTCAGCACGGTGGCAAGGGCCATGGCGATAGCGAGCCCGAGCTGAACGCGATAGAACGGATCGGTCAGATATTGGTAGGGCGGAAGAACGGCCAGGCAGAAGAGAAGGGCCAGCCCGGTCAGTGGAAGCCGGAGCCGGAGGCCCAGGGGGAGCTCTGAGCCGCCGGTCGGCCGGTTGACGAGCAATCCCAGCAGGATCGCCGCAGCGACGAGCGGTGCGAAGAAGAGTTCGCGTGTGATGGCCGCGGCTCCGCTCTGCACCTGAGGGTAGAACTTGACCGCTTCGGCCAGCTCGGCGCCCGTGATCGTCAGTGCGGCTGTCTCGTGGGCGATCCACGGCCCAAAGTATCCCGCGATGGCCACCACCGGCCCCAGCGGTAGAAGCCAGTTTGCCACTTCCATCAGCACGCTCCCTCCTGCTGAATCAGACGGCGTCGACATCGCTTCAGTCTTTTCTCTTTCCATCGGCTATCGGCGCTCGAGCAGGGTGACGCTCTCGATGTGATACGTCTGGGGGAACATGTCCACCGGTTGGATCTTGACCGGGTGGTAGCCCGAGCTCGCCATACGCTTGATATCGCGGGCCAGGGTGGCCGGATCGCAAGAGACGTAGACGATGCGGCCCGGCTTCCGCTGGAGCAGCGCGTCCAGCGCGAAGCGGTCGACGCCTCCGCGCGGTGGATCGACCAGTGCGGCGTCGATCGGTATGTCCAGGTCCGGCAGCGCGGCTTCGGCTGGCCCTTCGATGACCTCTACGTTCTCGTAGTCGGCGGTATTTTCCAGGAGGTCCTCGACGGCGGCGTGGTTCTCCTCGATCCCAATCACGGTGGCGGCGCGCTCGGCCAGGTGCGTGGTGAAGAGGCCCACGCCGCAGAAGGCATCCAGCACCACCTCGTCGGGCTGTGGATCGAGGAGGGTCAGCGCCTGGTCGACGAGCGTCTCCGCCTGCGCGGTATTGACCTGGAAGAAGGCGGGCGCGGAGATGCGGTAGGTCTGTCCGCCGACGATCTCGGTGATGACGTTGTCACCGATCAGATTGGCGTGGACCCCATCGGAGAGGAGGATGACGCAGGAGACGGCCACGTCGACCTCGATGGCCGGCGGCAGGTCCTCCTCCATCTCGAAGATGAGCATCCGATCCTCGGTCTGCGTGCCCACGCGGAGCGAGAGATGCTTCAGGTCTTCCATCGCCAGATCGAGCGAGCGGTAGAGCTCGAGTAGCAGGGGATGGACGATCAGGCAGACGTCGATGGGAACGACCCGGTCGCCGGTCTCGGAGCGGAAGCCCAGCTCGCCGTTGGGGGCGGGGTGGAACTTGGCCCGGTTCCGATACTCCCACTCGGAGGGGGCGGCGATGGTGGGCTGGACGACGGGGTCCTCCAGCTTGCCGATGCGCGTCAGTTGATCGATCAATACCTCGCGCTTGAAGCGGCGTTGGGCCGGGTAGGCGATGTGCTGCCACTGGCAACCGCCGCACTTCAGCGGACCGAAGTACGGACAGGGCGGCTCGACCCGGTCTGGCGAAGGCTCCAGCACCTCCACCGTGCGGGCGAAGGCGTAGCGGCCCTTATCTTCGGTGATCTCCGCGCGCACGGTCTCACCGGGAATGGCGTAGGAGACGAAGACGGCGCGCCCTTCGTGGCGGCCCAGCGCCGAACCACCGTGGGCCATCGTGGTCAGTTCAATCGTGATCTGTTTGGTCATTGGTTGGTACCTCTCGTCGGTCCCGCCACATCGACGCAGCGGGTATGTACACTTCAAATCGCGCCACTGGCGAAGAGGATGGTGATGGTCCCCAGAAACCAGTGGATGAGAAACGGATAGAGAAACGAGCGTGTCCGCCAGGACACGTAGCCGAAGGCGCTGCCGCCGAAAATGCAGCTCAACGTCTCCAGCTCTGGCTTGCCGATGTGGGCGATGGTGAAGGGGACCGCCTGTAGAATGATAGCATAAGGTCCGCAAACGCGATAGAGCGCGAAGAGGAGGAATCCGCGGAAGAGGAACTCCCAGCCGAAGAGGTCGGCGGCGGTGACGAGGATCAGTTCCCCCAGCGGTCTGGCCTGAGGGGCGTAGTAGCTTTCGAAGGCGCCGAGCCGGGCCACAATTACCATCACCACCGCCATGCCCGCGCAGCCCAGCGCCGTCAGCGTCAGCCCGGCCTTCCAGTCGCCGAGCCGGAAGCCGTACTCGCCGGGGGGATCGCGGAAGATGAGGAGGATCAGCGCCATGGGCACGCCGAAGTAGAAGAGCAGCCCGTCCAGATAGCTGTGATCGAAGACCTGGTTATAGCGGTCGATCACCAGGAGGAGCGTTGAGACGACGATGACCGCCACGACTTTCCAGTTCATCTTGAGTTCCTTCAGCTTCAGCATAGATCTCTCCTGTGGGCGATTCAATAGGGGCGCCCGAGCTTGTGTCCCTCCGGGCCGAAGAGCTGAACAAATACGTCCCAATCGCGCCAGATCTCAAGCCCCCAGTTGAGGAAGAGGAGGCCGATCAGGGTCAGCGCTAGGGCCTGTTGCCAGCTCGCGGACTCCCGCCAGGGGCGCTCGACCAGGGCGAACGCTGCCAGCAGCACGACCACCGGCAATAGCGGCACGTGGAAGCGTGGCTCGGCCAGAATCATCATGTGGATGCCGGTGTAGTACACCATCAGCAGGACGATCAGCATCTTCCGTCGGTTGAACCGCCCGCCCGCCAAGCCTATGGCTCCCAGTGGCGCGAGCACCACCAGCGGCCCGCAGGCCAGGGTGTAGATCAGGACGACGCTCCAGACGGGGAGCGGGCCCAGCAGGCCGTTGCCATAGAAGTAGGTCAGCGCCCGCCGATCGAGGCTCCAGAGGTAGCCTGCCTTGCGGATCATCAGGTAGGGCACGCGGGCCGGGTCCTGCCGGACGAAGCGCCAGAACGCCTCCATGCCCCGGTCGTGGCGCTCGCCGTCATCCAGCATGGGCAGCAGATCGAGCGAGATGCCGTACTGGAAGGTGCCTGTCGATTCCGGATGGTAGCCCACGTAGAGATCGTATCCCAGCGCGCTCTCCACCCACATCGGCTGCTGGTGGACGATGGTGTTGCGCACAGCCCAGGGGATCGTCACCAGGAGGAACGTGGCCGCCAACGCTGCCACATTGCGCAAGAGCGATCGGCGCTCCGGGGCGACCCACCAGAGCCAGACCACGGCCAGCGGGAGGAAGGCGGCGACGACGGAGCGAGTCAGGGCCGCTACGCCCATCGCCAAGCCGGCCAAGGCGTAGTCGCCGATTCGTTGCTTCTGACTGGCTCTCAGCAGTAGCACCAGAGCGAGCAGTAGCAGGGGGACGAAGAGGTTCTCTGTGGCCAGGGCCAATGGATAGGCGATCAGCAGCGGGAAGACGGCGACGATGATCGCGGCCAGGTTCCGCGTGCGCCGGGTGAAGCCGATCTGCTGGCCCAGAAGCCAGACCAAGGGCACCAGCGTCGAGCCCAGGATAGCCTGAGCGATTCGGGCGCAGATGAATCGTTGCTCGCCCACGCCGCAGAGGGCGTAGACCAGCGCCAGGAAGGTGGGATACCCCGGGGCGCGGAAGCTGGTTTTGACGCCTCGCGGATCGTAGTCATCCGGCACCTCCATATCGATGTAGCGCATGATCAGATCCAGGTCCTCCTCGCCGTACCAGCGGAAGCCGTTGCCGGCGGCGATCGAGCGGGCCAGCATGTCGTACTGGAACATGTCGTCCAGGCTGATGGGCAGGTCGGGCGTGACCACGATCGGCGTGAGCCGGAAGGCGAGGGCGATCAAGAAGACCACCAGCAGAAAGCGACGCGTTTTGGGGGACATTGGTTCTCCTTTCGCGGGGCTAGCGAACGACGAGCACGGGCATATTGGCCTGAAGCAGGGCTTGCTCGGCCAGATCGTCGATGAGCCTGGAGCGCAGGCCGGGGGTTGTATGGGCCCCGAGTACCAGCAGGTCAAACGCTTCCTCCTGAGCTTCGTCGATGATCTCGTCGATCACCAGTCCGTGGCGTACGATGGCCCGGGCCTTAGTTCCTTCTTCGGCGAGAAGATCGAGCATGCGGCTTAGATGGAGGCCCTCTCGTGATCGGTTCTCGATCAGGTCCTGCGCCTCGGCGGTCAGATGGGACATCTCCGCTTCGTCGGTGAGGGGGATCTGGGACATGACGTGGATCAGCGTCACCGAAGCGCCCATCGACCGCGCCAATCGACCGGCGAAATGGATGGTCTTCTCGCTGGTCGGTCCGACCGCCGAGCAGATCAAGAATCGCTTGAAGGCACACGGCTGGCCCTTGAGGATCAGGGTTGAGATCGACGCGTGCCGTATCACGTAGGCCGCGACGGAGCCTAGCAGCAGACGCCTGAGCCCTCGTCGTCCGCGGCTGCCGATGGCGAGCATGTCGTACGATCGAGCTTTGGCCTCTTTCACCGCTTGGGTCTTGAGCTTCCCCTCGCGCCAGATGAAGTCGATGCTGATGCCCTGCTCGCGCAGGGCCTCGAAGGGTGGGGCGATTGTCTTCTGAATCGCTTCTGCGCTTTCGCCAGGCGATCCGACAATCAGCACGTCCACCGCGTCTGCAGTGAGCGAAGCTAGCAGGCAGGCGGGCGAGGCCGCCTCCTGGGTCCAATCCGACCCGTCAGTACAGAATAGTAGCTTCATGGCGTCTCTCCTGGCGCGGACGATTGGCCCACACCGCGGGCACTTCCTATGTCAGTAGCAAAACGATTGGGATGAAGAAAAGCGCGCCCAGAAATATGGCGAAGTTCCGCTTGCGCTGTGTGATCCAGATTTGGAGCCGGCTGATGATCCGCTCGTAAGCGCGATAGAAGAGAATCACGATCGGTAGCGAGACGATGACCGCCCCGATCATGTGGGCCACCACGATGGTCATCGCATGCGGATCCCCCAGCAGAATGCCGGCCACCAGCGTGTCGATCATCGTGGTGATGTTGGCCCCGAGAATGTAGGGGATCAGGTTCTCACGGCGGATGTAGCCGCGGGTTGAAAGGGGCACGAGGAGGCCGAGCGAGATCGAGACGGAAAGCGTCAGCGTGGTAGCCACCATCCCCAGCAAGAACATGATGGTAGGGCGATAGACCAGCCGGGGAATCTGCGTCAGTCCGGTGCCTTTGAGCTCAAAATCGGGAAGCGCCTGGTCGAACCAGCGGAAGCTGAGCGAGATCATCCCCACACCCAGCACGAAGAGTATCCACTCGGGCAGATACGACTTCAGCAGGGTGGTCAGAGGGTCTGTGACGCTGTTGACCGTGGTGGAGAAGCCGACCAGCCACGTCCACTTGATGGTTCCCGCCCATTCCAATCTGAGCAACGTCAGCCCGACCGGGACTGTCAGTAACTGAATGGGCACGGTGACGAGGAAGCTGAGGACGCCGGTCGTGAGCGCCGTCTTCCGTTCGTGCCCGCGCAGGACGTAGATGAAACCCAGCCCCAGGACGACGAAGGACGCTCCTAGCCGGGAGCCCGTGATCATGGTGAAGGTCTGGGCGGAGGTGAGCCCGCCTGAGCTCAGCAAGGCCAGGGCGACCGCCGCCACAGGCGATCCGCTGAGGATGCCGTAGGCCATCAGCCAGCCGAAGCCGAGGCTGTCGATCGCGTTGTCGACGGTCAGATGGTCGCGCAGCAGCGGGGTCAGGCCGCCGGCTCCGCTCTTCATCACCTCGACGGAGAGGATGAAGAGGACGACGGCGAGGATCCCCAGCCCGATCCGCTTCCACCCTGGGCGAGTGTCTTTACCCACCTCTTTCTTGGCCATCAGAGTTCGCCTCGCATCTCGGCATCCAGTCGGTCAAAGAAGGCCGTCATGTAGGCGTGACGGTCTGCTGCGATGGCACGTCCGGTGGGCGTAAAGAGCTGATCCTTGATCCGCGAAAGCTTGACGACGAATTCGTGGACCGGCGTATGCTCTTCCGGAGAGTCGCCCTCGTCCTCCCACCGGGCCAGGTCGATCGCTGCCCGGGAGGCCCAAAGGCGCTGATTCTGCGCCCCGCCGAAGGCGAACGCCCGCGCGATCCCTATGGCGCCGATGGCGTCCAGCTTGTCGGCATCGAAGAGGACCCGCGCCTCCAACGTCTTGGGCGCTGGTCCGCCGCGGTAGCGATGCGCGGCGACGGCCTGGGCGACCGCTTCCACCCGCTTGGCGGGGTGTCCCGCCAGGATTTCCTTTGCTCGCTC
>Ga0207797_1001860_pt1 | contig 15034 bp, 15 predicted proteins | sample PRCRCaboRojoPR_6_FD_187275 | JGI IMG/M metagenome (GOLD analysis project Ga0207797, IMG submission 187275) | Marine sediment microbial community from Cabo Rojo, Puerto Rico - PR CR 10% Liquid 1 (SPAdes) | ecosystem: Environmental > Aquatic > Marine > Coastal > Sediment | place: Cabo Rojo, Puerto... | reverse complement strand
GCGAGGCATCGACGTCGGTACGATGAACATCATCTCGGCCGAGCAGGACGGCAACGAGACGGTGTTCGTACAGCAGCGCAACTCCTTCGTGGAGATCGAATACTCGGACATGGCCGAGGAGATGCTCTCCCGGAGCGACGTCCTACACATCCGCAAGGACGACTCGGTGTACGTCGTCGGCGACGACGCACTGAACTTCGCGAACATCTTCAAGCAGGAGACCCGTCGGCCGATGAGCCACGGGATCCTCTCGAGCGACGAGAGCTCCGCGATCCCGATGATCAAGCTCATCCTCGAGCAGGTGGTCGGCGAGCCCGAACGCCCGCGCGAGCGGCTGTTCTTCTCGACCCCCGCCGATCCGATCGACTCCGACCTGAACACCCTCTACCACCAGAAGACCCTCGAATCGCTGCTCGGGGACATGGGGTACGACCCCGAGCCGATCAACGAGGGGATGGCGGTGATCTACTCGGAGCTGGCCGACTCGAACTTCACCGGACTCGGCGTCTCGTTCGGCGCCGGGATGACCAACGTCTGTCTGGCCTACTACGCGGTGCCGGTCATGACGTTCTCCATCGCCCGCGGCGGGGACTGGATCGACGAGCAGGCCGCCCAGGCGACAGGGACGAACGTCGACAAGGTCACCGCGACCAAGGAGGACGACTTCAGGCTCGACTTCACGACCGACGTCGGGGGGATCGAGGGTGCGCTCAGCATCTACTACGACAACCTGCTCGACTACGTGATCGAGAACGTCATCGCGGAGGTCAACGAGGAGGACGTCGAGGAGGGGCTGGACGTCCCCGTCGTCGTCACCGGCGGCACGTCCTCGCCTCAGGGCTTCGCGAAGCTGTTCCAGGACCGGCTCAACGACGCCGCGGTCCCGTTCTCGATCAGCGAGGTCCGCCGGGCCGAGGAGCCGATGTACTCGGTCGCCCGCGGCGCGCTCGTCGCCTCCCGGACCGAGGAGGCCGACGACGACGCCGGGAGCGAACCCGAACCCGAGGCCGAGGCCGCGCCCGCAGAGGACTGAGCGGCGCTCGACCGTCGACTTCTTTCGACGCCGCGCTCCAGAGCGGCGGCGCTCCCGTTCGCGACAGCGCGTGCCCCTCGGCACGGGAACGAGCCCGTCGCTGCGGCGGAAGTCGAACGGTGACGGCCCCGCGGACCACCGGTCGACCCCCGTTCGCAGTGTCGTACCGGTTACCCCCCGCTCCGATCAGTCGCCGTCGTCGCCCGACGGCCGGCCGCCGTCCATCGCGGCGGCGGCCTCGGCGAGCGCCTCCGGGTCGAGATCCCGCCGGTCGGCCTCGTGGAACCGGCGGAGGGCCTCCCCCCACGTCTCCGGCGACCGCGCCTCCGCCCGGTGGTCCGCGGAGACGCCGGTCCACCCACAGTCCGGACACGAGGCGGCCTCGCGGTCGCCGTGCCGGTAGCGGTCGAGTCCCTCCCCACACCGTGGACAGTCCATACCCGTGAACGGCGTCCGCGGGTGTTAACTCCTCGCTCGGTTACGCGTCGTGGGTCCGTCTCGTCCGGCGGCGTCGGGGGTCGCTCGCCCGGTCACGGCACGCGGGCCCCGACCCGGTAGACCCGACCCGTCGCGAGATACTCGAACGCGTAGCCGCCGTCCCCGACACCGAACGGTGGCGATCCGGGCGAGCGTCCCGAGAGTTCCACGCGGTCGACCCCGTGCTCGACGGCGAGCGCCAGCGCGTCCCGGAGCGGTTCGGCCCGGACCGCCGTCTCGGGGATCACCCGTCGATCCGGCGTCTCGTCCGGGGCGTGTTCGAGGACGTACCGCGCCTCCGGACACGTCCGACAGCCCGTGCGGAGGCGACCGCGGGCCACGCCGTCCGCGACCGAGACGTCGACCAGCCGGTCCGACGGGTCGAGCGCGAGCGGCTCCCCGCCGAGGTCGAACGTCGCCTGGAAGACGGTCCGTCGGTCGGGCCCCTCGCCCGGGAACCAGCCGTCGACGGTGAACGCGTACCGGCCGGCCCCGAGGGCCGGCACGGCTACCTCCCCGCGCCGGCCGACGCTCCGGACCGGCCCCGACGGGAGCCGGGGACCGAGCGACAGCCGCCAGCGGTGCTCCGTCCCGGGGGCCAGCGGCCCCGGCTCACCCCCGTCCGGAGGGGAGAGCGCGAACCACTCCCCCTCGCTCGCCTTCCACAGCCGCCAGGCGCTCCGCGCGGTGACGAACGGGACGTCAGACCGGTTCACGAGGGCGAACGAGAACCGCGCGGGGAGGTCGAGTCGGGCCGCCGACCGCCGGAGGACGACCGGCGGCGCGGCCGGCCCCTCCTCCAGTACGGGGCGGCTGCGTCGACCCGCGACCCCGGTACAGACCACCCGCCGGGTCGCCGGTCCGAAGGACGGCCCGTCGCACGGCGCGGCCGCGACCGGCGCGAGGCTCTCGGACACGGGCGTTCCGGTCGGGACCGGCGCGGCCGTGGCCGTCGGCGTCCCCGGACGGTCGCCGCCGGCCGAACAGCCCGACACCCCGACCGCCCCGGCGAGGGCGGCGAGGAGCGTTCGACGGCGCATGGCCGCCGTAGCCCCGGGCGCTGTAAGGAGCTTCCCGTCCCGGAACCGACGCCGGGCCCGACAGCCGGTGGGTCGCCGCCACGGGAACCGCTCGCCCCGATCGTAAATTACCTCCAGGCATTCGATAACTATTTTGTATGTCCGAGAGATATCCGGACACGTGAACCCGAACGCCACAGGACGCGGGACCGGAGGGGCACCGAGGCGTAGAGGCGACCGCCGGGAGGGGTGTCCACGTCGACGCGTGGGCGGTCGGACGTGACCGAGACGCGACGACGGCTGGCCCAGGAGCTCGGCGTCGTCGCGGGGTTCGACGACCCGAAGGCGCCGCTCGAGCAGTACCACACGCCGCCGGACCTCGCGGCCCACATCGTCCACCTCGCTGACCTCCAGGGGGACGTCGAGGGCCGAACCGTCGTCGATCTGGGCTCCGGGACGGGGATGCTGGCGCTCGGGGCGGCCCTGCGCGGCCCGGAACGGGCGGTCGGCGTCGAGATCGACCCGGCGCCGCTGGCCACGGCCCGGGAGAACGAGCGACGGGTCGGCGCCCGCGCCGACATCGAGTGGATACGGGGGGATGCGACCGACGCGCCGCTCTGTCCCGACTCCCGCGGGGACGTGACCGTCCTGATGAACCCGCCGTTCGGCGCCCAGCGGGGGAACGAGCACGCCGATCGGGCGTTCCTCGCGACGGCCGCGCGGATCGCGGCCGTCTCCTACTCCGTCCACAACGAGGGGAGCCGAGAGTTCGTGGAGGCGTTCGCCGACGACGAGGGCGGCGAGGTGACCCACGCGTTCGGTGCCGAACTCGACCTCCCCCGCCAGTTCGACTTCCACGAGGCCGACGCCGAGGTCATCGACGTCGAGGTCTACCGGATCGACTGGACCGGATAGCGATCGTCGCGGGCGGTCCTCGCCCGTTCCGGAACCACGCGATCGGGCGCCCGGTGGCAGGTCGGAGCCGACGGCCGGCCGCGACGGCCACGAGGATCACTCCGGCTGCTGGGCCTCGGGCCCGTAGGTCTCCCGGTTGGCGACCCGAACCCGCGTGCCGTTGGCCGCGGCGAACAGCTTTCCCTCGCGGTTGGTGATCGTCAGCCCGCCCGCCTCGACGGACCCGTTGACCGCCGGGACCGGCGCCCGTCCGAGGGTGACGTTCGCCCGGCTCACCAGGAGGCCGAAGCCGTCGTCGACGGGGTAGACGGTGACGTTCCGCTCCCCGATCGTCGGCTCGGCGGTCGAGGGGTCGGCGCTCCAGGCGAGCCTCGGTTCCGCCCCCGGCGCCCGGAGCGACACCTTGTACGTCGTCGGGCCGCCGACGACCGACCAGCCGGTCCGGTTGACGACGACGCTCTCCCGCCAGCCCAGCCCGCCGAGACGGACCCGCCGCTCGCCCGCGAAGGCGATCTCCGAGCGGCCGTACGCGGTCCACCAGATCCCCCGCGCCTCGCTCACGACGATGACCCCGCTCGTCCGGACGGAGGTGTTGATCCCGGGGACGTCGACGGCCGAGACGAGCCGGTCGGTCACCCCCTCGGCGTAGTAGACCGTGTAGTCCCGCACCTCGACGCCGGTGGCGTCCTCGAGCCCGCCGCCGCCGGTCGCCGCGAGCAGGTTGTACGGCACCGCGACGACCGAGAGCGCGATCAGCACCGCGAGGACGAGCCCGATCGCCGCCTCGTGGCTCCGGAGGTCGATGCGGCCCACGAGCGTCCGGGCCGAGGCCGTCGGCGCGGCGGCGACCAGCCCCGCGAGCAGCAGGACCAGCGCCAGCCCGCCCGCCCGGAACAGCTCGAACCGGCTCCCGCCGAGGAACGTGTACACCGCCCACAGCCCCCGGTCGACCGCGAACAGGAGCGCGGCGAGGAACAGGTGTGCGGGGTTCGGGCGGACGCCCCGCCGTCGAACGAGCAGCGTCGCGAGGACGACGCCGACGAACAGGCCCACCGCGTGGCCCTGGATCGCGACGTCCGCCCACCAGGGCGAGGAGAAGCGGGGCCGTGCCTCGGAGATCAGTGTGGGTCTCCGGATCGCCCGGTACGCGAGGTCGACGAACCCGCCGGCCAGCACGACCACGAGCGTCCCGAGCGGGTAGCGGACCAGCGCGAAGCCGGCGTAGGCGAACACCACTCCCGAGAAGCCGATGACCGGCCCGAGCGAGAACACCGCGGTGAGGACGCCGACGGCGAGCGACCCGAGGACGAACGCGCCGACCCGTGCGAACGGGTTCGTCCGGAGCGAGGAGAACGTCGCTGACCCCCGCTCCGTCGGGAAGTGGCCCCACGCGTACTCCGCGAGCGTGCCGAACGCGAGCGTCCCGAGGAGGTTGCCGATCAGGTGGTTCGTCCCGGTGTGGGCGAACCCGGCAGTCAGCATCCCCAGCGGGTAGAGGTACGACCACGCGCGGAACGGGATGACGAGCGGCCGGTACCAGCTCTCCCACCCACCCTGGAGGAAGAGGTAGACCCCGAGGACGATCCCGACGACGGCGAGGGTCCCCCACGGCACGCCCACGACGAACCGGCGGCGGAGCGCCCGCCCCCACCGCCCCCCCGGCCGGGCCAGGCGGACGAGCACGAGTGCCCCGAGCAGGGCCGCGAGGAGGAGACCCACCCGCCACGCCCACGTCGGGACCGCAGCTACCATACCCGCCCCCACGGAGGCCGGTGGTTTAAGCCCGTCCTCTCCTCACGGCTCGACGATCAGTTTCCCGAAGACCCCGCGCTCGGCCATCTCCCGGAACGCCTCGTCGGTCCCCGAGAGCGGGTAGGTCCCACCCACCACGGGATCGAACTCGCCCTCGGCCACCAGCGACACCAGCGTCCCCAGTTCGGGCTGTGTCCCCATCGTGCTCCCGACGATCTCCTGGTGGCCGAGGAAGAACGGTGCGGCCCCGAACTCGGATTTCCGCCCGGCCGTCCGCCCGCAGACGACCTGTGTCCCGCCGCGCCGGAGCAGCTTCAGCCCCACCTCGACGTACTCGCCGGCGAGGTGGTTCAGCACCGCGTCGACCGCCCCGACCGACCGGACCGCCTCGACCATCCGGTCCGGGTCGGCCGTCTCGACCCGGTGGTCACAGCCCAGCTCGGCCAGCCGGTCGAGCTTCGCCCCGGAGGTGGAGGTCCCGACCGTCTTCGCGCCGACGACCTCGCACAGCTGGACGCAGGCGACGCCCACGCCGCCGGTCGCGCCGGGCACGAACACCAGGTCGCCCGCGCCCACCTCGGCCTTCCGCATCATGTGCCACGCCGTGAGGTACGCCGTCGGAAGCGCCGCCGCCTGGGGGAACGACACGGACTCCGGGAGCGGGACGAGGCGCGCGGCTTCGACGGTCGCCCGCTCGGCGAGCCCGCCGTGGTAGAGCGAGAACGACTCACAGAGGTTCTCCGGCCCCTCCCGGCAGTACCGGCAGGTCCCGCAGGTCTCGTTCGGGCAGAGCACCACGCGGTCGCCCGTCTCGACGTCCGCGCCCGGTCCCGTCTCGTCCACGACACCCGCGACGTCCAGCCCCGAGACGAACGGCAGGACGTCCTCCGAGACCATCGCGGAGTCGCCCTCCAGGATCCAGAGGTCGTGGTGGTTGATCGAGCAGGCCCGCACGTCGACGACCGCCTCGCCCTCGTCCGGCGTGGGGTCCTCCCGTTCGATCAGTTCCACGCCGTCCGGTCCGACCAGTTCCGTGAACGCGGCTGCGCGCATACACGGACGGCGGCGGCGTGGGCGTTATAGCTTCGGGCGGTGCCCGGCCGCGGGGCCCCCGGGCAGGGCTTTCGCCGCCGCCGTCCGAACCCTCGCCCGTGGTTCCGGCCGCCGTCGCGTGGCTCCCCGTCCTCCGGGCAGGGAGCGGCGGGTTCGAGGTCCCCCGGGTGCCCGTCCTCGCGGTCGTCGCCGTCGCCGGAGTCGCGATGGTCCACATGGGGACGAGACAGGTCCGCGACGCCGAGTGATCGGTGACACGGAGCGCCCGCCAGCGCGCGAGGCGCGAGGGCCTCGACCCCGAACGGGCGGAGCCGACCGAGGCCGCGGTCGAACGGGCGCGACGAGGGGGTACGTCCTGCTCGGGCTCGGGACCGCGTTCCTCCTGCTGGCCGCGACGCAGGTCCTGTAGGTGAGGACACGGGCCGCCGGGGGCTCGACCGCCGAAGCGTCCGCCGACGCGGTGGTGACAGCTTGCACCTCCGACACGCCGGGGGCGGAGGCTAATTATTGAGACGGCAGCGGCGACCCGGCGGCTCAGTACCGAGCACCGGGTTCCAATCCCGTCTCCCACGCGACTCCTACCCGTGATGCCGGACCCAGCGCAGGTCACGACCGCACGCACTGCACGTACCGCGTCCCGACCGGCGCCCGCCGTCGCCGGAGGGGATCCCCGGACCGTCGCGACCGATGGCGGGGTGAGGAACGATGGTCGGTGAGTGGCTCACCCAGCCGGTCGAGGTCCCGCTCTGGGGCGTGTTCGTCCTGACGGCGTACTCGGCACGCCGGCTCGCCGAGGCGGCGAGCGGGCTCGAGACGCTCCGGCGGCGGCCGGCGGCCCGTGGCTCGGAGCCGACGACGGAGGCCGGGTGACCCGCGGCGGGGCTCCCGGCGCGGACGTCGAGACGTCGATAGCGGGACGGACACGGTCGGCGGTCCGGCCCCGACGGGCCCGGGGTTCGGGGAGGTGTCGGATCCCCCGCCGGGCCGGTCCCGGGAGCTACAGCGGCTCCTCGCCCTCGATGATCCGCAGGGCACGGTCGGCCATCGAGGGGACGCCCGCCTCCATCTTCGGGTACATCGGGTCGTCGGCGTTCCCCTCCAGGTGCCGCCGGAAGAACATCTCGCCGAGGCCGGCGAGCTTGTAGACCGCCAGCGCGCGGTAGAACCGCTCGTCCTCGAACTCGAAGCCCGTCCGCCGTTCGTACCGGTCGACGAGTTCGACCCGGGTGGGGTAGTCCTCGCCGGCCATGAACGTCGCGTTGAGCGTCCGGCTCCCCTCGGGCGGGTCGGGGTCCTTCGCGTCCCACCAGTAGGAGAGCATCCACCCGAGGTCGGTGAACGGGTCGCCCAGCGTGGACATCTCCCAGTCGAAGATCGCGACGATCTCGGGGTCGTCCGCGGGCCCGAACATCACGTTGTCGAGCTTGTAATCGCCGTGGACCAGCGACGAGGGCGGGTCCTCGGGGACGTTCGCCTCCAGCCACTCGCGCACCTCGTGGAGCACCGGGACCTCCCGTTCCTCCTCGGTGACCTCGAACGCCCACTCGAGCTGTTCGGACCACCGGCGGACCTGCCGTTCGGTGAACCCCGGCGGGTAGCCGAAGTCGCCCTCCTCCAGCCCGACGGCCTCGTAGTCGACCTCGTGGACCTCGACGAGCGTGTCGATCAGCTCCTCGCCGATGGCCCGCCGGGCCCCGGGGTTGCGGAACCGCTCGGGCTCCGACTCCCGGAGGACGTCGCCCTCGACCCGCTCCATGACGTAGAAGTCACTCCCCATCACGGAGTGATCGTCGCTGGCGAGCACCGTCGTCGGCACGCGGACGTCGGTGTCCTGGAGCGCGTCGATCACCCGGAACTCGCGGAGGACGTCGTGGGCGGTGTCGGCGGTCTCGCCCGGCGGCGGTCGCCTGACGACGAGTTCCTCGTCGCCCCAGGTGACGAACAGCGTCTCGTTGGAGTGGCCCTCCTGGTGGCGGCGGACGTCGTACTCCTCGACGGGCCCGAGTTCGGCCTCCAGGTACGCCCCGAGCGCGTCGACGTCGACGATCCGGCGGAAGTACTCCTCGCTGCGTTCGGTCATGGCGTGCCTCCTAACATTGTAAGGCCACCTTCCCCGCCGCCCCACGAATAGTTGGGGGTTCCTGTCGGTTCGAGCCCACGTTCCCCGACGGGTATTTTACAATGCTGTGCCGATACGCTCCCGACATGGAGTACCACGACTCCGAGACGGCGGTGGAACTGGCCGGGCGGGCACGGGCGTTCATGGACGAGGTGGTGATCCCCACCGAGCGGGAGTACCTCGGGTCCGAGCCGGTCCCCCGGTCGGTGGTCGACGACCTCCGCGAGCAGGCCCGCGAGCGGGAGCTCTACTGCCCGCAGATCGGCGAGGATCACGGGGGGATGGGCCACGAGTTCGCGGACGTCCTCCCGCTGTTCGAGGAGGCCGGCCGGTCGCTGCTCGGCGCGACGGCGATGCGCGTCGACGCGCCCGACGAGGGGAACATGCACACGATCGAGCTCGTCGGCACGGAGGAACAGAAACGGGAGTACCTCGAGCCGCTGGTCGCCGGGGACATCAGCTCCGGCTTCTCGATGACCGAGCCACGCGACGGCGCCGGCTCGGACCCGAAGATGATGAGGACCCGCGCGGAGAAGGACGGCGACGAGTGGGTCATCGACGGCCACAAGTGGTGGACCACGCAGGGCGACGAGGCCGACGTCCTCATCGTGATGGCCCGCACGGACATGGACGCCCACCCCTACACCGGCACCTCGCTGTTCCTGGTACCTGCCGACGCGGACGGCGTGGAGATCGTCGAGCCGACGCCCCACCTCGGACCCTCGCTGGTCCACTCCAGCCACGCCGAGATCCGATACGACGACGTGCGGATCCCCGAGGAGAACCTCCTCGGGGAACTGAACGAGGGGTTCACCCACGCCCAGCAGCGGCTCGGCCCCGCGCGGCTCACTCACTGCATGCGCTACACCGGGATGGCCACCCGAGCGCTGAACATCGCCAAGACGTACATGGACGACCGCGACGCGTTCGGCACGAAGCTCTCGGACAAGCAGTCCCAGCGCTACGCCATCGCGGACATGGAGACGCGACTGCACGCCACCCGGACGATGGTCCGCCACGCCGCCCGCGAGATCACCGCCGGCGAGGAGGCCCGCATCCCCGTCTCGATGTCGAAGGTCTTCGCCGCCAACACCACCCAGGAGGCCATCGACCTCGCCATCCAGTGTACCGGCGGGGCGGGCATCTCCGAGCACCTGCCGCTGTCCGACTTCTACAAGTCCGTCCGCGCGTTCCGCATCGTCGACGGCGCCGACGAGGTCCACAAGCGCGTCATCGCCCGCGACGCCTTCGACGAGGCGAACCTGAACCCCGACGAGCTCGAGAACGTCCCGACGTTCTGAGGCCGTCCGGGCGAGGGGCGACGCCTCGCCCCTCGCGCCGCCTCCTTACTCCCGCTCCGCCGCCGTCTCCAGCGCGTCGGCCGTCGCCCCCGGCATCGAGAGGAACGGCGAGTGCGAGGCTTCGAGCGTCAGTTCGCGGTCGACGCCGTGCGCCTCGACCGCCGCCTCCTGCTGGGCGGGGGTGATGGCCCGGTCCTCCGTACAGCCGACGTAGACCCGGCGGACGCGCCCGAACCGCTCGTCGGTCGCCGCCACGGGCGTCGAGATGGGGTCGATGGGTTCGGGGCGGACGAGCGAGCGGGCGAGCGCGCGGTCCTCGGCGGAGCAGTCGGCGTAGAACGCCTCGTCGAGCCACGCCTCGGGCACCCAGCCGACGCCGCGTTCCTCGTCGACCTCGAAGTGCTGGGTCACCAGGGAGGCCTCGCTGCGCTGGTCGAGCATCGACTCCCCGTCGCCCGGCAGGTAGGCGGTGAGGTAGACCAGCGTGTCGATCTCCGAGGGCACGCGCTCGGCCGCGGCGGTGATGAGCATCCCGGCCATGCTGTGGCCGACGAGCACCGGGGGGTCGCCGGCTTCGTCGACTGCTTCACACACCCGGTCGACGTACCCATCGAGCGTCGCCTCCGCGTAGGGTGTCCCGTCGATGCCGTGGGCCGGGAGGTCGAACGTCACCACCTCGTGGCCCCGCGATTCGAGCTCCGGCTTCAGCCTGTACCAGCACCACGCGCCGTGGTACGCCCCGTGGACGAGGACGAACGTGCTCACCCGTCGATCCCTCCGGCGGCCGTGTCGGGAACCCGCATGGCTCCCATCCCCGTGTGGGCGGACATAAGCCTTCGCGGTTCGCGGGGCGGGATCCGATGGACGGACGGCACGCGACGGGGGACGATGCCGGGTCGAGCCCGGACGGCCGTCGACCCGATCCCCCCGCCGGGTCGGCCGGGTCCGCCGGAGCTTTGAGGCGCGGCCCTCCGGACGGTACCATGGACCCTCGGGTGCGGCGGATCCGCGAGGCCGAGATCGAGCGGCTGGTCGAGGAGCTCTGGCTGCCGTTCGCCCGCGAGATGGCCGCGGTCGACGACTACAACGAACTCGTCGACGAGGACCTCGCCCGCGAGCACGGCGTCAGCTACAGACACGAACAGCTGGACGACGAGGACAGCCGTGTGTGGCTCGCCGAGGCCGACGGGGGATGGCTCGGCTACGTCCGCGCGTCCGTCTCGTCGGCCCCGCCGGTGTTCGACCGCGGGCCGACGCTGTCGGTCGGCGAGCTCTACGTCGTCCCCGACGCCCGGGGGGAGGGGGTGGCCGACGCCCTGCTGGACCGGGCGACCGAGTGGGGGGAGGCGCGGGACTGCGAGCGGGTCGGTCTCTCGGTGAACGCCGGGAACGACCGCGCACGGGCGTTCTACGACGGTCGGGGGTTCGAGGCCCGCCGCCTGAAGCTCGACCGACCCCTGTAGTGACGCCCCCGACGGAGGGGGCCACTCTTCCCCGACCAGTGAGCGACCCCCCGGGTCGGGGAAGACACTTGTCGCTGGTGGCCGACCCGCCGGCCGTGACCGAACGCGACGCGATCCGCCGGGCATACGACGAGCTCGCGGGGACGTACACCGAGGAACGATCGGCCGAGGGTGCCGTCGCGGCGAGGCTCGGCCGGCTCGCCGACCGGCTCCCCGAAGGTGCCCGCGTCCTCGACGCCGGGTGCGGAGGGGGGACGCCCGCCCTCGCGGCGCTGGCGGGCGACGGGGAGCCGCGCGCGGTCGGCCTCGACTTCTCCGGCGAACAGCTCCGGCTCGCGAGAGAGGCCGTCTCCGTGGCCGATCTCGTCCGGGGGGACATGACCGCGCTCCCGTTCCGCGACCGCTCGTTCGACGCCGTCACCGCCCTCCACTCGCTCATCCACGTCCCGCTCGGGGAGCACGCGACGGTCCTCGCCGAGTTCGCGCGCGTCCTCGTCCCCGGCGGGCTGCTCCTCCTGACCGAGGGCGAGGAGGAGTGGGTCGGGGAGAACCCCGACTGGCTCGAGACGGGCGTGGCGATGCGCTGGGAGATCGCCGGCCGGGAGGCGACCCGCGATCAGCTCGAGGGCGCGGGGTTCGAGGTGCTGGAGGAGTGGGACCAGAGGGACGAACTGGCCGACGACGACTCCAGCAAGCCGTTCTTCCTCGCCCGGCTGGACCGGTGACGCGGCCGCCCGGGTCGGACGGCCGTGCGGGTCGGGGACCGGCCGTCCCGTCACCGACCGTCCCCGTCCAGCAGGGAGGCGGCGTCGCTCCCGATCCCGTCGGCGACGGCGCCCACGGTCCCGTCGGGGAGCCTCGGGGCCAGCCGGTCGAAGTCGTTCATCACCCTGACCGCGGCGAGCAGTTCGTAGACCGGTCGTCGGGTCGCGACGGCGTCCACGAGGCCGGGAGCGGTCGACCGGTACCCGGCCAGGAGCGCGTCCCGGACCTGATCGCGGCGGTCACCGACGTCCGGCAGGGCGGACAGGAACGCCCCGCCGAGGAGGTAGACGGCGAACTCGACGTCGAACGCCGGCGGCACCGCGAGCGTGTACGCCCAGTCGAGCATCGCGGTCACCGACCCGGCCTCCGGGTCGACCAGGAGGTTGTGCAGCCCGTGGTCGTTGCGTCCGAGGACGGGCGTGAACGGACCGGTCAGTCCCTCGATCCGGGGCCCGAACCACGCCTCGAGCCGCGGCGTGAGCGAGTCGAACCGGGAGTCGGCGTGGCGCTCCAACTCCCGGTCGAGGTAGCTCCGGAGGAACGTCGGCCAGGCGTGGACCCCCTCCCGGACGGTCAGGTCGGCGACCGCTCCCGATGGGCGGCCGCCGTCGAGCGCCCGCGTCCGGTCGCGGTCGACGTGGCCGAACGAGTCGACCGCGTCGATCCGGTGTAGCTCCCCGAGGTGTCTCCCGAGCTCCCGGGCCAGTGTCCCGAGCGCGTCGTCGGGGAGCCGTCCGACCGCCTCGTAGGGGAGGGGCTCGCCCGGCATCGGGGTCGTGAGGTAGAACGGCGACGGCACCCCGGGACGGTCGTCGACGACACCGAGCACCTCCGGGACCGGAACGGACGTGTGGTCGCGCAGGACAGCCAGGACGCGAGCGTCGGCGGCGACGCCCGCCTCCGCCCCATCGGGGGCCGCCTTGAGGTACACCGTCCGGGTCCGCCGCGGGGTTTCGAGGAGGAGTCGGTAGACGCGACAGAACCCTCTCTGGGCCGGCGTCGCCTCGCGGACCGTCCACGCCGGGTCGACGAGTTCGACCATCCGCTGGAGGACCGCCCCGGGGAGATCGTCGCTCACGTGCTCGCCTCCGGGTGGCCGCGACCAAGTGTCTTCGTCCCTCCGCCCGTCCGACGCGCCGCGGGGCTTTTGCGCCTCGACGCGCTGTTGGTCCACATGGACGGGACCGAACTCCGCTTCGCCGCGGGGGCGATCCGTGACGCGGACTCGGTCGTCGCGATGACCGGTGCCGGGGTGTCGACCCCGTCGGGCATCCCCGACTTCCGCAGCGAGGGCGGTATCTGGGACCGGTACGACCCGATGGACTTCCACATCTCCCGGTTCGAGTCCGACCCCGAGGGGTTCTGGCGCGACCGGGTCGGCATGATCGAGGCGGTCTTCGGGGGCGACGTCGAGCCGAACCCGGCCCACGAGGTGCTCGCCGACCTCGAACGCGATGACCACCTCGACGCGGTAATCACCCAGAACGTCGACGGGCTCCACCAGGAAGCGGGGAGCGAGGAGGTCGTCGAGATACACGGCAACGGCGAGCGGGTCGTCTGTACCGACTGCCGGACGCGGTACCCCGGCGAGCCCCACTTCGAGGCGGTCCGGAACGGGGGGTCGATCCCGCCGACCTGTCCCGACTGCGGGGGGACGCTGAAGCCCGACACGGTACTGTTCGGCGAACAGCTCCCCGAGTACGCGCTCTACCGCTCGCAGGCGCTCGCCGAGGGGGCCGACACGTTCCTCGTGGTCGGCTCGTCGCTCACCGTCGAGCCCGCGGCGTCGTTCCCCCGCACCGCCGCCGAGAAGGGCGCGACGCTGGTCGTCGTCAACCTCGACGCCACGAGCGTCTCCGACCGCGCCGAGTACGACTTCCGGGCCGACGTCGTCGACGCCCTCCCGCGGCTCCGGGACGAGGTCCTCGACGGGGCGTGATCGGGGAACCGTCGGACGGTGGACCCCGCGGCCGTGGGCCGTGAGTGGGCCCCGCGGCCCCCGTCGGCGCTACGCTTTTCCCCCGGGGCCGTGAGTCATCCGCTGGTATGGTAGACTACGAAGTGGTCGACCTGGACGACGTCCCGGTGACCGACCTCTCGGAGATCGAGGAGGTGCCGCCGGACCTGGACGTCAAGCGGGTCGGCGACGCCCTCGGCGCCGAGGAGATGCGCGTGACCGTCTGGTACTTCGACCCCGGCGAGGAGATCCAGTACCACGCCCACAGCGAACAGGAGGAGCTCTACTACGTGCTCGAGGGGGAGTTCTCGCTGAAGCTCGGCCGCTCGGGCGAGGAGGAGTACGTCGAGGCCGGCCCGGGGACGTTCTGGATCGCCAAGCCCGAGGTCGGACACGGCCACCGGAACGTCGGTGACGGGCGCGGCGTCGTGCTCGCGCTCGGCGCCCCGCCGGTCGAGGACCCCGGCCTCGATCCCCACTCGCTCTAGAACGTGACCTGGTACTCGCCGGGCGCCACCGGCTCGTCGCCGTAGCTGTTCTTCAGGAACTCGACGATGCGGGACGACTCGGCCATCGTCAGCCCGTACTCGTCGTCGACGAGCACCGGTACCGCACGCTGGCCGGAGACCCGCTTGACCTCGTTGCGCTTCGAGTGGAGCCCCTCGACCCAGACGCTCTCGAACTCCAGGTCCAGCCGCTCCAGTTCGTCGACGACGGCCTCGCACCACGGACAGCCCTCCAATCGGTAGAGCGTTCGGCTCATACCCGGACCGTGGGGCCGCGAGGGCTTAAATCCCGAGTCGACGCTCCTCCCCATCGCCGCGTTTCGCTGGCCGTCCGGTCGAACCGTCGGGGGCTTTCGAGGTCGTTCCGTACACGATCAGCAGTGATCGAAACTGCCTCGAAAGCCCCCGACGGCTACACTCCCGCGGCTCGCTGCGCGCCTCGGTCGCTCACTCGCGTTGCTCGTTCACTCCCTGCGGTGAGCGTGTCATAGAAAGCCTCACAGGTTAGGTTTCACCGCCAGCGTCGATGTGTCGGGCTATATCTATTCGACGAGTGTCGGATGAGCGAGTTGATTGGAGGCGAGCTACGTCCAGTACTCAGATTCTACCGTGACGTTCGACGACTCGTACATACGGTACAGGCCGACCACGACCATCGGAATGCCGATGACTGC
>Ga0207797_1001859_pt1 | contig 15040 bp, 15 predicted proteins | sample PRCRCaboRojoPR_6_FD_187275 | JGI IMG/M metagenome (GOLD analysis project Ga0207797, IMG submission 187275) | Marine sediment microbial community from Cabo Rojo, Puerto Rico - PR CR 10% Liquid 1 (SPAdes) | ecosystem: Environmental > Aquatic > Marine > Coastal > Sediment | place: Cabo Rojo, Puerto... | reverse complement strand
CTACCGGGTCCTTGCGAACGAGATCATCCCTTTGTACTACCAAGTCTCGGAGAACGGCACCCCTCTAGGCTGGGTCAAGGTCATGAAGCAGGCCATCAAAAGCGTGGCTCCGCAGTTCTCGGCCAGACGCATGGTCAAGGAGTATCTGGCCAGGTACTATAGCAAGGTCCTGCCCGACCTCGGTCCGGACCTTCAGGGAACCGCAGCCTCGTCCCTGCCTGAAGACTAAGGCTCAGCCCGCAGCCTGAGGCTGAAGACCGGCCCCGCTTGGGCGGCGCCTGGTGCAAGGCTTGGCCTGACGGGCTGGCTGCTGCGCTTCCCACGGCTGTCTCCATAGGTCCGAGCTAGCCCGGCACGGGCCTATCCGAGCAAGGGACCAGAATCGCTTTTCCAAGCCTCAGCTCAGGTGGGCCGCTCCTCCTGATTGATTCCATTAAAGCCGGCGATGATCTCCCAGGCCTCCTCGGCGGTCTCCACATATTGAAACAGGCCGAGATCGTCTTCGGAAATGGTCCCCTCCTCGACCATGGCCTGAAAGTCGATAACCCGTTCCCAGTACCTCCTGGAGAAGAGAATCACCGGAATGGATCTGATCTTCCTGGCCTGAAGCAGGGTCAAGGTTTCAAAGAGCTCGTCCAGGGTTCCGAAGCCACCGGGAAAGGCCACCAGCCCTCGGGCCCTGATGAGGAAGTGCATCTTGCGTGTGGCGAAGTAGTGGAATTGGAAGCAGAGCTCCGGGGTGATATAGCGGTTAGGAGCCTGCTCGTGGGGCAGGAGGATGTTCAAGCCGATGGAGCGGGCCGGTACATCGTCCGCTCCTCGATTGGCCGCCTCCATGATCCCCGGGCCGCCGCCGGTGATGACAACCATGCGGTCCTCCGGTGTCTGCTGGGAAATGAGCCGGCCGAGCTCCCTGGCCTGATCGTAGTATTGGCTGTTGGCCGCCCGGTTCTCGGCGATACGGGCCAGCCGTTGCAAGGAAGGGTCATCCGGTACTTCTGCCGCTCTGGCCCGGGCCTCCTCGAGCTCCCTCTCGGCCTGGGAGGGCTCGGGAATCCTGGCGCTGCCGAAAACGACGATGGTCGACTCAACACTGTGCTCCTGGAGTATCAGCTCGGGCTTCAACAGCTCCAGCTGCATCCTGGTCGGCCTGAGATCGTCCCAGAGCAGAAAGTCCGTATCCAGAAAGGCCAGCCGATAGGAGTTTGAACGATACTGGGGGGTGTCTATTTCTCTGCTCGGCCTTCGAGCGACGTCGAAAGCTGCCGGATAGGGTCCGAGCCTGTCTTTCTTGTGATGAGCCATCGGTGCTGACTGCTCCTTAACCAAGAGGGCCGAGCTGGGCTCATCTGAGCCTGCCGCCTTCAGCTTCGCGGCAACGCAGCCCCGGTTTGTTCCATGGGCTTTCCGGGCTTTTCCTTGTCGAGCCCAAGATGCTGAATGCACAGTCTGGGCTCGATGGGATATGCCCGGCTGGCTTCCCTTCGAGGTGAAACGGCCTGGAGAATGCCTGGGCAGCCGGCGCAGGTCAACATCCCTTCAGCGAGCCGCATCCGGCTTGTGCCAGCCAGGCATGGGATGCTGCCGGGATCTCTGGAGTTGGCCTGAGGGCTGCTGGTCCCTGAGCTGGGCTTGACTGATAGGGTACGACGGCTGGCCAGCGGGAGTCGGCTGCTTAGATGAGGCGTTTCTCGATCTCGTTCAACAGATCCTTCAGATCGAAGGGCTTGGACAGGATCACATCCACCCGCTCCTGCTCAGCGATCTTCTCGGGTGAGTCGCCGTAACCGGTCATACAGATAACCGGCATGTCCGGGGAGTGCTCTTTGATTATCTTCAACAGGCCGATTCCACTGACATAGGGCATGCGGATATCCAGTACGGCAATGTCCTGCCCGCCCTGTTTGATCATATCCAAGCCTTCCAATCCATCGGCCGCCAGCCTGACCTCATAGCCGTGCTCCTCGAGATAGTCCTTGAGCACATCCCGTATAGAGGCATCATCGTCGATAACCAAGACAGTCTTTTTTGAGTCCATGTTCCCCCCCCGTTACAGGCCGAGTAAAGATAACCTACCCCGAATTGATGGAAATTTCAAGCCACCAGCCCGCCATCGCTTCCGCCGAGCCAGGGAGCCCTCCTCCCGTCCAAGTCGGTTGACAATCTTGACAAGAACCGGGCTTTTCTCTATAGAAAGGTCATGAGATCCATATCCGCTCAGGCATATTGTGAGTTTTTCCAGGCCTCGTGGTGGTGGCGCTGGATAAATGTGTGCGGTCTGAGCCGGATTCGCTGAGCTCCACCACTTCATTGAACCTCGAACCCGTCAAGGCCGCAGACCCCCTGAGACGTCTGCGGCCTTTTTTCATGTTTCGCTTTTCCCTGCAGAAACCCACAACCGATCAGGAGGGAGCCATGGGTAAGCATCTGCTGTCCTTCGTACTGGCAACTGCGCTGGTTGCCTTGGCCGCGTTTCCTGTCCAGAGCGAAGACATTCGCCTGCGATACGCCAACTTTCCCCCGGACAACACCTTTCCCTGCGTGCAGATGGAGCGTTGGAAGACTGAGGTCGAGGAGCGCACCGGCGGGCAGGTCAGCGTGAAGACCTTTCCCGGTGGAACTCTGCTTGGGGCCAAGAACATGCTCCGAGGCGTCATCCAAGGGCAGGCTGACATCGGTTGCCTTTGCATGGCCTATCAGCCGGGCGTCTTTCCAGTGACCTCGGTAACCGAGCTGCCCCTCGGCTTTGAAAGCGCTGAAGCGGCCAGCTTGGCCCTTCTGGAGCTCTTCAGACAGCACGACCCAGAGGAGTTTTCCAAGGTCAAGGTCCTGACCATGTTCACCTCGGCGCCCTCCAACCTGATGACCAGGACCCCGGTCCAGTCCCTGGCGGATCTCCAGGGCCTGGAGATACGGGGTTCCGGTATCGCCTCCAGAATACTTGACAAGCTCGGAGCCACCCCTGTATCCATGCCCATGTCCGAAACGCCGGAGGCCTTGCAAAAGGGCGTCGTCCAGGGCCTGCTGTCCTCCCTGGAGGTCATGAAGGATCTCAACTTCGCCGCCTACTGCTCCCATGTGACCATGACCCAGTTTCAGGTCTACCCTTTTGCCGTGGTCATGAACAAGGACTCCTGGGCTTCCCTGCCGCCCGACGTCCAGGAGGTCATGGATGATCTGTCCCTGGAGCAGGCCCGCTGGACCGGCCAGTATATGGACGGGCATGTCCGTGAAGCCGTCGAGTACGCCAAGTCAGCGCACGGGGTAACCGTGCACACCCTCGCCCCCGAGGATGAGGCCGAGGCCAGGAAGCGCATCGCTCCACTCGTGGACCAGTGGAAAGAAGAGGTTGCGGCCAAAGGCTTGCCAGCCGAGCAGATTGTCAAGGACATTCGAGGGCTTCAGAAAAAGTATCAATGAGACAACCCGGCCGGGCCATCCCGTGCGATGGTCCGGTCGGCCTAAAGGCCAGCCCGTGCTCCCAAAAATCGTCTCCTTTCTCAACCGGCTCGCCATCGCCCTCTCCAGCGGAGTGCTCCTGGGGATGATGCTCCTGGCCTGCAGCAACATGATCCTGCGTTTCTTCGGCTTCCCGGTCATGGGAACCTTTGAGCTCATGGGCTTCGGCGGAGCCATCATTGCCTCCCTGGCCCTGGGAGGCACTCAGGAAAAAAAGGGACACATCGAGGTCAACCTCATCGAGCAGGTCCTTCCGACAGGTTGCAACCTCTTCATTCGTCTTGTCTCGCTGTGCATGGCCGCTGGCCTCTTCTGCCTCATGGCCTGGCGCCTGCTCCTTTTGGCCGGCATCCTGCACTCAAGCGGCGAGGTCTCAGAAACCCTCCACTTGGATTACTCCTTCGTCGTCGTCCTCGTCGCCCTCGGCGTCGGCCTGCTCATAGCCACGCTTCTGGCCCAGATCCTCCAGCTGCTCAAAGAGGGGAAGGACGCCCCATGAGCCTTACCGCCATTGGCTTGATCGGCATCGGGCTCCTCCTGGCCGGCATCTTTTTCCTGCGCCTGCCGGTCGGCTTTGCCATGGCCATCATCGGTTTTCTCGGCTTCTGGCATATCCTCAACCTCAAAGCCGCCCTGGGCATGCTTGGCGATGAAACCTGGCGCGTTTTCTCCTCATATGGCTTGACCGTCATTCCGCTGTTCATCCTCATGGGCCAGATATGCTTCTACTCCGGGGTCAATGAACGGATGTACCGGGCCGCCCATGCCTGGATGGGGCACATTCGTGGCGGTGTGGCCATGGCCACCGTGCTGGCCTGCGCCGGGTTCGCAGCCATTTGCGGCTCCAACACGGCTACGGCAGCCACCATGAGCAGCGTGGCCCTGCCCCAAATGAAACAGTATCGATACGACACCATCTTCAGCGCCGGTGTCGTGGCCGCCGGTTCGACCCTCGGCGTGGTCATTCCGCCCAGCGTCGTCTTGATCATTATCGGGCTTCAGACCGGTCAGTCCATCGGCATCCTCTTCTGGGCCGCTCTGCTTCCAGGTTTGATTCTGATCCTCTTCTTCCTGGCCAACATCTGGCACCTCTGTCGAAGAAACCCTCAGTACGGGCCGCCGGCCGACTGGGTCGGTTGGAAGGAGAAGCTGGTCTCCCTGGTCGGTGCAGTGGAGATCCTTATTCTCTTCGCGCTGGTTATGGGCGGTTTGATTGTCGGGCTGTTTACACCGAGCGAGGCTGGAGCGGCCGGGGCGGCCATTGCCCTGCTTATCAGCCTTGCAGGCCGCAAACTGACTCGGCGTAACCTGTTCAAGGCCTTTGACGACACCTTGCGCATCTCCTGCATGATCATGGTCATCATCCTCGGTGCGGTCATTTTCGGTCGTTTTTTGGCCGTAACCCGCCTGCCCTATGACATCGCCTCCTTTGTGGCCGAGCTGTCCGTTCCTCCGTCTCTGATCATGGCCGCCATCTTCCTGGTTTACCTCATTGGCGGGGCGGTTATGGACGCCCTGGCTCTTCTGCTCATCACCATCCCCATCTTTTTCCCGGTGGCCGAGTCCCTGGGATACGATCCGGTCTGGTTCGCCGTCTGGATAACCATGGTCACGACCATGGGCGCGGTGACTCCCCCAGTAGGCATCAACACTTTCATCGTCGCCTCCCTGGAGCCGGAGATCAGCCTGACCCAGGTTTACAAAGGCGTCAGCCTGTTCCTGCTTAGCTTCGTGGCCTGCATCCTCCTCCTGCTGCTCTGCCCGGAGACCGTGCTCTGGCTTCCTGGACTGCTCACCAAGTAAGCTGCTCGAAAGTCCAGGCCTGCTGTGAAAACGCCGCACAAAGGCTTCCCTTCAGACCCCCATCAAGGCGTTCGGCTGACAGGCTTGCCTTTGACTGTCAAATCTGATACCTTTTCCCAACAAATCCGATAGGGGTGTTCTGTTGCGCACGGCAGAACTGAGAGCATACCCTTTGAACCTGACACAGTTCATACTGTCGTAGGGAACTCGGATCTCCCTCCACTCAGGTTTTATTGCGTATCCCCCTTTCAGTTCGAATCTGCCCGGCTTTCTTCAAGCCTCGCAATCAACGGATCAGCATCCCGTTTAGAGCCCCGTTCGGATACGGCCGTCGGCCTGTTTCAGGCGAGCCGGTCTCGCCTCCACGGTTGCATGGTTTCCCTTGCAGCCATGAACATTTCGAGCCTTTGTCACCCCGGAGGTATAATCATGGCACTTGATGAAGTTATCGTCAGCGAAGCGATCATATCCGAGTACATGGACAAGCTGCGATCCTGCCTGCAGCTCGATGTCGCTATCGTGGGAGCCGGCCCTTCGGGTCTCACCGCAGCCTGGAAGCTGAGCGAGCAAGGCTTCTCCGTTGCTGTCTTTGAACGCAAGCTCTCCATCGGCGGCGGCATGTGGGGCGGTGGCATGACCTGGAACATCCTTGTGGTCCAGGAAGAGGGTCGGTCGGTCCTCCAAGAGGCCGGCGTTCCGCTCAAGGAGTACCGTCCGGGCTACTACACTGCCGATGCTGTCGCAGCCACCACCACACTGGCATCCAAGGCGGCACTCAGCGGAGCCAAGATCTTTAACTGCATCAGCGTGGAGGACGTGGCCATTCGCGAAGACGATGACGGAAAACGGGTCACCGGACTGGTCATCAACTCCAGCCCGGTGGAAATGGCCGGATTGCACGTCGATCCTGTGGTCATCGGCAGCCGTTTCGTCATCGAATGCACCGGTCATGCCCTGGAGGTGCTCAAAACGCTCGTCCGCAAAAACGACGTCCGTCTGAACACGCCGTCCGGGGACATAATGGGTGAGCAGTCCATGTGGGCGGAAGTGGCCGAGACGAACACCGTTACGAACACCCGGGAGATATTTCCTGGTGTTTACGTCGCAGGTATGGCCGCCAACGCCGCATTCGGCTCCTACAGGATGGGGCCGATCTTTGGCGGCATGCTTCTGTCAGGACAGAAGGTCGCCACGGACATCAGTGAACGCTTGCGCAGCAGCTGAAGCTGCCTCGGTTCTCTGGTCCGGCCCCCAGGAAAGCAGGCTCCAGGCCAAAGAATCCAATAGGCCAAAAGGCGATTCCTTTTTGCACGCTGCATTCAGCTTCGCGGGAAGGAGCTCCCGCTCGCTTCATTAGCGAGCCAGGCTCTCGCCTGGCTTTTCCAAGGAGCAGAAATGCTCGGCATTTCTGCTCCTTGGACTGGAACCAAGCGAGGCGCTTCGTCCTCTTGGCGCCGAGAAATCAACCACTTGCAGCACTTTTTTCATGAAAAAACCCATGGAGAGTGCATCCATGAAGACAGCCCTGAGCGTGGCTGGCTCCGATTCTTCTGCTGGAGCAGGCATTCAAGCCGACCTCAAGACATTCGCCGCCCACGAAGTATACGGCCTGACAGCCATTACCGCCGTCACCGTGCAGAACACCCGTGGGGTCAGGGGCATCCAGACGGTCCGCCCGGAGATGGTCAAAGATCAGATCCTCTGCCTCTTCGAGGATCTCCCGGTCAACGCCGTGAAGATCGGCATGGTCTTCAGCAGTGAGATCATCGAGGCCATCGCTGAGGCTTTGGAAACCATGCCTCTGCCGCCTATCGTCCTCGATCCGGTGATGATCGCCAAAAGCGGCTCCGCCTTGTTGCAGGACGAGGCCCGGCAGAGCTTGATCGACCGCCTCTTCCCCCTGGCCGATGTGGTCACGCCGAACATTATGGAAGCGCAGGCCATATGCGGCCGGAGCATCGACTCCGAAGAGGCCATGCGCCGGGCGGCCGAAAGCATACTTACGCTCGGTCCACGCCGAGCCGTCATCAAGGGGGGACACAGTCGAAGTGCCCAGGCTGCAGATATCTTCTTCGACGGTGAGGCCTTCCAACGCTACACCGCCGAACGGATCGACACCAGAAACACACACGGCACAGGGTGCACCTTCTCCTCGGCCATAGCCGCCAATCTGGCTCTTGGACACGGGTACAGCCGAGCGGTCTCCCTGGCCAAGACCTATGTCACCAGGGCCCTTGAGCGCTCCTTGGATCTTGGATCCGGGAACGGCCCGACCCACCATTTCCACGCCTTCTATTGAAGGGTCTGACGGGAGCCATTGTCATGTACCCTATGCAATCCCTCGAGCTTTTGGATACTTCCCTTTCGGCCAGGCTGGCTGAAGAGGAGGATCTGGACGAGTCGCTGCTCCGGCAGGCGATCGGAAGCGGCCGCATGGTTCTTCTGCACAACCCCGCGCACACAGGCGGGCGTCCGGTCCTTATCGGGCAACCCGCCTCGATCAAAGTCAATGCCAATATCGGGACCTCTCCGCTGATGAACGATCCCAATCTGGAGGAGGCCAAAGCTGCAGCGGCTGAACGCGCCGGAGCGCACACGATCATGGACCTCTCTACGGCCGGCGATCTCGACTCCATCCGGAGCCGTTTGCTGCTCCGGAACGCTTTGCCCTTGGGCACTGTTCCCATCTATGGCCTGGCCCAGAAATACATCGACAAAGGGCACGATCCTGCTGCACTGTCCGATGCAGAGCTCCTGGAGGAAATTCACCGCCAGGCCGAGCAGGGAGTCGACTTCATGACCCTGCATTGCGGGGTGACCAGGCGGGGCGCCGCCCTGGCCCAAAATGGCCGGAGGATCATGGGCATCGTTTCCCGCGGCGGCGCAATCCTGGCTCGCTGGATGGCTGCGAATCAACGGGAAAATCCTCTCCTTGAGGCCTTCGATGCTATTCTGCGAATCTGCTCTGAGAACCATGTGACCATCAGCCTTGGCGACGGCCTCCGTCCAGGTGCAGGCTCGGATGCCGGCGATCCGGCCCAGTGGGAGGAGGTGGTCACCTTGGGCGAGCTGGCCGAGCGTGCCCGGCAGGTTGGCGTGCAGGTCATGATCGAGGGCCCAGGTCATGTCCCCCTGCACCTCATCCAGTCGCAGATTCAGGGCATGAAGCGCCTCTGCGGTCAGGCGCCCCTCTATGTCCTCGGCCCCCTGACCACAGACAGGGCTGCTGGGCACGACCACATCGCCGGAGCTATCGGCGGCGCCCTGGCCGGATATTACGGAGCGGACTTCCTCTGCTACCTCACTCCGGCCGAGCATGTGACCCTGCCCAATGAGCTCGATGTCTGGCAAGGCGTCAAGGCCTCAATGATCGCGGCTCACTCGGCCGAGGTGGCCCTTGGCCGGGCTCGGGCCGAAGCCGATAACGATCGGGCCTCCTCAGCCAGGGCGATCCTGGATTGGGACAGACTGGCCGATGCCTGCCTCGACCCTGCTCTGGCCCGCAGACGGCGCGGCGAGCTCGGCCATGATTCCGATGCCTGCGCCATGTGCGGGGAGTTCTGCGCCATCAAGCTCTTGCGTTAGCTCGGCTCCAATCAGCCCCGCTCATGCCTCGGTCCGGAGCACCCAGGAGGCCTCCCGTTTCAGGGCCCTTCTTGAGCTCCCAAACGAATCACGGTATAAAGGATCGCGCATCGAGTCCATAATCCCCGCTTTCCGGAAAGAAATGCATGCTCGCTGCCGCGCAAAGCTTCCTCGGTCTCCTGGTGCTGATCGGGCTGGCCTGGGTCCTTTCTGAAGACCGACGCAACGTTCCCTGGAGGACCGTTGGCACGGCCCTGGCAGTCCAGATCCTACTGGCCTTGTTGCTGTTCAAGCTGCCAGGCTCCCGACAGATTTTTCTGTTGCTGAACCAGGCCGTCTTCGCCCTGGAAGAAGCCACCAAGGCCGGGACGTCCATGGTCTTCGGCTACCTTGGCGGCGCCGAGCCGCCCTTCGAGGTTTCAGAGGGCGGCAGCACATATATCCTTGCCTTTCGTGGCCTGCCGCTCATCCTGGTGGTTAGTGCCCTGTCCTCGCTCCTGTTCTATTGGGGGATTCTTCCGGCCATTGTCCGCGTCTTCGCCAAGCTCCTGCAGCGCAGCCTGAAGGTCGGAGGTGCGGAAGGTGTCGGCATAGCCGGAAACATATTTCTGGGAATGGTCGAGGCCCCACTATTCATAAAGCACTATCTGCCAGGTCTTCAGCGCGGGGAGCTCTTCACCTTGATGGTCTCGGGCATGGCCACGATCGCCGGAACGGTCATGGTCCTCTATGCCAGCATCATCGGCCCCATCCTGCCAAATGCCATGGGACATCTCCTGGTGGCCTCCATTCTGAGCGCTCCTGCCTCGGTCGCCCTGGCCAGGGTCATGCTGCCCACCGCTTCCGGCCAGCCTGGAGAAGTCGCCCTGCAGCCCGCCGTTCCTGCCGGAAGCAGCATGGAAGCGGTAACCAATGGTGCCATGGAGGGGGTCAAGCTGCTGCTCAACGTCGTCGCCATGCTTATCGTCCTCGTCGCTCTGGTCGCCCTGATGAATCAAGTCCTGGGCTGGCTTCCCGAGGTCGCCGGACAGCCTTTGACCTTGCAGCGTCTGCTCGGCTGGCTCCTGGCCCCGCTGGTCTGGTTGATCGGCATCCCCTGGGAGGAGAGCGCGCCTGCAGGAAGCCTGCTCGGAACGAAAACCGTCCTGAACGAGTTCTTGGCCTACATGGAGCTGAAAGACATCTCCAGCGAGCTTTCAGAGCGGTCCAGGCTCATAATGACCTACGCGCTCTGCGGCTTCGCCAACCCAGGGTCCTTGGGAATCATGATCGGCGGACTCGGCGGCTTGGTGCCGGACAGACGCGCCGAAGTGGTCTCTTTGGGCCTGAAGTCCATCGTGGCCGGAACCATGGCCACGTGCATGACCGGGGCGGTGGTCGGCTGCATTGTGTCGTTGTGAGGCTCGGGCCCTTCAACCAGAGGGAGAAAGTGCAGACATGAACAAAGCGTGTTTCGTCCTATTTCTCGGTCTCCTCGCAGCGGTTTTGACAGCCGCCTGCGCTGGCAACGGCCCTTCGCTGGGACAACAGATTGCCACCCAGGAATGCGTGGATTGCCACGCCAACCTGATAACCTGCACCAAGCTCGGTAATGACCAGGGCTACTGGGAAAAGACGGTCGAACGCATGGTGGACAGGGGCATGGAGATCACCACGGAGGAGCAGCAAGCCGTGGTCCGCTACCTGGTGGGTCTCGAGCCCGGTGCTTCTCCGATCTGCGACTGACCGTCCCGGGTCCCGGTTTAGGCTCCTTCGGATGAAGCGCACCGTCCGAGGAGCTTGAAGCCGAGACAGGCATCAAGGCTTCGGCCCATGCTCGAGGCGGTCAGCTCGAACATGACCATCTCCAGGATCTGCCAAACCACGACCCCGGAACGGATGCAGCCTGTCACGCTGTCCGCCTCGCGGCCGCAGGCGAGATGCATATGCAACCTTGGCCAGCCTTGTTCGTCGGGGAAAAGCGTTCCTGTTCCGGCAACTTCATGGACATCCTCCAACAGAAGCTGCTCGGGCTCGACCGGCCGCTGCTCAGACCGCTTCGGTCCGACGACCAGCCGGCTCCCGGCATCGATCCCGCCCAAGGCGATTAGGGCGGCTGCAGAAACGCCCTGCTCTGTGGCGAAATGCTCGACAGCCTCGTGGATCACCTCACCGTGCTCCAGGCGGAGAACGAATACCCTGGCCTGCCTGACTTCTTCGAAATCCATGGTCTGCCTCCGAATCATGGTCCCATTTTTCTCGATGCCGGCAGGGTCATCTTTCCATGTTCATCTGTTCGGGGCAAGCCTGAGCCGGAGCCCTGGCTCTGACCGGTCCAAAGCTGGGCCCTGAGATCCTCGAGCGGATGCGGGCTTGATTCTGAAAACTGAAGAGAGTAAAAGGGATGCAGACAGTGCCGGGCTCGAGAGCTCATTCGGCATCATAGCCTCAGGATCTCGCGACCCATTCCTCCGGCGTCTCCTCAGCGGCCAGACTGCGGGACTGGAGAAAAATCTCAGCCTGCGGTGCCGAAGGAGCTTCGCCGAAAGTACCACCGGCAGCTGCTGTTCCTAAGGACGCTGTATGAAGATCATCTGCCCCGAATGCCGTTTCAGTCGGGACGTACCGAATGCGAAGATACCAGCCACGGCCAAGCTGGCCACCTGCCCCAAATGCGGCCATAAGTTCCGATTCCGCAATGTAGGAGAAGCTGAAGATCAACCGCAGCAGCACGCTGAGCAGGATGCCGGCGCCGAGCCTGCCAGAAGCCAAGAGGCCTCATCGCCTGCCCAGGACGATCCTTCTGAAGACATCTGGTCCACCCTTGAGTCCCTTGATGATGAGGGCTCTCCTCCGTACGACCCGGTTAGCGGGCCCACCGACAGGTCTGCGCATTCCGGCGGGGATATTCCGTGGGAGGAGCTGCAGTCCTATGGCTTTTTCCCTGGCTTCTTCCAAACCGTGAAACGGGTCATGCTCGCTCCGTCCGCGTTTTTCCGCTCCATGTTCCTCGGCCGTGGTCTGAGCAGGCCCCTGATCTTTTACCTTTTGGTCGCTGAGGTCCAAGCCCTGGCGCAGTTCTTCTGGCAGATGACGGGTGTCGTGCCGCACATGCAGAACCAGACTGCCGGACTTCTCGGCCTTGGGATGATGGGGCTTGGCTCGATCTTCCTGCTCGTTCTCTACCCGGTTTTCCTGTCGGCCATGCTCTTCGTAGTCAGCGGCCTCAACCACCTATGCCTCAGAATCGTCCGGGATGGGGCCAACGGCTACGAGGGCACCTTTCGGGTCATAAGCTACGCCAACGCGCCCATGGTCTTGGCCGTTGTCCCCTCTCTGGGTCCCTTGGTAGGCGTCGTCTGGACCTTGATCTGCACCTTCATCGGGTTCAAGACGGTTCATCAGACCTCGCCGGCCAAAGTGTTGCTGGCCATGCTGCTTCCGTTTGTCTTCGCCCTTGTACTCAGCTCTTTTCTGTTCATGCTCAAGGGTATCCCCCAGATGTAATGAACCCATGAGAGTGCTTTGCCGTGTGGAATTGGCTAAAGACATGGCTGCGACAGCAAAGAATGGCCCTGCAAAGGCGCAGGGAGCTTTCTCCGGAGAACCTCAGGGCCCTTGCTGACGAGATCCGCTCCATTGCCGACCTTTCCGGCCGGATCTGGCTTGACGACGGAAACTTCCAGGAACGGATCAAGAGAATTCATAAAGAAATGGATCACTTGGACGGCTTGCTGCGCAAACGCTCCTTCGAACGCCTCTCCACGGACAAAAAGGAGGAGCTGCGCAAGAGCCTCCTGGTTTCCCGCGATGAGCTCATGAAGAGCCTAAAGGCGGCACCATGCCCAACAGACAGGATACAATGACCATGCTCAAATTCATTCTGCCTGCTCTGCTGTCCCTTGCCCTGCTCTGCGCCTGCACGAAGACACCCTCCGGTCAATGGGAGCGGCGGATCGAGCCAGACCTTGACTCCCAGACCATTGTGGATGATGCAGAGGTTTTCCGAAAGGACCCGCAGGTTTACATTGCCCCGGAGAACCCACCGGACGGAGTTGGCCCGGCGCTGCTCCTGCCCATGGAGGTACGGCAGCAGGTCGATCATCCCCGCAAGCTGGGCCGCGAGCTGGGCCGAATCATCGCCCTGACCTGGTCCAAGAAAAACGTGTTCCCCAAGACATTCTATGCTCCTGAATTGGCATGGCGGGGCCCTGAGCAGTCTGTTGCTCTGGCCGAAGAGCGTGGAGCACAGTTTATCGTCCGTCCGATACTGCACCATCTCCTGCTAGGCGGAAGCCATGGAGACACCAGCATGGCCATATCCATTGAGGTCTACTCCAACCCCGGAGGGCAGCTGCTCTGGTCCATGGCTCATGCCGGCCATATGGACAGCCCCCCGGATCGTGATTACATTCTCTTTACTCGGACGGTACGCATGCCGGCGGCTCCGGAGTATGTGGTGCTGACCGCGCTGGCCGATGAGCTGGGCGAGCCGGTCCAACAATGGATTACCTCAACCCAGGCTCCGTGAATTCTCCCCAGGCTCACCATGGACATCGCTTTTTCGGCCAGAGTCCCTTACAACATTCGCCCTTGGCAATTGCCGAACCAAGCGGCCCGATTGGCTGCGGACCGGAAAACTGGTTGCATCGGAGCTGCTCGGGCCTGACTCGGGCATGACCGTTGCTCACCCGCGAGGTCGACTCATGATAGGTATTTCCAAGCTCTACTGCGATAGCCTAGAAGCCTCGGATGCCCTGCGCTATGGGCGCCGTTCCTCGCAGCTGCCTTCGCATCTGCTGCAGTTCTCTGAGGATAAGAAGCCGGTTATCGTCTGGAACGTGACCAAGCGCTGCAATCTGCGCTGCATCCACTGCTATGCCGGCGCCCAGGAGGATGAGGCCACCGATGAGATCGGCACGAGCGCGGCCAAGGCGATCATTGATGATCTGGCGGCCTTTGGCTGCCCGGTTCTCCTCTTCTCCGGCGGTGAGCCCCTGGCCAGATCCGATCTCCTTGAGCTCGCCTCGCACGCGGTCTCCAAAGGAATGCGCGCAGTCATTTCCACCAACGGCACCTTGATCACCCCCTCCCTTGCTCGCGAGCTGAAATCCATCGGCCTCTCCTACGTTGGCATTTCCATCGACGGAGGAGAGGAGATCCACGACAGGTTCAGAGGAGTTCCGGGATCCTTCCGACGGGCCATGCAGGGTCTGGAGAACTGCCAGGCTGAGGGCCTGAAGGTCGGTCTTCGCTTTACCCTTTACCGGGCCAACGTCGGCGAGGTGCCGAGCGTCTTCAGGCTTATCCGTGATCGGGACATCCCCAGGGTATGCTTCTATCATCTGGTCTACTCCGGACGAGGCTCGCAGCTTATCCAGGAGGACTTGACCCACGAGCAAACCAGACGGATTGTCGACCTGATCATGGATCAGACTGCCGCCCTCCACCATTCTGGACGTCCCAAGGAGGTGCTGACCGTTGACAACCACGCCGACGGCCCATACCTCTACCTCCGCCTGAAGAATGAGGAACCAAAGCGAGCCGCCGAGGTCATGCAGCTATTGCAGTACAACGAGGGCAACAACTCGGGCCGTGGTATCGGCTGCATCTCCTGGGACGGCAGTATCCATGCCGACCAGTTCTGGAGGAACCACACCTTCGGCAACGTGCTCGAGCGCCCCTTTTCCGAGATCTGGGATGACCCTGGGCTTGAGCTGCTGCAGAAGCTGAAGAGCAAGAGGCAGCACCTGACCGGCCGGTGTGCTGCCTGCCGCTTTCTGCCCATCTGCTCCGGAAACTTTCGGGCCAGGGCCGAGGCTTACTATGGCGATATCTGGGCCCCGGATCCGGCCTGCTACTTGAGCGACTCCGAGATCGGACTGGCCTGATGCAGATACATGCCCGGAGATCTCGGGCGAAATCTCAGCCACTGGCTGGTTCGTCCATGAAGCAAGCAAAACACCCCACGAACGGGCTTATCCACAAGGAAAACTCGGAAAACACGCTTTTCATACAACCGTCATGCCTGGGTGGGCACAACCAAGCATGAAAAAAAGCGCAAAAGCAGACAGCGCATATCTCTTTTTATCAAATAAAAAACGGTTCCCGTGCACAGCCCAGGAAGCTTGAGATCACTCCAGGAGAGCTATGCAGAAAAACACGATAACAGGTCAAGGCTGCTTTTTCAGGGGCCGGCGGCTTCGGTCATTCG
>Ga0207797_1001858_pt1 | contig 15043 bp, 10 predicted proteins | sample PRCRCaboRojoPR_6_FD_187275 | JGI IMG/M metagenome (GOLD analysis project Ga0207797, IMG submission 187275) | Marine sediment microbial community from Cabo Rojo, Puerto Rico - PR CR 10% Liquid 1 (SPAdes) | ecosystem: Environmental > Aquatic > Marine > Coastal > Sediment | place: Cabo Rojo, Puerto... | reverse complement strand
CGGCACGAGGAATCCGCTATTGACTCTCGATCATACCTTCGGTAGGACTGGACGCAGTGGCATAGGGTTTCCGCGGGATCCGGCCGGCCTGTTTCGCCAGCTGTCCTGCCTCGCATGCCTTACGAACGGCAGCAGCCATTTTCACCGGATCTTTGGCCTTTGCCACTGCGGTATTCAGGAGCACCCCATCACATCCCAGTTCAAATGCAATCGTGACATCCGAGGCAGTCCCCACACCCGCATCAATAATTACCGGCACGTTGACCTTCTCCCGAATCAGCCGGATGTTATGGGCATTCTGAATTCCCTGCCCGGATCCGATTGGTGAACCCAGCGGCATGACTGCAGCGCAGCCCAGGTTTTCCAGCTTCTGACAGGTAATCAGATCATCGTTACAATACGGCAATACGGTAAAGCCGTCTTCAATCAATGTGCGGGCGGCTTCCAGCAGCTCTTCCACATCCGGATAAAGAGTCGCCTCGTCACCGATGACTTCCAGCTTCACCAGCGATGTGCCAAGCGCTTCTCCGGCTAGCCGGGCAGTCAGTACCGCTTCCTTCGCCGTATAACATCCGGCGGTGTTCGGAAGCACTTTAAACCCGTTTTCCTGCAGCAGTTGAAACAGATTTTCACCGGTGGATCCGTCCAGACTGACTCTGCGCATTGCCACGGTTACCAGTTCAGTACCGCTGGCCTCCAGAGCATCCAACAGCACTTCGAAATTCGGGTATTGAGCTGATCCCATTATCAGAGGAGATCGATACTCCTGACCGGCTAAAGTTAATGTATTTTCCATAAATCTATCGAGACCTCCTTCTCGTCGTGCTATCCCCCCTGAACGGCATGAATTATTTCAATCTCACTGTCTGAGTCAATTGTCGTCTCTTCCCATTCCTTTTCTAACACCACATCCTGATTTTTCGCCACGGCAATGCCGGACTGTTCCGGATCAATATCCAGCTGTTTCAGAAGCTGGATAATCGTCATCCCCTCTTCTACTTCGTGTGGTTCTCCATTTACCTGTATCTTCATTATCCTTTTCCTCTGAATCTGGTGAGTTCAAACGGTTGAATATCCTCCGGCATTTTTCCGGTCCGGATACACTCCGTGAGGGTTCGTGCTGTCAGGGGAGAGAGCAGAATGCCCTGTCGAAAATGTCCGGTAGCGTAAATTAACCCGTCCACTGAACATCCGCCAAGCACAGGAGCGTTGTCCCGGCTGCCGGGACGGAGTCCGACAGACGTTTCCGTCACCGGCAGATCATACACACCCGGAACCGCGCGCCAGGCTTTCCAGATCAGTTCATACAGCGCACCGGCGGTCAGCCGGGTATCATACCCCTCTTCCTCCGCAGTGGCCCCCACCACCAAACGTCCATCGCTCTTTGGGACCAGATACCCGTGCGACACCCGGATAACTTTATCGGGAACCACCCCCTCTTCCATCTTCAGAGAGAGGATCTGTCCCTTCACCGGTCTTACAGGCGGCAAGAGTTCGGGGGGCAGCCCTCCTATCTGTCCTGACCAGCACCCGGCTGCAAGTATCACTACATCTGCGGATTCAAATTCTCCGGTATTGATCCGAACGCCCGATGCCGCACCGTTCTGTAACACAATCTCTTCGACCGGGGTGTTCTGTGCCAGTTCTCCACTCTCCTGCCGGAATGCCTGTATCAGTGCCTGAATCATTAATCGGTTATCCACCTGATAATCCTGTTTGCACCAAATTGCCGCGGAAATCTTTGGAGAGAGCAACTCTTCCTTTTCCCGGGCCCGGTGTCCGTCCAGCCACTCAACATCCAGACCGAGTTCCTGCTGTGTACTGTAATGGTGTTCCAGTTCGGCAACTTCATCCCGATCAGTGGCGACCAGGAGTGTGCCTTCCGTCCGGAAATCCACTTCCATGCCGGTGTCCGCTTCCAGTTCCTGTACCCATCCGGGATACAGCGAGGCACTGCGCATACAGAGATCAACCAGATCACGCTCCACAATCTGTGCCTCCGCCACCTGGGCAAGCATGCCACCGGCAACCCACGATGCTGCCTGACCGGGTGCATCACGTTCGTATATCTTCACAGAATGCCCTGTCTTTGCCAGCTGCCATCCCAGGGAAAGTCCGATAATTCCTCCCCCCACTATGGCAATCTGTGCCCCACTCATATTTGACTTCTTCCCGGTCATTCTGCAACAGCTACCTCAAATTCTGTTCGTTCAATCCATGTGATAACTCAGGCATATCCACTGCTTTTCAAGATAACAGCGAGAGGCGGGACAATCAAAAACAGGGCTCCGGAAGCATGTTAATCCCTGACAATAAACGCTACCGATGCAGCGGCGATCATCACCACGGAAAATCCTACCAGGAATGCTGCGTTCACCCACAGCGGAAAGAGGACAATGCCGGCCTGCACCTCCGCACCGACCTCCGGGCTCAGCAGCATTTGCCGAAGAGCATCCACCCCGTAGGTCAATGGGTTTACCTGAGCAAGTACCCCCATCCAGCCCGGTACATTCGTCAGTGGAAAGAACGCTCCTGAGAGAAAGAACATGGGAAACACCAGGACCTGCATGATCACACCAAATCCCTCGGTAGATTTCATGAGCGACGCGATCAGCAATCCGATACCGGAAATAGCAAATGCCAGCAGCACCATGAGGAGGACCATGGTTGGGACCGTTGCAGGACGTACAGTGATATTCACCAGCGGACTCAGTATCAGCAACAGCACCCCCTGCAGGGAAGCAATGGTGGTAGCGCCCAGAATCTTGCCGGTAACAATAGACATCCGGGAAACCGGTGCCACAAGAATTTCTTTCAGAAATCCGAATTCGCGGTCCCACACGGTGGACACCGTTGAAAAGAACGCCACACTCATCACACTCATGGCCACAATGCCGGGAAACATGAATTTGACGTAATCCATCCCGAAATCTCCCATGGCCAGGGTTTGCCGTAATCCGACGCCAAACACCACCAAAAACATAAAGGGCTGAAACATCGTGGAAAATATCCGCGACTTATCCCGGACATATCGTATAATCTCCCGCTGCCAGATGGTGAACACCGCGACCGCATTTCGTTTGACTTTTGGGATTTCCAGCGATTCGGTAGTCATCGGTTCCTCCGGCGCCTGCGTTCTTTCCAGCGGGTTGTGGCATCGGCGGTTTCCTCGCGGATAGTTCGGCCGGTCAGATGGATAAACACATCTTCCAGCGTGGGTTTGGCCAGTTGAATACTCTCAATATCACCAGGCAGGTCCCGGAGAAGTCTGGGCAGTATCTGCTCACCGTTCTTCACACCAACCCGGAGCACGCCGTCTTCCTCCTGGACGTGGTAATTGAACTGCTCTTCTATCGCCCCTTTCAATGCCACACGATCGTTGCTCTGAATGGTAATGACATCGTCTCCAACTTGCTGTTTAAGCGCTGCCGGACTGTCATTGGCAATGATTTTGCCATGATCAATCACCGCGATCCGGTCACAGTGTTCCGCTTCCTGCATGTAATGCGTGGTGAGGAATATGGTCATCCGGTGCTCCTGTTTGAGCCGGTGGATATACTCCCAGATATGGATCCGGGTTTGCGGATCGAGTCCCAGCGTCGGTTCGTCGAGAAAGAGTACCCGGGGATACTGGAGAAGCCCCCGTGCAATTTCCAGCCGGCGCTTCATCCCGCCGGAATAGTTCCGAACTATATCGTTCCGCCTGTCCCAGAGATCCACCAGCTGAAGCACTTCATGAACCCGCTCACGATATTGGTTCCCGAACACGCCATACAACCGGGCGTGAAACCGGAGATTCTCCTCGGCAGTCAACCGGTCATCAAGGGACGTATCCTGAAACACCAGGCCGATTGACTGACGAACTGCATCCCGGCTGGTTCGGATATCGTAGCCATTCACGGTGGCCGTCCCTCCACTGGGATGCAGCAATGTCGCCAACATGCTGATAGTGGTAGATTTCCCGGCACCGTTTGGCCCCAGGAATCCGAAGATCTCGCCGGAACGTACAGTAAACGACACTCCGTCAACGGCAGTTAGATCATCAAACCGTTTCACCAACCCGTCAACAGAAATCACATTCACGTGACAATCGCCGGTTAACTTGTGCAATTACTCTCATGAAAGAACCTATTCTCCTGTCAGTGGAGTCATCCGGGGTGAATTGTGAATAGACTATCCCTTAGTTCAGAACTTCACAATACACTCATTTTTCCGGCAAACAAGATAACAGGAATACTTATGGTGAACAAGTTACTATATGTGATTGTGATTTGCGGACCAACGGACTGGCCAACCACCCCAAACCCGGAGCCCTGATGTATGGACAAATTTCCGGTGGTAAATGTTGAAAGAAAGATTTCCCGCCGGCGCAGCTGCGCCGGCGGGAAATCCTGTGTTGACACCTTATGCCTTACAGAAGCCGATCTGGTCGTGCCGGTTATCCGGATTGGAATCACCGGTGGTCAGCAAGACCTGCACTGACAACGTGACGATATACGAACACGGATCCAGATCCGATACATTCACGGGTCCCGAGGATCCGGAGCCCGGTGCATAGGAAATGGAATTCGCGGTTCCGTGCCGGTCTTCGGCTGTACCTCCACCAGGTCCCGGTGGAGGTACTGCAATACTGTACGGACCTCCCGGGCCTTTCATGCTGATACTTACATTCCCCAGATTGGGGTGTGCTGCAGTATATAATACATCCAACGAATCGGTGATCTCCTGACAGCCGCTGGTTCCCAGCTGATCGATATTCACCATAGCAACCGCAAGACCGCCGTTCACTGTTTCCGCCATCCAGTTGGGATGCCTCGTGTAGTCATACAGACGATTATTAACGGCGATATGCTGCAGCGTACCAGCGTTGGTCCCTGGACCGGAAGATCCCTGCTTTCGCACCAGCATTCTGACGGCAAAGTGTTTATTCTGGACCAGAGATTTCCCGGTTGAAGTGGAGCTGTCTCCCGCCTTCAGTCCGGATAAATCCACAGCCGGCGTAAATGTTGCGAGGGTCCGGGAATTCAGCTGGATCTGATTGCCATTGGGCACAAAAGATCCATCGGTACCGAAGACATTACTTTCCTGTGGAACCTCCACCCATACCCCGTTAAACGAGGCGGCCACTTCGTTTGGACCGGGAGTGTCTCCGACAATGTATTCCTTGGTCTTAATCGGATTGGGATCCGATGGGCTTGTGGGAGCCCATTTCTCCAACACCCCGAGTTTAGTCCGTTCGATTTGGCTTGGATCCACATCATTCCAACCGGAGAGCGGTGATCCGGATGGATCTAATTCCCGGTACTGGAACTTATATTCCATGGGATCACCACCGAATTTTTTCGAGAGGACACCATTTAAGCGCAGATTTCTGAAAAACGCCCTGCCACTACCTATGGTTTCGCCAGTTCCGGATGGAGCGCTGTCGATCTCGGTTGGGAAATGGTACCCACCCACGTGGGTAAACGCCGGATAGGAATCAACGCCGTCATCACCATCCGGTGGCTCCTCTTCAACACAAAGATCAACACAGAAACACGGACCGGCATTCTCCCGGGCAGAAGTTCTCCCTTTAGACGGATCCTCCTCTAATAGTTTTTGTCCGGCCGGCGATTCCACGTGAAAATAAAGATCCGGGCCGCCGATCAGCTCGATATCAATTATTACTCCCGGCTCGAAATCCTCGCGGACATAATCGATCCGGAACCGGCCATTGGCATCGGTCACCGCTGAGCCAATCTCATCATCCTGAATCCAGTCCCGGTCGAAGGCAATGACCGTCGATCCTGCACCTATGGGCTGGCCGGTCTGGCAATGCGTCACCTGCCCGCAGATAGTCCAGGCGCCGAATAGCTCTCTGATCCTGCACCACCACCGCTGGGGGAGGCAATATTCCCAGGCAAACATCGCACCTTCTTCGGCCTTACGCCAGTGTGGCTGCAAGGCAGTTATGGTAAACTGTACCGGATCGCGTTCCACATCCGGCGGAACCCCGGGAACCGTTTCCAGATAGACGTCTACCTCGAATGCCTCGCCGTTGTAATCCGTCTCTTCATCATCCAGTTCGAACTGGAAACGACCTTCCTCATCCGTTTCAGCCTCCGCAATTAGATACTGTTCTTTCTGGTTCCTCTCTTCATCGGAGAGAATTTTAAACGTCCGCTTCGGTTCCGCACTGGCAAGCGCTGTGGGATTCTGCTCCTCGCGAAGCCGGTACAGCCGAACCGTCACATTGGATAGATCTTCCGGACAATCCGGACAAATATAGCCACAGAGGTGGCCACGAAATAGATATATCATAAGTTAACTCCTTGTTTTTATTTTTCTTGTATTCTCTGTATCGACCACTCGAACCGATGGATCTGTTATGATTACTTTCGGAAGAGACAAAGGTGTTTCGCCATAGCTTCCATTCTATTTCAGCAGCAGCATTTTTTTGGTCTCCACAAAGTCTCCGGCATGCATTCTGTAAAAATACACCCCGGTAGCCAGCTCTCCGGCACTCAGAGTCACGCTGTACACTCCTCCGGACTGATGGCCTTCTACCAGCGTGGTGACACGCCTACCCTGGATATCGTAAACCGCAAGTGTTACATACGCTTCTTCAGGAAGTTCGTATTGAATAGTGGTGCGTGGATTAAACGGATTCGGATAGTTTTGGCGAAGTGCAAAATCCTCGGGTAAGCCGGTTTTCGCATCAGATTCCACCTCTGTGGGGAGCAGAGTATTCCCTCTGGCAAATGATCCGTTTGTCGGATCCGTGGCGACCTCCAGACTTTCCGATTGCAGTGATACGGACTCGAATGCCAGCCGGCTGGAATCCCGTTCCGAATTTGGGGCAACCTCATACATTATGTACGCCAGCACTCCTGCACCCTGAAGATATCGACCCTGAGTTGCCTCACCCTCCAGGGCCACCACCCCTTCATCTGAGAGTTCCGCCCCGACATTCCAGGATTCCGTCAGAGTGCGGGCCAGAGAGATTTCCCCCGTTGGCCTCAAAATCGACGGATCGGAGGAAATTTTTGCACTGAATCTGTTTAGCTGAAACCTGGAGACATCCCCGGTGATTTTGATTGGAATTTTCACTGTTGCTCCGGCAGGCGCCACAAAATTCGGCAGCGCCACTGACGCCATATTCGCTTCCGGGTCCTCCGTCAGATATGCCGAGGTTACCTGCTGCCGGCTGAACCGGTTTCCCTCAAAACTCTCCCCATTGATCGTGAACTCGAACGTGTAACTCCCCGGTTCTCCATTCTCCGGAAATTCAGCGCTGTATATACCGTCCCTCGGCTCCCGGTCACCTCCGCGTTCCCCATCATCGTATAAAGGTAGCTCCGTGTATTGTCCAAACGGATACCCGACCACTGCCGAGACGTCTGCTCCTGGCAACGGTCGTCCGCCCTGCAGAAGTCGTAATTCCAGACGGAGCGGCCATTGGGTTCCCAGATTCCTGATTTGTACCAGAGATCGGATATCCGAGTATCCGGCCGCTGACAGAAAGACCTGCTGTTCCTGAAACGCCGCCTGAATTTCGGAAATCCATGGACCGACCTCCGGTTCCCGGACGATGTAGGAAAGCACTGTCTCACCCCTGATAAGGTCCACATTTTCAAATTCATCCACATTATCCGGAGTAACTGCCTCACCGGATGGTGAAATCAATTCGTAGAACACGCCGGATCCTTCCTGTTCCCAGAGAAGGGTAAATCGCGCTTCGTCGACGGTTTCGTCTATGTAGGTCGTATCCATCGGCAGTTCGATTATTCTGGTGAAACCGAAGGTCTGGCGCCGTGCCGCCTGGTTGAGCGCAGACTGGTAACTCTGAATGAGCGCCAGTCCTCCCAGAGAGCCCTGGGCCGTTTTCGGTAATCCTGAGGCGCCGGAAAAGTAATAATTTCCGCCGGTGTTGAATGCGATCTGCCGCAGGGAATCCTCATCCACATCTGTGGAAGACGTGCCAAATCCAATGGTATAGACATCAGTTTGAGTCGGGATGAGCGGCAAGGTTGGTTCGATGTAGGGCGGTTCGTTGCTGAGACCGTCCGAGAGCAGGATGATGGATTGCGGATAACTGGGATCCCCTGATCGTCCCAGTTGCAGCTGAGCCTGAAACAACCCGCCGCCTATGGCAGTCCTGCCGCCGGCAGTCAGGTCATCGATAGCGGCAACAGCGGAATCCTTCACGGCAACATTATTGATGACCTGTAACGGAAAATCGGTTCTGGCTGACGGGGTCCCTGAACTGTAGCTGGTCACAGCAATTTTATCCCCGGCCCCCAACAAACGGACCACCTGAGACGCCGCATTCTTCACCGCATCGAATTTGGCCCCGCTCATGCTTCCGGAGCGGTCAATGGAGAGTGCCAGATCCACATCCGATGGCTGGAACGATTCTACCCGACGGGCAATGACCTCCTGCAATGCCTGGTAGATATTCAGCCGGCCGGCACCCAGATCTTCGGAGAATCCCGGACGTGAGGCATCGTAATTGTAGTCGTATCCCCCTACTTCATCCGCGGTTATCTCGAGAATCTCCATCAGATCCGCAGCAGTCAGAGGATTTGCCGGATTGATTTCCAGATTATGTGACAACACCAGTGCCGCCGCTCCGGCGACCAGCGGTGTGGCGGATGAAGTACCGTTAAAATCATCCACATAGTTATCCGTACTGTATCCACTGGACCCGGTAATATCCGTACTCGGCATTAAAACTCCAGGGGCACCGAGATTCAGGTCGTCCCCAAAATTGCTGCCCCACCAGTCCTCTCCGTCACAGCTGGTACTATCAGGATCGGTACTGACCCCGGTATTCACTTCAGTGGGATCGGAACTGCTTCGTTTCCGGGTATCACACGGGCTGGTGGCCGCTACCGCCAGTGTCTGGGCGTATCTTGCCGGAAAGGAGATCGGGGAGGTGTTGGCATTCCCGGCGGCAAATATCGGCAGGACCTCCGCATCCCACGCATTGGTAACGGCGTTTTCGATGGCCATGAGATCACCGCTGGCCCGCCAGCTGCAGCTTAACACCATACCTTCGTAATTTTCAGACATATCTACAGCATAGTTCATGGCATCGGCACGGTTCTGGTTCCGCCCGGCAATCAAATCAATTCGCAGCGGAAGGATGCGGGATTGGTGAGCTGCCCCGGCCACTCCGGTATTATTGTCAGCGATTCCTGCAGCAATACCGGCACAGGCTGTGCCATGGGCCGCACTGCTGCCGAAGCCCGGGGACGGATCGTTGTCATCGTTGTCGAAATCCCAGCCAATGAGATCATCAACCTGACCGTTCCCGTCATCATCCACACCATTGAGATCATCCGGGTCCAGCACCCAGTTTGAACCGCTCATTTCAATAGTCCGGCCGTCACCATCGGCATCCTCACCCAAATTTTGCAGGATGTTCTGCCTCAGGTCCGGGTGGGCCCAGTCCACACCGGTATCCAAAATGGCCACCAGGACATCGGCATTCCCCCGCTGGATATCCCAGGCTTCCCTCATATCGACGTCTGCATCTGCCGTACCGCCGGAGGTGCCGTCATTATCCAGCGACCACTGCTGAGAGTACTCCGTGTCGTTCGGATCGAACATGGCATCGTTATAACTGATAAAACTGAGCTCCGAGAAGATGACCTCCGGCAGTGCGTTGAATTGCCTGATCTTTCGGAATACATTTGCCTCGCCGGGAATCTCCAGCGTATAGAATCCCGGGGTCCAGTGGTCGATGGCAATGTCGCAATTCAGATCCCGGATATACTGAAGCATTTCTTTTTCCCGAATGTCCTGATTGAACTGCACAGTGATCTCATCCGGAAGATAGTACCGGATTAGCCCGTCCTGATCCCGAAGAGCCGGACCTGCTTTCTTCACAGCTGGACGGCTGTCTAATTCTCCTGCAAACTCCTCAGCGGAACGGCCTGCGGGGACACGATAGACTGCAAATTGTAATTCCAGAGACTGTTCATCATGAACCGCTTCCAGTTCAAAATCCGGCAATCTGTTTTGAAGGGACTGGGGGGATTTGTCATCTGTCAACGGTTGAAACTTTACCACCACCTGGTCAGCCACCGGCTGAAATTGGAACTGACCACCGGTAAGCTTGTTCTGATAGGAATATCCCTGTCCCCACAATGTATCCGGTGGCAAACACATCACAATGATACAGGTGAGCAGCAACCCGTAAAAACCGGGTAACCGATAACTTTCCTGGGATATGAGGCGGGCGAAAAAGGCAGGTTTGCGAGATTCCATACTTACTCCCGAACTGCTAAGAATTCAACCAGTAAACAAACAACAGCGAATCCGTTCCGAACAAAGTTCATCCTATGAAATGATACTTGCATACATCCAAACTTTTTGGAGCGGGATATTGAAGATAAACCTGCATATAAATTCGGTTAAGGTTCAAAAACTCCGCTCTGATAATCGAACCGGTATAACCGGAAAGGAGGATGCCCTGAACACAGGGCACCCTCCCTGGGCCATGGGAATCTTTGCAATCCACGCGGCCCAAGTTGGTTTAATTTAGACACAGAATTCAGAATAAACGGCCACAGTGGATTTCTCATATTTGGTGTTGTGTATCAACCTTGCTACTGCCTGACGAAATGCAGTAACCATCCATCCAATTGATATGATATGGTGTTCCGTTTCAGGTCCACTTTTCCACTCATGGTTGCCCAGCCGCTATCATTCCCGGCTTTTGTAGCGGTGATATCATGATCATCAATCTGGAAAACCCCCTCAAGATCATATTGCTGATCTCCCGTCTCTTCTCTGGTACCGGCAAAGGTCCCTTCAACGGTCTGGTTGCGTGTACCGATAAACTCAAAAGTTCCGGCAATGCTGTCGCGACCCGTCTGTTCAATAACGACGTCATCATCTCCGGTATCTTCAATGAGAGTGAAGTCCTGACTGGCAATACTGAACCGGCCCAGATGAGTGGCGTTGCCACCGCCGGTAATTGTCCAGCTTTCCTCTGTCCCGCTGATTTCCGCATGTTGCACCTTACCTTTAAACGCTACGCAAAATGAATCCCTCCCGGTGAAAAATGCCCGTGCCAGCGGATCCAGGTTTTCAATGGGCTGCTGTTCCTGTGCTTCCGGGGGGGGCCGCCGGATTCCCTGAACAGCTAAGTATCACAAAAATGGCGAGAATCAGCGGTATGAAAGCGCTCTTATTGAATGTCATGTAATATTCTCCGGTGTATTTATTGTACGTAATCGGGTGCTCCTGTATTGACAGGGATCCGTCCTGCCGGAATCAATAAATGAGGAGATGCGGGGTTTGATGCCAGCCTTTCTCTTGCCCAACCCTGTTCTGGAAAGAAACATTCCTGCTGACATTCAGTGCAAAGGTATTGACAAAAATGATTATAGTATGGCTGTTTTCTTCGGGAATGCAGTTTCTATGTCCTTTCAATATCCCTGACCGCCGGGAGTAAAACAATCTGCTATCCCGTCTGAGTCAATAGCAATCGGGGACATCAGTCATGCATTCCTTTTGCAACAGCCTGTTGGTGCCGCCTTCCGATGAGCTGATTTCATGTAGGGCCGATAAAGAAAATCTAAATATGACTTAAATAGTCATATATTCAATTAACGCACCGGAAGGAGAAATGCAAGATGTTTTTGGGAGATTCCGGAATGCAGTGATATTCACATCCGGAATCGGTTCAGAAGGGCTGTTGCTTCGGAAGTGCGGTCATGTGAGATTGACTGACGGCTACAGTCGTTGGTCCCGGCATGATATCTTACCCTGTCCGCTTCGGTTTTCCAGTTACCACTTACGCCAAGCTTTGACCACAATTTCAGTGTTCTTCGCCATTTCCATCGAATTGCAGCGGGTTCCGGCTTAATGGTATGTCATTCCCAGATAAAACCCCGGAGGAAGCGTTACTATCAATCGTTTCGTCGGATTTATCTGAGATTTTTTCCTGATAAGAGCCGGGAGATCCGGAATGTTCACCACCTAAAAGGACAGTAGCGTATTGTTCCTTCCCGTGCTCGTGAAACATTGCCGAGAGTTTATCAATAATTCCAAGCAGTGACTCGGCCTGATTATTGAGCTGTTCGGAAGCCGAGGCGGTTTGTTCGGCATTCGCAGCAACCGATTGTGTCACCGATTCAACCTGGGTAACCGCAGTATTAATCTGCTCTACTCCATGGTGCTGCTCTTCAGAAGACCTGGTGATTTCACCAACCAGTTTGTTCATTTTCTGTGCTTTTTCGGCGATATCCTCAAACGATTCAGTCACTTCTTCGACAATCCGTACGGTTTCACGGGTTTTTTCACGGGATCCTTCAAGCAGAGCGCCGGTAGTTTTAGCCGCCTCTGTCGCCCGTTGCGCGAGGGCCCGTACTTCCTCGGCCACCACTGCGAACCCCTGGCCCGCCTCACCGGCCCGGGCAGCCTCCACTGCAGCGTTCAGTGCCAGGAGATTAGTCTGGAAGGCGATTTCATCAATGGTCTCTATTATAGCCGAGGTTTCCTCGGCTGAGGCATCCACGCTTTTAATAGCGGCCAGCATTTGTTCGATTTTTTGTCCCCCGGTCTCGGCCGACGCTTCAGTTTCCTCTGCCAGCCGGTTTGCTTCCTTTGCCCCCTGCACATTTTGTCTGGTCATCGCTGACATCTCTTCCAGACTAACACTGGTCTCTTCTATGGAAGAAGCCTGCTCCGTTGCTCCTCCGGCCAGCTCCTGGCTGGCGTCACGGACCTGCTCCGAACCGGTCCTTGTCTGATCTGATGCCCGTCTGAGTTGGTCAACTACGCTCATGATCGGATTGGTTACAAATCTGCCCAGCATAATGTAGAGTAAGCCGAGTCCGATAATGATGCTCCCAACCTGCACCAGAGAACTGGTTTTCAGAAATGTTGCCAGTTTATAATTGGTCACAATATCATTCAATGGTACGATGAATTCATATGCCCCGTATACTGTTCCAACCCCGTTTTCTTCGGAGGAGTGACATGAGACACAGGACTCCGAGAGACGAATCGCACGCATATAATGAATTGAATTACTTTCTTTATCAATAATCCAATGGGTTGACAAGTCATTATCCCGGATTGTCCTGAGCATTTCGGATTCCACTTCATTCGCCTGATATTCCGGGTTCAGCGGATTTAATACCGGCACATTAAACCGGAACTCAGACTCAGCTGCCAGCTCTGCACCTGCCTTTCGTTCATCTACACTATCATGCCCTGAAGCGAACATATCCGCGTGCTCGCTCCGCATTTCTCTGACTTTTTCCAGTGTCCGGGTCAGCTTCTCAAACTTGCCCACCACCACTTCAATAGCCTGTTGGTTATACTCATGAGTTAAGGCAAAAAAGTAAATCACACCTCCCAGGATAAAAATAAGCGAAAATATACCGAGGATTTTCTTTGGAACAGGCAGGTCACGAAACATGACAATTTCCTTTCCGGAACAGAACATATCTGAGCATATGTTGGGGAGTCATTCTGCTGCGCATATACACCGTATTTTTATAGTGATTCTCCCTATTGAGTCCTGGTGCAGAAGGTCTATTCATATCATTGTATCCCAGTGTGCTGCATTAACCCACCTGGAATATCCATATCTATTTTCGACAAACTTTCCTGCATATTAATAGGATTTTCATCCAAATTATTAAATCTCTTGCCTTCATATCGGAAAATCTTGTTTTCATTCTAATGTGTGCAGCAGGAATACTTTAGTTGTAAAGATACTTTTGCTTTTCTCCCGCCGGGGATGGCGGCCGCCTCCGGCGGCCTTTATCCACGGCCATCCAACCTCTTCCATCCCTGCGGGATTGGGAATGCGCCAATATCGCTCGCGTATCCTCTCCCGCATATTAGAATCCCGCCCCGGCGGGATGGACGATGGCGCTCGCTAGCCCGGGATGGAGTGGAACGCAATCCCGGGCGATGGGTCGGCGGTGCTGCAATAGGTCAACAAGACTAACTCCAAAGATGACAACACTATCCCAACCCGGGATGGAGCGGAACGCAATCCCGGGCGGACACTTCCGAAGTCCTCAATTACTCCGGATGGATTTGAAACAGAAATGGGCTAGTTTGAATATGTACTATAGAAGTCCTTCATGATCCACAACCACCGGCTGGAGGGATGCACCCAGATTTCCTTCCAGTTGTAACAGTTCTCCGCAGGCCAGTAGGGCTTGTCCCGATTGAAATGGGTCTGGATTCCCACCGGCAGTCCGCCGACGATATTGCCGCTCATGGCAGAATACTGCGCGGCGAAATTATATCCTTCGCCATACATCAGGCTCTGGTTAAAGGGATTCAGCCCCAGAGTCCATTGCAGCTGACGATAACATAAATTGAGCAGCTCCCGGTCATTGAGGTGGTTCGCGATGCTGGTCAATCCTTTCGTCTGGGACAGGATTGCCCCCTCATTCCCGCGAAAGGTTTTCCACACCGGAAAGGCTTTCAGGTAATAGCGGCCGTTCAGACGGGTTCCGTTCAAGATCTGCTGCCTTTCGGTGGCATCTTCCGCTTTCGTCAGATCGTAAATCCCGGCCGGGATCATAAAATATGGATCGGTGTAGGTTGCGAGCTGCTTATAATAGTCTGCATACAGTCGCAGAGTCTTCTCCCATTTCACGACATCCGGACTCCCAGAAAACATCTCCGCCATTCGCACCAGGCCAACCACCGGCTCCTGTTCATGCCCCCGGTGGGAATAGTGGAGAATCTCGTTTCGGGAGGTATCCCGGTAGAAAAATCCCTTCAGGGTGACATCTTCTGACAGATTCTCCTGCTGCTGGCATCGCATGATATAATCGGCAAAGTCAAGTGCAGCTTCTCTGTACTTTTCATCCCCGATGACTTCATAGAGCGAGAGAGACGCGTTCAGACCGGCGGCAGCAATATCAAGGTTTACATCCCTGCCACTCTGTTGCGCAAATTGCCAATCTTCTGCAGCACTCTTCAAAGCGTACCGGGCTCTGATTGAATCCCGGTCCATCAGCAGCTTCGCGGCTTTGGCTTCCGCTTTTGCCGCCAGAAAATTATCATACGGACTGTT
>Ga0207797_1001857_pt1 | contig 15044 bp, 9 predicted proteins | sample PRCRCaboRojoPR_6_FD_187275 | JGI IMG/M metagenome (GOLD analysis project Ga0207797, IMG submission 187275) | Marine sediment microbial community from Cabo Rojo, Puerto Rico - PR CR 10% Liquid 1 (SPAdes) | ecosystem: Environmental > Aquatic > Marine > Coastal > Sediment | place: Cabo Rojo, Puerto... | reverse complement strand
GAGCTCCCGGCCAAGTCCGGGCTCATGCTGGGCCTGGGGGAGCGGCCGGGTGAGGTGCGGGCCGCATTGAACGACCTGCTCGAGACCGGGTGCCGCATGCTGACCCTGGGCCAGTACCTCCAGCCGTCCCCGGAGCACCTGCCCGTGGACCGGTTCGTCCCGCCCGAGGAGTTCGAGGCGTGGCGGGCGCTGGCCCTGGCCCTGGGCTTCGAGCAGGTGGCGAGCGGGCCCTTTGTCCGCAGCTCGTACCGCGCCGGGGAGCTCTACGGAGGAATCGGCTCCGGTCCGGCCGCATCCGGTGCCGAGCTTCGGCGCGAGGGACAGGGGTAGCGGATTCGTGAACAGGCCTCCCTCCGGCCCGCCGGCAGGGGGTGAAGGCGGGGAGATCGCAGCATGAAGACCTACAACATCCTTCTTTCCGTAGGAAAAGACCGGCCCGGGATCGTCAACGACGTTTCCACTCTGCTGTTCGAGCACGGGGCCAACATCCAGGACAGCCGCATGGCGGCCATGGGAGGCTGCTTTTCCATCATGACCCTCTTCTCGTGCACGCCGGAGCAGCTGGAGGAGATCCGGTACGGCCTTGAAACCCTGCGCCGGGCCGGCCTGGACTGCTCCCTGCACGAGGCGCGCGATCCGGGCGGGGAGCCCCGGGAGGCCGCGCTTCCGTTGCGGATGGAGGTCCTGGCCATGGATCACCCGGGCATCGTGCAGCGGGTGGTGCGCATCCTCCACCGGCACCGGGTGAACATCGAAAGCCTCGACACCCGCCTTCAGCAGGCGCCCCTCTCGGGGGCCCCGCTCTTCGACCTCACCCTGGAGGCCGCCGTGCCTGTCGACACCTCGGTCCAGGGCCTCAAGGAGGAGCTCCTGGATCTCGCCGCGGAGCTCAACCTGGATCTGACCTTCGGAAAGTGACGGCACTGCGGGGCTAGTCCCGCAGGAAGGGCCTGCCCAGGGAAGCGGGCGGGGCGCCCGTGAGGACGCCCAGGAACCGCGCCGCCGGGGAGCGCCCCGTTCCGGCCGCCGGGCCTTCCGGCTTCTTCCACGCGGCGTTGGTGAGCAGCAGTGCGAAGATCATGAGGGGGAACGGGGCCACCTGGAAGACCTGGGACGGGATCGAGGGCCAGACGTCCTGGAGGTGGATGCCCGTGACCTGGAGAAGGGCGAAGAGGTAGGCGCCCAGGGCCGCCCTCACCGGGTGCCAGCCCCCGAAGATCACGATGGCCAGGGCGATCCAACCGGTTCCCTCGGCCCCCTGGGGCCGCCCCCAGCCGGGCTTGACCGCGAGGGAGAAGGCGGCCCCGGCCAGCCCCACCAGGAGGCCGCCCGCCACGGTGTAGAGGAGCTGGATGCGCCTCGGGTCGAACCCGCGCGCGTAGGCCGCCCTCGGGTTCTCGCCCACCGCCCGGAGCGCGAGGCCCCGGGGCGTGTGATAGAGGTACCACCAGGCGAGGACGACCGCGGCAAGGCTCATGTAGACCGGGACGCTCTGGCCGAAGAGCACGGGTCCGAGAAAAGGGATGTCGCCGAGACCCGGCACGGCCACCGGAGACGCCTGCGGCCCGTACAGCCTGGAGTAGGGGTTCCCGAAGAAGTAGGCCAGGTCCCGGGCCGTGAGGGTGAGCACGAACCCCACGGCGACCTGGGACTGCCGGAGGTAGATGCTGAACACCCCCACCACGGCGGCCACGAGACCTCCCGCCAGGGCCCCCGCGGCAAACCCCAGCGCCAGGCTCCCGGTCCGGTAGGCCGTGACGAACCCCACCATGGCGCTCAGCAGGATGGATCCGTCCAGGGAGAGGTTGATCACGCCGGCCTTCTCGGTCACGGTCTCCCCCACCGACGCGAGGACGATGGGCGCCGCCCCGGCCACGATGGAGGAAAGCAGCAGCGTCAGGTCGAGCTCCATCAGGTCCCTCCCCCCGGTTGTCTGACGTGCTTCCTCCGGTACCGTCCGTGGAAGAACAGAAACGCCAGGACCAGGACCCCCTGGGCGACGCCGCTGAGGGAGCTGTCGATGTGGAGCATCATGGGGAGCTGGATGCTTCCCACGTTCAGGCAGGCGAAGAAGAGGGCGATGGCCGGGACCGGGCCCGCGCGGAACCCTGAGAGCATGACCACGAGGAGTGCCAGGTAGCCGTAGTTGCTGGAGATGGCCGGAATGAGCCGGTGGTAGACGGCCGTGACCTGGAAGGTCCCGGCCAGGCCGGCGAGCCCTCCGGCCAGCCCCATGGCCGCGAGCGTGTAGCGGCTCGGGTCGAGGCCGTGGAGAAAGGCGGCCCTCCGGTTGCGGCCGATCGCCTTGAGGGCGAGCCCCAGCCTCGTCTTCCGGAGGACCCAGCCGGTGAGAACCAGTGCCGCCAGGGACAGGACCAGGCCCGCCGGGGAGATGCGGAGGCCGGAGAGGGTGGGCAGCCAGAGTTCGGGCTCGAAGGGCTTGGTGCCGCTCATGGAGGCGATCCCCGGTCGCTTCCAGGGTCCGAAGATGAGCCAGAGGAGGATCGCCTGGGCCACGAAGTTGAGGCCGAGGCCCGCGAAGATCTCGTTGACGCCGCCCCGGGTCTTGAGCACGCCGGCGAGCCAGGCCCAGAGCCCCCCACCCAGTACGCCCGCCGGAAAGGCCGCGGACAGCCACAGGCCGGGCAGCGGGCTTTCGGCTCCCATGCGGAGCACCGCCGTGGCGCAGATCGCCCCGGCCATGACCTGGCCTTCCACGCCGATGTTCCAGAGGTCGATGCGGAAGGTGTATAGCAGCCCGCAGGCGCACAGGGTGAGGGGGATCCAGGCGGTGAGCACGTGGGCGATCTTCATCCAGGACCCCAGCGAGCCCAGGAAAAGGTGCTTGACGGCCTCCAGGGGGGGAGCGCCCGCGGCGAGGAGAATCACCCCGAGGAGGCCCAGGACCGCCGTCACCGTGAGCGCGGTTCGTGCGGCTGTCTCCCTGATGCGTTCCGTGTCCATTCGACGGCGTCCCCCTGGCAGGCGATGGGAATCATCCCTTTCCCGCAACGGCCTGGGCGAGCTCCTCCAGGCTCGTGTCGCAGGTTTGTACCTCCTTGACCACGCGGCCGTCGTAGAACACGACGATCCGGGTGGCCACCTGGACGATCTCCTCGAGCTCCGACGAGGAGAAGACAATGCAGGCGCCCCCGGCCGCGTGGGCGACGAGGCGACCCCAAACCCAGTTGGCGGACTCCACGTCGAGCCCCCTCGTGGGCTGCTCGAGCAGGAGCACGCGAGGCGTGGAGGGCATGAGCGCGAGCAGGAGGCGCTGCTGGTTGCCTCCGGACAGGGCGTCCGCCCCGGTCTCGGGCCTTCCCGCGATCCGGAACTGCTCGATGCCCCGGGCAGCCCGGCTCCGCGCCCGCTCTTCGGACACGACGGGCCCGAGCTGCTCCAGCAGGGCGAAGTGCTCGGCGATGGTGAGCCCCGGAATGAGCCCTTCCTCCAGTCGGGCGGCCGGAAGGAAGGTCACGCCCCGTTCCCGGAACGCGTGGTAGCCCCGTCCCGCCATGTCCGAGGCGTCCAGGGAGACCGAGCCGCTCCGGGGCTCGGTCAGGCCGGCGGCCAGCCGGAGGAACACGCCCTGGCCGCTTCCCTCCAGTCCGGCCAGGCCCACCAGCTCTCCCTCCTTGAGGGAAAGGCTGCAGTCCCGGAGGCCCGAGCGCCCGCCGGGAGCGGACACCCGTTTCAGCCGGAGCACCGGGCGGCCAACCTCGGAGTCGACGCAGGGTGGGGGGGAGGGAGGGCTGCCGAACATCCACTGAAGAAGCCGGTGGGTGTCGAACGGGGCGGCGGCCTCGCCGGCGACCCGGCCCAAACGAAGCACGGTGGCCCGGTGGCAGAGGGCCTCGACGTCCTCGAGCTTGTGGGAGACCAGCAGGATGGTTTTGCCCCGGGAGGCCAGGGTCCTCAGGGCCTCGAAGAGGAGGTTCCGCTGCCGGCTCGTGATGCCGGTGGTCGGCTCGTCCAGGATCAGCAGCTCCACGCCGAGGGCGAGAAGGCGGAGGAGCTCGAGCTGCTGGCGTTCCCCGACCGTCAGAAGTCCGACGGGGCTTTCCGGGTCGAGGGAGAACCCGAAGGGCTCGCAGGAGGAGAGGAGGAGGCGCCTGCGCTGGGATCCGGAAGGGCCACCCGCCGCGAGGCCGGTGGAGAAGTTTTCCAGGACCGTCATTCGGGGGAAATCGAGCGGGTCCTGGTAGAGCATGCCGATCCCCGCGGCCACGGCTTCGGCCGGTCCCTCGAACGATACGGGACGCCCGTCCAGCAGGATGCGGCCGCCGGTCCTGCGGGTGTACCCCGAGAGGACCTTCATGAGGGTGCTCTTGCCCGCCCCGTTCTCCCCGAGGATGCCGTGGATCGTCCCTTCGGCGATCTCCAGGGTGACGCCGTCGTTGGCGCGGACGCGGCCGTACTGCTTGGAGATGTCCTGGAGTGCGATTCTCATGGCGAGCCGGCGGGCGTCCGGCAGGAGACGCCGAAACAGGTGGGAAAAAAGGGAGCAGGCGGCAGGCGGGGCATCCGCCGGCTGCTGCCTGCTCCGTTCGTGCCTTCCTGTCGGTGAGAAGCCTACTGGGCGCTCTTGCCTTCCATCCCCTGGAGGAGCTGCTCCATGTACCAGATCTGCTCGTCCGTGGCGACCTCGCCCTCCTCGAGAAAGGCGGTGCCGTCCTGGTAGTCCAGGGGGCCCTTGAAGAGCCGGATCTCACCCGAGGCCAGGCCCGCGATGAAGGTGTCCAGGGCGGCCCCGGCCTCGTCGGGCAGCGCAGGCCCCTCCTTGAATCCCACGGTGGAGGTGTCCGGGTTGTTGATGTCCTCCCAGTCCGGACCGGACCAGACCCAGATCTGCTCCCACTGGTCGTTCATGGCGGCCTCGACGAACCGGACGTACCCCGGGCCCCAGTTGTAGTAAGGCACGCCCAGGCAGACCGACTCCGCGCCCTCGCAGGCGCCTTCGTAGTCGTAGGGGACGGCCCAGACCTGGTTGCCTTCCTCACGCTTCTGCCGGGCCACCACCAGGGCCTCGGTGGTGTCGATGCCCGAGATGATCACGTCGTGGCCGCTGTTGATGAACCCCTGCGACACCTGGGTGGGGTCCGCGGTGACCCCGGGGATGTTGAACCAGAACCCGATCCAGGTCACCCGGAAGGTGAGATCGGCGGCGTCCTTGCCGCGGACGTTCTCCCAGGCGTAGCGGGCGCCGAGGTAGGAGGCGGCGGCCAGCCGTCGCGTCTCCTCGTTGTCCAGGGGACCGAGGTAGCCGATCTTGCCTGTATCGGTGGTCATGGCCGCCGCGAACCCCGCCATCATCTTTCCGTACACCATGCGGCCCATCAGGTTGGCGAGGTTCTCGGGCCCCTTGCCCGTGAGGGCGTCGTCCCCGGAAATGTGGAGGAAGTAGACGTCCGGGTGCTGAAGCGCCGCCTCCCGGATCCCGTCCTTCATGTCGTCGGAGTTGGCGATGATCAGCTCCGCCCCCTTGGAGACCATGTCGTCCACGAGCTGGGGAACGGTCACGCCCTGGCGGTCGGCGGGGTTGACCTTGTCGATGTAAATCATCTTGGTGCCGGGAACGTGCTTTTCCACGTAGTGCCCGGCCTCGTAGTGGGCCTGGCTCCAGCCCTTGTCATTGTAGGGTCCGACCATGAGCAGGCCGAAGACGAACTCGTCCTCGGCCGAAGCGGAAGCCGGAACCAGGGAAGCACAGAGCAGCGCGGCGACGGCGGTCCACAGGATTCTTCTGGACATGGGGTGATCCTCCCTCCGATGATGGGTTTGTTCGCTTCGGGTTGACGGAATCCTGCCCCGGCGCGTTCCGGGGAGGCGGCTCGTCCCGGGTGGCCGACCCCGAGGGTCCTTTGAAGGCCGGGCAGGTTTCCGGAGCATAGGGAGAAACCGGGCCGTTGTCAAGCGAAGGAGAGGCGAAGGAGAGGCGTCTGGAGAGGGCGCGGGAGAAGGGCCCCGGGGGGAGCCCCGGGGAAGGGGGCCCGGGGGCTCGACGGATCGGAGGGCGGTTTGAAAGCGGATGTGACGGTCATCGGCGGCGGCGTGGTCGGCCTCTGCTGCGCCTGGACCGTGGTCGCGACCGGGCACGGCACCAAGGGGTCTGCCTGGGACCACTCACGGGGCTGCTCGTCGCCCGGGTCCTCGAGGGAAGGGGGACGGGGGAGCTGGGGCGGGCGCTCGGCCCGGATCGATTCGGGTAGAACGCCGGCGGTCGCAACGCGCCCGCGGGTCCGAGGGTGCCGCGGGCGTCAGACGAGGCCCTGGTCCAGCATGGCGTTCACCACCTGGACGAACCCGGCGATGTTCGCGCCGGCCACGTAGTTGCCCGATTTTCCGTACTCCTCGGCCGCGTCCAGACAGGTCCGGTGGATGCCCTTCATGATCTGGCTGAGCCGGGCGTCCACCTCCTCCCGGGGCCACTTCAGGCGCATGCTGTTCTGGGCCATCTCCAGTCCCGAGACCGCCACGCCACCCGCGTTCGCCGCCTTGCCCGGACCGTAGAGGATTTTCTGTTCCAGGTAGACGTCCACCGCCTCCGGGGTGGACGGCATGTTGGCTCCCTCGGAGACCAGGGTCACGCCGCCGTCGATCAGGTTCCGGGCGTCCTTGCCGTTGATCTCGTTCTCCGTTGCGCTCGGGAACGCGCAGTCGGCCTTCAAGGCCCAGAGCGGGTTGTGATCCAGGGTGGAGTCGGCCTCCGTGAAGGTCGCCTGGGAGTACTTGTCGACGTACTCCCTGATGCGCCCGCGGCGGATGTTCTTGAGCCGCTTGACGAACTCGAGCTTCTTTGCGTCGATGCCCTCCTCGTCGTAGATGAAGCCGCCGGAGTCGGAGAGCGTCACCACCTTCCCGCCCAGCTCGATGATCTTCTCCACGGTGAACTGGGCCACGTTTCCGGATCCGGAGACGAGGCAGGTCTTGCCTTCGAAGGTTTCGCTCCGCGTGGCCAGCATCTCCGAGGCGAAGTAGACACAGCCGTAGCCCGTGGCCTCCGGGCGGATCAGGCTGCCTCCCCAGCTCAACCCCTTGCCGGTCAGCACGCCCGTGAACTCGTTCCGCAGCTTCTTGTACATCCCGAAGAGGTACCCGATCTCCCGGGCGCCCACGCCGATGTCGCCGGCGGGAACGTCCGTGTCCGGGCCGATGTGCCGGGAGAGCTCGGTCATGAAGGCCTGGCAGAAGCGCATCACCTCCTCGTCCGACTTCCCCTTGGGGTCGAAGTCGGACCCCCCTTTCCCCCCGCCCATGTTGAGTGTGGTGAGGGCATTCTTGAAGACCTGCTCGAAGGCCAGGAACTTGAGGATGCTCAGGTTGACGGACGGGTGGAAGCGGAGGCCGCCCTTGTAGGGGCCCAGGGCGCTGTTCATCTCCACGCGGAAGCCCCGGTTCACGCGCACCTGGTCCTGGTCGTCCATCCACGGGACGCGGAACAGGATGACCCGCTCCGGTTCGGTGATCCGCTGCAGGACCGCTTTCTGGCGATACTCGGGGTTCCGGTCGAGCACCGGCTGAACCGTTTCCAGGACCTCGCGCACCGCCTGGTGGAACTCTCTCTGCTCGGGGTCCCTGTTCTTGATCCAATCGATGATGTCTGCCATGGAGAACCTCCTGAAAAAATGGTTTGGTTTCGATGTCGAGTTTCAGTCCGTCAGGGCGCGATGACGACGCATCGTGACGTCCGGCCGTCGATCTTGATGGTCAGGGGACCGTCCAGCCTCAACTGCCGGAGGTGGGGCGTCTCGCGGTGCGCCGGGTGGTTGTCGAGCCAATCCCAGTCCAGCCGGTCTTCCCCGCTCCCGTTCTCTTCCACCGTGATGTACTGAATGCCCAGGGACGTGATGTTCTGGAAGAAGTGCGAACCCTGGGAAGGGTCCGCTTTGAGCTGCTCGTTCCGGAGCTCGACCATGGCGCCGACGCCGGAGATGTGGCTCCACTGCACGGGGATGCCCAGCCAGCGGTCCGCCGTGCCCCAGCGGCCCGGTCCGATGAGCAGGTAAGGACGCTTTTCCTTGGCGAGCTCGCCGTTCAGGGTCTTGATCTCGTCGGCGATGCCGACCGTCGCCTCCGGCTCGAAGTCCTCGGGCTTCACGTAGACAATGTCCATGATCTGTCGATTCTTCCCGTTTCCCAGGGCGTGGCCCGACCTGCAGACGGCCTTCTCCCAGTCATCGCGGGAGATCTGGACGTCGAGGCGCTCCATCTCGGCCACCATGGGGCGCATCTGCAGGAAAAAGAACTCCGCCTTGGGGGCCTCGCGGGTCCCGATGTTCACCGAGAACTCGATCTCCACCGGGCACCCCATGCCCTTGGTGGCCAGCGCCAGGAGATCGGCGAGGAGCTCCGGCAGCGGAAAAATGCGGTGCTTCAGGATCTGGGCGAAGGTGACGACCTTGGGCCCGGGCATGTGACCGGTGTCCCGAATGCGCTGCTCCTCGGGGATGTAGGTGCTGGAGAGGCTCAAGACGGGGTAGGCGTCCTCGAACTCGTCCACCTCGAGCTTCTCCAGATTGGAGTCCCGGTAGCTCTCCGGGCAGTCCGGGCACCCCTGGACCCGGAGGGCGTAGAAGTAGCGCTGGGTGTTCCGAAGGGTGTCCTCCACCGTGGAGAGCTCGGGGAGGATGGTCGGGTGCGCCGGGGAGAACCGGAGGGAACGCTCGCCGTCCACGACGGTCTTCCCCATGCCCAGGGCGATGTGGGCCACGCCCTCGTCGGTCTTCATGCGGGAGAAGGGGTAGAAGTTGTGGGACTGGGCCACACCCGAGACCGCCGGGTAGAAGTAGTCGCCGTAGGCCTCCCCCCCGAGCTCCTGGACGATGACCGCCATGGCCTCCTCGTGGGGCTGGTTCAGCGTGTTGCGGGAGAAGGACTTGGGCCCTTCGAAGTAGGTGGAGGCGTACACCAGCTTCACCGCCGTGATCAGCTCCCGGAGGCGGACCCCCGGGTCCGGGTGGTTGTTCGGGATCATGTACGTGTGGTAGAGGCCGGCGTAGGGCTGGAACTGCGCGTCCTCGAGGAGGCTCGACGAGCGGATCGAGAGGGGGAACGTCGCCTGGGACAGGAACACCTCCAGCTCGCCGACGAGCCACGGCGGCATGTCGGCCGCAAGGAACGCATCGGCCACCTCCTGGTCCGTGTACCCGTTCTTCCCCAGGTGGTGGAGGTCGTTGTCCGCAACGAAGGACTCGAACCCGGCGGTGGTGATCACGAAGGTCTTGGGAATCTTGATGTCGACGCCGGCGAACTTCTCGTGAAGCTCCTCGTGGTCCTGGAGCAGCGTGGACATGAACGCAAGGCCCCGGGCCTTTCCGCCGATCGAGCCCTGGCCCACCTTCACGAAGTCCATGATGTCCACGTCGTAGGTGGACCCCCTGAACTGGGCGACCACCCCCTTCTGGCGCATCTTTCTCAGGGTGTGGATGTTGGTGATCAAGTACTCCCTGAGGTCCTCCGCACTGCAGAACTCAGAGGCGTGCACCTCCCGGAAGCGGGAGGCCAGGGTGATCTCCGAGCGCCCCATGATCCAGTTGGAGAAGTGGTTTCTCCTGGCGTGGTACCAGAGGGACTCCTCGGGGATCTCCCGGATCTTCAGCTCCAGGCTCCGCAGATCGCCGGCCCGGTCCAGCGCGGTCCCGTCCGGGAGCCGGAACACGAAGTCCCCGAAGCCCAGGTGGGTCAGGAAGAAGTCGTGGAGCTCGGCCAGGAGGTTGGGGGAGTTCTTGTCCAGAAAGAGGGCCGGGACCCGTGCGGCCTTGCTCCGGTTCTCCGGCTCCGAGCTGAGCATGAGCAGGGGCAGGTCCGGGATCTCCTGCCGGATCTCCCGGAGAAGCTCGAACCCCGCTTCGGAGTCCAGCTCGTTCTCGCGGAGAATGCGGGCGTCCGAGAGGATGCCGAAGAGGTAGGGCTTGAACTGCCGGAACAGGTTCAGGGCCTCCTCGTAGGTCTCCGCGTGGAGGATCTTGGGCCGGGCACGCATGGTGAGCAGTCGATGCTCCTCGTTCAGTCCGGCCTCGAGCACGGCCTGGGTCTGCTGCACGATCTCCTTGTAGATGAGCGGCAGGAAGGTGGAGTAGTAGATCGGCGAGTCCTCCACCAGGATGAGCACACGCACCCGGGCCCGCCGGGTGTCGTGGTTCACGTTCATCCGGTCCTCTGCGTTCTTGACCAGTGCGAGCAGGAGGTCGGAGTTGCCCGTCCAGACGTAAATCTTGTCGATGCCGCTCGGGTCGGCGTTCTCGGGGGGGGGATAGACGCCCCGAAGGCTGTGTGCGAGGAGGTTCACCGGCAGGTGCGGTTTCCGCTTCTTGACCGCGAGGCCGAAGGTGTAGGCGTCCATCTCCCCCACGTGGGGCATGGTGATCACCATGTCGAATCGCTTGCGGTCCAGGGTTTCCAGGGCCTCGCGGGCCGAGGAAACCCGGGTGACCCGGGGGGGCTGGCTCAGGTTGAGCCCGCTGTACTCGTTGATGATGCGGGAGGCGAGGCTCCCGTCCTCCTCCAGGATGTAGGCGTCGTAGGGGCTCGACACGAGCAGGATGTCCTTCACCTTGACGGACATGAGCTCGTGGAAGACCTTGAAATGAGAATAGAACTCAGTTCCGGCCCGGTCGTTGCCGGGGAACGCGATGCAGGACGATTCTGATGGGTTCTCGGATGTCACGGGCGGGTCCTTTTCAGTGTGCGCTCACGAAATTCGGGGATCCTGGCGCAACATACCCGTTGACAACGATCCTTGTCAATGGGCCGTGGCGGGGGCCGGCCGCCGAACACCGGCCCCCGCGTGCGGTTTCAGAACGGGGCGGGGAGTCACGCGTCGATGACCTGGTAGGCCTCGTCCCTGTACGCCTCCATCACGTAGGGGATGGCGGTGACCCTGGTGCACTCCTCGGTCAGGGACATGAGGTCGCCGCGGCTGATGTACTCCACCTTCCAGTTCCGGGAGCCGGCCATGAGCTGCTGGAGGCCCACCTTGATCTTGTCCGTGGCGCTGAAGATCCCGATGGCCCCCAGGGGGAGGTTCTCCGCCTCCGCGCCGTACCGCTCCTTGAGGACCTCGTAGTTCATGAAGATCTCCTCCTTGGTGTCCCCGAACCGGGAGACGGTGGCCGGCAGCCCCCCGTCCTCTCCCCGGATCCACTTCTCCGTGTTCTTCCCCACCATCCCCGGGATCATGAGGGCCCGGCCCATGCAGACCGCCTTGGTGAAGGGAGCGCCCAGGGCCAGGGCCTTGAACACGTGATCCTCTGAGGAGAATCCGCCCGCGAAGGCGAGGTCCGGGACCCAGGCGCCTTTCTTCGCCAGCCGTTCACACAGCTCGTAGGCCATGGCGTGGAGGTAGACGGCGGGCACGCCCCACTCGGTCATCATGCGCCAGGGGCTCATGCCCGTGCCGCCGGGGGCCCCGTCGATGGTGAGCAGGTCGACCTTGGCGTCGCTGCACCAGCGGATGGCCATGGCGAGCTCCCGCATGGGGTACGCCCCGGTCTTCAGGGTGATCCGCTTGGCGCCCAGCCCCCGCACCCGCTCCACCTCCTTCATGAAGCCTTCCTGATCGATGAAGCCCAGCCGGGAGTGGCGCTCGAACTGCTTCAGGGGACCGGCCTTGAAGGCCGCCTGGTAGGCGGGGACCTCGGGATCGGGCGTGACGATGTAGCCGCGCCGCTTGAGCTCCAGCGCCCGCTCCAGGGAGTTGACCTTGATCTCCCCTCCGATGCACTTGGCCCCCTGGCCCCACTTGAGCTCGATGGTCTCCACGCCGAGCTTGTCGATTACGTACTCGGCCACCCCCATCCGGGTGTCCTCGACGTTCATCTGCACGAGGATGTCCCCGTAGCCTTCGTGGTAGCGACGGTACTCGCGCACCCGCCGGTCCATCTCGGGGCTCTTGGTGATCTTGCCGTTTCCGTCCATCTCCAGCCCCGGGTCGATTCCGCAGACGTTCTCGCCGCAGACGAGGCTGATGCCGCTGATGGCCGCTCCGATGGCGAAGTGCTCCCAGTTCTTGCGGGCGATGTCCGTGCTGCCGAGGGCGCCGGTGAAGATGGGCACCTTCATCTTGACCTTGTCCCGGTCCCCGAAGGAGGTCTCCGTGTCCACGGCGGGGAATGTGGCCCGGTCCGGGTCCTCTTCCACGCCCTTGGCGCCCAGCGCGTACCCCATGATGTTCAGGTGCGAGTAGTCCACGGGGTAGTCCTTGTCCGCCCCCGCGGTCACGCTCCCGAAGGGCTCGGGGTAGAGGAGCTCGCGTCCGCGGAAGGTGGCCCGGAACATGTCGCAGTTGCCCTTGCAGCCGTCGATGCAGCGGCTGCAGATGCCGGACTGGGGAGCCACGTTGCGGGATCGGTTCTTGGTCTGCAGGGCGTCGTTGGAGTTGGGTTTCTGTAGGTTCATCGCGGTTGACCTCCTTTGGGTTGGGACAAAAAAAGGCGCCTTCCCGCCATCGGGAAGAGACGCCTTCGTCTCGTGGAACCACCGGCACGCCGTTGTACCGGTGCGTTCGCCCTCACTGAATTGGAGCCTTTCTGTTTAGCCGCACTGACGAGCCATGTCAACGCATTTCTGCTGAAGGTTTCGGAGGGATTTCACCCTTTCCTTCTCTCGATCAATCTGATCCGTGGGGATTGTCGATCCACCTCAAGACCAGGATTGAAGGTGGGCACGGCCCATGGCCGTGAACATGGTTCATTTTCCCCGAGGCCCGTGATATGCTCAAGTTGGTGTAAAGAACGATCCGCTAGCAGACTGTGATGGACGGTGCAGTTCGGGGTCCGGCAGGAGCATGGATTTTGGAAAGAAAGATGCCATGACGATGAAAGCAAGAATGCTGGAAGCGGTGAAAGACCTCCCTGCAGGCGCCGCGATTGAAGATGCGATGGAACGGTTCCTTTTTCTGGCAAAGATTGAGAAGGGGGATTCAGCAGGCCGATGCAGGAGAAACCATTTCTCATGGTGAGGTGAGGGATCGGGTGGCGAAACGTTTGAACTGAGGGAAACCATTATGACAGTGGGTAACCTCTAGTCATGCTTGGAAGAATTCAAGAGATACACCATGGAGACAGGCATACCATTTGACAAAATGACGACGGCTGACAGGCCCCGGGCAATGGAGTTAATCTGGACCGATCTTCAACGGAATCCGGAAAGCGTCCCCGCTCCAGCCTGGCACAGGGACGTCCTGCGTGCTCGAGAAGCTCGGGAAAAAGAGGGAATTTCGCTGTTAGGAGATTGGACCGAGGCCAAAGTCAGGATTCGTGAGATCGCCAAACGAAAAAGTAAGGATCCCATGAGCGAATCCTTAGGCAGATTTTGACCTTTTGCAGGCGAAGCGGCGATCTTATTTTGTTACGTATAGGTAGGGTAACGATGGAATCCCGCGCCATTCAGTGCTACAATCGAAATTGTTCCATTCGCGGTTTTCGAGTCTGAAGAAATGAAGCTCCGATCCTCATCCTCGTTCCGTTTTTGGATATCATCACTATCATTGAAACCGCGAGATATTATGAATAATCCAAGCAGATTTGAATTACCTATAAACGTCAGATGCAAAATCATTATTCGATGGCTATATATTTCAATAAGAAAGGTGGATGCGTAAGAAATGAATCTAAAAGAAAAGATTCAGGAGATTTGCGATCTTCCGGATGGTGTCGATCTATTTGGCTTTGCGCAAGCAGAAAGCTTTTTGGATTTGCAGCAAAAAGAAAGACCAACCGCATTTCTTCCAAAATGCAAATCAGTAATTGTTATCGGATCACAATTATTTCAAGTACTAACCCAAAAATTGACCGCAAGGAGGCAAATCGGGGAAATTTCTTTTCGTGATTTTTTCAACGCGCACAATGAAACGGTAGATATAGATCTTAAACAAACCGGTTATCGCATCGCTCGGTTCTTAACCAACCAAGGATATCCTTCGATAAATGTAGGCCCGGATTTAACGGATTATCGGACAATTACCGGCGCTTTTTCTTTTAAATATGCAGCCTTACAGGCAGGGCTTGGAGTCATTGGAAAGAGCGGGCTGCTGCTCACGCGATCATTCGGACCCAGGGTTAAATTGAGTGCTGTTTTAACCGAAGCGCCATTAACCGGGGAAGAAGTTATAGTTGAGGATTTATGTGGAGCCTGCGATATTTGTTACAAGGTCTGTCCCTCTGGAGCTTTGAAAGTGCCCTATGAAGATGGGACGGCCAACTATGACCGCTTTGTATGCTGTTCCTTCTATACTGCCAATGATGGATGTGGACTTTGTATGAGCAAGTGCCCGCTGTAGGGGGCTTAGTCTTGAGCAAGATTTTGCTCTTAGCGATGATATAAAACTCGAAGTCAACAAACAAATAATATTAAATCAACCAAAAAGTACCATAATAATTTTATTCTTGATTTCTGGTTATTCAGAATCATTCAACAATAACAGACAAATTTACGCATCCTCGTGGTTCCTATACACCGCTATTTCTCACTGGAATTCGCGTTTTCAATGATAGCTCTGCAATCCTTCTGATTTTGCGCGCCGCAAAATTTCAATGCTTCGATAAGGATAGAGCTTTTATAAGGTTTTCAAGGTGACAAACACATCAGATGCTGAACATTACCGCGTTTTAATGTCTGCAAAATCAAATGCCGCTCGGTTTGATTGATTCGATAAGCCATACACGCAAAAGGCCATTACAGCTTTCAGACTTCGACTGGAAAAGCTCATGTTCAACCTCCACCGTCCATCTTGCACCAACTTTCCACGCATACGAGAACTCAAATAGAAAAGCAGACATAGCCGGCAGAGTACTTTGAAATTCAATGGGAGCGCGGCCCAGATGGTGAACCCTGATCATGGTAAAGGGGGGGTATCCGACTGATTCTCTTCGATGATGGAGAGGATCATCTTGTCGGTCTCGAGCATGCCGGGATTGTTGATCCTTCCCAAGTGCCGGAAGGTCGTAATGATGTCATTGGAAACGATACCGTTCGGCGCCGGGATGTAGACCTTTTCCCTGGTAGCCAGGTACGCGTACTCGATGGCAGCAGCTGCGGCGGTGGAG